>Ga0207753_1000368_pt1 | contig 18011 bp, 16 predicted proteins | sample PonA233FremontCA_2_FD_187273 | JGI IMG/M metagenome (GOLD analysis project Ga0207753, IMG submission 187273) | Salt pond sediment microbial community from Fremont, CA, USA - Pond A23 Sediment 3 (SPAdes) | ecosystem: Environmental > Aquatic > Non-marine Saline and Alkaline > Saline | place: USA... | reverse complement strand
GATCTCCTCGCCCTCTGTAAGATCCTCGCCGCCAACGTCTTCCATGTGGAAGAACACGTCGTCGTCAGAATCGTCAGTCGAAATGAAACCGTAGCCGCCAGTGTCGTTGAAGAAATCAACTTTACCGTGTGCCATTGCAAACAAACGTATGGCCCCTCCACTGATAAGACTTCTCCGAGTCGTGGTACCACGACCTGTGGACCGCGAGGCTGGCGTCTCGTCGATCGGAATTCAGTGATCGGAATCGCGCCGCCACCGGAGCGTGATGTCGACCGTGTCGTCGACGAACGGCAGCCGTGAGCCGTTCGTCTCGGCCTCGACCGTATCGGGCACCGACAGCGGGATGGACTCGCCGTCGACGGTGACGGTCAACTCGCGGGCCTCCGCCAGTCGGTCTTCGAGATCCGTCACAGCAGCCACGGGGTCGACTGACGGCCCCGCCGGGTCGGCGGCGGGTCCGGCTGGCTCGTCGACCGGTGTCGACACGGGAACGCCACGAAGGAGTGGCTCGATGGCCACGTCGGCGCTCCGGTTCGAACAGACCGCGTTGATCGCCGCGCCGATGAGGACGACCAGCCCGCTGAGATAGAGCCACGTCAGAAAAACCAAAATCCCCGCGAGGATGCCGTTCTGGGCGGTGTCGCTGCTGTACTGGAGATAGATCTGGAACCCCGATTCGAACCCGACGAGTGCGGTGGCCGTAAACAGCACGCCGGGAACGACCTCGATAGGGTGCATCTCCGGCTCGTCGGGAAACAGGTAGTACATCGGGAACAGCGCCAGCGCGATGAATCCGACGAGCAGGAGACGGACGCCGAGCCATTCGAGCGTCGACCCGGCCCCGAGGCCGACCCGCGATTCGACGAGGACGGCCACCAGAGCGACGCCCGCCATCGAGACGAAGACGACGAGGCCGTCGACGATCTGGTCGCCGAAGGTGTTCTCGGTTTGGGTCTCGTAGATATCCGAAAAGGCGGCATCGAGGCTCCGGAAGATGCGCAACATCCCCCAGACGAGGACCGCGATCCCGAAGGCCGAAGCCTCGACCGAGGTGTTTCTGAGCTCGCTGACGAGCACGTCGCCCGCCCCGGGGGTGGCCGTCGCCCGGACGACCGCGATCAGGCTCGCCTCTAGGGCTTGGTTGCCGACCACCGAGATCAGCGTCAACAACAGAAACAACAGGGGCAACAGCGAGACGAAGGCGTTGTAGGCGACCGACCCCGCCATGAAGGTGATGCGTTCGGTTCTGATCTCGTGGGTGATCGCCCGAAGGATCTCTCCCGTTCGCTGTCGACGGTTCATTCCTTGTTGAGTGATTTAAACCGATAAAACAACTTCGTCAGGCGATGGCGCGGCCGGACGACGGGATGGAATCGAGTGGTGTGGGTCGACCGCGAACACACCGAGTTTATTTGTCCCGCTTCCGGAACTCAGGCAATGAGTAGCGACAGCGACCAGGACCTCGGAATCACCGAACGCAAGCAGTACAACACTGGCGAGTGGTACGCCGAAGTCGTCCAGAAGGCGGGCCTCGCCAACTACGGCCCCGAAGGGATGAGCGGCTTCATCGTCACGCGCCCGCGTGGGTACGCGCTTTGGGAGTATATCCAGAACGAACTCGATTCGAAATTCAAGTCGACGGGCGTCCAGAACGCCTACTTCCCGATGATGATCCCCGAGAGCTACCTCGAACGCGAAAAGGACATCGTCGAAGGCTTCGACCCCGAAGTCGCGTGGGTCACCCACGGCGGCCACGACGAACTCGAAGAGCGACTCGCCGTCCGGCCCACCAGCGAGTCGATCATCGCCCCCTACATGGCCCAGTGGGTCCGAAGCCACCGCGATCTGCCTCTCCGTGTCAATCAGTGGTGTTCGGTCGTTCGGTGGGAGGCCACCGAGACCAAGCCCTTCTTCAGAACCAAGGAGTTCCTCTGGCAGGAGGGCCACACCGCCCACGAGACCCACGACGAAGCGTGGGACGAAACCATGACCCGACTCGACCAGTACGCCGAACTGTACGAAGACCTCCTTGCGATTCCGGTGCTCAAGGGCCAGAAACCCGACCACGACAAGTTCCCCGGCGCGCACAAGACGACGACCGTCGAGGCGCTGATGCCCGACGGCAAATCCGTCCAAGCGGGCACCAGCCACCACCTCGGGACTTCCTTCGCCGAGGCCTTCGACATCACCTTCTCGGACGAGGACGAGGAGACCCAGCCTGCCCACACCACCTCGTGGGGGCTTTCGTGGCGCGCGCTCGGCGCACTGATCATGACCCACTCCGACGATCAGGGCCTGGTCCTCCCGCCGACGGTCGCCCCCGAACAGGTCGTCATCGTTCCGATCTGGCAGGAAGACACCAAAGACGACGTCCTGGAGTACGCCGAGTCGGTCCGCGAGGAGCTCGCGGAGGCTGGCATCCGCGTCGAACTCGACGACCGCGACGAGCGCAATCCCGGCTTCAAGTTCAACGAGTGGGAACTGAAAGGCGTGCCTGTCCGCCTCGAAATCGGTCCCTACGAGGTCGACGACGAGGAGATCACGGTCGTCCACCGACCGGACGGCGAGGAGACCGTCGAGGACCGCGACAGCATCGCCGAGACGGTCCAAGACCACTTCGACGAGGTGTACGCCAAGCTGTACGCGACAGCCGAGGAGAACCTCGACGAAAACGTCCGCGAGGCCGACTCCCGCGAGGAGATCCTCGGCACCCTTGGCCCGAACAACGGCTACGTCAAGGTGCCGTGGTGTGGCGACGAGGACTGCGAGGAGCCGATCAAGGAGCCACTCTCGGCGGAGATCGTGATGTGCCCGTTCGACGACGAGGAGGAAGTCGACGAAGACGACACATGTGCAATCTGTGGTGAACAAGCCAGCCAAACGGCGTACTTTGCCAAGAATTACTAGCTGACTCTGCTATCCGATAGCTTTATTTTTCTCTAATCTAAAGTCATAATCGGAAATAAGCAGACAGTTGTGGTTCGTTCATGATGGATATTTAGGTATCATGAGCTTCAATGACCTTCGACTTCCTAATATGTGATTAAGGAACCCTTATCCCTTCATCAGTAGGCATTTATTTCGTCGTTCGTTCTGTCCATGTATGACCAAACCACACAGTGATACCCCTGTGCGTGAGATGGATTCGCACGATGGGGCGGTCGGCCTTGCGGACCCGACCGACGAGCGGTCGAACTGCGGTGTTGGAGCTGTCGTAGATCTCGACGGCGGTGCCTCGCACAGCGTCGTCGAAGACGGAATCGAACTGCTCTGTAACCTCGAACACCGAGGCACCACGGGCGCAGAAAAGGACACGGGCGACGGTGCCGGGATCACGGTCCAGCGGCCCGATGACTTCTTCGAAGCCGTCGTCGACGACCTGCCGGAGACGTACGCCGTCGGCTCGATCTTCATGCCACAGGACGACGCCCTGCGCGGCGAGATCGCCGACTTCTTCGAGTCGACGCTGGCCGACTACGACCTCGAAGTCGTCGAGTGGCGCGATGTCCCGACCGACAACAGCGAACTCGGCCAGACCGCCCTCGACTCCGAGCCGAACGTCCAGCAGGCGTTTGTCGCACCCACCGAACCGATGGCCGACGACGCCTTCGACCGAGCGCTCTACCTCTCGCGGAAGGCCGTCGAGGCGGACATCGATAGCGTCGACGACTCCGGCCGGTTCTACGTCTGCTCGCTGGACCGCAAGACGGTCGTTTATAAAGGGCTGCTGAAAGGCGAACAGCTCGAAAATTACTATACCGATCTGAGCGACGAGCGCGTCAAAAGTACGCTCGTGTTGGTCCACGCCCGGTTTTCGACGAACACCCTCGGCGCGTGGCATCTCGCCCACCCCTATCGGAAGATCATCCACAACGGCGAGATCAACACGATTCGGGGCAACATCAACTGGATGCGCGCCCGCGAGTCGGCGCTCGAAGACGAAAACTTCGGCGAGGACATCGAGACGCTCAAACCGATCACGCAGGCCGGACAGTCCGACACCGCGAGCGTCGACAACGCGGTCGAACTCCTGCTACATTCGGGCCGCGAACTCCCGCACGTCCTCCGAATGTTGATCCCGGAGGCCCACGAGAACGACGACTCGATGGACTCCGACCGACAGGAGTGGTACGACTACCACGCCAGCCTGATCGAGCCGTGGGACGGTCCCGCGCTCGTCGCGGCGACTGATGGCGACAAGATCTCTGCGGTACTGGACCGCAACGGCTTGCGGCCCTGCCGGTACGACATCACCAGCGACAACCAGTTGATCGTCGCCAGCGAGGTCGGCGCGCTCGAAACCGACCCCAGCGAGATCCAAGAGCGTGGTCGGCTCCAGCCCGGCGAGATCTTCGTTGCCGACCCCGAGGAGGGACGCGTCATCCCCGACGAGGAGGTCTTCGACGGGCTGCTCGACGAGAAGTACGGCGAGTGGGTCGACGACCACCAGCAACACCTCGACGAGATCGCGGGTGACAGCCTCGAACCCAAAGACGATGTCTCGGAGCTGCGGGCGCAGCAGGCAGCCTTCGGCTACACGACTGACCAGCTCAACCACCTGCTGGAGCCGATGGCCAACCAAGGAAAGGACCCGGTCGGCTCGATGGGCGACGACACCCCCCTCTCCGTCCTCGGGGAGTTCAACCGCCCGCTGTTCACGTATTTCAAACAGCTCTTCGCCCAAGTGTCGAACCCGCCGATCGACTACATCCGCGAGGAACTGGTCACGAGCCTCCAGTCGCGGCTCGGCAAACAGCGGAACCTGATGGACGAGTCGCCCGAGCACGCCCACCAGCTCGTCCTCGAATCGCCCGTCTTGAGCGACGAACAGACGGCGTCGATCAAGGGCCTCAGTCGGGAGGACGGCGACTTCGAGTCGACCACGCTGGATATGACCTACGATCCGGAGTCGGATCTCGAAGCGGCCGTCGAACGGCTCCGCGACGACGCCCGAGCAGCGATCGACGATGGCGCGGACATCATCGTCCTCTCGGACCGTGGCGCTGGCGCGGATCGGATTCCGATCCCGAGTCTGCTGGCGACTGGCGGCGTCCACCACGACCTCGTTCGCCACGGTCTGCGAACCGATGTCGGTCTCGTCGTCGAGTCCGGCGACCCACGCGAGGTCCACCACCTCGCAACACTGGTCGGCTACGGTGCGGGCGCAGTCAACCCCTACCTCGTCTACCAGACGATTTCGGACCTCTGTGCGGGTCCAGATGGCGTCGACGAGGCCGAAGCCATCGACGGCTACATCCACGCCCTCGAACACGGCCTGCTGAAGACGATGGCCAAGATGGGGATCTCGACGGTCGAATCCTATCAGGGGGCCCAGATTTTCGAAGCCGTCGGCCTGAGCTCGGACCTCATCGCCGAGTACTTCGAAGGCACCGAGATCCGAACCGAAGGGATCGGCCTCGACGTGATCGAAGACGACGTACGGACCCGCCACGCGGTCGGCTTCGGGAGCGACCCCGAACTCGAAACCCAAGGCGAGTACGAACACCGCTCGTCGGGGATCTACCACCAGTGGAACCCCCAAACGGTCGGGACGCTCCAGCAGGCGGTCCGGAGCGGCGACTACGAGCGGTATCTGGAGTTCGCCGAGCTGATCAACGATCAAAACGAGAACCTCCAGACGCTCCGCGGCCTCTTGGAGTTCGATTCGGATCGCGAGTCCGTGCCACTAGAGGAGGTCGAGCCGGTCCACGAGATCGTCGAGACCTTCTCGACGGCCGCCATGAGCCTCGGCAGCATCTCGCCGGAGTCCCACGAGACGAACTCCATCGCCATGAACCGTCTCGGCGGGAAATCGAATACGGGAGAAGGTGGCGAGCCGCCCGAACGGTTCGGCACTGAAAAGGAGTGTAACGTCAAGCAGGTCGCCTCCGGCCGGTTCGGCGTCACCTCTCACTATCTGACCTCCGCCGACGAGATCCAGATCAAGATGGCCCAGGGCTCGAAGCCCGGCGAAGGTGGCCACCTTCCCGGCAAGAAGGTCAACGAGATGATCGCCCACGTCCGGTACGCAACGCCGGGTGTCGGTCTCATCTCGCCGCCGCCGCTCCACGACATCTACTCCATCGAGGACCTCAAACAGCTGATCCACGACCTGAAGGCGGCCAACCCCGAGGCCGACATCAACGTCAAGCTGGTCTCGGAGGCCGGCATCGGCACGATTGCGGCGGGTGTCGCCAAGGCCAACGCCGACGTGGTCCACGTCTCCGGGGACTCCGGTGGGACCGGGGCATCGCCCAAGACGTCGATCAAGAACGCGGGCCTGCCGTGGGAGCTCGGCCTCGCCGAAGCCAACCAGATGCTGTGCGGGACCGGCCTGCGTGACCGGATCAAGATCACCGCCGACGGCGGGATGAAGACCGGCCGCGACGTCGCTGTCGCCGCGCTGCTCGGTGCCGAAGAGTACACCTTTGGTACCGCAGCCCTCGTGAGCGGCGGCTGTGTGATGGCCCGTCAGTGCCACGCCAACACCTGTCCGGTCGGTGTTGCCACCCAAGACGAGGACCTCCGCGAGCGGTTCCCCGGCCAGCCGGACCACGTCATCAACTACATGACGTTCATGGCCGAGGAACTCCGCGAGATCATGGCCGATCTCGGCTTCACATCGCTCGACGAGATGATCGGTCGACCCGAACTCCTCAGCCAACGCGAAACCGACCATCCGAAGGCCAAACATCTCGATCTCTCGACGGTCATCGCGCCCACCGCGGGCGACCAGCGCCGCAAGACCCGCGAGCAGGACCACGAGGTCGACCAACAGCTCGACTGGGAGCTGATCGACGAGGCCGAACCCGCTCTCGAATCCGGGCGGCGCGTCCAACTGGATCACGAGATCTCCAACGTCGACCGCGCGGTCGGCGCGACGCTCTCGAACACGATCTCCAAGGCCTACGGCGGCGAGGGGTTGGCCGACGACACGATCTCGGTCGACTTCGACGGCATTGCGGGTCAGAGCTTCGCGGCGTTCCTCGCCTCCGGCGTCACGATGGATCTCACCGGCGCGGCCAACGACTACGTCGGCAAGGGGCTGTCGGGCGGCAAACTGATCGTCCAGACGCCCGACTCGGCCGCATACAAAGCCGAGGAGAACATCCTGATCGGCAACGTTGCGCTGTACGGCGCGACCCAGGGTGAGGCCTACATCAACGGCCTCGCTGGCGAGCGATTCGCCGTCCGGAACTCCGGCGTGAAGGCGGTCGTCGAAGGCGTCGGCGACCACGGCTGTGAGTATATGACCGGCGGCGTCGTCGCCGTGCTGGGCGAGACGGGTCGAAACTTCGCTGCCGGGATGTCCGGCGGCGTGGCCTACGTCTACGACGCCGACGGCGAGTTCGAATCCAGGGTCAACAAGGGAATGGTCTCGTTCTCCGAAGAGCTGACTGAAAAAGACGAACGCATGCTCACCCGGATGGTCGAGAACCACGCCGAGTACACCGGCAGCGAGCGTGCCGCGGAACTGCTCGACGAGTGGGGTGCGGAACTCCAGAACTTCGTGCGCGTCTTCCCCGACGCCTACGCCCACGTAATCGAGCACGAAGGTGCGGACGACGTGCGTGAAGAGCTGCCCGAGACCGCCTCGGCGGCGGTCGACGCCCGCCTCGACGCCGAGGCGGTTTCCAGCGACGACTAATCGGCACCGAGACTAATTGAAAAGTAGTCGACGCCTATTTTTAAACGGCTGTGAGCTCTGACAGCAGCCGATCCACATTTGACATCAGTGCTTACATCACCGTCAGCGATGGTGGACCGACAGCGGCTGCTGGCTTATAACCGATCGTGTTAGATGGTCAGTAGTCGACGCCTACTCCCCGAACGAGGCAGCCACGTTAACCAGCCTCGACCGAGCGGCTGGCCCCCACAGGTGACTCGGACAGTCGCAGTCTGAGGCTCCGAACGAGTCGACCCGATCACAGCCCGCCTCGGCCAACGCAGTGGCCAGCGCACACTCGATATCTCGCCCGAGAAACATCTCGACGGTTGCCAGCCGGGTGGCGTTCGCGCCGAGGAGGTAGTCGACGTGCCAGTGGCGTACGCTATGCTCGCCAGCCGCAACCCGGCGGTGACGGTCGACACGAGAGAGCCCGCCCGGACCGAACGCGCTGCCGACGTATCCATAGTAGCCCGCCGCAAACGACAGCGAACCGAGCGCGCCAACCGCGATTTCGGTCGACTGCTTACACTCGATAACCAACAGATAGGAGCCAGGGTCGACCATCAGTCGTCGGCCGGGGCGGGGCCGCCGTGGTCGGTCGACTCCTCGCCAGCGTCCTCGCGCGATTCGAGCAGCCGAATCCGCTCGGGGATCGGCGGGTGGCTGTAGTGGAACGCCGCATACCACGGATGCGGGAAGGGGTTGGCGAGGTTCTCGTTTGCGAGGCGGGCCAGCGCGTCGACCATCGGCTCTGGACCCATCACGTCAGCCGCAAAACTGTCGGCCTCGCGTTCGTGTTTCAGCGAGAGCCGATTCGCCAGCGGCGCGGTGAACTGGAGTACCGGCCCGACGACCAGCGCCGCAAGCAGGAGGCCCGCGTAGGTCGACGTCTCGGGGATTCCGAACGCGGTATACAAGGGCTCGAAGGAGACGAGCGCGCCGAGGGCGGCGAAGACGATCCCCATGCGAACCGCGCTGCTGGCGAACTGCTTCCAGATGTGGGCTTCCTTCCAGTGGGCGAGTTCGTGAGCGAGGACACCCTGAAGTTCGGGAATCTCCATCGAGTCGACCAGCGTATCGAACAACACCACGCGCTTGGTCCGCCCGAAACCGATGAAGTAGGCGTTGAGCTGCGACGAGCGGCGGCTGGCGTCCATCGTGTAGATCTGGGAGGTGCTGAACCCGGCCCGCTCGAAGACGTCCTCGACTGCGTCCCGAAGCTCACCCGACTCGACGGGGTCGAAATCGTTGAACAACGGCGCGATCACCCGCGGGTAGAGCACCTGCATCACCAGCGAAAAGGCCATAAACAGCAGCCACGCGGCGAGTGGCCACAACGTCGGCAGCGCAGCTATAACGGCGAGCACTGCTCCACCGAGAACCGCGGTGAAGACCAGCGAGATGGCGAGCGTGACAAGTGTATCACGGGCGAACAGCTGGGGTGTCTGCTGATTGAAGTCGAATACCTCCTCGATGCCGAACGTCGAGACGATGTTGAACGGGAGCGAAAACAGTTGTGAGGCCACGATGAGACCCACAAAAAAGAGTAGGCCCTGACTAACGGTCGACAGGCCGGTCGCGGCCAGTAGATCGACTGCCCACGCGAGGCCGCCAGCGTAGAGGACGCCCAAGAGAACCGCGAGGCCGATCCACGACTGGAGTTCGGAGAAGGCGGTGGTGAGCCGATGGTAATCGCTGAGTTCGTCCGTGTCGTCGATACCGAGGGTGTCGGCGAGCCAGCCCTGTTTGCGGTCGACCAGCCGGTCGGCGTGGTGGACATCGAGGACCGCCAGCGCGGTGAAAAACGCCTGTGTGCCGACCAACAATGCGACGAAGGCGGCGTGGAGTGCGGGGGACTGCATGCTGTCGACAGGAAGGCACTCGGCGGTCTAAACAGTGTCTCCCTCGCAGTAGTCGCCGACTACTGGAGTCAGATGTCGCGTTCGCGCTCCATATCGGCGACCTCGTCTTCGAGCCACTCGCGGAACCACTTGACGCGTTTGAGTCGCTGGTGGGCGATCGATTCGGCGGTGTCGCTTTCGAGGCGGTCGACATGGTCGCTGCCGCGCTGGAAGACGCGGTCGACCATCCGGGCGGCGTCCATATGGGTGCGGGACTCGTAGCCCATCCGCAACAGCATGAGAGCGGTGCCGTTGGCCCCGATCTTGTCGAGGATGTCGGCCTCGATCAGACACTGGGTTTCGAGCGGGAGTTCGGCCAGCGACCCCTGATGGGAGTGGGCCTCGACGGCCGCACAGACCTCGTCGACGAACGACTGCGGAAAGTCACACCGGCTGGTGAGGTACTCGCGGGCGACGTTGGCTCCCTCTTCGGCGTGGATGTCTTGGGGGGCTTCGAGCTTCGAGATGTCGTGAAAGAGGGCTGCCACGGTGATCACATCGAGATCCGCGCCTTCGTTTTTGCCGATCCGTCGGGCGAGGTCGACGACGTTTTTGATGTGGTTGAAGCGGTAGTCGGCGCTGTGCCACGGATACCACCGCATCCGGCCGCCGTCGTCTTCGGTCTGGACGCTCGCAGTCAGGTAATCGTAGACGAACTGCTCCATCTCGGCGAACTCGTGGTCGGTGACCCCGGACTCCTTGATCTCAACTCCCATGGGACCACCTCCAAAGAGGGCAAAACGATTGGTTCATTAGCGAATAACACGGTTGTTTCACTCTTAGGCGTTACGACAACACGATCCAGTCGACGAACCGCCGCGGGGGTTGCACGCGGTGATATCCACCAGAATGCTGATATTCTTCGACACGATACTGTTTGACAGGGCACGACGCGGGCGACCACCCGGCGTTAGGGAGGCCCTACCAGACGATGACAGTAAATCCACGGGAGTACGATGCCGACGAACTGCGGGAGCTAGCTGGCGTCGAGTCGGTCGACGAGGGCTCGCACGCGGCGGCTCCGAGGCGGAAGCCCGACGAGTCGATCCGCGAGCAGCAGTTCCGACAGCTGTTGGCGCTCCAGTCGGAACGCCAACAGCTCGACCGGCTCTCGAAGCCGTTTTTGACGGCCCTTCCGGAGTCGACGCTCGGCACCGGCCTCGCCGACGAATGGCTCGATTTCCTCGTCCATGTTGGCGGTCACGACCGTGCCGAGCGCGCGGTGCACTACTACCGACAGCTTCGGTGGATCACCCCGGCCGTCGAGGCCGAACTGCACGTGTCGATCCACCAGTTCCCGGAGCCGGTCCACGACCGGTCGCTGACCGCCGGTGATCATCGCCTCAGCCTCCTCTATATCGCCACGCTGGCGTCACTCCGTGACCCATCTCACTAACCATGGCAGACGACACTGATGACGGCGCATTCGACGGTTCAAGCGACGCAAACGAAGTAACCCCTGTCGGCGTCAAACTCGGCAGCACACGCACAGTCCTCCAGTACCCGAAAGACGGCGAGATCGAAACCGTCCGGACACTTACCTGTCTGGCGACCTACGAGGACGCGCTCACCGGCGAGGAGAAAGTTCTCTACGGCGAACAGGCAGCCCAAGAGTTCCCCGACACGGTGGAGTTCATGCTCCGATCCGGCCTGCCGGAGGACGACGACAGAGCGGAACTCGCCGGGAAGTTCTTTACCGAGTTGGTCCGTGCACAGGACATCCCCGAGGGCAGCGCGGTCGTCTATGCGATCCCGACGATCGACAACGACGAGGGGCTCGAAAACCTCACCGAGGTCATCGAGAACAGCCCCATTGGCCAGACACTCGTCCGGAGTTTCCCCGAGTCCCTCTGTGGAGCGGTGCCAGCGATGGGCGACGGACTCGAAGCCATCGACGAAGTGTTCGTCGCAGTGAACATGGGCTCGACCAACCTCGAAGCCTGTGCCTACCGCCACGCCGAACAGCTCGAACCGTTCTCGACCGGGGCAGTCACCGGCAGCGAGGTCGACCGCCGGATCGCCAACGCGGTCGAAGAAGAAACACAGGGACGGGTCAACATCGACCTGACGACCGCCCGAGAGTACAAGGAGGACCACGGCGACTTCGTCGACTTCGAGCCGTTTACTGACGTGATCCAACAACCCGGCGGCGGCTCCCACGAGTTCACGATCAAACGCAGCGTAATGGAGCCGCTCGACGAGTACGTCGACGAGGCGGTCGAGGAGATCGCCAACAACTTCCTCTCGGAGCTGGCCAACACCCACATGAAACCCTACCAGATCGCCCTCGGGAAACCGATCGCCCTGACGGGAGGGATGGCCTGTATCCCCGGCATCGAGGATGTCTTCGAGGAGCGACTCTCCGAAGAACTCGACCGCGACATCACCGTCGTCGCGGCCGACCGACCCGACCTCGCGGCCGCGCAGGGGGCCCAGCGGATCGCCGCGAAGCTTGCCGACAACCTCTGAGCCGACCGCTCCAACACCGATTTAAAAATAGTCGGTGGCTACTGGCCGTTCGACCCCTGTAATCGGTTGGTACCAGCCGGTCGACCGGTGACACCGGTGTTACTTTTTGTTTAAGCGTGTGGCCGCCCAACAGTCAGTATGTCCGATATTCCACTGGAACACGTCCATATCGAACCCGAGCAGCCGACCGATGGTCCGGCTCCGGCGGTGTTCGTCCTCCATGGCCGGGGGGCCAACGAACAGGATCTGCTGCCGATCGCCAAAGAGCTCCCCGACACGTTCCACATCGTCAGCCTCCGGGCACCCGACCGACTACAGGGCGGGTATACGTGGTATGACCTCGATCTCTCGGCCGGTGGGCTCCACCAGAGCCAGCCCGACGCGGCCGGTTTCGACCGGAGTCGCGGGCTGGTCGCCGACAGCATCGAGGCCGCCGTTGGGGCCTACGATCTCGATTCCGACCGACTAGGACTGCTCGGCTTCAGTCAGGGCGCGATCACCAGTCTCTCGCTGCTGCTCGATTCGCCAAACGACTACCAGTGGGTCGTCGCTCTCCACGGCTATCTGCCCGCCTCGCACCACGATCTCGACCCCGAGGGGATCGTCGACAAACCCGTCTTCGTCGCCGCCGGGAGCGCCGACGAGATCATTCCCGCCGCACGCTCGGAGGCTGCCGCCGAACGGTTCGAGGAACTCGGCGCGGCAGTCTCGTACAACGTCTACAACGCACCCCACGGCGTGAGCCCCGAGGAGCTCACCGATCTGGTCGACTTCGTCGAACAGCTCGTCTCGCCATCGTAGTAGCTACCTAACGGACAGTAGTCGGCATATACTTATCAGTGTTCGATTCAAAGGCCGCGATATGTCGACACAGCGATTGGGAGCCTCCGGCTCGGCCGACGGGAGTAGGCAGTGGCTGCGGATACCCGAGACGGTCCGCGAGTGGCTCGTCGTGACGGTCGACCGACTGTGGCGGCGGCTCGATGGGATCACATAGATCGCCGCGGCGCGCTGGCTGGTTTCTAATAGTCAACATTGAAGTTCGGCGGCTTTGATCGAACTGGCAGTGAACTCCGATATACCAACACTGAAACTCGTGGTCGACGCGCTCCGGGAGCGCCACGAGTTCATGTCGGCGATCGATGTTCCTGCACGGATCGACACCGCCAGTAAGACAACTGTTTCGGAGCTCGCCGTCGGGCTCGACCCGGCGACACTGGCCGACCGGTTGCGGGAAACGTTCGAAGACGAGCAGTTCGTCGAGCGAGTCGACGAACTGGCTGCCGACGAGGATCGGACTATCGACGAAGACCGGACTCTCGACGAGGCTGCGCTGCTGGCAGCGGCCATCGAGCGGCGCGCCGATGGACCGGCGAACCGGGCGCAGGCGGCCGACTGGACGGCTGTCGCCACGACGTTCGTCGAGGCGCTTCGACGAGAGCTCGTCTCGCCCAGCGACGACGGGGTACCGACGCTCCGGGCGTTGGGGATCGACGCGCTCCGAGACGGTGCCTTCGAGCCTGCGGAGGCGTATCTCTGGGCCAGTCTCGGCACCGCCCGCAGGCTCGGCGACCGGTCGACCGAAGCCGAGAGCCACGTCGGACTCGGGCATATCGCGATCCAACACGACCATCTCGATGCGGCCGAACGCCACTACGAGGAAGGGCTGGATATCGCCCGCGAGGTCGACGCCCGGTCGATCGAAGCCGACAGCATCGCCGGCCTCGGCAGCGTTGCCATGAGCCGCGAGGCCTACGAGATGGCCGAGACCTATCTGCGGGAGAGCCTCGATATCAAGCGGCTGCTCGGCGACGAGTCGGGGGAGGCGACGGCGCTGGCCAGTCTCGGCGATCTCGCCGCCGAGCGCGCGGACTTCGAGACGGCCGTCGACCGCTACACCGAGGCCCTCCCGCTGTTCGCCACGGCTGGTGACACCGGCGAGCGCATCCAGACCCACAGGTGTCTCGTCGACTGTGAGATCGACCGGGGCGACGACGCGGCGGCCATCGAGCGGTGTGACGAGGCACTGGCACTGTTCGACGACGGTGAGTTCGCCGAAACCGCCGAAACCGACCGCTGGTTCCGGACGACCCGCGTGCGGCTGGCGGCTGATGCCGACGCCGTCGACTCGCTGTATGCCGAGGCGCTCGCCGAGATGCGTGAGAACAACGATCCGGCCGCCTTCGAGCGGTTGGATGGGATCTGGAACTGCCGCGAGGCATTCGATCCCCGTACCACGGCCCACAGCCTCTGTCTCCGAGCCGGTGTTGCCTTCGCCGCCTATCACCTGTTGCTCGATACCGACACCGAGCTCACTCGGCGCACGCTGGTCGACGAACTCGATTCGCACCGCGAGGCGCTGTCCGAGCCAGCCGACACCCTGTTCGAATTCGTCATCAGCGAGGGAGCCGACCGCGACCTCGACATCGACACCGCGGGCGTCGACGCTGCCGACCCCGCCGTCGACGAACTCGAACGACTCGCATACAGCGAGTTCCTGAGTCGGATCTCCGAGACGCCGCCAGCCTCGGAGCTGTATTCGAGCGTGCTGACGGCCATCGTGGGCGGCAATGCCTCGCCCTCGGAGATCGCCGAGCGGTGTCTCGTGGTCCTTCAGGACGATGACGCCGGCGACGACTCGCGGGCGGTCCTCGGGGCGCGGGTTCTCGCCGAGGCCTACCGGGAGCGCTTCGAGTTCCGCCTGCCTGTCGACCGCGCCGACGCGTTCCAGCGCATCGAGGCCAACCGGACGGCGCTGTCGGAGCCGCTGGCCGTGTTGTTCGATCAGTTGTCGACTGGGTCGACTGCGACCGAGCCCGAGGCGCTGGTGGATGCGGCCGACAGATCCGATCCGTCGCTGGTCGACATCGAACGGCTGGTCGTCGCCCTGTTTCTCGAAGAACTGCAGGATTAGACGCCGGGGAGCGTATTGATGTATCCGAGCGTCTCGACAGCGACCCACGCGACGAACAGGCCATAACAGCCCAACAGGAACTGGGCCTCGCGGCGTGTGATCTGGAGCTTGATTCGCATAATGGTGAACAACACGATCGTCGCCAGCGTCAGTACGCCCATCATCGGCACCGCGAGATCGTAGTTGACCGTCGTCGTCCCGACCAACAGCACGCCGACCGGGAGTGCGACGAGCAGATCGAAGGTGTTGCTCCCCAGCACGTTCGAGAGGCTGACCTCGCCCGCGCCCCGGGCGGCCGCCCGGACGCTCATGATCGCATCAGGGAGGCTCGTCCCTGCGGCGACGATGATCAGCCCCCAGATGAACTCCGGCGAGCCGAAGATGTCGCCGAAGCCCAGCGCCGCCCGAATCAGTCCCTCGACGCCCACGACGATCAACACGAGCCCGCCCACTAGCCGGAGCCACTCACGGCGAATCTCGATCGACTCCTCGCTGATCGGCGGCTCGTAGTCCGAGATGTCCTGATACTGAATAAAGAGGTAGAGGCCGTAGACGGCCAGCGGGATCAACGCGAGCGGTCGACCGATGACCGAGCTCCCGATCGAGCCGCTGCTATTGTAAATAACCCCGAACGAAAACGTCAGTAACAACACCGCGATCGAGAGCATGTAGAACTGCGCTTCCTTATAAACAACCGCACGGTTGACAGCCAGCGGGCTGCGACCGATCGCGCTGACCGCCGGAATGACGAGGATGTTGAAGATCGCCGAGCCGACGATCGTTCCGACACCGAGATCGAAGGTGCCGTGGAGGAGGACACCGAGAACGACGCTGGTGACTTCGGGGAAACTCGACCCGATGGCGACGATCACCGCGCCTTGGACGACCGCCGGGAGGCCGTAGTGGAGCGCGAGCCGCTGGCTGGCTTCGTCGAGCAGCTCGCTTCCCTTCCAGACGATTGCCGTCGCAACGACCGTCAAGAGGAGCAACGTAACGACTGACACGACCGTCAGTGGTCGACGGGTCGTAGTAAGCCCCTCGGTTTCGGGAACTCTGTCGGCCCGCCACCGGATGTCGACATCCGGCAGGTTGAAACAGGTCGACCACCAATAGGAAGTCATGAGCGTCGAAACCGCACCACTCGAAGATCTGGGTCGGCAACTGGGCGAAAAAATCGCCGACAGCCCCGAACACGAGGCGTTCGTCGAGGCCAACGAGGCCGTCGAAAACGACGCCGAGGCCCAAGAGATGATCCGAGAGTTCGAACAGCTCCGCCACGAGTTCATGGTCGACCGCGAGGCTGGCCGCGCCGACCGCGAGTCGATGCGCAAGGTCCAGGAGGCCCAGCGAAACCTCCACAACCTCCCGGTGATGGAGGAGTACCTCGATGCCCAAGACGCCCTCCAGGAGCGGCTCGAATCGGTCAACATGGCCATCTCCGAGGAGCTGGCCGTCGACTTCGGCGGCGAGGCCGGCGGCTGTTGTCAGGACTGAGCGGCACCCCTCCCATAGTTTTAGATACGAGACCGCCACCACCGGCGGTATGGATCTCGTCGTGACGACGCCCGGTGTATCGACGGACTCCCTTCGACCGGCCCTCGAATCCGAGCCACGCGACGGGCTACTGGTGGTCGACCGGGCAACGCGCTGTGGCATGACGGCGGTCGACCCGACGAATACGACGCGACTCCGTCTGGCGGTCGCTCCCTGTGCGGTCTCGCTCCATGCTGCCGACCGGTTCCGCGGGCGGCTCGCCGACGGGGAGTCGGTCGACGGCGTGCTCGTTTCCCAACGAGAGGCGATGTCAGCGTCCGACGGCCGACTCGAAGCCCGGTTCGACTGTCCCGTGTCGGTCCACAGGGTCCACGGATAGCTCGTTTGTGGGCTCTGTTATTAGGAGCGATAATTCGAGAGATACGCTTAACCGCTGCTGGTCGAATCTCTCCGTGATGAGTCGACGCCTCTCGACCGGAATCGACGTGCTGGATCGACAGCTCGACGGCGGGATTCCGACCGGGAGCATCGTGCTGTTTTCGGCTGATCCGGCCAGCCAGTCGGAGCTCCTGTTGTACGAGGTGACGGCGGTGCGGATGGCGCTGTATCTGACGACGATCCGGTCGGATCAGGCGGTTCAGGACGCGCTGGATCGGACCAGCCGGTATACGAAGGTTGGCGAGCCGACGATCCGGGATATCGGCGTCGAGGCCCCGCTGGATCAGGCCAACAAGCTGCTCGGGACCCTCCCCACCGAGTCGACGCTGATTGTCGACACGCTCGACCCCCTCGAACGACAGGAGGCCAGCCGCTACCGCTACTTTCTCAACCAACTCCAGACCGGGATGCGGAACACCGAGTCCGTCGCTATTCTCCATGCGATGGACGGCCGGTCAGTGCCGGCGTTGCGGGACGTGACCGAGCATATGGCGGACGTGGTTTTTAAACTCACCACCGAGGTCCAGGGCACCGAGATCGTCAACCGGCTGTCGGTGCCCAAGTTCCGTGGCGGCCGCGCGCTCAACGAAACGATCAAGCTCAAGCTGTCGACCGGCGTCTCGATCGACACCAGTCGGGATATCGCCTAGCTGGGCGACTGATGGCGGACTGGTACTGTTTGTGACCAATCGGTTCATAAGGATTTATGAGCGTCCTACCCAACAGTATGGCAATGACCAGCGCGCCTATCGCCCCGCTTTCGCCTCGGTTCCGACAATGAACAAGATCAGTCTGCTGCTGTTGTTGCTTGTTGCGTTTGCCGTCGCGGGAGTCGTCGGGCTGCTTGTGTTGGCTCCCCCGTCGATGATCGAAAACCCGCCGGGGAGCATCGTTCTTCCGTACGGACTCGGGCTCTAACGGACGGTGTCCGTGGTCTCGGCAGTGTCGACGGCTCTGTTTCGACATGCTTCGGCGATGAACGGCCTGCTCCAGATCCCACCGATCACCGACGGGATGGTGGTCGTCTTCGCGGTGATACATAGTGCAAGCCCATACCCGCGTCTTCAGGCGCGGGTCAAGCGGACAATAGCGTACACTCCCACCGACGATGGCACGACTGGATTTC
>Ga0207753_1000367_pt1 | contig 18015 bp, 12 predicted proteins | sample PonA233FremontCA_2_FD_187273 | JGI IMG/M metagenome (GOLD analysis project Ga0207753, IMG submission 187273) | Salt pond sediment microbial community from Fremont, CA, USA - Pond A23 Sediment 3 (SPAdes) | ecosystem: Environmental > Aquatic > Non-marine Saline and Alkaline > Saline | place: USA... | reverse complement strand
ACGGTCCCCCTCCAGACACACACTCGTTCGTAGTCCGGGTTTGGCCGAAACGGGTGGAGAATGCGGAGGGGGATGCGCCGTGGCGGGGCTCCATCACCCACGTCGAGACCGGCGAGCGTCGGTATCTGGAGGGCTTGATCGAAGTTCCAGCGTTCATCGCCCCCTATATCCTCGAAGCCGGGGGGACGCTCGACTGGCGGAGTCGGGTGCTCCTGTGGGTGGCTACCAAGGCCGCCCATGATTCCGCGTCCCGATAAAACACCCGAACGGGACGTGCCTCTCGCATCTTTCTCTCCTGCGCATTGTGCTCATGGCCTCGTTTCGCGCCATAGAAACCATTAGCGACGTGCTCGTGCAGTTGCTTGAGACGAGCCATCAGCGCCTCGTGCCGGACGGAGACCCTGCGCCTCCGGACGCCCCCCACGAGTCGCTCCAATTCAGCGTGTATCATGGGCGCGACTTCCAGTCTCCCGGAGACAACGAGGTGTCCACCGGCGTCACCCTGTTTCTCTACCGAACTGCGGTAAACGGCTCCTCCCGCACGCCGCCGGGCCGACGCACCCCGAGCGGGGAGCACCAGCGCACGCAGCTTCCGCTTGACCTGCACTACCTCGCCACCGTCTGGGCTCAAGACGCGAAGAAAGAGCATCAGATCGCGGGCTGGCTGATGCGCACGCTGGAGTCCGCGCCGATATTGCCGAAGGGGGTGCTTAACAACGTGAATCCCGACGTCTTCCGCCCCGACGAGACGGTGGAAATCATTCTGGACGACCTGACCAACGATGACCTGTTTCGGATCTGGGATGTCCTCGGCGTGCCCTACCGCCTCTCGATTCCCTACCTTGTCCGAAATGTTCGGATCGAGTCGGAAGAAACGGTATCCGCCGACGGGGTCGTAGAGCGCCGTATTTTCGACTTCCTGCAGCACGAAGGTGGCAACGGGAGCGCTCCGAATTCCCGTGAGCAGTAGCGGGGCGAGCAGCCCTCGACACGTCTCTCCCTTCGACATTTCACTGCTCATCCTCAACCGCGCGAGATGCAGTTAGAGAAGGCGTCCATCCGGTCGGTCCTGGGACTCCGTTTCCGGGACGCCACGACTGAGCGCCCCGTTACCGACGGTCTTCGGGTCATGGTGCGTCGGCAGCAGGGCGGTGGTGCGCCGGCTCGGGCCGTGCGCACATCCTCCGGCGCCTACGTCGCGCAGGGGCTGTCGGGGCTCCGGGCCTACGAGCGGGTGCCCCGAGACATTCCCGAGGAGATTCCCGACAACGCTGGGGCCAATGGGGAGGACGGGGAAGACGGCGTCGTCAAAACAGACTACCTTGTCGATGTCCGGGACCGGCGGGGACGATTTGTGCCGGCGCTGTTGGGGGTTGAGCTGCCGTACACCCCCAAGGAAGAGCATGGATGGCTTTATCCAGTGGTGGAGCCTCCCCCCGAAGAGGCAATTGGGGGAAATGGGACACCCGAGCCGGCGGTGTACCTCTTCAGTGCCGTTCAGCGCCCGGTACCGGCCGGCCAGGGCGTCGTGTACGCCGACCTAGTGACGGAGGACGGGGGGACATGGCGGCCCGCCGCACACGCCCTCGTGGAGATTCGCTACGAGCAGGGATCGGAGTCGTCGGAGGGTCCCCCCAACGGGAATCGGAGCAAAGAAGACGTCTGGTACGGCATCGCCGATGCCGACGGGCGCGTGGCGGTCCAATTTCCGCTGCCTTCTGTCCGGCTCGTAGACTTCTCGGAGAATGGGGCCCCTAGTGAGTCTGCAGAACCCGCCCGGTCGGAGGGGCTCTCGGCCCTCTCGGGACGCACTGTGCCGATCAGGGTTCGGGTCTTTTGCGACCCCTCGTTGGGCACGACCGACGGGGCCCCGCGGCCGCAGTTGGGGGACATCATGAACCAGCGCACACGGGATCCCCGGCCCATTTACAAGACGGCCGGACCACCGAGCACGCCACTCACGGCCACGTTCACCTTCGGCACGCCGCTTGTCCTCACCACTGATGGTTTCTCTGTGCTGCGCATTGCGGCACCGAGCAACGGCACATAGCCCTTCTTCACAGTGGGGCATATTCACTTGAGTCCGCAGGTCCGGCGACGCACAACTCGCATCCCTTGACACAATTCCTGAACGACTCGTGCCCGAATATTTAGCCCCAGGCGTTTACGTCGAAGAAACGAGTTTTCGCCCCAAGACCATCGAGGGGGTCAGTACAAGTACAGCCGGGTTTGTTGGACCGACCCGGTTTGGACCGGATAAGGAGGAACCCCCGCTATTAACTAGTTTTGCGGACTTCGAACGGATTTACGGGGGGCTTGAGGACCTAAAATTCAAGGGAGAGGAGGCAACAAGAAATTACCTCGCCTATGGCGTGCGAGCGTTCTTCGAGGAAGGGGGACAGAGGTGCTACGTGGCGCGGGTCACTGGCGAGAACGCCGGGGAGGCAGGCCTTGAGGTCCCTATGGACTCCATAGGCTCCGTCACTTCGATCTCTGGTACTCTTAACCTGGAGGCTCGTTTTCCGGGTAGGTTTGGCGAGGTAAAGGTTACCTTCAGTCCCGTTCTGAGCGGTAACGTCTTGCGGATCAACGACAGCGGTGATCCCGAGCTCTCTGGTCTTAATGTCGGGGATACGGTGGTCAGAAAGCCAGACTCGAGTAAGCCTGAATTTTACGACTACGACGTAGATTCTGGCTCCTGGAAATTGAAAGCACCAGATGGAAGTACACTTCAAAAGGCAGATCTCGGTTCTTCTGATGAAGTCTACCGGCTACTCGTTAACATCAGCGTTCAGACTCCCCAGCAAGGCCCATCGGGAACAGGGGTCGTTTACGGTACGCCTCGTTCGATAGGGGAATTCACCCTCCGGCCTGGTACAGATCGATCCTTCGCCGATTATTTTGCGAAAGATCCGCCGTCCGACCAAGTTCGATACAGCACTCCATTCTTCTTCGATGTCTCGAATGTCAACTTTGACGATGTAGACTCGAAACTGGGAGCTGGCTTTGCACAGATCCTCTTCTCGCTGAAACAGGACAATACGGAGCCTGACGATCAATGGCACCTGGGCGATCTGCAGGAAGATAGTAGGACGCTCGAACTCGATAATGAATACGATGGGGAACGGCCAGGGCCTGACCATTACGCGGGCACTGACGGCAGTCCGGACGAGAAAGTTCAGAAGGGGCTGGGTGCACTTCAGGATATCGACGAGGTCTCCATCGTTGCGGCTCCCGGTTACACTGCCGAAAACGTAGGGAACCCGGAAGCTATTCAGAGCAACCTCATTTCACACTGCGAGCGCCTCCAGTACCGAATTGCCGTGCTGGATACGAAACCCGGCGATGGAATAGGTAGCGTCCGCAATTGGCGTGCACAGATTGATTCGAGCCATGCGGCAATGTACTACCCTTGGATTACGATTTTTGACCCTGTAGACCGGAGAGAGCTCAACATACCCTCCAGTGGAGCTACTGCTGGCATCTACGCCCGGAATGACATTGAGAACGGGGTGCACAAAGCGCCGGCCAACGAGGTCGTCCGCTCCGCTGTTGGGCTCGAAACGCGCATCAACAAGGCGCAGCAGGACGTGCTCAATCCCGCGGGCGTCAACTGCTATCGGTTCTTCGAGGGCCGAGGCTACCGGCTCTGGGGCGCCCGCATGGCGACATCGGACAACGAGTACAAATACGTCAACATTCGCCGCTACCTCGCCTACCTGGAGCGCTCGATCGACGAGGGCACGCAGGTCTTCGTCTTCGAAAACAACGGGGCGGACCTGTGGCGGAACGTCCGGCGCACCATCGGGAGCTTCCTCAAGAACGAGTGGCGCTCGGACCGCCTCATGGGCACGACCCCCGAGGAGGCCTACTTCGTAAAGTGCGACCGGTCGACGATGACGCAGAACGACATCGACAACGGACGGCTCATCTGCGAGATTGGCGTCGCCCTCTTCCGTCCGGCCGAGTTCGTGATCTTCCGCATCGGCCAGAAGCTGCTGAGCGACACCGGCTGAGCGCATTCGGAATTCGGAGTGCGGATTTTGGAGTGCGGAATGGGGACTCGAACGCCTCCTGCACTCAACACCCTAACGCCTCAACACCAAACAGACCACAGTTACCGCCATGCCAGATCGCGAGCGGCCCTACAGTCAGTTCAACTTTCGCGTCAAGATCGGAGGGAACGATGGCACCTCCATAGCGGCCGGCTTCCAGGAGGTGAGCGGGCTCGGCGTCGAGCAGACCGCCACCGAATACCGCAACGGCAACGAGAAGGTAAATCGGCCCCGCAAGATCAACACGACGTACTCGGTGCCGGACGTGACCCTGAGCCGGGGGGTCATCAAGGCCAGCAACCTGTGGGACTGGATGCAGAAGGTCCGCAACGGCAAGCAGGCCGAGAGCCTCGAGGACGTCGTCATCGAGCTGCGCGACGAAAGCGGGGAGAATGTCGCCGTGTCGTGGGAGCTGACCAACGCCCGTCCGCTCAGCTACACCGGTCCCACACTCAGCGGCACCGGCACCGAGGTGGCCGTCGAGGAGCTCGTCCTCGCCTGTGAGGACATCGACATGGAGTTCGAGTGAGGAGTTCGGAATCCAGAATTGAATCCGCAAGCCTCTGAGTTGACCGATGCCGCGACGCCCCAGGATCACATTTGAAACGGTGACGCCGTCGCCGCCCGAGACGCTCCCACGCATGGACGTGGCGGCGTTCGTCGGCTTCGCTACGCGCGGGCCGATCGACGTGCCCGTGCCGGTGGAGGACGTTGCCCGATTCCGGGACGTGTTCGGACCGCCGCTGACACTGGTGCGAGACCGGGAAACCGGGCAGACAAAGACGGCCCATCTCCATCGTGCCGTCGAGGCCTTCTTCCGCAACGGCGGGCGCCGGTGCTGGGTGGTGCGTGTCGCTCAGCCGAAGGAGGCGGGTGCTTCGTCGGGCTCGGTTAAGCGGGCGTCGTTCGGGCTGCCGGGACTCGTGTCGGCCGGAACGGGGCAGCCATCGACGGTGCGGGCCCGGTGCTACGGCGCCACCTTCGATGAGATGCGTGTGGGAACGGTCCTGCGTCGTCGTCGCCTTCCGGACCCCTCCTCGGTTGTCCTTCGCGGAGAGGACGGAGAGGCTCCCGGGCTCCAGCTGTCGTGGGCGGTAGAGAAGCCGGGCCTGCTGGCAGAAGGGGACCTGGCGCCTGGAGACCTCCTTCGTTTTCGGGTGGTCGAGTCGAAGGACGACCAGACCGAAGAGAACGACCGGTTTTCGAAGGAGACTGCCCTCGTTGCGTACGCTCCCGTCGCTTCTCGAACGAGTAAGAAGCAGAACGGCGCAGCGGCCTCGGCTCCCCTCGTGGAGAGAAACGGGCAGGCCGTGACTGTGCGAACCGGTTCCGTTCACGTCTTCAAGCGCGTTCCGGACCGGCTGGCCCTTTCCCGCGAAGAGATCAAAAAGGAGGGTGCGCACATTCCGGAAACCCGCTGGGTCGGCGTTGATGTCAGGGTTCAGGGCTCAACCGGGCTGGCCGCCGAGGTCTCCGGGGCTGCCCTCGTCCGGACAATCGGCGATTCGTATGCAGAGGAAGAGCCTCCCCGCTTCTGCTTGGTCGTCGACCCGTCAAAGATCTCGGCGGTTCAAGAGAGTACCGGACTCGAATCGCGATGCGTCCATGTCTTTGATTACGACGACAACCGTCTCGGGTATCTGCGGCTCGGACTGGGGAGACGCTCCGGCGCGAACAAAGTCGAATACGATGTCCGCGACGCCTTGTGGACGGCGTCGGAAACGGAGCTCGAGGGACTGATGTCCAACGGAGACGTGTCTGTTGGTCCGGTCGAGCAGTTGGAGTTTGATCTCCTGGCGTGGAGGGATCAGGAGTTGCAAACGCGGCTCGATCACCTCGGCTTCGCTGAATCGCATCCCCGGGCGTGGACGGCCCTTCCCGTCGACGAGGATCTGTTTGCCGTGGAGGAGGGAGAGGCGGTCACCCCTGAGTCCGACACCCTCCGCGCCGACGTCTTCAATCCGCGCTTTCCGCTGGCGGGGCCGGAGGCGCAGGGAGAAGGTCCGTTCGTTCCGCTTGGCATGGCCGACCGGCCCGATCCGAATCGTACCCGCGGGCGCACCGCCTCGACGAAGAACCCTCGTTCGCGACTGGAGCGGGAACGGCTGGCGACCTTCTCGACCGACGTCTTTGTGGATTCGGCACTATCTGGCACAGCGACGGCCAACCTCGGCGAGAAGGCCGACGACATGATTTATGTCGATCAAAACCCGGCGTCCGGGCTGCACAGCCTGTGGCCGATCCGCGAGGCGACGCTCCTCGCCGTCCCCGACGCCGTCCACCGCGGTTGGGACGAACCGCGAACGGTGACACCGGGCTCCCTGCCGCCGCCCTCTCCCCTGGACATGCGCGTCTACCCTGACGCCCCCCCCCCGCGTATACACCTATCGTGGACGGTCGACCGGCTGGACGAGGAAGGCGTGGAGGTGGAAGTGGAGGAGGCCCACGAGCCGACCTTCGAGAATGCCGTCGTCCGGTACCGGGGCGCAGAGTCGTCCGTCGACCGGTACGTCCGCCGCGACGATCCCGTCACGCTCTTCTTTCGGTACCGTGTCGTCGCTGACGGCCGGCCCGAGCCGTGGTCGAACACCCGCCAGGCCACCCTTCCCGAGCTGGACTTTGACTCCTGTGCGGACCGCCCTGAGGTGCCGGACGTGCAGGATGAACCAAACGGCGATCAATGGTTGCGCTGGTCACCACAAAAGATTTTCCCGAGTGCCAGTACGGGCGACATCGATCTGAACCGGGCGGGTCCAGAAGAACTCATGAGCCTTCCGAGCGTCGGCGAATCGAGGGCGAGGCGCATCATCGAGTACCGCAATGCACGAGACGAGCCCATCACCGACCCGTTCCAGCTGACAGAGGTGAGGGGACTGACAGAACAGCGCATCTGTGCCTGGGAGGAGCAGGTCGATCCGCCCCTCCCGTCCCATCCCCACTACGAGATTCAGATCGATACCTCTCCGACATTCGAGACCCCAAACGTTGTGGTGGGGCGTGCTGCCGAAGAGTGCGCCGAGGACGAAGACAAAATACATTTCCCGGTTTCATCCACTCCGCCCGGCACCGACTCCGCTCCCGATCAGCCGGACTATCTCTGGTACGACCTCGGAAGCGATTCCTCAGTGCCGGCGGTTCGCTACGTACGGATGCGGGCGTTCCGCCCAAACGCTTCGCAGATGAATTCGAGTGGCTGGTCTAGGACGATCCGAATTGTTCGAGACATCAAGCAGGGGAGGCCCTGCATCTCGAAAGAGGAGTACGAAAAGTTGCGGTCAGATCCGCCGGGAGGGGGACGCGAGGGGTTGCTCAACGTGCAACGGGCGATGTTGCGGTTCGGGGCAGCCCGGGGCGACGTACTCTCGGTGCTTGCTCTTCCTAGACACGATCAGCCCGACGACGCCCGTCGCCACGTCGCGCGCCTACGGACGCCGGGTGCCGTGCTGGACTACGGCGAGGAGCGAACGCTCAGCTACGGCGCGCTCTACTATCCGTGGCTCCTGGGGCCGATGGGCAACGGGTCTCGGATTGCGTCGATGCCGCCGGACGGTGCCGCGTGCGGGATGATCGCGGACCGAACCCTGCGCGACGGGGCCTGGATGGCCCCCGCCAACACGTCGCTCGCCGACGTGCCGACGGTGGTTCCCCCCCTCACCTCGGACGAACGAGCCGACCTGGGGACCTTTCCCCTCAACGTTTTCACCGAAACGCCGGACGGGGTGCTCACCCTCGGTACCTCTACCCTGGTGCGTGATTCCGACCTCGAGCCGATCACGACGCGGCGCCTGTTGATCCTCGTGCGGCGGCTCGTCCAGCGGGAGGGCCCGGCGCTCGTCTTCGAGAACAATACCCCGCTCCTCCGACGGCGGATTGCCGAACAGTTCGACGACGTGCTGCGGCGCCTCTTCGACCGGGGCGCATTCGCCGGAGCGACGCCCTCGGAGGGATATCGCATCGTGGCCGACGAAAGCGTCAATCCGCCCCGGCAGGTGGAGCGGGGGCGACTCGTGGTTGAACTCCGCATCGCCCCAGCACGTCCGCTGAAGTTTTTGACCGTGCGCCTCGTGCAGCGCAGCGGGCAGCGCCCGACGGTCAGCGAACCCGGTGCCGCGGCGGCTGCCTGACGTGTGCTGTCGCCGCTCGGTCTGCTCGATTCCTTTCACTCGATTCCGAATACCGTTCTCTCCCTTCGATGCCTGATAGTGAATCCGTGACGGCCCGGCCGTTCACCACGTTCAACTTCCGCGTGCGGATTACGGTGGACGAAAACCAGCTCTGCCAGGCGGCTTTCTCCGAGTGTGACGGCCTGGAGATGACGATGGAGCCGAAGACGCACCGGGAGGGGGGCAATAATATCACTCAGTACCAACTCGTCGGGCCGATGAGCTATGGCCAGCTCACCCTCCGGCGAGGGATGACCGAGACGTTCGACCTGTGGGACTGGTTCAACCGCGTCAACGAGGGTGAATACAGCCTGCGGACCAACGTCATCGTGGAGCTTCTCTCCTCGGAATGGAGCGGGGAGGAGCAGACGACCTCGCCTGTCGACGCTCGCTTCACCCTGGCTGGATGCCTGCCTGTGAAGCTGCGCGCCCCGAGCCTCAATGCCACCGACGACGGCGTGGCCATCGAGGAACTACAGATTGCCTACGAGCGCATGGACGCCGAAATTCCAAACTCGCGGTCTGGATAGGGTGCTGAAGACCATCGACTTGCTACATTTCCCCGTCCGCCTCTTCTCGGAAAAAACCCTCCAATCCGATGCCCGACGAACTTCAGACCAAACCTCGAGCGAAGCTCGTGGAGGTGATCGAGCTGGACGGACTGGGCACTATTAAGAATCCGCTTGGACATTCTGTAGAAGCACAGTTCAACCCACAGAGCCTAGACGTCAACTACAACGTTCAAACCTCGGGCGGTGACCAGCAGAGTAGCACTGGACGGCAGTTTATGGGGACGGGCAGCACGTCGATGTCCGTCGATTTCCTGTTTGACGTCACCCGTCCTGAGCAGGATGCAAACGACGTTCGAGAGCTAACCCAAAAGGTGCACCGGTTTATTGAGAATCAGACCCTCAAAGAGGGGAAGTACGTGCTCCCACTCGTCCGCTTTGTGTGGGGGTCCATGATTTTCGAAGGCGTCGTCGATTCGATGGATGAGTCCCTGGAGTTTTTCGATCCGGAGGGCCGCCCGCTCCGCGCCACCGTTACGGTCAGCATGTCGAGGCAGGAGATGCAGTTTAAAACGGAGCGGGGGCCGCAGCTTGGGATTGGAGTTGGGGCGAGCATCGGGACAGGAGCCGCAAGTGTGGGGGGGAGTGCCGGAGTCGGGGGAGCGAGTGTAGAAGGAAGTGTTGGAGCGGAAACAGGGCCGGAGGTCCAGCCCGAGGGAGCTGCAAACGCAAATGCAACGTCCGTCCAGCAGGTCGCCGCTAAACAGGGCAAACAGGGCAACTGGAAGGAGATCGCCGCGGAGAGCGGCGTCGAAAACCCGCGCGCCATTCACAATCCGGAGGCCCTTGGGACTTGAGCACATTTAGCCCCATCCCGCTTTGATTTTCGAAACGCATTCTTCTGCCTCCAATGAGCGTCGTTATCAATGATTTCGAAGTCCTTCCAGATCCCTCTGATGATGGGACCTCAGCCGATGATGAGGAGTCGGCTGCACCAAAGACCTCTTCGCTCCGTCCGATGGACATCGTTGAAGTCGTCGACCGTGCGGAGCGGCGCCGTCGTCGCCTGCGAGCGCATTAGCGGTTCGAGTCCAGTGGTTCGAGGTCGGAGAAGGCAATGTTTGCGGCGATCAGCGTCCCGCATCACGTTTCACAAAGTACGTTCGTCCGAGCCCAGACACTGATTGTGTAGACTATCGCTCGACTTCCTTTGAATCATCAGCGTTCACGTTCCCTTATGCCGGACGCAGGAGTCAAAACCGGAGTCGTTGCTGCGCGGCCGTCGTTTACGGTCGATGGGGAGGTGCGCGAAGATCTAGCCCAGGCCCTACTCGACCTCCGAATTGAGGAGACAACCGACGGCCTGTACAACTGCGAAGCAACCTTCGCAAACTGGGGCCCGGTCGGCGGCGGGAAGGTGGACTTTCTGTATCTTGATAGGGAAACGTTCGACTTCGGAACGGAGCTGAAAATTGACGCGCTCGCTGCCAGCGAGAGGGAGACGGTGTTCGAGGGAAGGGTCACGGCTTTCGAATCACAGGTGCCCGACACACAGCCGCCGTCTCTGGTATTGCTGGCAGAAGACCGCCTGCAGGACCTTCGCATGACGCGCCGCACCCGCACCTTCGAAGACGTGTCCGACGAGGACGTCGCCAAGCAGATTGCCCGCGACCACAGTCTCAAGACGGATCTCGACATCGGCGGGCCTACGCACAACGTCCTCGCGCAGGTCAACCAGAGCGACCTCGCCTTCCTGCGCGACCGGGCCCGGGCTATCGATGCGGAGGTGTGGGTCGAGGGCAAAACGCTGCGGATGCAAGACCGCTCCCGCCGGGACGCTGGCGATCTGACACTGACGTACGGGGAGGGACTGCGGTCCGTGAACGTGCGGGCCGACCTCGCGCATCAGCAGACTGACTTTATCGTGAGCGGGTGGGACGTGCAGGCCAAAGAGTCGATCGAGGAAACCGCCGACAAAGGTGCCCTCCAGGGAGAGCTCAACGGAGGCCGCAGCGGCGCCGCCACGCTGAAGGAGGCGCTGGGGGAGCGGACGCAGCAGATGGTGCATACGACGCCGCTGACGACCGACGAGGCCCGGGCCATCGCCAAGGCGTCGTTTCGGCAACACGCGCGACGCTTCGTCGAGGCCCGAGGGGTGGCAGAGGGCGACGGGCGGCTTCGGGTCGGTGCCCAGGTAAAGCTGGTTGGTGTGGGTGGGCTGTTCGAGGGAGGGCGGTACACGATCACGGAGGTCCGTCACACCTTCGATTCGGAGGATGGATACCGCACCCGCTTCACCGCCCAGCGCCCGTACCTAGAGCGGTGAATACCATGCCCGTCTCGTGATAGAATGTCTCTCTGACTCTCTTTGAATGAGACTGCAGACTCCGATGAACGGAACGCACGACCAGGACATTGATCGACGGCTTGCGGACGGCTTTGGGGGCCAGTTCTACGGCGTGTATCCGGCCGTCGTCACGGACGTCGTCGACCCCGACGGGCAGGGCCGGGTGCGCGTGAGGCTCCCGTGGTCGCCGGATCCGGAGGACGACTCGTACGAGGCGTGGGCCCGCCTCGCCACGATGATGGCCGGCGAGGATAAAGGGAGCTGGTTCGTGCCGGACGAGGACGACGAGGTGCTCGTCACCTTCCAGGCGGGCAATCCCAGCCAGCCGTACGTCGTCGGGGTGCTCTGGAACGGACAGGATGATCCGCCGGAGCAGATGGACGGCGCCGGGCGCAACGACAAGAAGGTCCTCCGCTCCCGCAACGGCGTCCAGATTACCCTCGACGACACGGACGGCCAGGAAACCTTGAAGCTGGAGACGCCCGGTGGGCAGGTCGTGACACTCAAGGACGGCCCCGGCGTCATTGAGGCGCGCGACAGTAACGGCAACAGCGTCAAGTTGGAGTCGAGTGGCGTCACCGTGAACTCCAGCTCCAAAGTCACGATCAACGCCGGGGCCTCCGCCGAGGTCAACGCCGCCACCGTCACGGTAAACGCCGGGATGTCGAAGTTTAGCGGTGTCGTGCAAGCCAGCACTGTGATCACCAATAGCGTTGTAAGCTCCAGCTATACGCCCGGCGCTGGCAACATCTGGTAACGCTCGCTCCGTTTCTCGCCCCTTCGAACTGTTCCGCTCACGCCATGGCTCACGACGTCCAGTGGTACAGTCCGGCCCCGCTCTGGCCCAAGCGCCTGCAGAACGGAACTGGAGATCGTCTGCAGACACCGGAGCTTTTGCAGTTTGAGCAGGACGACTTTATGAGCGACCTGCAGAAGACGCTAGAGGAGACGCCGAACAACCTCGATGAGAAGCGAGCCAAAGGGGAGAAGTATCTTGGAGGGAACGGGTCCCCTGAGTCGGTGGAGGGGCCGATTCCGCTCTACCAGCCGGCCCACGAGCGCTACTACCTCGTCACTGCCAGTCTCGTGTGTCGCGAGCGCGGTCTGCCGGACCGGGCCGTCGACACGACGAACGAGGAAAAGGCCGCCTTCGTGTTGCGCCGCCTCGTGCCGGACGCGTCCGGTTCGGTGGACGTTGACGGAGAGCCGCACGCCGAGTATCGGTGGGTGAAGACATCGGCGAAGGAGAACGGCTCGTCAAGCGGATCGGGCCAGAACGGCGCGGCAAAGGCAGGGGGGAAGACGGGCGAGTGGCGCCGGGTCGACAATCGACTTGACGTGCCGAAGCGGGAAGAGCGCCTGTCGATGTTCCCGCAGAGTTACGCGCCACAGACGCCGGTGGAGCAGATGAAAGGGAAGCGTCGCCTTTGGGCCGGCCTCATTCCCGTCGCCAAGCGCGACACCTTCGAGACTGCTCAGATCCGACACACTGAGAAATCCGGGACCTCGGAAAGTGACGGTTCGGGGAACGACGAGACCGGTAGCAGTGCGCCCACGCCCTTCGCGTCGAAGGACGATCCCCTCCGTGACCCCCGCAAAGTAAAGTTCGACACTCGGATTCTGGGGGCCTTCCGCCAGATTAAAGCGCTGCTAGACGAGTCCTCGGCGGAAGTGACGGCCGAGGACGTGCGCGATCGCATCGTTTTCGCGTGGTACGATCTCTGGGAATTTCTCGGTACCCACCTGGAAGACGTTCAAAAGAGCATCAAGGACGGAAAAACAGCAGAGGATGCCAACTTCCCGGAGACCCAAAAACAGAACAGCGGCAACCGTGCCCGCCGGAAACGAGCTCTGCTCCGTGTGCTCAACACCGCCTACGTGCAGGAAATGGGACTCGGTGACAGAGCAGCGGATGCGCTGCGCACCGTCGGCACCGGCGAAGACAGTACCTTCGTGCAGTCGGGACGGCTCGGCGAGGTGCTCAAGGGCAGTGAACTCCCCCAGACCGACGACAACCAACTCGATCAAAACAAGCTCAAGAAGGCATTCCTCGATAACGACCAAGATGAAGACCGGCTACTAGAGACAAAGATCAATGGAGTGGAAGGGAAAGAAAAAAATAAAGAGGAAAATGGGGGGCGAGAACCGGCCTTGAAGACCGCCGCCAACCGTGCGCTCGGTCCCGTCGAGAATGTCAGTTCCCTCCCCGACGACCTGCAGCCCCCGACGACCGATCCGGTGGAGGGAGGGACGTATATCGTCCGCTGCCTGTACGAGCGCCCGAAGTGTCCGGGACCGCTACGGCGAGAGGTGAGCGCGCCCTCGTCACCGTTTCGGATGGCGTCGTTTTTCGACGCCGAGGCGCCTGCACGAGACATTGACATTACGATGCCAGGGGTAAGCCCCAAAGACTTTCGCGACTCGTCGCAGAGTGCCACCATGGTGTTCACGACGGAGCTTAGCAAACAGGCAGAAAAGATACAGAAGGTCGCCTTCCAAGAGCTGGGTGCCAACGGGGACACCCAGACGATCGACCTCGGTCGAGTCTGTTCGCTCTCCATTCCCATTATCACCATTTGCGCGCTGGCCTTGCTCCTCGTGATGGTCGTGGTCCTCAACATCGTGTTCTGGTGGCTTCCCTTCTTCAAAATCTGCTTCCCACTTCCGTCCAGCGACGGTTGACGATTCGTGGCAACGTATCGTGAATCAGAAAGCCCTGCACGCCCAGAATTCCGCACTCCGAATTTCACACTCCTCATTCTACAAATCCCATGAGCCGCGGCATTGCTTTTCCGCCCCGCATTGGTCCGGACGGCCGGGTCGCGTGGTCGTCCGGCGCGCAGAACGTCCGCGAGTCGATCCAGGTCATCCTCCAGACGAGCCTGCAGGAGCGCATCATGCGCCCGAATTTCGGCGGGGGGCTGGAGCAGTTCCTGTACGAGTCGAACACGCTTGCGACGCGCACCCAGATCGAGGAGCGCACGAAACGCGCCCTCGCCCGGTGGGAGCCGCGCGCCGCCGTCGAGGAGGTGAGTGCCGAGACGGTGCCCGATGAGCCGAGCGCCGTGGAGCTCACCATCGCCTACACCGTCCGCGATACCGGTACGCGTGAACAGGTGCGCCTTACCCTCGACCTCGGCGGCTGACCCCGGATACGATTAGACGCACACCCCACTCCGCAGTCCGAACTCTGAATTCCGCACTTGCCCATGTCCCTCCCGGAGCCGACCATTGACGACCGCGACTACGAGGAGATCCTCGACGAGGCCCTGTCGCGGATTCCGGCGCACAACCCGGACTGGACGAACTTCAACGAGAGTGACCCGGGCGTCACCATGCTCCAGGTCCTCTCATTCGTGGTGGAGAGCATGCTGTACCGGGCCAACCGCGTACCGGAGCGCAACCGGATCAAGTTTTTGAAGCTCCTGGGCGTCGAGCGCCAGCCGGCCACCGTCGCGGAGGGGCTCGTCCAGTTCAGCCGGCCCCGAGGTCCCTTAGAAGCAGAAACCATTTCGGACGAAGCAGAAGTGCGCGCCGGGTCAGTGCCGTTCCGGACGACGAACGCGGTGGAGGTGCTCCCGATTGAGGGTCGCGTCTACTATAAAAAGAAGAGGGACGATTCGGACGTAGAGCCGGGCACCGAAGACCATTACAGGGAGCTCTTCACCGACGATCGAGATTTCCCCGATACGCCCTCTTTCTACGAGACCACCGCCCTCTCCCCCCCCTCGCCCGGTGCACCACTGCCTGTTGTCGATCTCGACGCCGACACGCCGGACGGCGATCAATCGCTCTGGCTGGCGCTGCTGGCTCGTCCCGGCGATAATCCCGAGGATGTCCGTGCAGTGCTGGGAGGCACAACGCTGTCGCTCGCCGTCGTCCCGTCGCTGAAGGACGCCGATCGAGTGTTGCCTCCGAAAGGAGAATCGGACAACAGCCGTCAGGGACGACTCCGCTTTTCCGTGCCGCGCCCCAACAGCGATACGGCCCGCTACCGGCCGGTGGAGGCCCGCGCCGAGCAGAACCTGCTCGTCGAGCCGGGGGTGGCCCACCTGACCCTCCCCAGCTCGGACGATCTCGGGACCTGGACGGACCTGGAGCCGACCGTAGCGGGCACCGGGTCGTACCCGCCGCCCCTCGAGGACACGAACGTGAAGAACCGGCTTATCACCTGGATCCGCATCCAGCCGGAGGCCGCCGCCGGGACCGCGAAGAGCTCTCTGCCCTCCAGCTTCAGCCACGTGGGCGTGAACGGGGCCTATGTAGAGCAGCGCACTCGCGTCCAGAACGAGTTTTTGGGCAAGGGCACCGGGGATCCCGACCAGGAGGTCCAGCTCGCAAACACGCCCGTTCTTCCAGAAAGCCTGGAGGTGACAGTAGGAGGAGAGCAGTGGTCAAAGATCGACGATCTGGTGGCGGCGCCCCCGGAGGTGCCGAGGGGGAACCCGCGGCGCGCGCCGGGGCAGGGAACCGGCTCGGACGGCGATCCGCGGGTCTACACTCTCGACCGCATGTCCGGCACGATCAAATTTGGCGACGGCCTGCGCGGGGCACGTCCAGACTCGGGTGCCGTCATCCAGGCCCGCTACGACTACGGGGGCGGCAAGGAGGGCGTGGTGGGCATCGGCGCCATCAAGAAAGGCCCGAATCTGCCCTCCGGCGTAAAAGTCAAGAATCCGATCCGCACTTGGGGCGGGGCCCCAAAGGAGCCCGTCGAGGAGGCCGAACGTCGCATCGCCGAGTACTTGAAGCGGCGCAATCGCCTCGTGACCACCGACGACTTCGACGCCATCGCGCGTCGGACCCCCGGCGTCCGGATCGGTCGGGTGGACGTGCTTCCCCTGCTCCACCCCGAGTCGGGGGCGGCGGACGTGCGGGCCGAAGGGGTGGTGACGGTGCTCGTCATCCCGGCGTCGGACCCGAACCGCCCGGACGCGCCGTTGCCGGGTCAGCTTTTCCTCGACACCGTCTGCGACTACCTCGACCGCCGTCGTCTCATTACGACGGAGGTACACGTGCGCGGGCCAAGCTACCAGGACGTGTGCGTCTCCGTCGGCGTTGAGGTGGTGTCGGGGGCCGACGCCCCGCCGGTGCACGACCGCGTCCGCTCGGCGATCCGGACCTTTCTGTCGCCGCTGGAGGGCGGGTTCGAGGAGGAGGGATGGCCGCTGGGGCGCCCTGTCGAGAAGCGCGAACTGCTCACGGTTGCGGCCCGCGTCTCGGGCGTGGCCAGTATTGACCAGATCCAGCTTGCCGGGCCTTCCGGTGAACCGGTGGAAGAAAAAGTCTCCATGACTGGTGTGGAGCTCCCTCGTCTCACCGGGCTGGCCGTGCGAAGCGGCACGGCGAAGCCGCTGGGGGAGTTCTGCGCTCAATCCAGACCCGAGTCCACCGGGGACGGTGCGGCCGAAGAAACGTTCTTCCCGATACCAGTCGTCCCCGAGGAATGCTGAACTGGAAAAAGTTGAAGGAGGAAGATTCGAACGCTAGAGGTGAAGCCGAAGGACTTATAACTCATTACTCGTTACTCCACGGCCCATGCGCGACGTAAACGATACCGGGTTTAAGCTGGTGCTCGGCCGCTCGGACTGGCGCGAGCAGTTTGGCGTCGACGCTACGGCGACCGACGACGCCGAGGCGGATGTGGTCTACGACGCGGAGGAACGGTGCGCGACGCTTCGGTCTCTCATCGAGCGGTTTCCGCGACGACCCGCCGAGCCGGCCCTCACGTCTTCGGACCGCACGTCCGCGGCGCGGGACCGGTACGGGTCGTGGTACTGGATCGACCCGGCCGACCCGACCCGCATCGTGGTGCGCAGCGCCGGGGACGATGCCGTCGACACGTTCTGGTCGGCCGAGACGACGGATGCTGTCGAGGACGAGGGGAAGGAGACGACGGAGGGGACCTTTCGGCCGGTCTCCCGTCGTGAGGAACGGAAGGACGAACCGCCGGAGGAACGAAAGGACGAACCGTCCGCGCTGACGATCACGACGGATCACCGGCTCGTGGTGGGGCAGACGTCGCCGGATCAGCTTCTCGTGTTCGACCTGCACGCCGGCGGGCCGCCGCAGCGCATCCGGTGGTTTGGAGACGCGGCGTTTGCGCCCGCCGACGCGACCCCGCGTCCGGACGGCGGGCTGTACCTGCTCGAAAGGCCCGAGAACGATGACCCGCGCCTCTGGGCATTGGATCACACGTTCCGGCCGGAAGGAGTGGGAAGCTCGGCCGCGCCGAGGTCTCACTTCCGCCCGAAAAACGGGGAGGACGGAGACGAGGAGCCAGTGGTGCTCCCGTCCCCAACTATACCGCCGACCCTTCCGTCCCATCTCCAGCCCAAGGTCATCGAGGCACTGCCCAACGATTGGCTCCTCGTGCTGAGTGCGGACGACACCCTTCGCGTACTCCGCCTAGCGGGGGGCGACGGAGACGGCGGCTCGACGGCCAACCGTTACCAGGTTGTCGTCACCGATCCCCCGGAGGACGAAGGTCCCGTGGATCTAACTGTTCTCCTTGAGCCCGATGGCAAAGACGACGACGTGAACTGGAGCACATGGAGCGCCCACGACATGGCCTTCGTGCCCGGCTCGCCCGGCCTGACCGAGGTGGTTCAGGGAACGCTCTACGTCGTCGGCACCGATGGAAACCAGGCCTATGCCCTTCACCTTGCCGGGGACGCCGAAAATGTGAATGTTGAGGTAAAGCCGACGTATCTTCCGCTGCGCCGCTTTTCCGGCAAGGGACTCGTGGAGGCGGACGGCACCGTCTACTACAACCTGGAGGATCGCTGGCTGCCCCTCCGGTCCCAGCGGAATCCCCGCTTCGTGGACCAAGGCCACATCGCATCGGAGGAGCGGTTCGACAGCGAGATTGTGGGGTGCACGTGGCACCGGCTCTTTGTGGACGCCTGCATCCCGCCAGAAACAACTGTACGGGTTGAAAG
>Ga0207753_1000366_pt1 | contig 18040 bp, 14 predicted proteins | sample PonA233FremontCA_2_FD_187273 | JGI IMG/M metagenome (GOLD analysis project Ga0207753, IMG submission 187273) | Salt pond sediment microbial community from Fremont, CA, USA - Pond A23 Sediment 3 (SPAdes) | ecosystem: Environmental > Aquatic > Non-marine Saline and Alkaline > Saline | place: USA... | reverse complement strand
ATGTAGGTGGTGCTGTCGTACTGAGGGGACTGACCGAGGAAGGCGTCCGTCATGTCGACCCTAAACCGAGTTGTGTCCAAGACAATGAGGCGAAGCCGTTCTCCAGCCGCAGGGGGTTCGTGCACGTTCCGTCGCGTGCGGCGAAGACCGTGCCTCTATACGCCCGGCATGGGAGCGGGTTGACCGGTCTCCCGCAAAGACAAAGATTTCTCTCACCGGAAACCAGGGGCTCTGCCGACGATACCAGCAGCCCGACGGTGTTTGCGAAGCGTCGTCTCGACACTCCACTCCGGTCAACCCCCCGTTCTACCATGATCGAGGTACTCATCTTGGACGCCCAGAAACTCGCCCAGCAACAGATGGGCGCACAGGCCATGCGCGCCGGGGCGATGTCGGGGGCCAACATCGAGACCGCCGTTCGGAACCAGATGGCCGACCGGCTGCAGAAAGGACTGGGCGACCGTGGGATCGAGGCCACGATCAACACGAAGGGGTCCCAGGCCATGGAGATCACGATCGACAACCCGGCGGAGGCCGCCTGGAAGCAGGGCATCATCGCCTGGATGGCGGCCAAGGTGATGCCCAGCTCCATCGAGTACAGCATCGCCCCGTCGATCCGGGAAACCCTCGAGGAGAGTGGCATCGAGGGCGAAGTAGAGGTTACGTAGGCCATGAATCCCGCAGTTGCCCTGAGTGCCTGGCTGACTGGGCACCGCTGAGAGGTTTCCTCGCCGAGTAGGTGCCTCGAGCCCGTTTCCGGCTCTCTCAGACCGAAAAGGCCCCGTATCTGACTCAGAACGACCGGGTTTTTCAGAGACTGAGGCTCAGTGGGAGCTTCCATCGCGTTTCCGGCCGCTTGTGCGTGGTGCATCAACTCGCATCGAACGTCACGTTGACCGAGTGAGCCCCTGGGATGTAATTGCAGCCCCAAGGACGTATGCACTCGGAGTGAGTCCGTCAGGGCCTGTCCACCTCCTTCTTGCCCGGCTGTCCAGCTCTCTAATTTTGAATTGATCCACGCACCGCGACGGTCCATCCTGCTCGTTCCAACTGTGTTCGATGCCGCTGCCGAATTTTCTTGTTATTGGTGCGCAGAAAGCCGGAACGACGTGGCTGCTTCGGCACCTGAGTCAGCATCCGGACATTTACATGCCGGCCGAGGAGGTTCACTTCTTCGACAAGAAGTACAATTACGCAAAGGGCTTGTCCTGGTATCGACAGTTCTTTGAGGAGGCGACGACCGAGCGCGCCATCGGGGAAAAAACCCCGGACTACTACTGGACGAATCAGCCGGGAGCGGAAGGCCATCTTCCTTCGGTACACCGAAATATTCACGATGCAGTGCCGGAGGCCAAGCTGATCCTGGTGGTGCGTGATCCGGTGGACCGGGCGGTCTCGGCGGTGAATCATCTACTCCGAACTAGGCGGGTTTCGCCTCGGTACAGCATTGATGAGCTGTTAACGGGGGAGTCCCGCCACCTCGTCGAGCCCCATGGGGTCCTGGACTACGGCCTCTACTACAAGCACATACAGTCGTACCTCGATCTCTTCGACCCCGATCAGTTCCTTGTTCTCGTGTTCGAGGAAGACATCGTTGCGAATCCGAGAGCGGGGTTGCGGACAGTGTCGGAGTTTCTTGGGGTTGACCCCTCGTTTCGATTTGCGGGTGTGCAGGAGCGGGAAAATCCCCCCGCGGTGTCGAAGCCGGGTCTCTACCTTCGATATTACGTTCCGTTCTTAACCCCGTTTGTCCGACTCCTCGACAGGTATCTTCTGGACAGCCACTACAAGCAGCGTCCCACCGACGACACGATTCACACGCTTTACGACTTCTATCGCGACGAGAACGAGAAGCTCTATCGATTTCTCGGACGGCGCATTCCCTCGTGGTCGAGATCTCATCAGTAACGTCCCCCTACGCCCGCATCATGAGCGATCAAGCGACGAGTAGCGTTTCTTTCAACGAGCCCGTTTTGGGAGAGGCCGAAGCAAAAGCCGTCCGCGAGGTTCTCGGGTCCGGGACAATTCGGGGGGATGGGCCCGTCAGCCAGCACGTCGAGGAGGAAATGGAAGAGTGGCTGGGGATCGACCATGTCTTTCTGACGACGTCATGCACCCATGCCCTGGAGATGGCAATGGTCGTCCTCGACATTGGGCCGGGCGACGAGGTCATTATGCCCAGCTTCAACTTTGTGTCCTCCGCCAACGCCGTCGTTCTTCGAGGAGCCACCCCGGTCTTCGCCGAGATCGAGCCGGACACGCTCAACCTTGATGTTGAGGCGGTGAGGGAAAAGATCACCCCTCGCACCAAGGCCATCGTGCCGGTCCATTACGCCGGGGTTTCCTGCGACATGGAGGCCCTTCTGGCCCTGGCGGACGAACACGACCTTTACGTCGTGGAGGACGCCGCTCAGGGCGTGGACGCCTACTACGACGGTCGGGCACTCGGGACCATGGGCGACATTGGGTGCTACAGTTTCCACGAGACCAAGAACATCACCTGCGGCGAGGGAGGCGCCTTCCTAACCAGCGACGAGCAGCTGGCCCGCAAGGCGGAGCTGGTCCGGGAGAAGGGGACAAACCGCTCGGCGTTTATCCGAGGAGAGGTGGATAAATACACCTGGGTGAGCGAAGGCAGTAGCTATATTCTCTCCGACATCCTTGCCTCCGTGCTTCGGGCCCAGTTGCGTCGACGGAGCACGATCAAGCGCAAGCGGAAAGCGGTCTGGACGGCCTACCACGAGGCCCTCAGTCCCCTGGCCGAGGAAGGAATCGTGACGCTCCCTACGATTCCGGCCCGGTGTACGTCCAACTACCACATCTTCTTCTTTCGCGTCGACACGCCCCGTCAGCGAAACCACCTCCTGGAGGTCCTGAAGAATCACGGGATCGACGCTTCATTTCACTACATTCCCCTGCACAGCTCTCCCTACGGTCAAGAATATCTGCGGGATGAAGACACGCTCCCCAGAACGAAGCACTGTAGCGAAACTCTCATCCGACTTCCCCTCCACCCGGGCCTCGCTGAGGACGCCGCGTCCCTCGCCGACCGGGTTGCCCATCTTTTGGTCGAAGAGCGTGCCTAAGCGTGTGGGGCCGTAGCGGAACCGCCCCGGAAGGTCACCAACTCTCCTCCTCTTCTTGCCCGGGGACCGTGCCCCATTTATCGTGGCTTGTATGTCAGAGGGGCACGGCCCCTTTTGCATGTCTACTATCTATGGGTCGACGAGGAGATCTAAGCAATGACTGAATTCAGGAGTCGAACCGTTGCTGGTATTTCCTGGAGCGTCGCCAGTCAGATCGGCCGGCACGGGACGCTGGCGATCACGACCGTGATTCTCGCAAATTTGCTGTCTCCCCGGGAGTTCGGGCTGCTGGCAATGATCACGATTATCACTCGTTTCGCGGAGGTGTTGACGGAGCTGGGGTTCGGGTCAGCACTTGTCCAGAAGAAGCAGATTTATCCGATTCATCTCTCCTCGGTATTCTGGGTGAACCTGGCGACGGGATTCGTAATTACCGGGTCCCTGATCCTCGCCGCTCCACTGGTGGGAGAGTTTTATGGGGAACCGATCCTCGTCTCCCTGACGATGTTCGTGGCACTGACATTTCTCGTGGGCTCGGCCGGAATTGTGCCCCAAACCCTTTTCACGAGGGACATCGACTTTCGAACGATCGCCATCGTCGAAACCTGGGCCGCAGTAATTGCGGGCGTGGCCGCGATTGGGATGGCCGTAGGAGGTTTTGGGGTGTGGGCCCTGGCGTCCCAGGAAGTCATTCGGGCAACGGCCACGACCGTCCTCTTCTGGGGATATACCGACTGGCGCCCCTCCTTCCGCATAAGCGGGTCCGCCATCACCGAACTGACCCGGTTCAGTTTGAACCTGCTGGGCAACCGCACTCTCAACTACTGGTCTCGACAGGTCGATGACCTGCTGATCGGCCGCTATATCGGCTCAGACGCGTTGGGAAGCTACCGGATGGCCTACGACATCATGCTGTTCCCTCTCCGGAACGTCTCGCGCGTCATTTCTCGGGTGATGTTTCCCTCACTTTCGGAGATTCAGGACCAGGAACAGAAAGTGAAGGACATCTTTCTGCGCGTTACCCGTGCAATTGGTCTGATCACGTTTCCGCTCATGCTCGGTTTGCTCGCCACGACCGAGCCGTTTGTTCTCACTGTGTTCGGCGAAGACTGGCGGTCCATGGTGCCGATTTTGCGTGTGTTGAGCCTTGTTGGCCTCGTCCAGTCCATCGGCACCCTGAATGGAAATCTATTCATGTCGCAGGGCCGGACGGATCTCCAGTTCCGTCTTGGGGCCGCCGTGAAATCCTTCCGCATCCTCGCAATCGTGATAGGCCTTTGGTGGGGAGTCCTCGGTGTGACGATCGCATATGGAGCTTCGGTCTGGCTGACAGCCTATCCCACGTTTGCCTACGCTGGGGGCCTCGTTGACATGACGGTCGGCGAACTTCTTAGGAACTTGTCCGGTGTGTTCTCTACCGCGGCGCTCATGGCCCTTCTCGTCTTCGGCATGGGATTTCTACTACCCGAAGACTGGCCCGAATGGGGACGGCTCGCAACGCAGGTGCCCACCGGCATTTTGCTGTACACGGGACTTATCGTGCTTTTCGATCTGGAAACCTACCGGGACGTTTGGGCCCTCGTGACCGACGAGGTTTCTCTCCGTTAAGGAAGGACTGGTTCCCACACCCGGTTACGAGCGCTTTTCTTTGGTACCTGGACGATGTTTTCGTTCCCGGCCGGTCGATGTTCGCGATCAAGTGATTGAAAGAGGTTGTCTTCCTGAGTTTGCTCTCCGGAGCCCCCCGGATGTCTCCAGCCGAACCTAGAGATTGTTCTGCGGCGACTCCAAAGCTCCCCATCGAAGCATAGCCAATTACATGAAGGTATTCGGAATCGGATTTCACCGTACTGGGACGACCACCCTCAACCGCTGCCTCAAAAAGCTGGGATTCTCGCACAAGGGCTACGACTTGGACCTCCTCCGCAAGGTAAATCAGGGGGATCTGGAGCCTGTTCATCGGGTTGCTGATCAGTATGAATGTTTCGACGACTGGCCCTGGCCACTCATCTTCCGGCAACTCGACGAATGGTATCCAGATGCCAAATTCATCCTCACCGTTCGCGAGGATCCCGAGACATGGTTGGCAAGCGTGAGGCGACATGCCAAGGTGACGGGCCCGACCGAATCCCGAAAGATCATTTATGGCCAGCCGCGGGTGAAAGGCCATGAGGAGATCTACCTCAAGCGGTACAATCAACACAATGAAACGGTGAGGCGGTACTTCTCCGACCGCACCGACGACCTCCTTGAAGTCTGCTGGGAACAGGGCTCCGGTTGGGAGGAGCTATGCGAATTCTTGGGTCGGGACCTCCCTGATGTCCCGCTTCCACACGCAAACGAAAGTTCACCACTTGAACGTCTGACAATGGCGCACAAACGATGGAAGCGGTTGCTGCGGGAAATGCTTGGCATGCGATTGAAATGATATTTTTCCCGACCCGTGTCCCCCGCACTCACAATCCGTAGTTAATTTCAGCTCTCAGGCAAAGCCCTACCCATTTCAACATCGGACACTCAGGAAGGAAACGGTGGCCGTTAATCCGACCCAATCACTCTTTTTGTCCGAGCTCCAGTCTCAACCAGGATTCGTATTCCTGAACGAAATCGGGACTGCTCGGCCAAAGCGAGTCGGCGCTCTCGAAGAACGACGCCCGAAGCTCCTCATCGACCCTGTGTAGTGCTTTCAGGTAATAGCTCCGGGAGTCCCGCGTGGTGTCCATCGCCGAGGATCGCTGGTTACTCGCCCGGCTTGACCACGACACGTACTCCTTCGTTTGCGGCTCGTCGCTCAGCCCCACGAACTCCAAAATCTTCCGCCTCTCCTGATCCGGCGCCTGGCTCAGTCGCTCGTGTCGCACGATCCGATAGGACACCTCATTCCGATCGAGGTCCTCGAGCAAGGTCCCGTACGTTAAAAACCAGTACGCCGTCGCCTGGTGATCGAGACGGTCTTCATTCAGTGCAGAGAGGCCCCGTCGGTACTTTTCGAACCGCCTGCCCTCGCGGGCGTGCTGAATGAAGACACACAGCGCGGATCGGAGATCGTGCAGTTTTCCATTCTTAATCAGCCGGAGGATCGAGGCGATCTGGCTGAGCGGATTGCGGATGACCACCAGCACCTGCGCGTCGGGCCAGAGGGACCGGATCATTCCCACCTTGAAATTGAGTCGCAACTCCTTAAGTGCCACGAGCGACGGCGGAGCGGCTTCCGAGAGCCGGTTCAAATACGGATTCTCGATTCGATTCTTGTTCAGGTTCTTGAAGCGAAGATGTCGTACAGGCACCTCGAATCCCAAGGTTCGCATGCCCCGCGTCACAAGGTCCTGCAGGGGATACAGCGCCCGGTAGACAAGTTTTCTTCGCAGACGCGACTCTCCCCGGCGGTGGTAGAGGGAGTACTTGGCCCCCCCGAGCTCTTTGAGTCCTCGCTGGAGGTGCTCCGACAACATCTGGTTTAGGCCCCTGAGGTACACAAGCCGGTCCGGAAAGTCGGGGAACAGTTCCATTCGGGGAGCAAAGGGCTCCATGTACAGTTGGCTCTCGGGATGTGCATCAATGATGTTGGCCAACCAGGTGGATCCTGATCGCTCGACGCCCAGGATGACGAGCGGCCGCCGGAAAGGTGGGGTCATGTTTGCAGTACAGCCATTCGGAATCTGGTGACCACTTCGTCCTTACCTGAGGTCTGCTCGAAAGCGGACGTTCCGCTACTCGAAGTTCAGACCTGAGCGGAGAAGTACGATCGCAACTGTCTTTCTGAACCGTAGTCCGTTCCCTTCCAAGGACATGTTTCCCCCTGCTGACGCCCCTCTCCGCGTCGCCCACTATACCCGCCGGTGGCTCCCCCAGACCCAGACGTGGCTCTACAACCAGGTTCGGTTCCTGCCGGACGCCGTCGAGCCTCACGTCATTTGTGAGCAAACCGATAATCTCGATCAATTCGAGGTTGAGAATCTTCACTCCTTCGCGGACGCCGCCCCCTGGCGCCACCAGTGGAACGTCGGCCTCCGTTTCCTCGGCGTTCGCCCGTACTACCCGTACACGATTGAGCAGGTTCGGGCGTGCGGGGCCGACCTGTTCCACACCCACTTCGGGGACTACAGCTGGCAAAACCTCGAGGTCTCCCGCCGGGCGGGCGTTGCCCAGGTTGCTACCTTTTACGGCAACGACGTAACGTCCTACCCCCAACAAGACCCGAGGTGGAAAGATCGCTACCAGGCCCTCTTCGAGCAAGTAGAGGGGATCCTCTGTGAAGGCCCGCACATGGCCCAGTCCGTGGTCGACCTCGGCTGTCCGGCCGACAAGGTGTATGTTCACCATCTCGGGGTCCCGGTCGACGACATCCCGTTCCGGCCCCGCACCTTCGAATCCGGCCCCCCCCTCCGGGTTCTCATCGCGGCTTCCTTTCGGGAGAAGAAAGGCATTCCCTACGGCCTCGAAGCCCTCGGTCGGCTGCGGGACGAGGTCCCCCTGGAGATCACCATAGTCGGTGGGGTGGCAACAGTGCCGCTCCTCGGCGGGTTCTCGAAAAATGTGTCCGGGAGCGAGGCGGAACGAGAGCGGATCCACGACGCCATCGCGGAATGGGACCTGGAGGACGCCGTCCGACTCATGGGCTACCAGCCCCACGAGGTGCTGATGCAGGAGGCGTACAATCACCACATTTTCCTCCAGCCGAGCGTCACCGCCCGGAACGGAGACGGGGAAGGGGGCGCTCCGGTCACGCTGATCGAGATGGCCGCGTCGGGCATGCCCATCATCAGCACGCGGCACTGCGACATTCCGTCGATCGTCAAGCACGGAGACACGGGCCTCCTCGCGCCGGAGCGCGACCCCGACGCCCTAGTCGATCATCTCCGCCGTCTGATCGAGACCCCCGACGAGTGGCCCGCCATGGCCCGGGCCGGACGAGAACACGTGGAGGCCGAATACAACGCCCCAATCCAGGGGAAACGGCTTGCCCGGCGCTACCGTGAGATTCTCCACGACTAGCGTGGTTGAACTCCTCATCGGCTCGGTCTCGCCACTCTCGAAACGGGGTCTCTTCTGATCTCTCCCGACTGCACATCGGCGTCCACCAGAAACGGGCACAACACAGGTCGACACTCAGGGCGCCGAACTTGAGAGGGCGTCAGAGTGGGTGCACAAATCCACTAGCCCTGGGCTCCGCTGACCGCCTGTGCATTCGCCCGGACACCGTCGAGGAGCTGGGCCAGCTCCTTCGTCTGGGCCTTGCGACGATAGGGCCGCACGGCGTCGGTCGGGGCCCCTCGTCGGGGCGCCCCGGACTCCCAGGCTTTATAGTGGGCCTGCACGCAGGATGCAAGCCCATCCACGTTGTCTCGCGCAAAAAGCCGCCCGCCCCCCGTCCGACGAAGCAGACGAGCCGCATCCCCCCGGGGCGGACCCAGACCGAGGACCGGCCGCCCCGAGGCAAGATATTCGTAGAGCTTCCCCGTCAGCATGCCGCTCGCCGCCGGAAACGCTTCGATCGATAGCAGGAGAAGTCCCGCCCGCTGCATGTGCCGTACCGCTTCGTCGTGGGGCACGTACGAGACGAAGTCCGTTCGCTCTTCCAGGTCGTGGGCCCGGAGGGCCTCACGAACGGGAGGATCGACCATCCCCACCAGCCGAATCCGCAGCTTCGGCACCCGCCCATTCTCCCGAAGCCGACGCACGGCCCGCCATAGCCCGGTGGGATTCCGGGAGGCGTAGAGCGACCCTACGTGCGTGATGGTGAAGTGCTCTTCGTCCACGTCCGCGCGTCTGGGCTGAAGGTCCTCCTCGTCGTATCCATTGTGGATCACCCGAAAGGGCTTGGGGGCGCCCTCTCCGTTGATCTTTGCCTGAAGCAAGGATTTCCAGCCCGGACTCACCGTTGTGAGGGCCTCGGTCCGGCGAAGCACCATGCGCTCCAGCGCCGAATCGACACGCCGCGCCCACTCGGTGTGGGGAAGCTCCTGGTAGTAATTGATGTCCGTCCAGGGATCTCGAAAATCCGCGACCCAGGGGATCCCGCTCATCCACTGCAGCGCCGCCCCCGCCAGATGCGTCGAGTGCGGCGGCCCGGTCGTGAGAATGGCATCGACGTCATGCCTCCGTAGAAGATGGTGTCCCCGCCACACGGCGAACGGCACCCACCCGACCCGCGCGTCGGGCAGGACAATGTTGGCACGGACCCATCGGGCCAGCCGCTCCTTCCAGGTTCGCTCCCGCCCCTCGAGGGAGCCCTGCACCACGGCGTCGTCGTCCGACCGTCCGGTCAATCGGGCATACAAATGGTAGGGATCCCAGGAAGAGGTCCGGACCACCTCCGCCTCTGAGGGCACGTCTGTCTCAAGTGAGGGATCTCGTGCGGGATAGGCCCCATCCTCCACTGTGAGGACGATAGGGGTCCACCCGGAAGACGGGAGGTATTTGACAAATTTGAGAATGCGCTGCACCCCGGGCCCCCCGGAGGGCGGAAAGTAGTACGTAAGGACGAGGATGCGCCGTGACATGTAGACCGAGGGTCTCGAAGGAGTGCGTTCAGTTCCGAACCAGCCGCCGGCCCTACCCGTCCGTCTCCTCGTCGTCCCCGCCCGCAGCCTTGCGGCGTCGAACGCGCGCGCCGACCAGCACCAGGAGACCACCGTATACGACTGTGGTACTCGTGCCCGCAATCCAGACACCGTATCGATGCGCGGCGGGCTCAAATCGCATCACGAGCGTATGCTTCCCCTCGGGGACGTGAACCCCACGCAGGAGGTAGTTGACACGATGGATCGGAACCTGTTCGCCGTCGAGGTACGCATTCCAACCCGCCGGGTAGTACACCTCACTGGCCACAAAAAGCCTCGGTGCGTCCGTCTGGACCGTCCACTCACTGCGAGACGGGCTGTAGTTCTCCAACGACACGTTCGTGGCGCTGGCACTGTCGATGGGGGTGACGGGGGCCTCCAAGGGCTCGGGTAGAAGTGCCGTCCGTCGCGGATCGAAGGACGGGTCGCGGAGCCGCTGCCACATCGTTTTGGCTCCGTCCACCACCGCCGTTTCGCCGACGAAAAAGGCCCTCGGTAGAGCATCTTGATTTTCGAGGACGACCGTCCCGGTCTGGTCGTCGCGGTAGGCCACCCGCGTGCCGGGCAGTTTCTGCTGGGCGAGAATGTAGCGAACGTTCATTAGATCCAGCGCATTCTCGTTGGGCCCTCCCTGCTGCGACGGCTGCAGAATGTGGTCGAGGTAATCCTGGTATCGTTGGAGCTTGGCCCCATGGTAGCCTCCCGCGGACTCGTAGTGGTAGGACGCAATTGCGTCGTTCTGATACGGCGCCTGCAGGGGAAAGACCCGAAAGTGTCCCAGCCCCCCCACCACCTCCATTCGCTTTCGGATGAACCGATCAAAGGCGTAGGTTGGAATCTGGGACTCGATGTCCTGCTGTCGAGAAAACTGATCCTCCCCCATGTACCGGCGGTCAACACCCCAGAGATCAATCAGGATAATCAGGACAATGATCCCCCCCACGAGCCCCCCCGCCAGCCGCCGGCGACGATACAGCCATAGTAGGAGAAGCGCAACCCCAACAGCGAGAAGCGTCCGCGTCGCGTCGGCCTGGAAGGCATCCCGTCGTCGCTGCTTTCGCTGGTCGAGCCGCTGGTAAAACTTCCGAACCTGGGGATTGGACCGCGACAGCTGAGGGCTTCGCTCGATTTTTTGCGTTATCTGCGTTTCTCGGGGGTTCTCAAAGTCGAAAAATGCTCCTCGCCCCACCAGCAGAAGAAGGACCAGTCCCGCTACGCCGCCAAACGCATAAAGTAGCGCCCGCGTCTTCGCTCCCTCGGCTTGGCGGTCCTGTCCGCGGCGGAGCGCGTAGTCTAGCCCGATCCCTGCAAGAATCGCGAGCCCGAGGGCACTGATGCTCAACCACGTTTCGGGCGCCCGAAAGGCGTCGAAGAAGGGAAAGACCTCAAACATCGGCCAGTTGATCCAGCTGGCATACTTTCCGAGGGCAAAGAGCATCGTCGCGACCACCCCTGCCCCAAGTCCCCACGTCACACGGCTTTCCACCCGCCAGACGGCCAACCCCGACAGTGCGACCACAACCCCACCCACGTAGTGCGGTCCCTCGGTAAAGGTCTTCGGCCCCCAGTACGACTGTCCCCCTCCACCAAAGGCGTCAGCAATGATAAGCGTGAGAAGCTCCTTCGGCCCCTGACTCCAACGCATGGCGCTCTCCCAACCCAGCCCCCCTCCCCCTCCACTCCCCGCCCCCGCGGCTTCGGCCCCCCGCACAGAAAATTGTTTGTATTCATAAATGGCGAGATACGGCTGGGCAACCATGAGCAGCGCCAGGCCCGTTCCGAGACCGAGCCATCCGGTCGACTTGGCAAACGGCACGAGGTCGTCGTCTCTCCAGGCCCGGGCGAGTTCTACAATCCACCAGACCAGTGCAAACACTAGTACGCCGTAGGTGATCTGAGGATGCTTGGCCCGAAGATCGAGAGCGAGCGCCGCCGCGAACAGCAATCCCCCCAGCAATGATGGGTTGCGCAGGGTGTACACGAAGGCCAGAAGGACATACGGGGCGTAGGCGAGGGCAATAAACTTCGTATTGTGCCCCACGCTGAGGATGATGGGGAGATAGGTCGTAAAGCCAAACGCCAGGGCCGAGAGAAGCCCCGATAGATGATTGCGGGTGAGATAGTACACCAGCAGGTAAACCCCCCCCAGCAGGAGGAAAAGGTGAGATACCGGCCACGCCACGGAACGGGCGGCATCCGCAAGATTGTCGAGCTGGGGAACTGCTTTTTGGTAATTGATCATGAACGCGGGCATACCCCCGAAGACATTCGGTGCCCAGAGTGCATACTTGCCCGTCTCTTCCTGATGCTCAATGATCACCTCAGCGTTGGCCCGCCAACTGATGCTGTCGATCCCATGGATGCCTTTGCCCCCGAATAGAAGGGGTGAGTAAAACGCCGCTGCGATCACAAGCAAGACGGCCAAACACGCCCCGTGACGAGCACTGGGGGTAAGACGGGCCCAGAAGGTCTCACCATCCTGGTCCCAGGGAGATGAGCGGCGTGGTAGAGATGGCATGTGAATGATACTCAATGACAATCAGATGACGGCGGAATCAACACCACTCCGCTACCGATTCAGACGCAGCGCTCGAAACGGCAGGTCGTTTTCCCCTGTTCCATTCTACGCCAATTCATAGAGCGACCCAACTTCTCGGTTTTTTAGACCGGCTTCGCATGCCCCAGGCCAACCTCTTCGTGATCGGCGTCAACAAGGCGGGAACGAGCTGGCTCTACTACCTCCTTTCGGAGCATCCCGACGTCTTCATGTCCGACGTCAAGGAGCTCTACTTCTTCGGAAACGAAAAAGAGGGCCCCGCCGACAGGGGGGCCTACCACCGGCACTTCCCGTTCGACGAGCCCTATCGGTATTTCGGCGAGGCGACTGTCATGTACTACCGGGAGCCCGCGGTCGCGGCCGAGATTCAGTCGTACAACCCGGGGGCGAAGCTCCTGGCCATCGTCCGCGACCCCGTCGAGCGCCTTCGCTCCCAGTATCAGTACCACAAGCAACTCGGCCTGCTCAAGGAGGGAACCTCCCTGGCGGAGGCGCTCGACGGACGAGACCCGATGCTCCTCCGCGACAGCCACTACGAGGAGACGCTCCCCCCGTTCGCCGACCGCTTCGGGTCCGACCAGTTCAAGGTCGTCAGCCTGGAGGCCGGACGGGACGACCCGGAGGCCCTCTGGACCGAGCTGCTGACCTTTCTCGATCTCCCCTCGGCCCCGTGCCCGCCGCCGGCCGCCGAGCCGGAAAACCCGACGGGCAGCCCGTCGTTTCGCCGGGTCTACCGGGCCGCCGTGCAGCCGGTCAAGTCTCACCTGCCCGCGCTCTACGAGTGGATGCTGCAGAGCACGGCGGTGCGGCGGGCGAAGCTCGCGCTGCTGTCGCTCCTGGGGACGGCCGAGAAGGACCGGGTCCCCCCGGCCGTACGGGCCCGGCTGAACGACGAGTTTGCCCCCACCTACGCGTACCTCCGTGAGCTGGGCTTCGACCACTGCGCGCCCGAGACCCCCGAGGACTGACTACTCCACGACCCGGGGCACCAAGAAATGCCCCTGCTCGGCGTCCGGCGCCGCCTCGAGGGCCTGCTCCCGGTCAATCCGGCTCTCGATGGCGTCCTCCCGGTAGACGTTGGTGACGTCGAGCACATGGGACATGGGCGGGACACCCGAGGTGTCCAGCTCGTCGAGCTTCTCGACGTACTCGAGGATCCGGCTCATTTCCTCGGCCATCCGGCCCTCCTCCTCGTCGGAAAAGTCGAGGCGGGCGAGTTCGGCGACGTGGCGGACGTCCTCTCGCGAGAGAGCCATGGTGCAGGGGTGTGGGATACGAGGCAAGCGACCATGCCCGGCAACGAAGAGCCTGGGCCCGGGTTTCGGTACGGTCGTCCCCGAATGTGTCAGAGTCGGTGTGCACGATCACTGGTCGGAGGCGGCGCGGGCCCGCACGTCCCGGAGCATGTGCACGAGGGTCGTGGCGGAGCGAAGGCCCTCCTCCGGCCGGGGCTCGACGTAGATCTCCAGGCTCACCGGTCCCCGAAAGTCCCGCTCGTGCAGCAACTCAAACTGCTCGCGCCAGCCCACAGCCCCCCGCCCGAGCGTCGTGTCCTCCCAGTAGCCCTCCTCGGTGACGTAGCCGTCGCTGCAGCGCACGAGGGTCACGAGACCGGCCAGGGCCATGAGCCCGTCGATCGGGGGCTCCCCGGCCCGCAGCGCCCCGGCGGGATTCCAGGCGGCCCGGACGTGAGGGTGGCCCACCGCGGTGAGCACCTCCGCCAGGTCCGCCCCCGTCGGGCAGGCCGTCTCGGGCCCGTTGCGCACCGCCAGCATCACGCCGTGCGCCTCCGCCGTCTCCCCCGCTCGCCGCAGGGCGTCGACGATGTCCTGGGGATCGGCCTCCGGCTCCGCCGCGAACGGCGAGATCGTGACGCGCGGAGAGCCAACGCGGTTGCACAGCTTCAGGGTGTCCTCGAACTGAAGCAGGTCGTTCATCCAGGCGGCGCGGTCGCTCACCGGCCCCTCGAACATGCTCGGCACCACGCTTCCCAGCAGCAGGTCGGTCCCCTCCAGTTGCTCGCGGATCTGCCGCTCGTTCACGAACGGGATCCGGTCCTCGGGCCCGCCCACCGTGCGCAGCTCCATGCCGTGAAGGCCCCAGAGCTGGGTGTAATGGAGGGCGCGATTGAGGTCGCTGGTGACCGTATCCGTAAGCCAGACCGGGATCATAGACAAACCGCTGCGTTACTGGAAGGCGCGGGACAAACTATACCGTGGGACTCCGCTCTGGATGCAATGCGGAGGTGCAAATTTCCGGAAGCGGGGTGCTGGAGCCGCGGGGACATGCCGTGCGGATCTCTTGGGATGCCCCCATCTTGAGAAGCCCCATGTCATCGCAGGCAGGGTTCCCGCCGCGCCCATCTCGTTGGAACTCGTGCCCATCGACCGGCGGTCTGCCCGAAGGCGGCCTCTTCTCCGAGTCGGACACCCCACCCCCCGGTGCGGGCCGGGAACTGCGTCGCACCCATCAGATGTATAGAGAGCGCTATGGAACAGGGGCGAGCCCGTCTCCCGCCGCCCCGAAGGCGACCGCCCCCTGCTGTCCGTGCCGACGACGGCAACAACCAGGAGCCACGCCGCGACTTTCACTGCGAGACCGTTGCGGCCGTAAAGATTACGTAGAACTGCGTAGCACAGATTGTCCCTTGTATCCGTTGAGGAAATTACTCCCGTTCGGTGCGCCTACCCCTACATCCCCGGAGCGCGGTCAACGACGGAGCGCTTTCTTAAACCTGTCCCCCCTTCCCATGCTTGCCACGGCCCTTATTGTCGAAGACCACGACGTGACTCGTCAGGGGCTCAAGGCCCTCCTGGAGAACCAGATGGGGGCTCGCATCGTGGGCACCACGGGGGACGGTTTGGAGGCCACCCGGCTTTTGGAGGAGCACGAGCCCGATCTTCTCGTGCTCGATCTCGGACTGCCGAGCCTGAACGGCCTCGACGTGCTGCGGAAGATTCAGGGCCTGGACCTGACCACGAAGGTCGTGGTCCTCTCGATGCACGGCGACGACGTCTACGTCACCGAGGCCTTTCACCTCGGGGCCCAGGGGTACGTGCTCAAGGGCTCCCCCCTCGACGAGCTTACAGAGGCGATACGCGCCGTCATGAGCGGGGAGAAGTACGTCAGTAGCGACCTCTCCGAGGACCTGATTGCGGGGGAGCACACCCCAGGTGAGGTTCGAGACCGCTACGACTCGTTGACCGAGCGGGAGCGGGAGGTGCTTCAACTGACCGCCGAGGGCAACACGAGCCGCGAGATTGGGGACCGGCTCGACATCAGTCACCGCACCGTCGAGAAGCACCGGGAGAACATCCAGGCCAAGCTGGAGCTCCGCAACGCCGTTGAGATGGCGGCCTACGTGCACCGGCGCGGGCTCACCGAGGAGTCGTAGCCGCGTGGCGCGCCCGCGCCGCCCAGGGCCACGCCCACGCCGCCCAGGGCCGCGGGCACGCCGTACACGCCGCGGGAGCTACCGGTCGGCGGACAGCGCCGTCATGGCGTGCGCTCGGAGCCGGAGGACACCTCCCGGGTCGTAGCGCCCCTCGAGCGTTCCGTCCGCGAGCTCCGGGACCACGTCCCAGCCGTCGCAACTCACGTCTTCCAGTTCGTTCGTCTCCTTCGGAAGCTCGATGGGGGCCGGCTCGCTGCCCTGGTTCATGAGGACGAGGAACGAGTCGTCCCGCCGCGGCCGGCCCTGCGGGTCCGGCTCGAGGTCCTTCCCCCGCAACAGATAGCCGAAGGCCCGAAGGCCGTCGTCGTGCCAGTCGTCGCGGGTCATCTCGCGGCCGTCGGGGTGCCACCACAGCACGTCGCCGGTGCCGTTTTCCTGGTCGGCCGGGGCCAGAAAGTGGCGGCGTCGAAAGCTCGGGTGCTCCTTCCGGAACTGGGTGAGGTTTTGCACGAAGTCGAGAAACTTCTGCTCCCGCTCGTTGAGGTCCCAGTTGTACCAGGTAATGTCGTTGTCCTGGCAGTAGGGATTGTTGTTGCCGCGGCGCGTGTGGGAGAGCTCGTCGCCGCCGAGGATCATGGGGACCCCCTGAGACAGCATCAGGGACGTCATGAGGCTCCGCTTGCGCCGCTCGCGACACTCAATAATCTGCGGGTTCGTGGTGGGCCCCTCGACGCCGCAGTTGACCGAGTAGTTGTGGTCGTGGCCGTCCTCGTTGCCCTCCTGATTCTCCTCGTTGTGCTTGTGCTCGTAGCTGACCTGATCCTGAAGGGTAAAGCCGTCGTGGGCCGTGACGAAGTTGATCGACGCAAACGGCCGCCGGCCGGAGCGCTCGTAGAGGTCGCTGGAGCCGGCGATCCGGGTGGCGACCTCGCCGGTCAGCCCCTCGTCGCCCCGCCAAAAGCGGCGGAGGGCGTCGCGGTAGCGGCCGTTCCACTCCGCCCACTGCCACGGGAACGACCCCACCTGGTACCCGCCCGGCCCCACGTCCCAGGGCTCGGCGATGAGCTTGACCTGACTGAGGATCGGGTCCTGCTGGACCACCTTGAAGAAGGAGCCCAGCATGTTGACGTCGTAGAGCTCCCGGGCCAGCGCCGAGGCGAGATCGAACCGAAAGCCGTCCACGTGCATCTCGGTGACCCAGTACCGCAGACTGTCCATGATCATCTGCAGGACGTACGAGTCGCCGGGGTCGAGCGTGTTGCCCGTCCCGGTGTAGTCCATGTAGTAGCGGTTGTCGTCCGGGTTCAGCTTGTAGTAGGTCTGGTTGTCCACCCCGCGGAGGGAGAGCGTGGGGCCCATCTGGGTGCCCTCGCAGGTGTGGTTGTACACCACATCGATGATAACCTCCAGCCCCGCGTCGTGCAGCGCCCGCACCATCATCTTGAAATCGCGGACGGCGGTGACCGGCCCGCTTGAGGAATACTCCGGCTCGGGGGCAAAGTAGGCGAGCGTGTTGTAGCCCCAGTAGTTCCGCAGGCCCTTCTCGAGGAGATGGCGATCCTGCAGCTTGGCGTGCACGGGCAGGAGCTGGACGGTAGTCACGCCCAGCTTCTTGAGGTGCTCGATGACGGGCTCGCACGCCAGGCCGAGGTAGGTGCCCTGCAGCGGCTCGGGCACCTCGGGGTGCTTCTTCGTCATGCCCTTCACATGGGTCTCGTAGATGATGGTGTCCTCCCACGGAATCTCGGGGGACTGGTCGTTGCCCCAGGCAAAGGTCTCCTCCACGACGGCCCCGAGCGGGGCGTAGGGGGCGCTGTCGGTGGTGCTGAACGACAGGTCCTCGTTCTCCTCGTCGTTCACGTCGTAGCCGAAGAGGCTGTCGTCCCAGCGGAGGGGGCGGCCGATGGCCTTGGCGTAGGGGTCCAGAAGCACCTTGTTGGGGTTGAAGCGGTGGCCGTTCGCCGGGTCGTAGGGCCCGTAGACGCGATAGCCGTAGAGCTGCCCGGGCCGCAGGTTGACGACGTACCCGTGCCACATGGGTCCTGTGCGCTCCGGGAGGGCAAACGTGAGGGCCGGCTCCGCGTCGTCGGCGTCGTCGAAGAGAAGGAGCTCGACCTTCTCGGCGTGGGCACTGTGCAGCGCAAAGTTGACCCCGATGCCATCCCAGGTTGCACCTCGGGGATAGGGCTTTCCGGGCCGGATGTGCACCCCCTGCTGCCGTTTCTGTACGGAGGGGGAAGGGTCCGGCGACGACTGGTCTGCGTCCATGGAAGGGAGCATGGGCCGTGAAATAAAGGATGGATACCAAGGAAACGGGGGCACCCGGCAATCGCAATGGACCAACGAAAGCTTTGCACGGGCGCCGACGAAGCGGCCGCAGAGCGGAGCGCAGTGACCAGGAGACTGTTTTGAGTTTACACGTTTACGTCGAGGGCCCCCG
>Ga0207753_1000364_pt1 | contig 18075 bp, 18 predicted proteins | sample PonA233FremontCA_2_FD_187273 | JGI IMG/M metagenome (GOLD analysis project Ga0207753, IMG submission 187273) | Salt pond sediment microbial community from Fremont, CA, USA - Pond A23 Sediment 3 (SPAdes) | ecosystem: Environmental > Aquatic > Non-marine Saline and Alkaline > Saline | place: USA... | reverse complement strand
CCACCGCGCCCGCCAGTCGGCTTCGAGTTCCTGCGGGTCGTAATCCATACGGGCTTCTCCGTGTGTCGGGCCTAAAATAGCATCTATCGCTGGCGGGTGGTGGGCCGCTAGGCGAACTTCCGGACCGTCATATCCAGCGTGTCGAGGTCGACGATCGGGGTGTGGGCCACGTCGGGATCGATGTTGACCTTCTTCTGGAAGGCGGTCTGGGCCTGCCAACAGCCGCTATTGACCGACAGCACGTTGTGGTACTTCCCCCAGCCGAGTTTGTGGACGTGACCGGTGTGGAAGATGTCGGGTACCTCGTCAATAACCAAGTAGTCCTTCGTTTCGGGTGCAAGTCGCATCTTCCCGCCGTACTGTGGGGCGACGTGCCGCTTTTTGAGGAGTTGGTACATTGCCTTGTGCGGCTCGTCGTAGCTGGCCTTCTCCTCGGGGAGTTCGGCTATCACCTCGTCGAGTGAGACGCCGTGGTACATCAGCACCGAGACGCCCTCGATGGTGACCGTGGAGGGATTGCCCGTGATTCGGCAGTCGTGGGCAGACATAATCGACCGCAGCTCCTCGTCGAAGCCCGGCTGTGGCTCGGCGAGTCGGACCGCGTCGTGGTTGCCGGGGATCATGACGATCTCCATATCGCCGGGGACGGCCTTGAGGTGCTCCGAGAACGCTTCGTACTGGTCGAAGATGTCGACGATATCCAGCTCCTTGTCCTGATCCGGATAGACGCCGACGCCTTCGACCATATCACCCGCGATCAGGAGGTACTCGACGGTCTCGGCCTCCTCGGTATGGAGCCAGTCGGCAAACCGGTTCCAGGCGTCGGCCATGAACTCCTGGCTGCCAACGTGGATATCCGAGACGAGCGCGGCCTGGACGTGGCGGTCGGCCGTCGAGGGGCGAAACGTGCGGGGAACATCGGGAACGAAAAGCGAGTCGACGAACATAATGCCGCTGTCATCGGCGAGCGTTCCTTGGACAGCAATACATTCGTCCACCAAGAGGTCATCGACCATGTTCGCGATCTCCCGGTCTTTCATTACAAGTGCGGGGAACGTGCCGGTCGTGTCCTCGAGTTCGATCAGCCAGTGGCCGCTGGCAGTCGACCGAACGTCGTTGACGAGCCCAATCATCTCGGCCTCGCTGCCGCCGCCCATCGACTGGATAGCCGACGCCGGGCGGTGATTGACGCGGCCACCCAGGAGTTTGGACAGCCGCTCGTAGCGGTCGCGGAAAGTCGTCACAAACTGCTGGTATTCGCCGGTGCCGGTACTTCGGCCGGTAATGTCGCCGCTGATCTCGGCTGGCTGTGGGGACCGCGCCGATCCCCCCTTGCCGTTCGGTCGTTTTTCGGTCGTGGCAGCCCTCGTTGTCGACTTCGAATACCCCCCTGTTTCAACTGGAACATCATCCGTTGTTGTATCTTTTTTACGTTTTTCACTTGGAGTTGAAACAGAGGTGGTTGCTGCTGGAGCCGAATCGGTTGCAACCGCTGCCGGGTCGGGAGCCGGGGGCGACGAGTCGAGCGTTTGTCGAACGGTGGCAGTAGTCACACGGAGCGCGTCGTCCGGCGTCGCCTCAAGGACTGTTTCGAGTGCGGCCGCTGGATCGTCGGCCCCCGCGAGGAGTGTTACAGCCTCACGTTCGGCGTTGTAGCCGCGCTCGGCGAGAGCCTGGACGATTCGTGACGGCGTCTCCAGAGGCACATCCACTCGTGGGATGGCTCCAGTCAAAAGGATGCCGAACGACGAACTGTCGTTTCGGAATTGCCGGACAGTAAGCATTACATAACGCTTTCTTAAGACGAATAAACAACGTATAACGGTGTGTAGGCTGTTACTATAATCGACAGAAACGGCGTCTCATCGAATGAAATCACAAGACGTAGTAGGGGAAATCACCCAGAAGGTTCAAACACGGGCCAATCGAATGAGAGAGCAATGAGTCCAGGGGATCGTCGGCCGCCAGACGACGAAGACGACGGAATGTCGACGGCGGATCGAAGGTCGTCCTCGGAGACCGACGAGACGGCTACAAACGGCGGTGATCGTCAGTCGGCCGAGCAGCTCCGCGTCGACGACGCGGCCAAGCGCGATATCCCGCCCCGTACCGGGTCGACCGAGTCCGACTCGCTGTGGACGCGGTTTCGCACAGCCAACGATGGGCCGCTGTTGTTGCTTCGCGAGGTGCTTCTCAGTGGCGGGATCGTGCTGCTATTCGGGCTGTTGTTGTTCAGCGCCAGTGGCGTCTGGCCGCCGATGGTTGCGGTCGAAAGCGAGAGTATGGAGCCGAACATCAACCAGTACGATCTGATAATCGTCTCCGATCCGGGACGGTTCGCACCCGAGATGTCCGACCGGACAGGTGTTGTTACGGCGAATTCGGTCGCTGAAACCGAACACGAGTCGTTCAATCGGGCGGGGAGTGTTGTCGTCTACCAGGATCCGGAGTCGTTTGGACCCCCGATTATCCACCGGGCACACTTCTACGTCGAGGATGGCGAAAACTGGTACGAGCGGGCGAACCCGGAGCACATCGCCGCCGACAGCTGTTCGGAACTCGACCAGTGTCCGGCCCCCCACGCGGGCTACATCACGAAAGGCGACAACAGTGAGAGCAACTCCCAGTATGACCAAGCAAACGGGATCGCACCGGTCGTCAAACCGGGGTGGGTCACCGGGATCGCACACCTCCGGATTCCACGAGTCGGCTACATTCGACTCGCACTGACCGGCGCGGCGAGCTTCGGCCCGCTGCTGCCTGCTGGTGTGGGTGCTGTCGGTGCCGGGACGGCGTATGCGATCGGTCGACGCGAACTGCTTCGGTAGTTAGTCGTTGTCGAACCGTGCCTGAACGAACGGCTGGACGTTGTCGATGTCACCGAGCCGGGAGTCCGATAAGAGAACGGCCTCGGTCTCGTCGATCGGCACCGAGAGGTTCATTTCTTTCGTGCGGCCGTAGCGGCCCTTCGAGACGACGACCGCGTTGACGATACCGAGCATGTCGAGTTCGCTGATGAGGTCGGTCACCCGCCGCTGGGTGAGCACGTCGGCGTCGATCTCCTCACACAGCCGTTTGTAGATGTTGAACACCTCGCCGGTGTTGATGTTATGGACCCCATTCTTTTCAAGGAGGATTATGGAAAACAGCACGATCTTGCTCTGGGTCGGCAGCGTGCGGACGACCTCGACGACCCGGTCGAGTTCGATCTTGTCCTGTGCCTGCCGGACGTGGGTCTCCTCAATGAGGTCGGCCTGACTCCGCTCGGCGAGTTCACCCGCGGTCCGGAGGAGGTCGAGGGCACGTCGAGCGTCGCCGTGTTCCTGGGCGGCGAAGGCCGCACAGAGCGGGATCACGTCCGACGTGAGAGCTTCGGGTTTGAAAGCAACGTCCGCGCGATGTTGGAGAATATCCCGGAGTTGGGTAGCGTCGTACGGTGGAAAGACGATCTCCTCCTCGCCGAGCGAGGATTTGACACGGGGATCGAGGAAGTCAGTGAACTTGAGGTCGTTCGAGATCCCCATGATAGAGATCCGGGAGTTGGTAAGCTCGGAGTTCATCCGCGAGAGGTTGTAGAGGGTGTCGTCGCCGCTCTTCTCGACGAGTTTGTCGATCTCGTCGAGCATGATGACGACCACCCGCTCGTGGTAGTCGACCGCTTCGAAAAACGTCGAGTACACCCGGTCGGTCGGCCACCCGGTCATCGGGACCGGATCGAGCTCTGCGAGGTCGGCTTCGAGAGCATCGATTGCGGCGTCGACCGCTTCGACGTCGTCGTACTCCGCGAGCAGCGAGTTGGCCTCTTCGTTGGGATCGTCCGCGTCGGTGTCTTCTATCCTGCTAGCGGAATTCGAGGTGGTGTCGGTCGACTGGAGACGGTCGCGAACCGTGTTGAGGCGCTCGATTTTCGACTCGATACGGGCCTCGTTTTTGTCGATGAACTTGTTTGCAAGCTGGGCGAGGACGCGATACTGGGTGTCGGTGACCTCGCAGTTGATATACTCGACCTCACAAGGAACGTCGTACTTCTGGGAGGTCGATTCGAGCTCCTGGCTGACGAACTTCGCGCTGGCGGTTTTCCCGGTCCCCGTTTTCCCGTAGATGAGGATATTCGAGGGGGTATCGCCGCGGAGCGCGGAGACTAGAATCGTCGCCATACGGTTGATCTGGTCGTTGCGGTGGGGGAGCTCGTGGGGAGTATAGGAGGGACGAAGGACTTCTTTGTTCTCGAAGATCGGCTCGCTGGCCAGGAGGTCGTCGAACAACCCCTGACTCTCCTCGCTTTCGTCGAACATCGTGTCGAAATCGAGGTTGGTTGAGGTGGCTGAGCGGTCTCTGGCGGCTGTCGAATCGTCGGCGTCGGTGGCGGACTCGGGCTCCGAATCTGTGTTTTCCTTCGTCATACTACCCCTCTGTTTCAGGTGGAACTTACGGCACGGACCGCGCCAAACCGACCGGAGGGAACGTAAGCGGGGTGTTCCGTTCGCGAGGGCGGCCGGGCCGTGTCCAGATGATGCAGACGAAGCAGAGGCACAGCGAGTACAAAAACGTTCTCCCTTTGGGCCGGATGAGTCGGGATCTCGACTGTTTGCCCACTGTTTCGGCCTTCTTCGGCCCGTGTTTCGGGTGGAGTGACCGTCCCTGTGGCAGCGCTGTCGCCGTGGCCAACTGTTTCGACTGGAATAACAGTCCAGTCTACAGGCCCGTGGCCGAGAGAGTTCGACAGGCCGTCGGAAGTAGCAGGGAGTCGAGATAGGTGAAAACGACAACGGATTCTGACAATCGGTAGTCCGTAACAGTAGCTGTTGAATCGCGCACAACACGCCCTAGCCCCCCACCCCTTTGTTTCGGGTGGAACTCCTACAAGCGACGCTTCAGCGTGGGACGGAATCGTCGACTAGAAAATTCCTAGACTAGTCGGTTATTCATACAACAGATAAGAACAACTAGAAAACAGTGTTTACTGCGGTAAGGGTACGGTTTCCACGGAAGTATAATAAAGGTTTCTCTCGCGAACTAGTGGTTCTCGACCCCGCCCCACCCTCTCAGGCGTCTCCAGTTGAAACGAAGGGGTGGGGGGCTAGAGTGTGTGATGCTACCACCCATTCGTGTGGACATCTCTATATCGACTGCCAGCCATCCGACACTCATCCGGCACCCACCCGGCACCCACCCGGCACCCACCCGACGCCCACTCGACGCCCACCCGACGCCCACCCGACGCCCACTCGATAGACCTGACCGACGACTTCTACGACACATCCGTCAGCCGACCGACGGTGCTCCCATCACACGTGATCAGCGGCATACCGATCTCGAAACCTCGAGGAGTCCCGCCATCGAAACCTCAAGGAGTCCTGTCACTACGAACCCGAGACAGTCGACTGTTTCTAACAGTCAATTACAGTCGGTAGAACTCCGTGAACCGCCGAAAAACAGTCGGTAGCAACCGTAATACGGGGTCACCCTTTCCCCTGTCTGACGTAGTACTTAAGTGTGCCCGGGAGTCAAGACCATGCAGACGCTCCTCTGCACGCACGCGCGGGTCGCGGAGGAGTGGGGAGCTCATGATGGGTCTGCTCACAAACTTACGAGACAGCATTTCGCGGGTCACAGACCGGCTGTTCGCCTCCGAGGAGCCGAAACGGATCGGCATCTACGGGCCGCCGAACGCCGGAAAAACGACGCTCGCGAACCGTATCGCACGCGACTGGACCGGCGACGCTATCGGTCCCGAAAGCCACGTTCCACACGAAACACGCCGGGCCCGACGCAAGGAGGACGTCTCCATCGAGCGCAACGGCAAATCGGTCTCCATCGACATCGTCGACACTCCCGGTGTCACCACGAAGGTCGACTACAAGGAGTTCCTCGACCACGACATGGAGAAGGACGACGCCATCCGGCGCTCCCGAGAGGCGACCGAGGGTGTCGCCGAGGCGATGCACTGGCTTCGAGAGGACGTCGACGGCGTGATCTACGTGCTCGACTCCTCTACCGATCCCTTCACACAGGTCAACACGATGCTGATCGGGATCATCGAGAGCCGTGAACTCCCCGTCCTCATTTTCGCCAACAAGACCGACCTCGAAGACTCGGACGTCCAGCGTGTTGCCGATGCTTTCCCAGACCACGAGACGGTCCCGCTGTCGGCGCTGGAGGGCAACAACATGGACGAAGTCTACGACAAGATCGCGGAGTACTTCGGATAATGCCCGAAACAACCAACTCCGACAACGGCGTCCAGATCGACCTCATCAGCGGCTCCCGGATGGCTGGCCTCCGGAGCATGGAGAAGATCCGGCTCATCCTCGATGGCGTCCGGGAGGGTAACATCGTCATTCTCGAAGAGGGGCTGTCGCCCGACGAGGAGTCGAAGCTCATCGAGGTCACAATGACCGAGATCAGCCCCGACGACTTTTCGGGCATCGAGATCGAGAGCTACCCACGCGCCGAGACCGCCGACCAGAGCTTCCTCGATAAACTCATGGGTCGCGAATCGACCAAGAAGCTCACCGTCATCGGTCCGGCCAACCAGATCGAGACGCTCCACAAGGACGAACAGCTCATCAGCGCGCTGGTCTCCCGGAAATAACCCCATGACACCAACTACCCACTGATGCCCCACCAGTGTACCAACTGCGGACACACCTTCCCCGACGGCTCCAAGGAGATGCTTTCGGGCTGTCCCGAGTGCGGCGGCAACAAGTTCCAGTTCAGACCCGCGGGCTCCAACGCCGACTCCGTCGCCGACGACGCTGCCGACGCCACTGCGTCCTCGACAGCCGACGCGTCGACTGGAGACTCCGTGACGATCGACCCCGAAACACCGTCTGCCGGGCGTCAGACATCTCCACCGGAAACGGAGGGGGTTGGCGACGGCGAGGCCGCCCACGACGACGGGGCCGAATCGCCCGCCCAGTCGACCGCCCGCTCCGACGTCGTCTCGTCGTCGGAACTCACTGCCGCCGGCTCGATGGGCCCACAGTCGACCGCCGACAACCAGTCGACCGCCGACAACCAGTCGACCGCCGACGAACCCGCCTCGACCGATGCGCCCGAACCCGAGGCCGAACCGCCGGCCGAGATGGCGGATGACCCCACCGAGGAGTCCAACCTCGACGAACTCAGAAAGGAACTCAACAACCAGTTCGAGTCCATCCGCATCGTGAGTCCCGGCCAGTACGAACTGAACCTCATGGAGCTCTACGACCGCGACGAGTACATTATCTCGCTCCGCGAGGACGGCCGGTACGTCATCGAAGTCCCCGATGGATGGGGCGACTCCCGACCCTGAAGCGAATTTTCGACCGCAAAACCTGTCGACTGTTCGCCTCACCTACTTAAACACTCCACGACCTTTCGATTCTACGATGCTTCCGGAAGTGAACAACGTTATGCGGGACCCCATGTTATGACCGTCCATGTTTACGACGGACATGGAAGCTACCTACGGCTGTTGCAGTGACGTATCGATCCTTCGGGGGGTCGCCTGATGCGCCTCGTTGCCAAGTTCGGCGGGACGAGCCTCGGCAGCGGCGACCGGATCAACCGCGCCGCAGACTCGATCGCGGCGGCCGTCGACGCGGGCCACCAGATCGCCGTCGTCGCCAGCGCGATGGGCTCGACGACCGACGAACTGCTCGACGAGATCAACTTCGAGGCCTCGGACGCCGACCGCGCCGAGATCGTCTCGATGGGCGAACGCACCAGTGTCCGAATGCTGAAGGCTGCGCTGTCGGCCCGCGGCGTCGACTCGATCTTCCTCGAACCCAGCACCGACGAGTGGCCGATCATCACCAACGACCTCGGCGAGGTCGACGCCGAGTCGACCAAACGCCGCGCCGCCGACCTCGCCGGGGACCTCGACGGCGTCGTCCCGGTCATCACGGGCTTTCTCGCCCAGAACGCCGACGGCGAGATCACGACGCTGGGCCGCGGTGGGAGCGATACGACCGCGGTTATGCTGGGCAACTACATGAACGCCGACGAGGTCGTCATCGTCACCGACGTCGAGGGCGTTATGACCGGCGACCCACGGGTCGTCGAGGGCGCGCGTAACGTCGGCCGGATTTCGGTCGACGAACTCCGAAACCTCTCGTTTCGTGGCGCTGAGGTCGTCGCCCCCAGCGCGCTGTCGTACAAGGACGAACACCTCGGCGTCCGGGTCGTCCACTACCAGCACGGCGACTTGCTTACGGGCGGCACCCAGATCGAAGGGGAGTTCCAGAACCTCATCGACATGCAGGAAGAGCCGCTGGCCTGTATGACGGTCGCCGGACGGGCGATCCGCAACAGCCCCGGCATTCTCGCGGATCTCTCACAGTCGCTTCGGGCCGCCGACATCAACATCGACGCTGTCGCCAGCGGAATGGACTCGATCACGTTCTACATCAACGAGGCCCGCGCCCAAAAGGCCGAAGCCGTCCTCCACGAGGAGGTCGTCAGCGGCACGACGCTGTCGAGTGTGACCGTCGAAGACGGCGTCGCTGTCATCCGCGTCACCGGCGGCGAGCTCCCGAACCGACCCGGGGTCGTCAAAGAGGTCCTGACGCCGCTCGCCGACGCCGGAATCAACCTCCAAGACGTCATCACGAGCGCCACATCGGTCGCGCTGTTCGTCGACTGGGACGACCGCGAGGAGACGCTCGATATCGTCCAGGCCCACGTCTAACCCGCCTTTTTCCTACTTCCCGGCTTTCAGCCGCGTCCCGATCGACGTCGGGAGCCCAGCCGCCGCAACGGCCTCAACCACCCGGTCGATATCGTAGTCGACTCGCTGCAGGTCGACGGTCGGCCTGCCGCCGTTCTCGGCGTCCGCGTCGCCCCCATCGCCCTCGTCGAGTTCCACCACCGCAAACGCCGCCCGCGGGTCGCCGTCGCGTGGCTGGCCGACGCTCCCCGGATTCAGCACGACCCCATCGCCGAATCGCCGCGAGCCCTGGACGTGCGTATGACCAAGGATGACCACGTCGACGCCCTCGCCGAGCATCGACGCCGAGAACTCCCGTGGGTAGGTGTAGCGATCTGGACTGTTGGGGTGGCCATGGACCATATGAATCCGCCCGTTGTCGACGAACTGCTCGGTCGGTAACGACCGGAGCCACTCCATGTCAGTGTCGCCCAACTCTTCGCGGGCGTGCCGAACCCCCGCTTTCGCCATCGTATTGAACCGATCGCCGCCGTCGAAGGCGACCGCCCGGTCGTGGTTGCCCCGCACCGTCACCGCACCCAACTCACGTATCCGGTCGATACAGGCCGCAGCCCACGGGTTGTAGCCAACCACGTCGCCCGCACAGAGCAGGCGGTCGACCGGCGGCATGGCTTCACACACCATCTCGAAAGCGGGCAGATTACCGTGAATGTCTGAAATGATACCGAAGCGCATACGTTTGCTTCGGTCGAGGGACAAAAATCCGTTTGGGAGCAGTAGGCGTTTTGAGGGAGCAGTAGGCGTTTTGAGGGAGCGGTAGGCGTTTTCAAAAGGGGTGTGGTAATCGGCGGTCGCGTAGCGGTCGTCGCTCGCCTACCAGAAGGGACCGTCCTCCCGTCGGGATACCGTCCGAGTCAGTCCCGGCTCGGGGTCGAGTTCCCGCGCTGGACGGCTCCACTCGTCGTCAAGCGGCGGCAGCGTCTCCGCCTCACTCGGGAGCACCCAGTGGTCAGGTGTGCCCCGAACCCGTGTCTGCTCGCCGTCGACCGCCGACGGTCGCCCGTGGCCATATAAAGGCAATACAGCTCGCCGTCGTCGTACAGCGCCGATCCGGCCCACTGTCGGGTGCCGAGGGCGTCGTCGCCGTGGCTCACGAACGCCAGCGCCGTCGAGTTGTCGACGCGGGTGATGAACTGGTCGGAAATCCCCTCGTCTTCAACTCGAGCGGCCAGAAACTCGCCGAACGGATCGGTCGACAGCGTCGTACACGGCCACGGCGTGTCGTCGAGGCGGGCCAGTCCCACCGCGACGTTCGCGGGCGCACCGCCTGCTCGGCGGCCGAACGTCTCGACCTCGGCGAGCGGCCCTGCGGAATCGGGAATAAAGTCGATGAGCGTTTCGCCAACGACCAATACGGACGGCTCAGTCATCGCTCCGTGTGTCCGTGGGTAGCCCTTCGCGCCGAAACCGCCCGCTGACGCCTGATATCCGGTAATGTAGTGGGTCGAGACGAATCATTTGTCGTCCAACTACACCCAGCAATATATCATGGGAGATGATAAGACTTGAATATAGTACAATACCCGTTGTAACTGAGTGGGACGGGTCGGAATAGCCATCTATCAATCGCTCAGTCCCGTGGCTGCAACAGCCGACAAGTCGTGGCAGCGTCGGTGACCCGCCCGGCACCGCGAGACGGTCGACGACGTAAATTCACCGTCGAAGTCCCACCGTGATAGGGGTTACTGAGTGGCTCGCGTCAGTCAGATGCTGGAGACAAAGTTTTCGTAGTGGATGTATTACGACCGGATAGATGGTTCATTGTTCGACGGATGACTGTTCGACACAGAGGAGCCCGAGAGTACGATATGAACGGTGAGGAGCTTACCGAGACGTTGGAGGATGCTGGGTTGTCACCGTATCAGGCCGACGCCTTCGTGACGTTGCTCGGTCTGGGATCGGCATCAGCGACCGAGATCGCCCAGGCCAGTTCCGTCCCCGATGCACGGATCTACGACGTGCTCCGTGGGCTCGAAGACGCGGAGTATATCGAGACCTATCAACAGGACAGTTTACACGCTCGGGCGCACGATCCGGCCGACGTGCTCGCGGATCTCCGGCTGCGAGCCACCCGCTTCGAGACGGCCGCCGAAGAGATCGAAGACCGGTGGGAGCGGCCGGATATCGACGAACACCGAGTGAGTATCGTCAAGCGGCTCGATACGGTGTTGGCACAGGCCGAGCAGTTGATTCGCGACGCCGAGACACAGGTTCACGTCGGGCTGACCGTCGACCAGTATCACGAACTGGAGGACGCCCTCGCGTGTGCGCTCGAACGCGGTGCCGACGTGAAGGTGTGTCTCGTCCCCTCGCTCGACCGGGAGATGGAACTACCACCGACCGACGCGCTCTCACTGACCGCAACCGAAGTCCGAACCCGGTCGGCACCCTCACCGTTCGTCGCCCTGATCGACCGCTCGTGGACCTGCTTTTCGCCACACGGACGCTCGACCAACGAGTACGGTGTGATCGTCAACGATATGACTCACACCTACGTGTTCTACTGGTACTTTTTGACGAACCTGTGGGAGGGCTACGAGAGCATCTATTCGGCACGAAACGAGGAGCTTCCGATTACGTACGTCGACATTCGCCACACGCTGAGAGAAATCGTCCCGCTGTTCGAAGACCGCATGGAGATGGTCGTCTCCGTCGAAGGAATCGAGACCGAGACCGGCCACGAGATCTCGCTTCACGGGACCGTTACTGATGTTACCTACGCCGGACAAAACAACGACGAAGAGGATCCAACACCGTTGTCCCACCTCGCCGGGGAAGCCTCGTTCACGCTCGAAACAGCTGATGGCACCTACACAGTCGGCGGCTGGGGCGCGATGATCGAAGAGATCGAAGCGATTCAGATCACGGTCGAACGGGCCGAACCGAAAGCCGACTGAACAGCGACCGTAGACGCGGCCGAGCATCGAACCATTCCGAACGCTGACTCACTGATCTGTCCTTTATCTCGACTGTCGGATTGGTAGACACTGATACAGCCCCTGTCTCGGTGTGATATGATGTCAGGTATAAATGCTATTCCGTGGGGCTGTTATTATTTATTATTAATGTTTATCAGGGTTATGTTGTCGGTTTGAGACTTTCACCGGTGGTATATCCTTTCGCCGTCGGAGATCCAGCGCCGGGTCGACCGCGCTGCCGAGGTCGTCCAACTGGAGGAGATGCAGGACCGCATGCCAGAGGAGATGTCCGGCGGCCAGCGCCAGCGGGTCGCTATCGCCCGGGCTATCGTCCGCAACCCCGACGTGTTCCTGATGGACGAGCCGCTGGCGAACCTCGACGCCAAGCTCCGGGTCCACATGCGGACCGAACGTCAGCGACTCCACAAGGAACTGGATACGACGATCATCTACGTCACCCACGATCAGGCCGAGGCGATGACGATGTCCGATCGGATCGCGGTTATCAACGCCAGCTAGCTCCAGCAGGTCGACCCACCGTTGGTCTGCTACAACGAGCCGGCCAACACCTTCGTCGCGGGGTTCATCGGCTCGCCGTCGATGAACTTCATCGAGGGCGAAATCACTGCCGACGGCTTCGAATCGGAGTACGTCACTGTCGACTTCGATCCCGCCAGCGTCGGCTCGAAGCTCACCCTCGGCGTGCGACCGCAAGACGTCTACGAGACGAGCAAGACGGAGTTCGTCGACGACGCGACTGCGGCGATCACTGCCCGAACGGACGTGCTCGAACCGATGGGCAACGAGGTCTTCATCTACCTGCTGTTGAGCGAGGACGCCGAGTCCTCGATGGACCCAGTCAGGCCGACGATCAACTGCTCATGAGCACCGATCCCGACACCACACTCGGCGAAGACGACGAAATCAGCGTTGTCTTGGACCGAAGTAAGGTCCACCTCTTCGACACCGCTTCGGGCGGGGCGATCGTCCATGGGCTAACCGGATCGGCAGTTGCCTCGACTGCGGAGACCGAGGAAGCCAGCTCCGACTGATCGGCGACACCCCAACACGGGTGGCTCCGGGCACCACCACTCACCACACTCCTGCTCAACCACCACGCTAACGTGACTTTTAACAACGCCTGTAGTAAATAAAAATCAATGACCACAGACTCAACAGTTCGGATAGGAATCGTCGGGCTTGGCGGCATCGGGAACCACCACGCCGACCGGCTCGCGGCGTACGACGCGGAGCTTGCCGGCGGCGTCGACATCAGCGGTGAGGCGCGCCGCAAGTTCGGCGAGAAGTACAGCGTGCCGACGTACGAAGACGACGAGGCGTTATACTCGGTTGCCGACGCGGTCCTGATCACCACACCGAACCGGTTCCACGAGCAGTACGCGGTCGCGGCCCTCGAGGCGGGCTGTGACGTGTTGCTCGAAAAACCGCTGGCCCACTCCTTAGAGAGCGCCGAACGGATCGTCGAGGCAGCCCACGCTGCCGAGGGGTTCTGTATGGTCGGCTTCAACAACCGGTTTGCGGCTCCCGTCGAGGTCATCAAGCAGTACCAAGCCGAGGGTCGGTTCGGCGAGTTCTCCCACATCGAGGCCAACTACGTTCGGCGGCGTGGGATTCCGGGCCGCGGCTCATGGTTTACCTCCACGGAGGTCGCTGGCGGCGGTTCGCTGATCGACATCGGCGTCCACGCTATCGATCTAGCGCTCTACTTTCTGGATTTCCCGACGATCACCGAGGTCTCGGGGACGACACGCTCGCAGTTCGGCACCCGCGAGGACTACGCCTACGTCGAGATGTGGGGCGACGACATCGGGCCACAGGGGTTCGACGTCGACGATTCGGCCAGCGCCTTTCTCCGAACCGAGTCGGGCCAGACCGTCTCGCTGGATGTCGCGTGGGCAACCAACCGACCGACCAACGACGAGTTCGTCCTCCGGGGAACCGAGGCCGGCGCGCGACTCGACCGCGCGAGCCACGACCTCACGATCTATGAGGCCAACGGCGCGGGCACCGACCACTTGACCGACGCGGAGATCCAGACCCAAGGTGGAGACACCCACAAGGCCGAACTGAGATACTTCATCGACCACGTTGCTGCCGGGGAGCCGCCCGAGCGCAACACTGTCGAGGAGGGCCTCGCCGTCCAGCGCGTTATCGACGCCATCTATCGCTCCTCGGAGCAGGGTGAGGCCGTCTCGCTGGACGACCACCACGACGCCGAACGGGACTCACGCCAGACAGCCAACACCAATATATAAATTTTTGCTAAACATTTATTCGGGGTGTAGTAGTTGAGTATCGTATGGAGCTTGGTGTTCTAACAGTCCCACTCGGGAACCAGCCACGCGAAGAGGCCTTCGAGTATCTCGCCGGCATCGGCGTCGACTGCGTCGAACTCGGCGTTGGGGGGTATCCCGGCGAGGACCACGTCGACCGCACAGCCACCCTCGACGACGAGGCGACACAGGCCGAACTCCTCGCGTTGCTCGACGAGCACGACCTCTCGATCAGCGCGCTGGCGACCCACAACAACCCGCTGCATCCCGACAACGAGCGCGCAGCCGAGGCCGATACCGAACTCCGGGAAGCCATCGAGCTGGCCGCCCAACTCGACGTGAACACCGTCACCTGTTTTTCGGGCCTCCCGGCGGGCGGGCCGAACGACGAGGTGCCCAACTGGATTACCGCCCCGTGGCCGGTCGAACACGCCGACGCCCACGACTACCAGTGGACGGTCGCCGAGAACTACTGGACCGAACTCGCCGAGTTCGCCGACGATCAGGGCGTCGACATCGCCATCGAGATGCACCCCAACATGCTCGTCTACGAGCCGCATGGGATGCTCAAACTTCGCGAGCTGACAAACGAGCGAATCGGTGCGAACTTCGATCCCTCACATCTCTACTGGCAGGGAATCAGCGTCACCGACGCGATCCGGCTGTTAGGCGAGGAAGACGCGATCCACCATTTCCACGCCAAAGACACCAAGATATACGAGCCACAGGCCCGCGAGAAGGGCGTGCTGGATACCACGGATTACACCGACGAACCCAACCGGTCGTGGCTGTTCCGGTCGATTGGCTACGGTCACGGCGAGAGTCACTGGAAGGACGTCGTCTCGACACTCCGGATGGTCGGCTACGAGGGCGCGCTCTCGATCGAACACGAAGACTCGCTCACCTCGGCGACCGAAGGCTTAGAGAAGGCCGTTGATGTGCTCTCGCGGGCCATGTTCGAAACCGAACCCGGCGACGCCTACTGGGCTGAGTAATCCATGAGTGAGCCACTCACCATCGGGATGCTCGGCTACCGGTTTATGGGCCGAGCCCACTCGAACGCGCTCGCTCGCCTGCCGATGTTCTTCCCCGAGGCCCCGGAGATCGAACGCCACACCCTCATCGGGCGCGACGAGGAGGCGCTGGCCGAGGCTGCTGACCGGTTCGGATTCGCCCACACGGCGACCGACTGGGAGGACGTGGTCGGCGAGGTCGACGTCTTCTACAACCTCGGGCCGAACCACCTCCATGCCGAGCCCTCAATTGCGGCCCTCGAAGCCGGAACCGCGGTGCTCTGTGAGAAACCGCTTGCACCGACCCTGGAGGCCGCCGAAGCGATGGCCGAGGCCGCGGCCGACGCCGACGTGCCGGCGGGCTGTGCGTTCAACTATCGGTTCGTCCCCGCGATCCAGTACGCCAAGCGGCTGATCGAGGCGGGCGACCTCGGCGAGATCCGCCACGTTCGGGGACGCTACCTCCAAGACTGGCTGGTCGACCCCGAGGCCGAGTGGGCGTGGCGGATGGACGCCGACCTCGCCGGCTCGGGCGCGCTCGGCGATCTCGGCGCGCATACGGTCGACCTCGCGCGGTTTCTCGTCGGCGAGCGGGCCGGCGACATCGAACGCGTGTCGGGCCACCTCGAAACGTTCGTTGAGGAACGCCCAGCGTATGACGATGCGGGAGACATCGAAGAGCACCGACCCGTCACGGTCGACGACGCCTACACCGCGCAAGCCGCGTTCGAAAACGGCGCGGTCGGGACGTTCGAGGCCTCACGGTTCGCCACCGGCCACAAGAACGACCACACCATCGAGATCCACGGCTCGAAGGGAAGTCTGAAGTTCTCCTTAGAACGGCTCAACGAACTCGAAGTCCTCACTGGCGACAGTCGAGGGTACCAAACCGTCCTCGTGACCGACGAGACCGACCCCTACGTCGACCACTGGTGGCCGCCGGGCCACACCATCGGCTGGGAACACAGTTTCGTCCACGAAAACTACGAGTTCCTTTCGGCGGTTGCTGATGGCTCCGCGTTCTCGCCGTCGTTCGGGGAAGCTCTTGAGGTCCAGACGATCCTCGATGGGATCGAGCGCGCCGACGAACAGGGCGAGTGGGTGACAATATAGCCCGCCGCCGTGACTATTCGGTGCGGACGAACGTCACCGGACAGGGTGCGTTGAGCAGGAGTGTCTGTGCGGTCGACCCGAAGACGGCCTTGCCCGCGGGGGTCCGTCCGCGCCCGCCGATGACAGCGAGGTCGGCGTCGATCTCGTCGCCCAGTTCGGCGAGTCGGTTGCCATCGCTCTCGCCGCTGCTGAGACGGGCCTCGACCGTGGAGTCGACCCCAGCGTCGGCCAGCCTATCGCCCAGTTCTCGGATGGTCACGTTTCGCTTGGCGACCACACTGGGCTGACCCTCGCGCCGACCGGCATCGGCAAGAGCGCCGCAGCCACGACTGTCAGCGCGCTGGCGGCGGGCGACGACATTGCGCTCGACGAGGCAACACTCCTCACGGTCGGTATCGCTGGCTGCCCACCTGCTGCCGGAACCCTTGGTTCGGTATTCGTCGCCGACCGGGTGGTCGACTGGGATATCAAACTCCGGATCGGCGAGACGACGAGCCGGATGCAGTGGCTCGTCGACGACTACGTCTGGGATCTCAACGAGGACCTCGTCGACCGCGCGGTGGCGGCCGCCCGTGACGCGACGCTGGCCGACAGTAACCGCGCAGCCGAGATTCGCCAGCAGTACGACGATTCTCGCAGTCCCGAAGTCGGGGTCGGCACGACTGTCTGCGGCGATGAGGTCTCCCACGGCGCGGCCACCGCCGCACAGGTCGACGCGCTCTGTGAGTCCTACGGCGTCGACGGCTTCGTCACCACGGAGATGGAGGATGCTGGCACTGTGACTGCTCTAGAGCGGTTCGGCCTCCTCGATCAGTACATGTCGATCCGCGCGGCCGCCAACTTCGACCGCGAACCTGCGGGCGGCGATCCGGCCGAGAGTATTCAACAGGACGTGTTCGATCTCGGCATCGAGAACGCGATTCGGGTGGGGAAGGCGGTGGTCGACGATCTTACGGCCTGAGCCGCTACTCGCCGTTTTCGACCGCGTACGTCGCGCCGTCGGCGTTGACCGCAACGCCAGCCGCACAGACCGCGTGTTCGTACTCTGCATTATAAACCTCTGCTGCAGCACCTGCGGCAGCCGACGCTTCCAGTTCGTAGGCCGTCGGGCTGTTTTCCTCGTAGGTCGCCACGAGGGTCGGCTCCGCTACTGCTTTGACGAGCAGCGCATCGTGGCGGACGGTGCCGATATACGCCCCGTCGTCGGCGACGACGCCGGCGATCCGGGGGGTGTTGTAGTCGTCCTTCTCGTAGTCGAGTGCGAGCAGGCTCGCCGCCAGCGCGTCCCGCGGCGGGTAGCCGAGTTCGAGTTTTTCCGCAATGGGGTCGACGTGCGAACCGTTGCCGACGACCGCCACCTCGCCGTCGGTCGCGGGCCCCACAACGGTTCGCACGCAGTTATAGCCGACGTAGGGGTTGTCCGTCTCCGGCGCATCGGGCGTCGGGCCGACGGTCAGCAGGCCGTCGCGGTCGGTGATCTGTCGATTGGGGAACGATCGCGAAGAGACGCGGTAGGCTCCGAGTCCCGGTCCGACGACGATGAAGCGTCCGATGTACATACCTGCTTGTCCACCGCTGGCGGATTAATAGATGGTGATTCGGCCATCGCCTGTGGGGTCGACCCGTGGGTCGGCGACACAGTCGACTCTCGAACCGACACGGTTTTGTAAACTCACCCGCTTCCTTCGAGTGCGCGAAGTTCCATGGGGTAGTGGCCAATCCTGTTGCCTTCTGGGGGCAACGACCCAGGTTCGAATCCTGGTGGAACTATTCTCCGATTCGCTTTTATTCGTCGATCCTAACAGCTCTCCAGCCGAAACAAGGGGGTTCAAATTGGTGGCAAAACGGCTACCCTTCGACCGCCAGCAGCGCGACGCGTTCGAGCACGATCGCTTCGAGATCACCGTCGACGACTGCCAACTCTGGGTCGCCAATGTCGAAAAAGTCGGTTAGCGTCTCCCTATCGCCCCACTGGACCGACTCCGTCGACGCAAGCAACGCTTCGACAGCCGCGACCGCTGTGG
>Ga0207753_1000363_pt1 | contig 18093 bp, 19 predicted proteins | sample PonA233FremontCA_2_FD_187273 | JGI IMG/M metagenome (GOLD analysis project Ga0207753, IMG submission 187273) | Salt pond sediment microbial community from Fremont, CA, USA - Pond A23 Sediment 3 (SPAdes) | ecosystem: Environmental > Aquatic > Non-marine Saline and Alkaline > Saline | place: USA... | reverse complement strand
CCCGCCGTGGCCGACCCCGCCGATCACCTGATCTCGCTCACCATCCCGTCCAGCATCGCCTTCCCGGACCGGAGCAGCGACGGCTTCGTCAGCTCGTCGACCTCCGTGCGGGTGAGTTTGAAGTCGAACACCGCGAGGTTCTCCGCCAGGTGGTCGGGGTTCGTGGTCTTCGGAATCACCGCGACGTTCCGGTGTTGGACCGCCCACCGGAGCAGGATCTGTGCCGGCGTCCGATCGTACTCGGCGGCCAGGCGCTGGACGGTCTCGTCGCCGAGGGCGGTGCCGCGCGCGAGCGGGCTGTACGCGGTCAGGAACATCCCCTCGTCCTGGCAGTGGCCGAGCATCTTCCGCTGGGTCTTGTAGGGGTGGAACTGGACCTGGTTGGTGACGATCGGCGCGGCGGCGGCGTCGCGGGCGCGGTCGAGCAGCACGCGCGGGAAGTTGCTGACGCCGACGTGGGACACCAGCCCCCGGTCGACCAGGTCGTCCATCGCGGCCATAGTTGAGTCCAGGGAGACGAGCGGGTTCGGCCAGTGGAGGAGAAGCAGATCCACGTACGCCGTCCCGAGCCGTTCGAGGCTGGCCTCCGTCGACTCGATCAGATCGTCGTAGCCCGCGTTCCGCGGCGAGACCTTCGTGGTCAGAAACACCGCGTCGCGGTCGACCTCGCCGTCGGCGATCGCGCGCCCGACCTCCTGCTCGTTGTCGTACAGCTGTGCGGTGTCGACGTGGCGGTAGCCGAGGTCGAGCGCGGTCGAGACGGTCTCGTAACACTCCCGGCCCGTGAGCTGCCAGGTCCCGAGCCCCACCGCCGGCACGCGCGCGCCGTAGGCTTCCACGTACTCCATTCGGGTGTCGTCGCCGGTCATATTCCCGCTTGGAACGCCGCCGTCGAGAACGTGTCGGCGGCGGCTGGGCGTCGACGTCGGGGGCGAACCGCCGACGACGCCTGGCGTTTCGACTCGGGAGAGGTGAAAGAAAACCACGTTCGGTCGCCGCTCGGTACGTGTGCGTCAGGTCGACCGCGGCGGTTGCCGGGTCGGCCGAACGCCTTACAGGCGCTGGAGGTTCGTCGCTCGCGGGCCCTTGTCCGCCTGCTCGATGTCGAACTCGACTTCCTGTCCCTCTTCGAGGTCGGGGCCGCCGACGTCCTCCATGTGGAAGAATACGTCCTCGTCCGCGTCGTCCGTCTCGATGAAACCGTAGCCGCCCGTGTCGTTGAAGAAGTCCACAGTGCCGTTTGCCATTGCATCTCTCCGAACGCCGCCCGCAGGCATAATACTTGTGCGGGACGTGATATCACGGCGTCCACGCGATCATCCGTCGCATCACAACAAATTTGACTCGGAGGAGCGAATTCGACGGTATGTGCGCACCGATCCGGGTGCTTCACGTCGAGGACGACGCCGACGTCGCGGATCTGACTGCGACCTTTCTCGTCCGGGAAGCCGACGAGATGACCGTCGAAACCGTCGGGAGCGGCGCGGACGCGCTCGATCGGCTCGACGGCGACGACTTCGACTGCGTCGTCTCCGACTACGACATGCCGGGGATGGACGGCATCGAACTCCTCGACGCCGTCCGGGCGGAGTACCCCAACCTCCCGTTCATCCTGTTCACGGGGAAGGGGTCGGAGGCGGTCGCCAGCGACGCCATCGCCGCGGGCGTCACCGACTACCTCCGGAAGGAGTCGGGCACCGAGCGGTACGAACTGCTCGCAACCCGGATCCGGAACGCCGTCGAGCGCACCCGGGCCGAGCGGGCCCGTAACCGCCACCTCGAAGCCATCGAGACCGCCCGCGAAGGCATCAGCATCCTCGACGGCGACGGCGAGTTCATCTACGTCAACGAGGCGTACGCCGACCTGTACGGCTACGACCCCGCCGAGATGGTGGGCGAACACTGGGAGATCGTGTACCCCGACGACGAACTCGACGTGGCGCGGACGGAGATCCTGCCCACCGTCGACGCGGAGGGCTACTGGCACGGCGAGACCACCGGGCTCCGGGCCGACGGCACCACCTTCCCCGAGGACCACGTCGTCTCCCGGACCGACCAGGGAGACCTCGTTTGCACGGTGCGGGACCGCTCGGACCGCCGGGACCGGCAGGCGGAGCTCCGGCTGAAGGACCGGCTTCTGGACGAGGCCCCGATCGGCATCACGATCGCGGAGCCGGGAGACGACTCCAACCCGCTGCGCTACGTGAACGACGAGTTCGAGCGGCTCACTGGCTACGACGCCGCGGAGATTCTCGGCGACGACTGCCGGTTCCTCCAGGGTGCAGACACCGGCGAGGCGCCGGTCGCGGCGATGCGGGAGGCCGTCGACGCCGTCGAGCCCGTCACCGTCGAACTCCGGAACTACCGGAAGGACGGCACGGCGTTTTGGAACCGCGTCACCATCTCGCCGCTGACCGACGCCGACGGAACGGTGGAACACTGGATCGGGTTCCAGGAGGACGTCACCGAGCGGAAGGAGCGCGAGCGGGAGCGCGCGGCGCTGGAACACGGGGTCGGCCAGGTCGGCGTCGGCGTGGCGAGCTACGACGGGGCGGGCCGGATCCAGTACGCCAACGAGGCGTACGCACGGCTGGTGGGAACGACCCCCGAGGAACTGACCGGACGCCACGTGTGGGAGGTCAACCCCGAGTTCGACCCCGACCGGTTCGAGAGCTACTGGGACTCCTACGACCGCGGCGAGACGCGGACCCACGAGACCGTCCACGAGCGGGTCGACACCGGCGAACGGGTCCAGGTCCGGACCACGACCACGCGGGTCCGGATCGACGACGCGACGTATCACATCGGAACCATCACCGACATCACCGAGCAGAAGGCCCACGAGAGACAGCTCCAGCGCGAGGTTGAGCGCCTCGACAAGTTCGCGGGCATCGTCTCCCACGACCTCCGGAACCCGCTCAACGTCGCGCAGGGCCACCTCGGATTGATCGACGAGGAGTGCGACAGCGACCACGTCTCCACCGTCGAGGACGCGCTCGGGCGGATGAACGAGCTCATCACGGACACGCTCACGCTCGCGAGGCAGGGGCGAACGGTCAACGAGACCGAGCTGGTCGACCTCGAATCCGTCGCCCGGCAGAGCTGGCGGAACACCGACACCGACGGTGCCACCCTCGAAACGCCCGACGAGCTCGCGATCCACGCCGATCCCGAGCGGTTCCGGAGCGTCCTGGAGAACCTGTTCCGGAACTCCGTCGAGCACGCCCGCGACGACGTCAAGGTCACGGTCGGGACGCTCCCGAACCGCGCCGGCTTCTACGTCGAAGACGACGGCCCCGGGATCACCGACGCGGATCGTGACGACGTCTTCGAGGCCGGCTACTCGACCGCGACGGGCAGCAGCGGATTCGGGCTGACGATCGTCCGGGAGATCGCGGAGGCGCACGGCTGGGAGGTCAGCGTGACCGACGGAACCGACGGCGGCGCGCGCTTCGAGTTCACTGGTGTCGCGGTCGGGAGCCGGTAGGGACGGTGTCGATCCCCGCGCATCTCCCGTCGGACGGAACCGCAGGAGCCCACGAACGGTTGCACGCGCGGATGCCGACAGCGAGCCGTCGGTTCGGACACTGTCCGCCTTCATAACTGTCGACACGTCAGTTGTAGCGATGAAAACTCCACACTGCGGGCCTTATTTCCGGCTCAGACTCCAGCTCCGTCACCTTCCACGCCGCCGCAGTCGGATCCGGTAATAAACGACCGTCAGTTGACGGCAGAACGGTGATCACCCGTTCTTCGAGAGGTTGTATCGTTCCATAGCATCCCCGGGCGGGGAGCGGATCGCCGCTCGGCGGACTCCCTATGGGGAAACTCACGATGCCACGAGAAATTCCGATCCCACGGCGGGAGTACATGCAGGCTGCCACGGCCACGGCCGGGCTAGCCGCGATCGTCCTCCCGTACGTGCTGGAGTACAACCTGCCGCAGGTCCCCGAACTGCTGGTCGACGTCGCCGAGGCACTCGACGAGGACGTCGACCGCTCGGCGCCCGCCGCGGTCGAGGCCCGGGCGGCGGTCGGGGCGGTCCGGCGGCTGGCGGACGCCGTCCGGATCCCCCGGACGCTCGAGGAGACGGCCGCGGACCGGGACGCGATCCCGCAGTTGGCCGAACAGGCGCTCGACGACGGCAGCCTCACCGGAAACCCCCGCGTCACCGACGCCGACGACGTCGAGGGGATCCTCGAGCGCGCCTTCGACGGGGAGTTGGCGTACGCCTGACCGGCGGCTCGCCCGCGAGCACCGCTCGCGGACCTGCGACGCCTGGGGAGTACGAGTAAGACTCAAGACGGCGTGTGACCTCCGTCCACGGGAATGCGCGTCTTCTCGTCGCGAGCCGACAGGTGGCGCGGGATCCTCCTCGCACTCCTCGTCGCACTCGCCTTCGTCGGGCTCTATTTCGCGGTGCGACGGTACGCGCCATTCGTGTTCAACGCGGCCGAACTCCGGGTTTGGATCGCGGGGTTCGGAATCTTCGCGCCGCTCGTGTTCGTTCTCATCCAGGCGACGCAGGTCGTGGTCGCGCCCATCCCCGGTCAGGTCGTCGCCCTGGTCGCGGGCTACCTGTTCGGCCCGCTCGCGGGGACGGTCTACAGCCTGACGGGCGTCCTGATCGGCAGCGCGGTGGCGTTCAGTCTCTCGAAGCGGTACGGCCGGTCGTTCGTCGTGGACATCCTCCACGAGGACGTGGTCGAGCGGTTCGACGGCTTCGTCGACACGGTGGGGGTCCCCGGGCTCTTCGCGTTCGTGATCATCCCCGGCCTCCCCGACGACGCGATCTGCTTCCTGAGCGGCCTCACCAAGTGGCGGCTCCGGACGTTCATGGCCGTCATCGCGGTCGGACGGCTCCCCGCGTACGTGCTTACCGTCTACGCCGGCGGCGAACTCGCGAGCGGCCAGTTCGTCGAGGGGATGGCGCTGATCGGCGTCGTGATCGCGCTGTCGGCCATCGGCTACTATAAGCAGGAGACGGTCCGCGACCTGGTGCAGCGGCTGGAGCCTCGACTCCCGTTCTGACGCCGGATGCTCGCGTGCCGCCCCGGCGATCGCCGCCAGCGGGAGTGCGATCGCCGGGAAACGGAGAGCGTGGTCGGTGCGAACCGCCACGGGCAGGGTCTCGAACTCGCTCGCCCCCGCCCGACGGCCCGTCTCACTCGGAGACTGAGTAGTGATTCAGCGCCTCCCGGTCGTCCCCGTCGGTCGGCGGCGCGGGCGTCGCGCTCACGTCCAGTTGGTCGAGTGCCTCGGCGACCTCGTCGAGGTCGTCCGCGAGCGCCAGCGACGCCAGGCCCACGAACACCTCGTTGCTCACTGCCCCGCCAAGAACGCTATCGCAGCCCGGACACGTCAGAACGGCCTTCCCCGCGGTCTGTAGTACGTTCGGCCCCTGGTCCGTGATGTCCTCGCGACAGTGCGGGCACTTCGCAACGCCGGTGGTGGTATGTTCAGTCATACACATATACAAGTAACGTAGTCCCGGTAGTAATATCTTTCTATATTTGAATACCTCTCAGTAATTAAAATCCGTCGTACGCCGTTTTGTCTCCCGTCCTCGTCGCCGCGTTCGGCCATCCGCCCGCTCCCGTCATCCGGGCCGGCCGGCGCGCCGGAGACCTCCATTGACGGCGAACCGAACGTGTCTACACCGTGGCGATCGAAGGGCGCACGATGCTTGGTTACGCCGCGATGAACCGGACGCTCCGCGAACGCGATCCGCCGCGACGCTGCAACCGCGACATGCGCAAGCGGACGTGGGAGCGGGAGGGCATCGACCGGGCGGCGGCGCTGACCGAACGAAACTTCGAGGACCTCCTCGCGATCCTCCGGTGGAACCTCAACCACGGGATCCGGTTCTACCGGTGCAGCTCGACGCTCGTCCCGTGGAACTCACAGTTCGAGCTGACGGCCCTTCCCAACTACGAGCGGGTCGCCTCGCTCGCGACGCAGTGTGGGAACCTGATCCGTGACAACGAGATGCGGCTGACGTTCCACCCGAGCCACTGGTGCAAGCTGGCCAGCGAGTCGACCGACACGGTCGAGCGATCGGTCGAGTCGGTCGAACACCACGGTCGGTGGCTGGACCTCATGGGTCTTCCGCGCTCCCCGCGGTACGCTATCAACGTGCATATCGGGGCACACTACGGCGACAAGTCCGCCACCGCCGACCGGTTCTGCGCGGTCGTCGACGACCTCGCGCCGCGCGCTCGACACCGACTCGTCGTCGAAAACGACGACACGGAGTCGCTGTGGGGCGTCACCGAACTCGTCACCGCCGTCTCCGAGGAGATCGGGATCCCGGTGACCTTCGACTACCACCACCACACCTTCACGTCCCGCGGCCGCTCGTACCGCGAGGGGTTCAGCGCGGCCCGCGACACGTGGGGCGACGTCACGCCGATCACCCACTACTCCGAGCCGGCGCGTCTTCACGGCGACGCCGACGCACGCCCGCAGAACCACGCCGAACACGTCGCTTTCGTGCCAGACTGGCTCGAAGAGCAGTCGGACGTGATGATCGAATCGCACGGAAAGGAGGAGTCGGTCCTCCGGCTGCGGGATGGGGCGTCGGCGTCGCCGTAGCGCGGGCGGGGCCGGGCGTCGCCGCCCCCACGGAGTGCCGACGGATCCACCCCGTGAGACGCCGTTCGTCGGGCGGGCGCCGCCGACTTCGGCGATCAGTTATCGGCGACCGAGCGGACGGCGAGTGCCGCCTCACAGACGCAGGGGGTCCCGCACTTCGGACACGGGCCGTCAGTGTGGCCGGCGATCGACCGCGTTCGGGCGACGGCGTACCCGTGCGAGGAGAGGAGTCGGGCCGGCGAGTCGGGACCGCCGTGGAACCACGCGTCGGCGACGAACGTCGATACCCCCGCGTCCTCCCCGACGGAGTGGAGCCGATCGAGCAGGCGACTCCCGACGCCCTCGCCGGTGTGCTCCGGGGCCACGTATCCGGCGTGGACGAGGCCGTACCGGGACGCCTCCGGCACCGGATCGGCGGCCTGGAAGAGGTGCATCGCGTCGCCGACGGCCGCGGCCTCGGCGTACGTGCTCAGCGCCATCACGCCGACGGGGCTGCCGTCCCGCTCCGCGACGCGGACGGCCGTCCCCGCCTCGTCGTGTCTCGGGACGTCGTACGACCACTCGTCGGCGAGGTGGGCTGTGATGATCGCGGCGACCGCCTCCCGGTCGGCCGCACGCAGCGGGCGTATCACCACCATCTGCTCGTCTTACGGCGTCGCAGCCGTATCTATCCTCGGTCCGTCTCCGCGGGCGCCGGAACCCACATCCGGTTCGCCCCCGTACGGTTGGTATGGACGCGTACGGGACCGAGACCGCCGCCGACCCGGAGACGCTCGCGGCGACGTTGCCGACGACCCCGCTCGCGGGGTGGCAGCGGACGGACAGCGGCGGCGGCATCGTCGAGTACCGGCTTCCGGACGAGCAGGGCCTCTGCGCCGCCGGAAAGGTGACCGTCAGACCGGACCTCCTCGGCGACGCCGCGGTCCGCGTCGATCTCGTCAAGGGATGCCGGAGCGCCGGAACGACCTACTACGACAGCGTCGACGGCGCCGCCGAGGGGGTGGCGGAGACGCTCAGGGCGGCACCGTCCGACCCGTAGCCGGCGCGTCGGCGCCGGGGCCGGAGCGACGCGGTTGGACGTCGGTCGCCCGGCATCCTGTTGATCAAGACCTATTGTGGTTCTCCGAGTGACGGGTGGTATGGCGAAGTACGTCGGGCTCGATTGGGCCTCGAACGGGTGGTTTGGCGCGATCCTCGACGACGGCGAGTGGGAGACGGAGCTGTTCCCGTCGGTGTGGAGCGTCTGGAAGTACCACAGCGACGCCGACCGGATCCTGGTCGACGTCCCGATCGGGCTCCCCGCCGATCGAAAGCGGGACTGCGACGTCGCCGCCCGACGGATGCTGGGCCGGCGCGGCGCGAGCGTCCTCTACACGCCGGTTCGGGCGGCCGTCTACGCCCCGACGCTCGACGAGGCCAAGGCGGCGAACGAGGCCGCCGCCGACTTCAGCATCCAGAACCAGGCGTGGAGCACCGTCCCCCGGATCCGGGAGGTCGACGAGTTCCTGGACATGTATCCCAGCGCCCGCGACCGGCTGATCGAGACGCACGCCGACGTCTGCTTCTACGCGTTGAACGGCCGGCGCCCGGTGGCGGCGTCGAAGCGGACGGCGGCGGGCGTTCGGCGCCGGATCGACCTCCTCGCCGACGAGGATCCCGTCGCCGGGGAGACCTGTGAGGCGGCCATCGAGCGGTACACAACGCCGAGCTACGCGCCGACCGTCGGCGGCGCTCACGACGTCGTGGACGCCGTGGTCGCGGCCGTGACGGCGCGCCGCGGCCCCGACGGGTGTGCGACCCTCCCGGAGACGCCGCCGGTCGACGAGCGGGGACTCCCGATGCGGATCGTCCACCCCGCCGACACCGAGCAGACCCGGCTGACGAACCTGGGCGCGTCGGAGTCAGTGACCCACGACTGAACGCGTGGGGTTCCGCCTCGTCTCTCCGTGACTTGGGGCGCCGCAACTGTTTTCCTCTCCCTGAGAGTTGTTCACGAGGAACGATGAAGGTACTCTGCATCGACGTCGACTCCCTCCGCGCGGATCACGTCGGGGGGTACGGCTACGACCTGGCGACCACCCCGAACATCGACGCGTTGATCGACGACGGCGTCGCGTTCGAGCGAGGGTACGTGGCGAACTCGCCGTGTATGCCCTCGCGGGCCGGCTTCTCGTCCGGACGGTACGGCATCGCCAACGGCGTCGAGACCCACGGCCAGCAGTCACAGACGATGAACCGGCCGGCGTCGCGGACCGACTGGGCCGGGTCGTGGACCGAGAACCAGCCCGACCGGCCGTGGTGGACGCTCCCCGAACTCTTCTTTCAGAACCGGATCCGAACCCTCGGGGTCTCGTCGTTCCCGCGCCACCCCGCGCCGTGGTTCTACCACGTCTGGCACGAGTTCCGACAGCCCCAGGAGCCCGACGAGGGGATGACCGTCGAGTGGGGTCACGTGTCGTTCCAGACTCCCCGGGCGGCGACGGTCGTCGACGAGTCGATCGACGCCCTGGAACGGACCGACGGCGACTTCTTCCTCTACACCCAGTTCTGGGACCCCCACGCGCCGTACAACCGGTCCGACGCGGAGATCGACCGGTTCCGCGACGGCGACCTCCCGCCCCACCCGACCGCCGACCAGCTGGCGGCCCACCGGACGTGGGACGCGGTGCGGTCGGCCTCCCACACCGGCATCGAGTCCCGCGAGGCGCTCGGGGAGCTGATCGCGACCTACGACGCCGAGATCCGCTACGCCGACCGCCACATCGGGCGGCTGCTCGCGCACCTCCGCGACACCGGGCAGTACGACGACACCCTGATCGTGCTGATGGGGGACCACGGCGAGGAGTTCGGCGAACACGGCCTCTACCGGGAGCACTGGTCGACCCACGACGGTACCCAGCGCGTCCCGATGGTGATCAAGCCGCCGGCCGAGACGCCCGTCGAGACGGGGCTCCGCGACCACCTCGTCACCAACGTCGACCTCGCGCCGACGATCGCGGACTACCTCGGCGTCGCGCCCCCGGAGCGGTGGCAGGGCCGGTCGCTCCGGCCGATCGTCGAGTCCGCCGACGCCGAGGGGCGGGACGCGATCGTGGTCGATCACGGGCTCTACACCGCCCAGCGCGCGGTCCGCACCGACCGCTGGAAGCTGATCCACACCCTCCACCCGGGGATGTGGGGCGGCGTCCTCCCCGACTACCAGCTGTACGACATGGACGCAGATCCGTGGGAGCAAACCGACGTGAGCGACGCCCACCCCGACGTGGTCGACCGGCTCGACGACCGGGCGGCGGTGTGGGCCGACCGCCACCGCGAGGGGGGCGTCGACACTCTGGAACGGGTCGCGGAACGCGGCCCCTCGGGGTACCGCTCCTTCGCCGACGACTTCGAGGGGGTGTAGCCTCCGACCCCGGGAGCGCCGGGGCCGGACGGCCCCCTACGCGAACGTCTCCTCGAACACGCTCAGGAGTGCGTCCTGGCTGTACACCTCACGCCGCCCGTCGAGGATCTCCGCGACCGCCTCGTGGTCCCCGGGGTTGGTGATCGGCCGGCCCTGCCCGGTGGCCTCCTCGACGAACGCCTCGTCGGCGACGAGGTCGGAGAACGCGCTCCGGAGGGTCTCCAGCGGCCCCTCCGGGACCTCCGGCGGCGCGACCAGCATCCGCACGAACTGCGTCAGCTCCGCGTAGCGGTCCAGGCTGTCGACGCCCGCGACGTCCGCGGAGAACAGCCGGGTCCGGTCGGCGTACCGCTCCCCGGCGTCCTCGTCGCCGAACACGCAGAACAGCTCCGCACCGTCGAGGGACTGCCCAACGTCGGCGGCCGACGAGACCGTCCCGACGATCATGGCGTCGATCTCGCCGCGGGCCATCCCGGCCTGGGCCTCGGAGGTGCCGGAGTAGTGCACGAAGTTCAGGTCCTCGACCGGGAACGCCCCGGTGATCGCCGAGAGCATCAGCGTGACCGTGTGTGCGGCCGATCCCACCCCTTGCGTCCCGAACCGCAGTTCCGACACCCTGTCGACGAACTCGTCGAACGACTCGATCCCGAGGTCGGTCCGGAGCACCATCGCGTTGGGGTCGCGCACCATCGCCCCGATCGGCGGCATCTCGGTGACGTCGTAGGGCGTGTCCATAACCAACTGCGGGGGGAGCGCGGCGGAGGGGTACCAGAACAGCATCCGGTGGGGGTTTCCCGACTGGGAGTAGACCTCGGTCGCGCCGGTTCGTCCGCCGGCACCCTCGACGTTGACGACCGACACCGACGCGTCGCCGCCGATGTGCTCCTCCCAGTACGGCTGGCTGATCCGGGCGTAGGCGTCGAACCCGCCGCCGGTGGAGAAGGGGACCACGAGTTCGATCTCCTCGGAGGGGAACGACTCCCCGCCCCCGCCGGATCCGATCCCGGCGCCGGAACACCCCGCCAGCGCGAGCGACGTGCCGCCGGCGATCCCGGCGATGACTTCGCGACGATGCAAGCGACGGCTCGACTGCGTCTGCATTATGAGCGTACCACGACACGGACGCGCAAGTAGCCTGTGGCCGAGAGGGGTGTCGGACCGGCGGCGGCGTGACGGCTGGCCCCCGGTTGGCGCAGATCCCGGGTGACGGGGAGGTCCGTCACAACGGTCCGCATAAGTACGTGTCACGCGTAGCCGGTCGCGTGCTGCCTTCGTGGGTCGATCGGCCGGAGCGCGACGGCCTGCTCCGGGGCGGGTACTACGCGGTGGTCGCGGCGTACCTCGTCTCGTGGGTCGTCCTCGCGCGGTCGTACCGCCCCGACGCGCGTCTCCTGCCGACCGTCCTCGGCGTGGCGCTCCTGGCACTCCTCTGTCTCCGCGGTGCGGGCGCCGTGTTCGGCGGGGAGGGCGGCGGCGCGTTGTCGGCGTACGCGCCGGACGACGGCCCCGCGGTGGACGCCCGGCGCGCGACGGTCGCGTTCGGGTGGCTCGCGGTCCTCGTCACGGCGGTCGTCGTCGTGGGGCTCGTGCCCGGAATCGGGGTCGTCGTCGCCGGGTTCGTCGCCCGGTACGACCGCCCCCGACGGGCGGTGCTGGTCGGGCCCGCGACGGCGCTCGCGGTCTACCTGCTGTTCGTCTTGCTGCTGGAGCTGCCGACCTACGAGCCGGTCGCGGTCCGGGTTGTGCGGGGTGTCGTCGGTGGGTAGCCCGGTCGACCCCCAGGCGGTGGTCCTGCTCGTCGACCTCGCCCGGTTCGAGGCCGCGGCCGCCGCGGCGGCCGCGACGGTGTTTTCGCCCGTCGGGATCGTCCTGATTGTCGGGGCAACGCTCCTCGGAATGGTGGTCGGGTCGATCCCGGGGCTGGGTGGCCCGGTCGCGCTGTCGCTCCTGATCCCGATCACGTTCGACCTCGAGCCCCGGCTCGCGTTCCTGGTGCTCGCGGCCACGCTCGGCGGGGTCAACTTCGGCGGGTCGATCACCGCGATCCTGCTGAACACCCCGGGGACGGCGCCGAACGCCGCGACCACGTACGACGGGTTCCCGCTCGCGAAGCAGGGCCGCGGCGCGGAGGCCATCGCCGCCAGCGCGGTCGCGTCCGGGACCGGCGCGCTGTTGGGGTTGGCGCTGTTCGCGGCGCTTTTACCCGTCCTGGCGCCCGTCGCGCTCGCGTTCTGGTCGCCGGAGTACTTCTGGCTCGCCTTGGTGGGGATCGCCACCATCGCGGTCGCCTCCGACGGCGCCGTCGTCGACGACCTGATCGCCGGGGGGATCGGGATCGTGCTCACCTTCCACGGCGTGAACGCCGTCACCGGCGGGATCCGCTACACCGCGGGCACCCAGTACCTCCAGAGCGGCGTCCCCCTGGTCCCGGCGATCATCGGGCTGTTCGCGGTGGCGCAGATGGTCGAACTGTTCGCGACGGACACGGCGGTCTCCGACGGCGGGTCGCTGTCGGGGAGCCGCCTGCGGGGGATCACGGCGACGCTCTCGCGGTGGCCGACCGCGGTCGGCAGCGGGGCGCTCGGGTGGGTGATCGGCGTCGTCCCCGGGGTCGGAGGCACCGTCGCGAACTTCGTGGCGTACCTCCAGGCGAAGGAGCGCTCGGCGGCGCCGGAGACGTTCGGCGAGGGGAACCTTGCGGGCGTGATCGCGAGCGAGGCCGCCAACGACGCGAAGGACGGCGGGTCGCTCGTGCCGACGCTCGCGTTGGGGATCCCGGGGTCGGCGTCGACCGCGGTGCTGCTGTCGGCGCTGCTCCTCCACGGGCTGACCCCCGGCCCGCTCCTGATCGCGGAGCGACTCGACGTCGTGTTCGTCATCCTCCTCGCGCTGGTGTGCTCGAACGTGCTCACCTCCGCCGTCGGGCTGGTCGGGTCACCGGCGTTCGCGGCGGTGACCCGCGTCCCGCCCGCGGTGCTGGTCCCGATCGTCTTCGGGCTCGCGGTGGTCGGCGCCTTCGCCGTCCGCGGGCGGATCGGCGACGTGGCGCTGATGGCGGGGTTCGGGCTCGCGGGCTACGCCATGCGCCGGCTGGACGTCTCCCGGATCGCGCTGGTCATCGGGCTGGTGCTCGGCGGGCTGGTCGAGGAGAACTTCCACCGGTCGCTCCAGCTCTCCGGCGGCGACTACGGGATCTTCCTCGCCAGGCCGCTCTCGGTCGCGCTCGTGGCGGTGTTGGTCGTGGTGCTCGCGATCCCGCTGCGTCGGCGGTATCGGGCCGACCGACCGTCGTGACGGGCGTCCGGCCACGGAGCGGGGCCGGTCGTCGCCGCGGGGACAATCGTAAGTGGCCGCCGTCCGGAGGAACGGAGGATGCAGACGCTGGACGCGGCGTTCGAACGGTTGGCGGCCGACGATCCGGCCGGGCACCACATCTACACCACGCTCGCTCCACTCTACCAGGTGATGTACGTCGCCCGTGGCCGGATCGAGGGGCAGCTGGCGACGGTCAAGGCGGTCGCCCCGCCGGACGCGACGACGGTCCTGGAACTCGGGTGCGGAACCGGCCACCTCCTGGCGGAGCTGTCGGCGTCGTTTCCGCGGGCGATCGGCGCGGACCCCAGCCCAGAGATGGTGCGTCTCGCGCGGGAGCGTGCCGAGCACGTCTGCCGGGCCGACGCACACGCGTTCGCGACCGAGGGCGTCGACGTCGCGGTGCTCCTCGGCGCGGTGCTCGGCCACGTCAGGCCGGATCCCGCGGGTCGGGAGGCGGTCTCGCAGCTCTACCGGTCGCTCGGCCCGGGCGGCCGCGCCGTCTGCAGCGTCCACCGGCGCCTGGAGTCGCCCCGGTCGCGCGAACTGACCCGCCGCGCCGACGGCTACGAGATCACCCAGCGGGACGAACAGCGGCCGGCGGGGTCGGACACCTTCGAGTGGGCGGTCGCCTTCGAGGTGACCGAAACCGCGACCGGCGAGACGCGCCGCGCGTCCACGACGACGACGCTCCGGGCGTACACGCCGACGGAACTGACGGGGTGGTTCGAGGACGCCGGCTTCGTCGACGTCACGACCACGCCCCGGCGGTACGTCGACGGGCCGGGCGAGACCGACCGGGCGTTCCTGCTCACCGCCCGGCGGCCGCGGGCCTGACAGCGACCGTTCCCACCGTCCCCCTGTGGACGGTCCCCGTCGGCGGCGACCACCGGCGAGAAGCGGAGCCGGTCGTCGCGGCGCTCCGTCCGACGCCTCGAGACCGTTCCCGGCGTCACCGGTCGCAGTCCCCGACGGGAGGTCGTGGCCGCCCACTCGGAGGAGGGTCTCGCCGGCCTCGCGGGCGCCGGGGGCGTCGACCACGTGTAACGGGGACGTCTCCGACCCCGCCGTTGCGTGGAGCGCGCGGGCGACCTCCGCACTCGGGTCCGGGTCCGGGCCGCCAGCGGTCGCAGGAGGATCCGAGAACAGTCCGGGTCGCGCGGTCGACGACGTCCTCGAAGACCGGCGGGTGACGGTCGGGGACGGACGGCCGCCCGGCGAGCCCTCCGAGCAGCCACTCCCGGATCGACACCGAACGCTGCGCGGGTTGCACGGGTTCGAGGAGAGAGTCCACGGCCGCCGCCGGAACGCTCCGGCCCCCGGTTGCGCGACGCAGTCTGGTGACGTGGGGCGCAGCCGACGGTAGCGGGATAGACGCGGCGGATAGCCCTACGAGACGTACTGTACGCCTCCTGTACGGGCAGTTCACGCCGACCTATACCTTAGCGAGGGTTGTTTCGACGGACGGTTAGTCGTCCGCCACCGACGCCGGCCGCGCGCCCGACGCGTCCAACTCCTTCGCCACCAGCGCGTCGAAGTCGACGCCGTCGGTCCGGTACGAATCCCGATGTGTGACGACCGCCCGTCCCTTGTCGGTGATGGCGTAGAGCCCGCTCTTCGGCGCGGGGCCGACCCGCTCCAAGAGTCCGTAGTCCGCGAGCACCGGCAGCCGGGTGTTGATGTACGACCGGTCGCGGTCGAGGTCGTACGCGAGGTTGGCGGCGTTGTTGCGGCGACCGTCCGCGAACGCGTCGAGGATGTCGAAGTCCGTCGGTTCCGTGAGTCGCATACCAGTGGTGTCTCCGCATAAGTATATAAACGTACCTCACGAGCTATCAAATTCGATAATCGTGTCGCGGTCCGAGTTCTCGCCCTCGCCGGGATGGATGCTCGCCGCGACCAGGCGGGAACGGTCGTGTCGCGGCCGCGGAGTGCGGGGCGGCCTACCCCGCCGGACGCCCCAACTCGTCGACCGACAGGCCGAGCACCTGGAAGGCGACGTACGGGACGAGATACCCCAGACTGTACCCCAGAAGGTGGAGAAACAGGTTCACGACGCTGCCGCCGTCGGGCGAGACCTCCGGAAAGCCCACGACCATCACCAACACGAACAGCAGGCACCCGAGCGCCGACACCGGCGGGATCGTGCCGCCGGCGAACCCTTGGGACCGGAGGTACGACACGACGGGCCTGGTGAGCGCCGTCGCGGCGGCGAGACTGCCGAGTCCGGCGGCAAGCAGCCACGCCACCCCCACCTGGGGCGCGCCGCGCACCGACCCGATCACCCGGAGCGTGACGATCGCGGTCCCCACGAAGAACGCGAGCGCGAGCAGCGCCGCCCGCAGTTCGTCCCACTCCGGTCGTTCGGCCTCGAACTGGTCGGCGAGGACGTGGGGGAGGTAACCGACGAACGCCAGGTTCAGTCCCGAGAACCCCATCCCGAGCCGGGGGCGGGGAAACAGCACGTTCAACCCGGATAGCACCACCGGGAAGATCCCGAGCACGACGAGCGCCACCACGTAGAACCGTCGCCGCCGGCCGCTCCGGACGCTCACTACCACGGAGAACGGCACCACGAGCAGATACACCAGCAGGTTCGCCGCCAGGTGCGGGAACGACAGGTGGACGAAGTGTGCGGTGTACAGCGTCCGGAGCGTCGGCTCGGCGTACAGCAGTGCGAACTCCCGCCGAGCCCCCGCCGGAAGCAGGAACACCGCCACGAGGACGGCCGGCACGAGGACGACGGCGGCGACGTCGAGGAGAGAGAGCCGCGTCGGGTCGGCGTCGGCGCCGCTGCCGGGGGTCAGCCGACGCCGAAGCCCGTGGCCGGATCGGGTCACGTTCCCATAGGCAGTGGCCCGGGTAATATATGCTTCCGCCCGAACATCAGGCGTGAAAACCGTCCGTGCATCGCGGGCCGCCCGCCGTCGGCCGCCGGGGTGGCCTCACCCGAGCTCCGCCCCCGACCCCTCGCCGTACGTCGTCCGCATCGTCTCCGCCAACATACCGTCCCGCCGGAACACGACGTAGACGACCAGGAACGGCTCGTCCGCGGGGCGAAGCACGAACACGGCCCGCGGCTGGTCGGCCTCCGGCGGGATCGACTCCGCCGCGTCGACCCGGCTCACGAGCGGGGACAGCGGCGTCACCCCGGTGCGGAACTCCGAAAAGAGGTCGCGGGCGCCGGACTGTTTCGCGAACACGTACACCGCGCCGTTGGGCTCGCCGTCGGTGCTCCGGGTCACTCGGGCGTTCATCCCCTCGTTGTCGGCCTCGGCGACCATCCACGCGTTCTTCGCGGCCTCGAAGATCCCGGTGACGCCGTCGGAGAACTCGAAGACCGTGTCGGCGACGACGTCCACGGACTCGAACACGGGGTCGCCGTCACGCCACGACAGCGTCGCGTCCACCAGGGTGCCGGCGTGCAGCCCCTCGACCGCCGCGGCCAACGCCCCGTCGTAACCAGTCGTGTCGACGTACACCGGGGCGAACGCCTCGTCCGCGGTGTCGTCGCCGTCCGCGGTGTCGTTGCCGTCCGCGGTGTCGTTGCCGTCGACTTCCGTCGGCGGGGAGCCGCCGTCGGAGCCGCTGCCGTCGCCCGCAACCGACACCAACAGGAGTTCCGAGGGCTCCCGCGGCCGTCCGAGCACGCGGTACCGACCCGTCGTGGTGGGCTGAGTGTCGGTCATCGGCTCACCGGGAGAGCCCCCCGGCGTCCTCGTCGACGACCGCCTCAACCTCCTCGGGCGTGACGACCGCGACGTCGCCGTCGACCGTGCGCTTCAGCGACGCCGCGGCGGCGCCGTACGCCAGCGCCGACGACACGCCGCCACCCCGGAGCCGACGGGCGAGATACCCCCCGACGAACGCGTCGCCGCTCCCGACCGGATCGAACGTGTCAGCGGGGTACGCGTCCTGCTCGAAGGCCTCGCCGCCGGTGACCGCGATCGACCCGTGCTCCCCGCGGGTGACCACGACCGTCTCGAACCCGAAGTCCTGCACCAGCCCGTTGGCGACCTCGACCGGGTCACCCTCCCGCCCCAGACACGCTTCCACGTCGCGCTCGGCGGCGAACAGCACGTCGACGCGGGGGAACAGCGACTCGTAGGTCGCACCGGCGTCGTCGGGCGACCAGAGCTTCGACCGGTAGTTCAGGTCGAACGCCGTGGTCGCTCCCGCCCGCCGGGCCGCGTCGAGCAGCGCGTCGGTCGTCCCCGCGAGCGTCTCGGACAGCGCCGGGGTGATCCCGCTGGTGTAGACGAGGTCCGCGCCGTCCAGCGCCGACACCGGCAGCTCCTCGGCCGTCGCGGTCGTGACCGACGCCCCGGCGCGATCGTAGAGCACGTCGCTCCCGCGGGGCTCGCCGCCGCGTTCGAGGTAGTACGTCCCCAGCCGCGCCGACGCGGAGTCGTCCCACGTGACCGCCGGCTCAACGCCGTGGCTCCGGAGGTCGGCGGTGACGTGCCGGCCAAGCGGCGACCTCGGGAGTTTCGACAGCCAGGTTGCTTCGCACCCGAGGCGTGCGGCCGCGACTGCGACGTTGCTCTCGGCGCCGCCAACCCTGACGTCGAGGTTTCGCGTCCGTTCGAGGCGGTCCCCCCGCGGCGGCGAGAGCCTGAGCATCGTCTCGCCGAAGGTCGCGATGTCGGTCATACAGTTCAGTTCTTCGAGCGAGTACATAAGCCCGGGTGTCACGGTTGGGCGGGGAACGGGCCACAGGGGCGGTGTCGGCGCCGCCGGCGGGGCTCGGTCTGTCCGTCGCCCACGTGGGCGGGACCGTCCCGCTC
>Ga0207753_1000361_pt1 | contig 18150 bp, 21 predicted proteins | sample PonA233FremontCA_2_FD_187273 | JGI IMG/M metagenome (GOLD analysis project Ga0207753, IMG submission 187273) | Salt pond sediment microbial community from Fremont, CA, USA - Pond A23 Sediment 3 (SPAdes) | ecosystem: Environmental > Aquatic > Non-marine Saline and Alkaline > Saline | place: USA... | reverse complement strand
CGGTCACGGTCACGGTCGCAGGTCGACGGTCACGGTCGCAGGTCGACGGTCACGGTCGACGACCGATGGTCGCAGCCACCCACACTACTCCAAGTGGTGGTAGTCGAGTTCGTGCTGTTCGGCCAGCGCCTGCTGGACCGGCTCGCTGGGGTGGCCGACCGACCGGCGGCGGATCGCCAGCCCCCGGTCGCCCTCGGAGACGACGAGGTTCTCGCGGAACGTCTCGTCGGCCTCGGGGTAGTCGGCCCGATAGTGCGCCCCGCGGGATTCGGTGCGTTCGAGTGCGGTCCGCACCGTCGCCTCGGCGACCGCGAGCGAAAAGCCGAGGTCGACGGCCAACTCGAAACTCCGGCTCGTTCGGTTGCCCTCGACCCGAAGGTCGTCGACTCGCTCGCGGAGTTCGTAGAGCGACGCGAGCGCCCGGCGGAGCCCCTCGTCGTCGCGGGTGATCCCAGCATCCTGCTGGAGGAGATCGCCGAGGTCCGCAAGGAGGTCCTCGGGCGTCGACTCGCCGTCGGCCGATTCGAGCCGGGCGAGGGCGGCGAACTCGCGTTCGGCGTGGGCCTGCATCCGGAGTGAGAGTTCGGCGTCCGTCTCGGCGACCAGCGAGTCAGTTCCACCATCGGCTGCGAGGCTACCCGACTCGAACTCGGCGGCGATATGTTGGCCGACCGGTTTGGCGACGGCCACGGTTTCGGCCAGCGAGTTCCCACCGAGTCGGTTCGCGCCGTGGACGCCCGCGGTCGACTCGCCGACCGCATAGAGGCCACCGACACCGGTTTCGCCCGTCTCAGAATCGATGTCGACGCCGCCCATCGTATAGTGGGCCGTCGGGGCGACCTCCATCGGTTCTTCGGTGATGTCCACGCCGAGAGAGGCGAAGCGGTCGACCATGCTCGGGAGGCGCTCGCGGATGTAGTCGTCCTCGCGGTGGGAGATGTCGAGGTAGACGCCGCCGGTGTCGGTGCCGCGACCCTCCTCGATCTCCTGAAAAATGGACCGAGCGACCACGTCGCGGGCGTCGAGCTCCATCTGGTCGGGCGAGTAGCGCTCCATGAACCGTTCGCCCTCGGTGTTGTAGAGGCGGCCGCCCTCGCCGCGGACCGCCTCCGTGACGAGTCGACCGTCCCACTCCTCACCATACCGGTCGCCGACCATCCCGGTGGGGTGGAACTGGACGAACTCCATGTCGAGGAGTTCCGCCCCGGCGTCGAGCGCCAGCGCCGGGCCGTCGCCGTTGTTCTCCTCGGCGCGGGAGGAGTGGCGGGCGTACATCGCACTGGAGCCGCCCGCGGCGACCACGACGTGATCGGTGACGAAACACAGGAACTCGCCGGATTCCATGTCGAAGCCAACCGCACCCTCCACGCGGTCGCCATCTGACAGTAGGCGGGTGATCATCACGTTCTCGCGGTAGGGGACGCCGAGCGATTGGGCGCGGTCGACCAACGTCTCCAACATCGCCTCGCCGGTCCGATCGCCGACGAAGCAGGTCCGGCGGTACGACTGGGCCCCGAAGTAGCGCTGCTGGATCTTTCCGTCGTCGGTCCGAGCGAACTCCATTCCCCACTCGTCGAGTTCGCCGAGCCGGTCGGGCATCTCTCTGGTTACGAGTTCGACTGCCGCGGGATCGTTTATAAAGTGTCCCTCGCGCAGCGTGTCGGCAGCGTGGATCTCCCAGCTGTCTTCGGGGTCGCGGCTCCCGAGTGCGGCGTTGATCCCACCGGCGGCCCACGTGGTGTGGGCGTCGCCGTGGCCGCGTTTGCCGATCACCAGCGGCTCGATACCCTGCTCGCGGAGTTCGATCCCGAGTCGCGCGCCCGCCGCGCCTGCACCGATGATCAGGACGGGGACGTGGATCTCCTCGTAGTCGATGTTCGTCGTCGACTCGCGGTCGGCAGCCGATGCGTCGCTGTAGATCGAACTGGTTGTATACTGGCTCATTAGAGGGGTGAAACGCCGATTCGCTTCTGTCTGCATATAAGGCCGCAGGTCGCTTGAACCCTTCGCGCTCGCGGAGTAGGAGGCAACTAACTTTGTAATGGAATGGCTGAACGACCCGAATCCGGTCGACTCGCCGACCGTCGAAAAGGCAAGACAGTTATCGCAGCCATGGATTGATGGGACAATGAGTATCCTTGCCGAGGCGCGGGCCGTCGTCGACGCTGGCCCGGTCTGTGATAGTTGTGTCGGGCGGGTGTTCGCCGACCGAAGTTTCGGCCTCTCGAACGCCGACCGGGGCCGGAGCCTCCGAGTCGCTGTCGCCCTCGGCGACGACGAACCCTACGAGTCGGTCGACCCCGAAGAGTGCTGGGTCTGTGAGGGCGAGTGCGGCCGGTTCGACGAATGGGCCGACCGCGCGGTCGACGCCATCGGCGACCCCGAGTTTGGGACCTATCAGGTCGGCACCAAAACCCCGCCGCTGATCGAGGAGAACGACGAACTGCTCCGGATGGACGCCGGACTCGACGCCGACCGCGGCGAGCTATTCAAATCGAACATGAACCGCGAGGTCGGCAAGCGAATCGGCCAGCAGACCGGTGCGGAAGTCGACTTCGGTCGACCCGACGTGCAGGTCACCCTCGATATCGAGGCCGACCGCGTCGAAACCAAACTCAACTCGGCGTTTGTCTACGGTCGGTACCGCAAACTGGAGCGGGATATTCCACAGACCGAGTGGCCCTGCCGGGAGTGTCACGGCAGCGGCCGCAAGGGGAGTCGGCCCTGCAAGCACTGCGACGGCGAGGGGTATCTCTACCCCGAAAGCGTCGAGCAACTCAGCGCGCCGATCGTGATGGACGTGATGGACGGCACCGAGGCGACATTCCACGGCGCGGGCCGGGAGGACGTCGACGCGCTCATGGTCGGGACGGGCCGACCGTTCGTAATCGAGATCGAGGAACCACATCGCCGGACGGTCGACACCGAGCGGCTGGAGGGTGATATCAACGCCTTCGCCGAAGGCAAAGTCGAAGTCGAGGGCCTCCGGCTGGCCAGCTACGAGATGGTCGAGCGCGTCAAGCAACTCGACGCCTCGAAGACCTACCGCGCCGCCGTCGAGTTCGATGCTGATGTGACGAGCGACGAGCTACAGGCAGCCATCGAAACACTCGACGGCGCGACCATCGAGCAGTATACCCCCGAGCGCGTCGACCACCGCCGAGCCGGGCTCACCCGTGTTCGTGACGTGCTCGGAGCCAGCGCCGAACTCGAAGACGCCCGCCACGCCACTGTCGAAATCCACGGCGAGGGCGGCCTCTACATCAAGGAACTGATTTCGGGCGACGACGGGCGAACAGAGCCGAGTCTTGCGGGACTGCTGGCCACCGAGGCGGTCGTCACCGCCCTCGATGTGACTGCCGTCGAAGGCGTCGACGAACTGTTCGAGCGCGAGGAATTCTTTCTGTGAGTAGGTGGAGGCTACCAGCACGATGACCACGTTTCGGATCGGCGTCGACGAGGCTGGCAAAGGTCCCGTGTTGGGACCGATGATCGCGGCGGCAGTCCGCGCCGACGCTGACGACCTCCCCGACGGGATCGCCGACTCGAAACGGCTGTCGGCGGTCAAACGGGAGTCGCTGGCCGAGACGTTGCGGGCGACAGCGGGGGTCGACGTCGGCGTGGGCGTCGTCACGGTCGAGGAGATCGACGCCCCCGAGACGGATATGAACCGGCTGACGGTCGCCGCGCAGGTCCGGGCGATCACGGCGGTCGCCGACGACGGCGACCGGGCGATCGTCGACGCGGGCGACGTCTCCGAATCGCGGTTCGGTCGCCGCGTCCGGGAGGGCGTTGCCAGCGGGGGTGTCGATATTACGGTGACTGCAGAACACGGCGCTGACGACAGCTATCGGTTGGCCGCCGCCGCCAGCGTCGTTGCGAAAGTCGAACGGGACAGTCGGATGGCCGCAGTAGCCACCGACTACTCCGAGATCGGGCCCGTAGGCAGTGGCTACCCGAGCGATCCGACGACGCGAGCGTTTCTGGCCGATTTCGTCGACCGGCACGGCGACCTTCCGGCCTGTGCCCGTCGCTCGTGGTCGACGTGTGAGGACGTGTTGGCAGCGGCTGAACAGGCCGCTCTCGGCGACTTCTGAGCTAGTCCCGTTTCGGTTCGTCCGTGTCGGTTGGCCGGTCGGACCGGGCCGACTCGGGGTTCGGTTTCGGGAGTCGACTGATCGTGCCGAGGCCAACGAGGACGGCTGCGATCCCCAAGATCGCAAAGACGGCTGTGGAGTCGCCAGTGTTCGTCCCGGCTGCCAACAACAGTGTGAGCGCGCCGACAGCCACAGCACAGACTCCGAAGACAGCGCGCCAGAGGCCCGAAATGAGCGGTCCGACCGCGCGCCGAACGCCGTGTGTGGCGGCGTCGTCCGTTTGTGAGTCGGATGCCATCTTCCAACCCTTTGCGTACCAGATAGAAAACCTGTCGGTTCTGTCTGACGACTGTCAGACGATCCCCTCTGTCGACGGGGCGCAATTACCGAATAACGCTGGTTGAAAACGGAGTCAAACCGATAGTAATCAGCGATCTGTCACTAAGTAGCGCAGGATGTCACCGTAGGCCGGGCGGGTGATCAGTACCCCGACGAGCACGCCGAGGATGGTGAAGATGGCGAACCCACTGAGGTTCCCCAGCGGGAGGTAGGCCAGCGGCGACATGGCGAGGATCGTCGTCGCGGCGGCGACCCCGATCACCCAGAAGGCACGTTTGAACCGCGAGTCGAAGACCCGCTGGCTGTTGACCTCGCCTTCCGACATCACCTCGTCGGCGATGATGATCAGGTCGTCGACACCGGTCCCGATCACCGCGATGAAACCAGCGATCACCGCTAAGTCGAGCGGATAGCCCAGATAGGCCGCAAAGCCGAGTAGGATCACGACCTCCGAGAAGGCGGTGAGGATCATCGGTAGGGCGACTTTCGGCTCGCGGTAACGCAGGAAGACGACGCCAGCGACCGCCAGCACCGAGAGCACCCCGATGATCAGCGAGTCGGTTCGGAAGCTTTCACCCTGTGTCGGCGAGATGTAGGAGGTCGTCCCGCCGAGCACGTCGAGATTGGCCGGGAGTGCGCCAGCACGCAGATTGATCGCTACGCGCTGGGCCTCCTCGAAGGAGGTCGTCGTCAGGATGAAACTCGAATCCCGGAGCCAGTCACCGTTTGCGATACTGGCACCGAGGCCGGGATCCATTCCGAAGGCGTTGACGACCGCACCGTCGACGACCAAGAGCAAACAGGCCTCGGTGTTGTCGGGGTCCTGCTGGTAGGTACACCGCGAGCCACCCTGTGCGAGCCCGCTGTCGACGGCCGCCTGGCGGAACTCTTCGGCGGAACCAGGGCTGACCGTTACCGGTACGTGTGGTCCGGGGCCGTTCTGTCCCTGCGTGGCCGTACTGACGCTCTGGAAGTCTTCTTGGGTGAGCACGGCCTCTTCGGTCGTGTACTGGCCGCTGTCGTTCTGGTAGTAGATGTCGACGCGGACGTTCCCGCGTTCCTCGATCAGCCCGATAACGTCCTGGCGGTCCTGACCGGGGACTTCGATGAGGATGTCGCCACTGCGTTCGAACTCTTGGACCGTCGCCCCCGAGAGCCCGGCCTGATTGACCTTGCCTTCGAGGACTTCGATCGCCTCTTGACGTGTGTCGTCGGTAACGCCCGACGTGATCTCGCCGTAGCCGTAGCCCGCCTGCTGCATCGCGGTTACGAACTCCGTTTCGGTGACGTTCGGGTCGACGACCTCGACGGTGTTGGTTTCGCCCTCCTCGTCGGCCTGTCTGGCGATCACGTCGGTGATGTCGGTGTCAGAGAGTTGGCCAGCGACCGCATCGGCCACCTGTGGCTCGCTGTCGCCGTTGAACTCGACGTCAGCCGCCGTCAGCCCGATGAGGGGAGCCCGAATCCGCGTCCCACCGGCGAGATCGAGGCCGAACTTGAGATTGGTGTTGTTCGAGGCCTGCTGGGAGTCGTTGGCGAGCGAGGCGTCGTCGCCGCCGACCGTCGGCGAGAACAGCGCGAACCCGGCCAACAGGACGAAGACGATCAGCAACACGACCCGCCAGTTGGATTTGATCCGGCCGATCATCGTTTGACCCCCTTGTAGACGTACCAGCGAAGCAAGCTCACGTTGAGCAGATAGGTGTTCATCAGGTCGGCCAGCAGGCCGACGACCAGAATGAAGCCGATCGCCCGCATGATCTGAATGCCGAACAGCGACGCCAGAACCGTCATCACGGTCATCGCCGCGATCGAGGTGATCGTCATCGTCACACCGGTCTGCATCGCCCGTTGGGTCGACTCGTAGAAGTCACCCGACCGCCGAAGGATGCTGTTGTTCAGCAGGATATCCGAGTCGACGCTGTAGCCGATCAACATCAGGAGCGCGGCGACCGTCCCGAGTGTGAGCTCGACGCCAAAGAGGTTCATCAGTGCCAGCGGGATCATCACGTCGGAAAACGCCGAGGCGACGATGGCGACCGACGGCACGAAACTGCGGAACACTGCAAAGATCAGAATACTCATGCCGACAAAGGCCGCGGCGATGCCGCCGAGGGCGATCCGCCCCTGTTCGGGGCCGAAGCTCCCGTCGACCGAGTCGATCGTCAGGACACCGAACCCGGCGTCGTTGGCCTCCTGTTCGATCTGCGAGGAGCCGAGCGCGCCCTCCTGGAACGTCACGACAAAGGAGCCGTCAGCGTCGACCTGCTGGACGGACTCGGGGGCAACGCCGAAGGCCGCGTCGATCTGCTGGCGCGGGTTCTCGCCGTCGACAGCGATTCGTAGCTCGGTCCCACCTGTGAACTCCAGTCCCAGATTCGCCGGGGCACCCGTCATCACGTACCAGCCGCCGACCACCAGCAGTGCCACCGCCAGCAACGCCAGCGGCACCGCCACCAGTTGGCGGTTGGTGTACTGGGTGTAGTCGACTTCCGGTACCGCTATCTCTACCATACGGCTTGGTCTCTCTCAACGTTGAATAAGCCTTCTTGTTGACCTATGTGTAGACAGGAATATGTAAACTATCCGTTTAGAAATGGTTAGAGAGCAAGTATGAAGGCAGAGGTCGACTGACCGTTCGGTCGACACGGCCGCGGGCTACAACCGTCCACTACCGGGCAACTCCCCGCGGGCCCGTAAGCCAGCCTCCAGACGGTCCAGCACGTCCGCCTCGTGGGTATCACACGCCAAGACAGCTGCCGCGCCGTGGCCGATTCGAACGAGGGGATGCTCACGGCTCCCGTTGGCCCGTCGACAGCCCGGACACCGGATCCCACCGGCCGGACGGTGCGACAGCAGTTTGGCCGTATCATCCGAAGAGATGCCACAGAGCAGGCGGAACTGTTCGAGATGCACCTCGCAGCCGACGACCGGAATCGTCAGCGAGTCGACGAGGAAAAACGAGACGGCATCCCGGCCGGTCGACGCCAGCGCTGCCCGACAGTCCGGACACGAGAGTTCTACCCCGACCGGCGTCCCGTCCGAATCCTCGACCATAGCCTACCGTCCCGACCACGTGACTAATAGATAGGTGGTGGTATCGATCGCGGGAAAGATCGCCAGTCGAGTGCGACAACAGGTGCTCGTTCGCTTAGGGCAGATACCGAACGCTCACCACGCCCGGCTCGGATCGAACCTCGACGCGATTGACGCCCAGTCGCGCCGCCCGTGAGAGCGTCCCCTCACGGTCGTCGACGATGTCGTCGACAGCCTCGTTGGTCCCGTCGTCGGGAACCGTCACCACGTGAATCTCGCCGATCCCGGCTCGCGGCTCCCGGGTTAGCTCGCCGACCGGCTGATCGGCCGCCAGCTGGCGTTCCTGCTGTGTCGGTGGCTCCTCGCTTTCCTCGATCGACAGCGCCCGCCGCTCCTCGATCTCAGTCAGCTGCCACGAGACCTCCAGCGGCGGATCGGGCGAGACCGCACCCTCGACGGCGTCGTCGACCTCCACGCCGGGGTTCGAGGTCAGTGTGTGGACCTGCCCGTCGTGAACGTCTTTGAGCACCGCGGAGTCGCCGTCGGCGTGAGTTACGAGAAACGTGCTCTCCTTCGAATCGTCGGTCATGCGTGGATGGTCGACACGCGGGGGCTTCGGCGTTTCGTCATCTCTCGATGCCTCCGCTCGGTCGACCGCGACCCTCGGCCCGGCCTATCGCGACAGTAGGTAGTGACCGCCGGCCATTACGCCCATCATGATCACCGGCGGGCCGACGGCAGCGATCTGCGGCAGGTCGTAGAGGAGGCTGACTATGGGCGCCGAGAGACCGCTTGGCGGATCACGGCAGACGGTCGACCCGTCGAGCTCGAAACACTCCGGCACCGAGATGATCGCGGCGACGTAGATAGAGAGCAGAAACCCGACGCCGAGCAGCGCCATGATGGTGTCGTACTGTGGGTGATAGGAGAACCCCCGCCGGTGTTTTCTGGCGACAAGCAGGATCGGCGCGAGCAGCGGCCCCGCCGCAAAGAGGCCGACGACCGCGATGAACGTCCGCGAGAGCGTCAGCGAGCCACCCGGCGCGCTGGCGGTCTGGCCGATCCAGACCACCAGACTGAGGACGAACAGCCCGCCGATGAAGACGGTCCCGAGCGTCCCGAGAACGACGTACAGTTTGAAAATCCGCGAGTCGCCGTGTCGCAAGGCGTAGGGGAACGCGCCGAACAAACCGCGGTAGCCGTCTGCCATTGCAGAACGTTGGTAGTCGACCCGATTAAACTTCGCGGGATCGGTCGTCTCGTGTTGGTGCCGCCACCCGTGAACGCACCGTGCTGAGACCGCCACCCGTGAACACACCCACAACACCGACAGTCGACCGTTCTGACGGACGGCAACGATTTTACCCCTCCCGGCCGCGAGCATACGTATGTATCTGGATATAGGGAACGTGTTGGACACCTCGCCCGGCATCACCGAGCAGACCCTCGACCGGCTCGACGAGCGCGTCGACATCGCCCACGAGCGCATCGCGGAGGGAATGGCGGCCAACGAACACGGCTACGCCGCCCTCAATCTCCCCGAGACCGTCGACACCGACGAGATCCGGGCGGCGGTCGAACCCTTCGGCACCCCCGAGGCCGTCCTCACGGTCGGCATCGGCGGCAGCGCTCTCGGCGCGGCGACCATCTCCGCCGCTCTAAGCGACCAGACCGACGTGGCGGCCCACTTCCTCGACAACGTCGACCCCGAGGACACAACCGAACTCCTCGATTCGCTCCCGCTCGACAAGACGGTCGTCAACGTCGTCTCCCGGTCGGGAACCACGGCCGAAACCCTCGCTAACTTCCTCGTCGTCCGCGAGGCGATGGACGAGGCGGGCGTCGACTGGACCGACCGGACCTTCGTCACGACCGGCGACGAGGGCAACCTCCGGAATCTGGCCGACAAACACGACCTGCCGTCGCTGAAGGTGCCCGCCGGTGTGCCGGGTCGGTTCTCGGCGCTGTCGACCGTGGGACTGGCCTGCGGCGCGCTACAGGGCCTCGACATCGAGGGCGTCGTCGACGGCGCACGGAGCGAGATGGAGAAGCTCTCGGGGTCACTTCACGAGTCGCCGGGGTATGCCTACGGCGCGGTGTCGTACGCGCTGGCCGAGCGCGGCGCGCTCACGAACGCAATGATGCCCTACGCCGAGTCGTTGGAATACTTCGCCGAGTGGTTCGCCCAACTGTGGGCCGAGAGCCTCGGCAAGGAAGGGCTGGGCCAGACCCCCGCTCGCGCACTCGGCGCGACCGACCAACACTCCCAACTCCAACTCTACCGCGCCGGGCCGCGTGACAAGGTCGTCACGCTCGTCCGGCCCCGCGAGCGGGAGGACATCGGCATCCCCGAAACGGATCTGGAAGGCCTCTCCTATCTCGGCGGTGCGGGACTCGGCGAACTCCTCGATGCCGAGTTCGAGGCGACCGAAGCCAGCTTGGCGGTCGAAGACCGCCCCAACATCCGGATCGAGGTCGACCGCGTCGACGCCCACGGGATCGGCGAACTCCTGTATGCGATGGAGGCTGCGACCGTGATGTACGGCGAACTCGCCGGGGTGTCGACGTTCACCCAGCCGGCCGTCGAATGGGGCAAGAAGGCCGCCCGTGGACTCCTCGGCGGTGGCGAGTTCGAGGAGGCCGACGCAGTCGCCGACAAACGCGAGTTCACCATCGAGTAGTCGACCGGACGATCCCCAATCGCGGCGGTCCGAACCTGTACGAAATTATTTACGTTGGCCGCTGTAAGCGGTTAAAAGCACCCTCGAAGGGGCGGCCACATATGAGACGGACAAAGGGGGGGAGAGATGAGCAGCATGCAGCCGCCCCGATACAGACGACGTTTCTTATCGCGTTCGTGATTATCGTCGGCTTGATCGTCGGTGCAGTGGCGTTCGGCTATACGGATCGGGTCGGCCAGTCGACGACCGTCCCCGCGGGGAGCGGCGAGTGCACCTACTCGCTGACGTTCGATCCGAGAGACGTCGCCGGATTCGCCGAGGACCGAGCCGAAAACAACCGCTATAGCGACGGCTCGGTCCCCTGTACGCTCTGGCTCGATGCCTCCGGGAGCCTCGACTTTGCGGCCGGTGATCGTGTCTCGGTGTGGCGCGATAGGAGCAGCAACGGCTTCGATGCCACGCCGACCGGCTCAGCCCCCCGGTGGGCGGCGGTCGACGGCGTCGAAGCCGTCCGGTTCACCGGGACGCCGAACACCTCACTCCAAGTCGCTGCCACGCCCGACACGATGTCGGTGCGCAACGACTCGGGACTGACGGTGACGATGCTGGTGTACGTCGTCAACCGCACTCACCGCGGCGGCGGGCTGTACGCCATCGACGCCGCCGACAGCGACGAGGCGGCCATCGAGTTGCGACAGTCCGACGCGCCGGTCGACAGCGACCGCGCCGACGAGTGGTGGTCGACTCCCGGTCCCGATGCCGAGATCACGACCGACGGCGAGTGGGCGATCATCACCCACACGACCGACGGCGAGACGGGGACGCTGTTCGTCAACGGACGGGATCTCGGGAGCAGGGGCGAGGGCGTCGACGCCCTCGGTACCGAGATCCGGATCGGCGCGGCCGGATCGAACCGGGCCTTCGAGGGTTACGTCGCCGAATACTTCGTCAGCAACGAACGGCTCTCGGAGGCCAACCGGAACATCGTCCAGTGTGCGATGGATGCCAAACACGACGATGTGGTCGGCCTCGATGTCTGTTGATCGCTGGTCTGTTGATCGCTGGTCTGTTGATTACTGCGTGGCCTGCGTGGGCGGGTCGACGTTCGTCTCGATGTCGACCTCGTCCGCGACCTCACTCAGAAAGTCACCCTTGATCTCCGAGACGCGGGTCTCGATCTCGGCGACCAGCGGCGGCGCGAACTCATTGCGAACTCGGTCGAGTCGCTCGGTTTCGGTCTCGATCCGATCCCGGAGATAGCGCGCCCCACGACCGTCCTCCTCGGGATCGGGCGCGGGCGTCAGCTTGTTGGCAACCAGACCACGGACCGTGAGGCCCGCCTCGTCGAGTTCTGTGATTGCGCGGTCGGTCTCGTTGACCGACAGCTCGTCGGGGTTCAACACGACGAAGAAGGCAGCGTCCTCCCGCAGCGTGCGACCGGCGAACTCGAAAAACTCCTTGCGTTCCTGTAACTGGGCGAGCACCGGATCGCCCTCCATCACGCGCCGTGGTTCGTTGTTCCCGACAGCAGCCTTCTCGAAGAGGTCGATACTCACTTTCCGTTTCTGCATCAGCCGGTCGACCCAGTCTTCCAGTAGCTCCGGCAGTCCCAGCAGTCGGAGCGTCCCGCCGGTCGGCGAGGTGTCGAAGACGACCCGATCGTAGGGGTCGGCGTTGGCCATGACGTCGACAAACCGATCGAACAGGGCGGCTTCGTAGGCCCCGGGCGTGCCGTGGGCCATCTCCAGTTGCCGATTGATCTCGTTGACCATCGCCGTCGACACCTGCTCGGAGAGCCCCTGCCGAAGTTCGTCGAGATGGCGGGTTACCTCCTCGTCGGGATCGATCTGCATCGCCCAGAGGTTTTCAACTCCGTCGACTGACTGGGCCGCATCGCCGAACGGCTGGTCGAACACGTCAGCCACCGAGTGGGCGGGGTCAGTCGAGACGACCAGTGTCTCGTGGCCAGCGCGGGCGGATCTGAGCGCATAGCTACAGGAGACGGTCGTTTTCCCCACGCCACCTTTGCCGCCGAAGAAGACGAACGGCTCCATCAGAAGTGGTACTGCTGGCCCTTGCGTTCGACGTACGAGTCCCGATCCCAGAGCCGCCGTTCCCATGCCTCGAACTCGGCTTCGAGATATGGGAGGAGTTCCGACGTATAGTAGGACACCGGCGAGGGAATCCCGAAGGCATCGGGGAAACAAGCCAACATAAAGGCGTCCTCGGTGTCTTCGGCCTCCTTTTCGATCTTCTCGTAGGCCGGATGGGTGATCATCCCATGGTAGAGGCCTCGAAGCCACTCTTCGAGTGTCGCACGAAAGGACTCGATCCGCTCGGCGAGTGTCATATGGTGACACTGGGACGAACGTGTATAAAAGCTACCGCGGGTCGACCCACGAGTGTCCCACGGACCCAACCGAGTTTTAATTGGTCATGGGATGAACACCCGGTATGAGCGGATCGATCCCGGTAACGGTGCTCTCGGGGAGTCTCGGGGCGGGAAAGACGACGCTGGTCAATCATCTGCTGTCGACCGCGGGCGACCGCGACCTCGCCGTCTTGGTCAACGACATGGGCGAAGTCAACGTCGACGCCGACTTGGTCGCCGAGGGGTCGGAGCTCGATCTCGACGACGGTGTCACCGAGCTGTCGAACGGCTGTATCTGCTGTGAGCTGCAGGACGACCTCGAAACTGCCGTCGTCAGGCTGGCCCGAGGCAGATCGTTTGACCACCTCATTGTCGAATCCTCCGGCATCTCCGAACCGGCCCCCGTTGCCCGACTGTTCACCACGGAGTCGCGCGTCGCCGCGCTGTACGATGTCGACGGCCTCGTGACGGTGCTCGATACGCCGCAGTTTCTCGACTGGTTCGGCGGCCAGTCGGCTCCTGAACGCCGGGGTAGCGACGGGGACCGCCCGCTGTCGGATCTGTTGGTCGACCAGATCGAGGTCTCGAATCTCGTCCTGTTGAACAAGGCCGACCAGTGTTCGGCGGCGGAACTCGACACCGCCGCGGAACTCGTGGCCGCCCTCCAGCCCGACGCCGAGACGCTCCGAACCGAGTTTTCGGCGGTCGCCCCCGACCGACTGCTCGGCGTCGGCCGGTTCGAACAGACCGCGGTCGACGAGTTGCCGGGCTGGAAACGAGCACTCGATGACGAGCACAGCGAGACAGGAAGTGATCACCACCACCCCGACGAGGTGTATGGCGTCTCCTCGTTTACGTTCCGTCGACGCCAGCCGTTCGATCCCGAGCGGTTGGCTAGCTTTCTCCGAGACCTCCCGCCCGAAATCGTCCGGTCGAAGGGGACAGTCTGGCTCGCTGGCAGCGAGACGCGAGTCACGATGAGTCAGGCTGGGCCGTCGGTGCGAGCGACCGCACAGGGGCCGTGGATCGCTAGCCTGCCCGAGGTCGACCGGAAGATGTATCGATCAAATCGGCCCGACTTGGCGTGGGACGACGACCACGGCGACCGCCGGACCGAACTCGTCTTCATCGGCACGGAGTACGACGAAGACGCGCTCCGAGATGCACTCTCCGAGGCACTCGTAGAGACTGATGAGAGCGAGAACGGAGCCTCAGTCGACGGTGACGGCCCCTTCCCGACCGAGCCCGGCGAGGAGGCCGTGATTCGAGCGCCCTAGCAGGCACAGTCGCGGCCGGTCGACCGCTCGAAGCGCATCTCGTCGCCGCAGTCGGGGCAAGTTGGCTCGCCTTCTACGTCGATGTCCCTGAGTCGATTGTTGCAGCCGTCACACCAGTAGGCCCCCTTCGAGCCGTCGTCGGGGCGGTCCGAGGCCGGTGATTCGAACGCCGCCTTCACGGAGTCAAACAGTCCCATGAGGGGCAGTATCACTCTCGACCGTTACAAATCCCAGTGGTGGTGTGTGTCGACTGCGCACAGCCGCGGTTGGTCGCCTTCAGCAGTCCGCGGCGAGCGAATCGAGCGCGCGGTCGAGTTCGCCGCGGCGTTTCCAGCCCGCGATGCGGTCGACGAACGGAAGCGGCGGCGAGAGGGCGACCCGCGATTCCATCGTGACCCGCGAGCCCTCGTCGTGGCGGTCGACGGTGAGGGTGGTTTCCATCGCCTCGAACGGCCCGGCCTCACCGGCCTGCTCGTAGTAGTAGCCGTCGGCCCGCTGTTCGAATCGGAGTTGGAACACCAGTCCGGGACCGCTGGCGGTGACGACCGTTCGGCCGTCGCACTCGTCGACCGTGTCGACGCTGAAACTCCCCTCGTACTCGACCAGTCGGCGGGGGGTCAGCAGCCCGTCGAGTTCGGTCGGGGTGGCTGCGACGAACCGCGAAGCGTCTACCTCGTACACGACTCATCTGTCGACCGCCACGAACAAAACACCACCCGATAGGGGACACTAAACGAGGAGTGGGATCGCAAGCCCGACGATCAGGACGCCGAGGACGACCATCAGATGAAAGAGGCGCTCGGCCCGCGGTCCGGCGGGGAGTTCGGCCTCGATCTCGGGGTGGACAGTCCAGATATGACAGTAGTAGGCGACCACGGTCGCGACCGCCGAGAGACCGACAGAGACAGCCAGCGCCGTCGACAGCGCCATTCCGAGCGCCTGCCCGTACAGTGGGCCGAACGAGCACAACAGCAGGACTGCCAGTCCAGCGACGACCACGAACGGAACCGGGTCGACGGCGACGCCGTCGCGGTTCGGAACGTCCATACTCACCGTTGGCCTGCCAGCATCAAAAACTAAGTGTCGCTGCGCCGCCGTCTCAGTATGAACGACAGCGAGTCTGAAGGGTTCAGCGAGGCCGTCTCGACCTCGAAGGGCGACCCCCGTGTGTTGCTGGCGATCAACGCTGTGCTGTCGACGCTGTTCGGCTGGACGATCGTCGGCGGGCTCTCGCTGCTCGACATCGCGGCGTTCGATCCCGTCAACGTGGCCACAGCCGCCATCGTCGTCTTCTCGCTGACGTATCTGGTGACGATGTCGTAGCTGCTCTCGGTCAGCTACCGACCGTAGGTGAGTCGACGGGCAAGCTCGTCGAGCCGTGTCGTGAGCCGAGCCATCCATGCACTCGGTGAGACTTGCCGGAGGTCGTCCTCTGGGACTTCGATCCGCTCGTCGCCGAAGGGGTCCCGGTCGGCGGTCCCCTCCTCGGAGACGGTGTCGACGACCGTCGACATCGAACACCGGCCGCAGGCTTCGCTCTCCCGATCACTCATGATTGAACGTGTTGATCCGTCAATACTTAAAAGTAGCCGCCGACTATTTAAGAAGTGGTAATACATTGGTGATGTATGCGTCGTCGCAGGCCCCAGCCAGTCGACTCGGTGCAGCCTCCTCTGGAGGCGAACTAATGAGCGAAAGTTCGGAGCGCGAGGCCGAGGAGCTACCGACCGAGATCCGTGAGTCGGTCCCCGACTGGGACGACAAGTACCTCGACCGCGTGGCCGGTCGACTGCTGTACAACTACGACCTCCAGAAAGACCACCCCGTTGGCGGCGAGCGGTGGGAGCTCTACGGCGAGCTGCGCGTCAAAAATCAAAAACAGTTCTTCCATCCCGCCCTGAGCTACGGCGACCACGAGTCCGAGGAGTACCTGTTGGCCCGACAGATGGATCAACCGACGGTCGACGACCTGAATCGCCTCGTCGACCGCGGCCACGAGTTCGCCGACGACTGGGTGACCGCCGACGAGGAACATTACGGCACCGACATCACCTTCGTCCTGATCGCCGCCGAGATCCCCGAGCCGGTCGCCGAGTTCGTCGACGGTTTTCGGGATCGAACGCTGCTCAAATTCGGCTACTACGGCCACTACGATGTGAACCTCGTCGTGGTCGACCCCGAGGCCGAGCAGTGTGCCGCCAGCGAGGCCGCCGACGTCGTCGCAGCGTTCCGGCTCTGGGACGAGGTGTCGACACCGGAGGAAGGGTTTTTTTCACGGGTCGCCCGCCGCTTCTGGCAGTAGTCGAGTAGTCGGGATATATAAAAGGGGACTGCGCCGTTAGCCGTTAGTCGTCGCTCGGTTCAGCCGTCGGCGTGCTGGGCCCGGACCGGACGTTCCGGATGTTCCGGTAGCCGAGTCGGACCAACGCCAACGCAAGGCTGATCAGGACCAGTCCGAGGGCGATCTGCACTACTGAGGAGACGATCGCCACGTTCGTGAGTGGCTCTTCGAGCGCCCCCGTGAAGTGGCGGTAGAGGTTCGCATAGAGGTTCTCGTAGAACACCAGCCACGAGAGGCCGAGTACCGTGATCGTGACCATCAGCGCCATCGGCACGCCGGTCGACACCAGCTGTTTGGCGTCGTCCCAGTTGGCCAGCCAGACCGTCGCAGTCAACAGCGCCAGCGCCGCCAACAGCTGATTGGCCCCGCCGAACAACGCCCACAGCGTCACCCACTGGCCGGAGACGACCAACAGGTAGGCCGGGATGATCTGAATGATCGGATTGGTGTACCGACCACGGGCGATCGAGCCGAGATCGGCGTTGAGCCCCGTGTCGGTCCGCCCCGCCGGCAGGCCGACGATCTCTTCCATCATGTAGCGGCCGAGTCGGACCGCGGTGTCAGTAGAGGTGAGCAGGAAACTCACGAGGACGAGTGCCATGAACACTGCGCCGACGGTTTCGGGGATGCCGAGACTCGTGAGGATGATGCCGCCGCCGGAGGCGAAGTTCGGGAGCGCAGTGCCGATCCCGCCAGCCGAATCCGCGAACCCCCAGACTGCTAGCGTCGACAGCGCGACCGCGGCGAGCAATCCTTCACCGAGCATCCCGCCGTAGCCGATCAGCCGGGCGTCGGTCTCCTTGTTCAACTGTTTGGCAGTCGTCCCCGACGAGACCAGCGAGTGGAAGCCGCTGATCGTCCCGCAGGCGATGGTGACGAACAGCAGCGGGAACAGCGGAAGGAAGACGCCTTCGACGCCCCAAAAGCCGTTGAACGCACCCATCGAGGAGTCGATCACCAACGGTTGTGAGGAGGTGGCGAAGATCGTCCCCACGATGATGGCGATGACGGAGCCGCCGACCCCAGCGTACAGTAGGAACGACGAGAGGTAGTCACGCGGCTGGAGCAACACCCACACCGGGAGCGCGCTGGCAATGGCGGCATACACCATCACGACCGGAATCCACGCCGCGGTGTTCGCACCCAGCGCCGCCGCACCCGGGACCCAGTTGCCAGCCCCGCTCAGCAGCACCGTCACCCCGATGTCGGCGGTTCGTTCAGCAGTCGGCTCGAACAGCGCAACCGGGTAGTTGATCCCGACCCAGACGGCCGCGAACACGCCAGTAACGAACACCGCTGTGCCGGGAATAAACGGCCCATCCAACTGGTAGAGGTAGACCCCGAAGACGAGCGCGAGGAGGATATAAATCGTCGACGCCGTCGACACCTCGGGATAGGCGTTGAACACGATCCCGACCACGAGGGCGAAGACGGCCACGACCAGCACGATCGTGAGGAACGCGAACCACAGCAGCATGTTCTTGCCGCTCTCACCGACGTACTCGCCGACGATATAGCCGATCGACTTCCCCTCGTGACGGAGCGACCCCGACAACGAGACGAAGTCGTGGACCGCCCCCATCAGCGGGTTGCCGATGGCGATCCACAGCAGCGCGGGCACCCACCCCCAGACCGCGCCCGCGGTGATCGGGCCGACGATCGGAGCCCCACCCGCGATACTCGAGTAGTGGTGGCCTAACAAAACCGGCTTCTTTGAGGGAACATACTCCTGTCCGTCTTCATACTTGTGAGCCGGTGTGTCTGCCTCCGCATCCAAGCCGATGAACTGTGCGAGGTACCGGGAGTACCACATGTACCCTGCGGTGAACGTTACGAGGACCGCTGCGATTATCCAGATTATCTGTGTCACAGTGTAAACACCACTAATCAAAATGAACAATCGTTACTTAATCCTTGGCTCATTATTGTATGTATATAAGTATTAAAATAAAATTGGTGTGCTGATTCGAACCGGTCGACTCCGAGATTCCGTACCGTGGATGGGTCG
>Ga0207753_1000358_pt1 | contig 18182 bp, 17 predicted proteins | sample PonA233FremontCA_2_FD_187273 | JGI IMG/M metagenome (GOLD analysis project Ga0207753, IMG submission 187273) | Salt pond sediment microbial community from Fremont, CA, USA - Pond A23 Sediment 3 (SPAdes) | ecosystem: Environmental > Aquatic > Non-marine Saline and Alkaline > Saline | place: USA... | reverse complement strand
GGGGTAAGGCGGCTCCGGTTCCCGGCGCCGCCCGCCGGGTCACCCGTCGGCGTCGGTCCCGGGTCCCGGCTCGACCCGATCCATATCAGTGATCTCGAACCGTGCGCCGCCGCCGTCGGCCTCGCCCACCGTGACCCCCCACTCGTGGGCGTCGGCGGCGGCGGCGACGATGTTCAGCCCGAACCCCGTGCCGTCGCTGGTGGTGGTGTAGCCGTACTCGAAGATCCGGTCGGCGGCGACGTCCGGAATCCCCGGGCCGTCGTCCGCGACGGCGATCCCGCCGTCGACCGGGGAGACGGTGACCGTGACGCCGTCGCCGCCGTGTCTGACCGCGTTGTCGAAGAGGTTCTCGAACAGCCGACACAGCCGCTTCGGGTCGGCGAGCACGGTCCCGAGGTCGCCGTCGACGACGAGCGTCGCGCCGGTTCGGCCGTCCGCGATCGACGCCCATACGTCCGTGACCGCGTCGCCGAGGTCGATCGGTTCCGCGTCGGTGATCTCCCGCTCCCCGTTGGCGAGCGTTCGGGCGTCGTCGACGATGTCCGCCATCCGCGCGTGGACGTGTTCGAGGCGGTCCAACCACTCCTCGCCGCCGGTCGACTCCGCCCGGAGAATCTCCGTCTGTGCCTCCGCCGCGTTCAGCGGACTCCGGAGGTCGTGCGTCAGCACCTCCGCGAACCGTTCGAGCTCGCGTTCCCGTTCCCCGCGATCGCCGACGTCCCGCACCACGGCGACGAAACACGCCCGGCCGTCGACCGTCGTCGGCGAGACGCTCGCCTCCGCGTGGAAGGTGCTTCCGTCACGGCGGCGTGCGGTCCACCGGAACGTCGCCGATCCGGTCGCCTCCGCCCGCCGGTGGGCGGCCTCCCTGGCGTCCCGCGCGGCCGCCGGATCCGCGGCGTAGTCGTCGAGGTCGCGGTCGCGGAACGACGCGGGCGAACGGTCGAACACCCGCTCGACGGCGTCGTTCGCCGCGACGACCTCACCGGTCGTGGCGTCGGTGACGATCACGGCGTCGGCCATGTCGCCGACGACCCCCGAGAGCGCGCCGGTCCCGGGTGTGGACTCGCTCATCTGTCACCCTCTCGGGACGGCCCAGTGGTAAGTCGTTTGGCCGCCACCGCTCATACGGATTATTGTAGTCAACTACCAGTCACTACCGACCCCGTACCCGGTGGTGACCCGTAACTCGTTACACCAATCCGTATCAGTACAGCGACAGCTCGCCGGTCACGCGGTCGACGTCGTCGTCGTCGCCGGGGCCGACCGCGAGACACGTCACCGTCCCCGGCTCCAACTGCGTGTGGCCGGCGTCGCGGACGATCGCGTTCGGGAGCCCCAGCCGCTCGGCGTCGTCGGCGAGACCGAACAGCGCGGCCTCCCCGTCGGCTTTGAGCACGACCTTCTTTTGTCCCTCCCCCTTCCACCGCGTCCGGGCTCGGTCGCCCGTGTCCTCGTAGGCCGACAGCGACGCGTGAGCGACCTGCGCGGCGAGCTTTCCCCGTCCCATCCCGAGGTCCGTCCGGGCGACGATGGCCTGTTTCATACCCCAGGGTGGCGCACGAGGTCGTATATGTCCTCCGTGTGACGCGGTGCCGGCCGCCCCGTGGCGGGTCCCGCCGCGCGGAAAGCCCGTGATTTTACGTCACCCGCCCCCCCGGAAGGCAGTATGATACTCTCGGACGACGACATCCTGGCCCGGTTGGCGGCCGGCGACCTCGTCGTCGACCCCATAGACGACGTCGACATGCAGGTCCAGCCCGCGAGCGTCGACCTCCGGCTCGGCGAGGAGTTCCTGGAGTTCCAGCGCGCCAACATCTCGTGTATCCACCCCGGCCGCGAGTCGGAGATCTCCGAGTACGTCGAGGAGACCGTGGTCCCGGAGGGCGAGGAGTTCATCCTCCACCCGGGGGACTTCGTGCTCGGCACGACCAAGGAGCGCGTCGGGATCCCCGACGACCTGGTCGCCCACGTCGAGGGCCGGTCGTCGCTCGGCCGGCTCGCGGTGGTGGTACACGCGACCGCGGGGCTGGCGGACCCCGGCTACGAGGGCCAGATCACGCTGGAGCTGTCGAACCTCGGCACCGCGCCCGTGGCGCTCACCCCGGGGATGCGGATCTCACAGCTCACGTTTACCCGACTCACCAGCCCGGCCGCCCGGCCGTACGGCGCCGAGCGCGGCTCGAAGTATCAGGGGCAGTCGGGACCGCAGGCCTCCCGGATCGGCGACGACCCCGAGTTCGCGGGGGCCGACGGCGACGGCGGGTCGAGCGAGGCCGGCGACGGGGAGACGGCCGGAGCGAACGCGGAGGGCACGGACGGATGAAGTTCGTCGAGGAGGTTGTGGTCGAGGAGTTTCTCCCCACCTTCCGGTCGATGCTGGCGGCGGCGCTCCGCGAGCGGGGGCTCACACAGCACGAGGTGGCCGAGACCCTCGGCATCAGCCAGAGTGCGGTCTCGAAGTACGCCCACGGCGAGGTGAGCCGCCGGTCGGACGTGCTCGAAGACGAGCAGGTCCGGGCGTTGGTCGAGCGGGTCGCCGAGGGGCTCGCGACCGGGGATACGACCCGAGTCGGGGCGCTGGTCGAGGCGGAGGTGCTGATCCGGCGGCTCGAGGAGGGCGGGCTGCTCGCCCGGCTTCACGAGGCGGCCATGCCGGAGCTCGCGGCCCACGACGGCTACGTCGGGATCCACGACCCCGACAGCGACCTCCGCGCCAGCGAGGCGGTCCGCGCGTCGGTCCGGCGGGCGCTCCGCCGGCTCACGAACGCGAGCGGGTTCGCCGGGCTGATCCCCAACGTCGGCTCGAACCTCGTGGCGTGTCTCCCCGACGCGACGACCGTCGGCGACGTCGCGGGCGTTCCCGGCCGGATCTTCGACGTGAAGGGCCGGGCGACGGTCCCCGGGGACCCGGAGTTCGGCGTGAGCGAACACGTCGCGTCGGTGCTGTTGTCCGCCCGGGAGGCCGGCTTCGATCCCCGGGCCGCGATCGACATCCGGTACGACCCGGCCCTCGTCGCCGACCTCGAAGCCGCGGGCTACGACGCCGTGGAGTTCGACCCCGAGGGCGACGGCGACCCGATCGGAGCGACGCTCTCGGCCGCCGACCCCGCGTCGCTCTCGTCGACGTTCGTCCCGTACCAGACCGGCGGATACGGCATCGAGCCCATCATCTACGTGCTCGGCCCCGACGCCGACGCGGTGGCGACGGCGGTGACGCGGCTCCTTCGGGAACGGTGACGCCTCCGGGACCGATCCCGGCTCGGCTCGACCCGTCCAACACCGACCGCGGGCCGCTCAGCCGGCGCCGACTCCGGGCCGTTCAGCCGGCGTCGGACACCAGCTCGTTGACCGCCCGATCGATCTCGTCGACCTGGCCGGTCTGTTCGTTCGTGACCTCGGTCAGCTCCGAGAGCTCCGCCTCCAGGGTGGCGAGTTCCTCGACCGCCTCGTCGACCGTCGCCGCCACCTCCTCGGAGCTCGCCGCGAACGCGTCGGTGGCGTCGGCAACCTCCTCGGTTCCGGTGGCGGTTTCGTCGACCGTCTCCCGGATCTCCCCGAGCGACGCGACGGTTCGCTCGACCGTGTCGATCGCGGCGTCGATCTCCGTGGCGGTGTCCTCGAGCTCCGCCGCGGTCCGATCCGTGGCGTCGACCACCTCGGTGATCCGCGCTTCGATCTCGGCGGCCTGGGTCTGTGACCGCTCGGCCAGCGACTTCACCTCGTCGGCGACGACCGCGAAGCCCGATCCCGCGTCGCCGGCGCGGGCGGCCTCGATCGACGCGTTCAGCGCGAGCAGGTTGGTCTGGTCCGCGATGTCGTTGATCACGTCGATGATGTCGCTCATCTCGTCGGCCTTCGCGGTGAGCGTCTCTATGGTGTCTCCGACGCCGTCAGCCGACGACTGCACCGCCTCCATGCGGTCGATCGCGGCTTCGGCGGCCTCCTCGCCGTCGTCGGCCCTCTCGCGAGCGGTCCGGGCCGCGCGGCTGACCTGATCGGCGCTGGACGCGATCTCCTCGATCGTGGCCGACTGGTCCGAGACCTCGTCGGACACCCGCTCCATCCGCCGGGTCTGCTCCTCGGCGAACGTCTCGAGCTCGTCAACGCCGCTCGCGATCCGCCCGACCGACGTCGAGAGGTCCGTCAGCTCCGTCCGGACTCGTCCCTGTACCTCCTGCTGAATGCGTTCGAGCTCCCGCTGCTGTTCGACGTGGTCGGACACGTCCGCGGCGACCTCGAAGGCGCCCGCGACGCTGCCGTCGGGGCCGCGGAGCGGCACGGCGTACGTCTGGAAGATCACGTCGCTGGTCGGTACCTCGCGGACGTCGTCTTCGGTGATGGTCTCCCCGCGTCGGGCCACCGTCTCGGCCAGCGTCTCCGCCTCGCCCTCGGTGCCGATGACGTCGTAGGCGTTCTCGCCGATGGCCTCCGTCGCGGGGACGTTCAGATCGCTCCCGAGCTTCTCGTTCCAGTGTGTGAGCGTGCCGTCGGGCGCCGTCACCAGGAGCCCCTCCGGAAACTCCGCGACCAACTGGTCGAACATCGAGCGCCAGAAGTCCCGCTCGCGGCGGAGGGTCTCCCTGTCGTCGTCGGAGTCGATTCCCTGGGCGTCGCTGTAGTCTTCCCAGAGCCGCTCGCCGATCGGCATCCCGTCGTTCCCCTGTTCGCTTACCTCCGATGTCGACGCCTGCGAACTCATTACGCGTTGAGTGCGCGGTCTCGGGTTTCAATATTCGGTACCGGATACCACACGTGATAACGGAGCGGTGGTGTGCGCCGTTCACCACACGGCCGAACCGTTTAGTCCCGTGGCAGCCTACGTGTGTGTATGAACGGTGATCCGCGGTGAATATGCTCGTCGACGGCGAGTGGCGGACCGACGCGTACCAGACGACCAACGAAGACGGTGAGTTCGACAGACAGGAAACCTCGTTCCGCGACCGGATCGAAGACGACCCAGACGCGGCGTTTCCCGCCGAGTCCGGCCGGTATCACGTCTACATCTCCCGTGCGTGCCCGTGGGCCCACCGCGTGGCGCTGACCCGACGCCTGACGGGGTTGACCGACGACATCTCGCTGTCGCTCGTCGACGCCGAACGCTACGAGAACGGGTGGCGGTTCTCCGAGTCGAACCCCGACCCGCTCTACGGCGAGGAGTTCCTTCGCGGGATCTACACCCGCGCGGACCCCGAGTTCACCGGTCGGGTGACCGTGCCGGTGCTGTGGGACACCGAGACGGAGACCATCGTCAACAACGAGTCCCGGGAGATCATGCGGATGCTGAACACGGAATTCGACGGCGACACCGACGTCGACCTCTGGCCGGCGGGCTACCGCGAGGAGGTCGACCGCATCCTCGACGAGATCTACGACCCGATCAACAACGGGGTCTACCGCACCGGCTTCGCGGACAGCCAGGCCGCCCACGAGCGCGCCGCCGAGGAACTCTTCGAGGCGCTGGATCACTGGGAGTCGGTGCTCGACGACCGGCGGTTCCTCGCGGGCGACGCCTTCACCGAGGCCGACATCGCCATGTTCGCGACGCTGATCCGGTTCGATCACGTCTACCACACCCACTTCAAATGCAACCGGCGGGCGATCCACGAGTATCCCAACCTCTGGAACTACACGAAGGAGATCTACCAGTTCCCCGGCGTGGCCGAGACGGTCAACATCGACCACATCACCCGCCACTACTACAAGACCCACGGCGACGTGAACCCCAAGCGGCTGGTGCCGATCGGCCCCGACATCGACTTCTCGGAGCCGCACGACCGCGATCGCCTGCCGGCGGAACTCCCGGGTGCGCTCCGTGGTGACGCCGCCCTCGCGGACGACTGAGACGGCCTCTCCCTTCGTCGGGGTCTCGGCGACCGCCCTCCGCTCTCGTGTCCTCCGATCGCAAACCCCCGGAACCGTCTTTCCCGTGTCCCGCGTGGGTAAGGTATGGTGCCCGCCGACCCGCCCGACCTCCTCTCGTGTGACGAGTGTGGCAACGTCGCCGTCGGGACCGGACGGATAACGTGCTGTGAGGCGACCATGACGCCGAGAGAACCGGTCGCGTCCGTCGACGAGCCCGAACTCGCGGACCTGTTGCACGACGTGTTCGAGATGTCCGACACCGAACTCGAAGTGTGTCTCCGCGTGATGGAGGGCGGAACGACGAGCGTCAACGAACTGGCCGAACGGACCGGCTACGACAGGAGCGTGGTGTCGAGGCACCTCAACCACCTCGCGTCGCTGGGCGTCGTCGAGAAGCAGCGACGCCTCATCGAACGGGGCGGCCACGTCTACGTCTACCGCCCCGTCGCCCCCGAGGTCGTCCGGGAGCAGCTCACGGCCGCGTTCGCCACGTGGATCCGCGGGGCGACCGAGCAGATCGCCACGCTCCGCAAGGAGAAGGTCGAATCCATCGCCGCCGACGACGAGCCGGCGTGGAAACTGTTCCGGGAGGAGTGACGAACTCAGATCCGACGGGCGAGAGCCGCGTAGACGCCGCCCAGAACGGCACCGAAGACCGCGTGCCACAGCAGCGACGGCAGTGCAAAGTTCGGTAGCGGCGGCGAGGCCGGCGACCCGACGACGCTCAACCAGACCGGCATCACGAGCGCTGCCAGCACGCCCCACGTCACGACGCCCCAGCCGACACCCGCGCCGATCCGGGCGCCCGCCGAATCCACCTCGAACGTCCCGACGAGTCCGGCGAACACCACTCCGAGGACCGCGCCGTGGGAGATGTGGACGAAGAGCCCGGCACCGACGTTGGCCGGCGGGGCCAACGTATACAACGAGGGGATGGCGACGGCCAGCGTCGGTGGGTTCGTGGCCAGTACGAGCACGGCCATAGCGGCCGCGCCGACGACGCCGCCGACGACGCCGGCTCTCCAGTTCCCGGCAACCTGATCGACCGTCCGTGTGGGTGTTTCCGTCGACATACACGTGCCACTCGTTCCCGTGACCGCATAGTGGTGGGGCGATCACTCGCGTCCGACCCGAGACCACCGAAGGTATTTATATCACGGCTGGACGGCCCCGCTCGGCTCGCCGTGCTCGCGTGCACCGCCGCCGACCCGTCGCCTTCTTGTCCGCCCGTGCCCTCGCCCGGCGTATGACTGACACCGAGGACACCTCCGCGGAGCCGGCCGAGCGGACCCCGACCGAAACCCGGCGTGACACGCCCGGCGGCGGCGTCCGACCGACCGCCGACGCCATCGCGCCCGCCGCCCCCGAAGCGTTCGGGCTGATCCAGGCGTGGTGGGGCGACGGCAAGGGCAAGACCACCGCCGCCCTCGGGATGGCGTTCCGCGCGGCCGGCCACGGCTACCGCGTCCACCTGCTCCAGTTCATGAAGGGCGGTGCCGACTCCGTCGAGAACGTCCGCGGGGAGTACAACGCCATCGCGGCGGTCCCCGGGATCTCCTACGAGAACACGGGCCACTACGGGTGGCACGGGATGGCGGACGGCTCCGACGAGGACGACCACCTCGCGAAGGCCCGCGGGGCGATGGCGCGCGCGGAGGACCTGCTCGCCGCCGCCGGGGACGCCGACCTCACGGCGCCGATCCCGCTCGACGCCGACCCCGAGGCCGGGATGCACCTGCTCGTGCTCGACGAGATCCTCTACGCCGTCGACCAGGGGCTGCTCGACGAGGCCGACGTGCTCGCGCTCCTCGAATCCAAGCCCGAGAACCTGGAGCTGGTGCTGACGGGGAGTCACTCGGAGCCGACCTACCTGCTCGACGCCGCCGACCTCGTGACCGAGGTCCGGAAGATCACCCACCCCTTCGATCAGGGGATCCGGGCGCGGAAGGGGACCGAATACTGAGGTGGTGCCCGCGTGAGCGATCCGAGCGACGCGGTGGGGGCGGGTGCCCGCGTCGCCGACGCGGCCGAGACGATCCTGGTCGCGGGCACCGCGAGCCACGTCGGGAAGAGCACCGTCGTCGCGGGGTTGTGTCGCCGACTCGCCGGCGCCGGAACCGACGTCGCGCCGTTCAAGGCGCAGAACATGAGCAACGAGGCGCGGGCGGTCGTCCGGCCCGAGGCGGTTCGGGGGGCGTCGCCGCCGGGACCGTCCCCGGAGCCGAACGGGCCGGAGGCCGATCCGCACGACCCCGCCTTCGGCGAGGTCGGCGTCTCCCAGTACGTCCAGGCGCGGGCCGCGAGCGTGCGGCCAACCACCGACCACAACCCGGTCCTGCTGAAGCCGCGCGGGGGCGGCGAGTCACAGCTCGTCCTCGACGGGGTCGCGGTCGGCCACTACCACTCGACCGCGTACTACGCCGACCGCTGGGACGACGCGCGCGCGGCGGTAGAGGCGGCTCACGACCGCCTCGCGGCCGCACACGACGTGATCGTCGCGGAGGGCGCGGGGTCGATCGCCGAGATCAACTTCCACGATCGGGACCTCGCGAACGTCGAGACCGCCCGTTTCGCCGACGCGTCGATCCTGCTCGTGGCCGACATCGAGCGCGGCGGCGTCTTCGCGTCGATCGTGGGGACGCTGGCACTCCTCCCGGACGACGTCCGCGAGCGGGTCGGCGGCGTCGTGATCACGAAGTTCCGCGGCGACCGGTCGTTGTTGGAGCCCGGAATCGACGAGATCGAATCCCGGACCGGCGTGCCCGTCCTCGACGTGTTGCCGTACGACGATCCCGGGCTCCCCGAGGAGGACAGCGTCTCGCTCCCCGATCCGGGCGAGCGGGCGGTCCGCGGCGCCGGTGACGGCGTCCCCGACGACCGAACGGTGACGGTCGCGGTCCCGCGGCTCCCGCGGGCGTCGAACACCGCCGACGTGGACCCGCTCGCGGCGGTTCCGGGCGTCCGGGTCGCGTTCCGGCCGCTCGACGCCACCCTGAGCGACGCCGACGCGGTCGTCCTCACGGGTACGAAGAACACCGTCGACGACCTCCGGGCGCTCCGGGAGGCGGGACTTCACGACCGACTCTGCGGGTTCGACGGCCCGATCGTGGGGCTCTGCGGGGGGTACCAACTCCTGGGGCGACGGCTCGTCGACGCCGACGTCGAGGGCGTCGGCAGCGAGACGACGCGCGAGGCGGTCGGCGGCGAGACGCTCCGCGGCGTCGGCCTGCTCCCGGTCGAGACCGCCTTCTCCCGCCGGAAGCGGGTCGCGCCCGCGACCTGGGACCTCGACGGGGCCGGTCCGCTCGCCGGCGCGTCGGGGTCAGTAGCGGGCTACGAGATCCACGGCGGTAAGACCCGGGTCGCGACGCCGGCCGACGGGTCGGACGACTCGGCGAACGGCGGCGCGGACGTCACGGCGTCGGTCGCGTTCCCGTTCACCGCGTCGGATCGGGAGCCGGTGACGCTCGGCGCCGCGCGCGGGGCCGTCCTCGGGAGCTACCTCCACGGCCTCTTCGAGAACGACGTCGTCCGTGAGGCGTTCGTCGAGCGCGTCTTCGCCCGCTCGGGGGTGTCGCGGCCGACCGCCGGCGGGGGCGACGCGTCGACCGCTGACCCGTACGATCGGGCCGCAGCCCTGGTCGAGGGGATCCCGTTGGACGGCCTTCTCGACTCGGCCTGATATCGACTGCGTCCGTCGCCGGGGGTCGCCGCCGTCGGAATCATCGGCGAGAACTGGAGTCGAAGCCTTTTGCATCACCCCCCGTGTGGTTCGGGTATGGTCGAGGCGTTCGCCGTCGCGAGCGGCAAGGGCGGCACCGGCAAGACGACGAGCACGCTGGCGCTCGGCATGGCGCTCGCCGAGGAACACGACGTGACGGTCATCGACGCCGACACCGGAATGGCGAACCTCCTGTTCCATACGGGACTGGGCGACGCCGACGTGACCCTCCACGACCTGCTGGTGGCCGACCGCGACGCCGCGGTCGACGACGCGGTGTACGACCGCTTCGGCATGTCGGTGGTCCCCTGCGGCACGAGCCTCGACGGCTTCGCCGCCGCCGATCCCGAACGCCTCCGCGACGTGGTGGCCGCCCTCGCGGCCGACGCCGACGTGCTCCTCCTGGACTCGCCCGCGGCGCTCGGATCCAAGAGCGCGGTCCTGCCGGTCGTGCTCGCCGACCGGATCGTGGTCGTACTCCAGCCGACGGTCCCGTCGCTGTCGGACGGGCTGAAGGTGCAGGAGTACGCCCGGTCGTACGGCACCAGTACCGCGGGCGTGCTGTTCAACCGCGTCCAGCCCGACGAGGACGTCGAGACGGTGGCCGAGCGGGCGTCGCGGTACTTCGGCGGGCCGACGCTGGGGAGCGTCCCCGAGAGCGACGCGGTGCGCGCGGCCCGCCGCGCCGGGGAGCCGCTCCTGACGCACGCGCCGACCGATCCGGCGGCCGACGCCTTCCGGGAGGCCGCCGCGGCGCTCGACGTCCGGCCGGGCGACGCCGACGGGGTGGCGGATCGGTTCCGGAGCGCCGTCGTTCCCGACCGCCCGTGAGGATGGTCGTCGACGGCCACATCCCCGAGGGTCGGCTCCGGCGTTCCCGCACTGACGCCGACATCGCCGAGACGCTCGCGGGCGTGCTCGACCGGGAACTCACCGGATACGTCGTCTTCGAGCCACAGGGGTCGATCCTTCGCGGCGACGACGAGCGCGCGGTCATCACGTTCGACTCGGGAGTCCCCGTGTTGGCGTACCACCCGCCGAGCGACGCTGGCGGGGCGGACGCCCTCGACGCACTCTCCGGCGGCCCCTTCCACGTCGAGGCCTACGACCTCCCCGCCGACGCCCTCTCGGAGGCCCACCGCGTCGAGGCGCTACGGGTCGCCCCGGCCGCCCCGGCTGAACGCCTCGCCACCGACGACGCCCTGATCGAGCGGACCCGTGCAGCCGCGTCCGACGATCGGCTCGACCGCGACCCCGACGCGAGTTCGGTCGAGGCGTTTCTGGCGGACGAGGATCGGATCGAAGCCATCAGGCAGGAGGCTCGCGCGGAGGCCGAGGAGCGCGCCGCGGAGTGGGGGCTGGCCGACCAGCTCGACGAGGGGTGACGGGGCCGATCCGGGGCGTATATCCCGCCCGGAGCCGTAGCGTGGGTGTGAGCGTCCTTTCGCTACTGCGTGCGCGAAAACCCGCGGACTTCGCCGACTGGTTCCGCCCGGGCGGCGACTACCTCCTCCGGGTCGCCGAGGGGATGGGGCTTCACACCGGCGACCTCTCGGGGTTCCTCGACGAGGCCGAAGCCGCGATGCGGGCGGGTCGAACCGGCGAGGACGTCGCGCCCGCGGTCAACCGGCTGATCGCCGCCGACCTCTACGCCGACGCCACGTTCGGCCTCCCGTTTCTGGAGTGGATGCCGACCTGGTACGAACTCGGACTGGCCGCGCCGACGGCGTACGCCGGGTGGCGGCTCGACCGGATCGCCGACCGGTACGCCGCCACCATCGACCAGATCTCCCGTCCGCGGTTCAGCCGACCGACCGACATCGTCCGGCGAGGCCGCCCGGCCGTCGCCTCCGTCTCGGGGTTCGCCGATCGCTTCGCCTTCGCGGACGCGATCCTCCACCTGGAGTGGTTCGACTACGTCGCCGGGGAGTGCGGCCTCGGGGTCCCGCCGGGGCTGATCGGGGAGGCGCGGACGCAGATCGTGGGCTACTACGCCGGCGACCTGACTATCGAGGACCTCGACCCGACGGTCAGGCGGCTGCAGTACCTGCTCTTCACCGACGACGAGTGGGTCCGCACGGTGAACGAGCGCTACGACCTGAACAGCTCGTTACTCTCCGTCTGGGAGCGGATCTGCAGCCGCGAGCGCGAGCGGTTCGCCGGCTCCTGGTCGGCGTGAGCGGCGCGAGCCGACGGGGCTACCTCCGGTAGAGCCGGTGACGCGCCCCCGGCAGCGACTCGTACTCGGCGACGAGGTCGCGGAGATTCGGCGACGAGGTCGCGGATCGATCCGAGGTGGCCGGCGGACCGCTCGTCGTCGATCGGCCGACACATACGCGATGCGGGGTCTCCGAGCGACGCGCTCCGACCGGCGTGGTGCACGCTCCCACACCATCCGTACCGTTCGAGCGAACGACACGCGCCAGCGACCCGCGTTCAGTTTCGGTAGCTGATAGTCGGACGAGGATTTATATACGAACCCGCGGGGAACTCCGGTATGACCGATCGGGTCGCTACCGGGGGATCCGGATGACGGCTGCGGGCGCGTCCGACGGACGTTCCGGCGACGTTCCCGCGGTTCCGCCGCCGGAACCGCCCGAAAGCACGGACGCGTGGTACGCCCCCGACGTCCGCGAACAGTACGCGGTCACCCCCGGGGTCGTCGTCACGATCAGCGACGACCCCGACGGGGTCGGGTTCAGATATCAGATCAGAGAACCGTCGGTCGGGGCCCGGACCGAGGCGGCGCTGCAGCGGGTGACGGAGTACTTCGCCGACGTCTCCGTCCGTCGGCCCCTCACCCGACAGGGTGCGGCGGAGCGCGCCGCCGCCGGGATGCCGCCGAAGTACCGCCGCGTTCTCGATCGGCTCGTCAACCTCCCGCCGGCCGCTCGCCGCCGCGTCGAGTACCACGCGACGTGTGAGTTGCGGCTGCTCGGCCCCGTCACGCCGATCGCCCTCGACGACCGGGTCGACATCGTGGACGTCGAGGGCGGGAGCGACGGCGCCGTGGTGGTCCACACGCGAAACTACGCTCCCGCGGTCACCGCCTTCCACGCCGACACCGAGTTCGTGACCCGGGTCGCGAGCGAGCGGCTCCGCCACTACACCGTGGGGTTCGCGGGGTTCGATGTCGACGTGGTCGTCCACCGCGACCGGCTGCTCGGCGACGACCGGTTCGAGGCCAAATACGCGGTCCTCGAACCCGACCTCCTCCCGGGCGACGAGGCGCTGATCGACGAGTGCAAGGAGCGGATCTGGGAGGCGAACGTCGACGAGGTGGTCGAGGACCGGACCGGGTTCATCCGTAGCCGGGCGCGACAGTTTCTCTCCCGACGGCTCACCGCGCGCAACACCCGGGCGTGGCTCGAAGCCACCCGGTATCGGGTCCGGAACGCGCTGGCGACGTACGGGGTGGGCGTCCCGCCGGTCGACCGGCGGTACGCCGAGGACCGGCTCGACGACCTGGTCTACTACGTGCTCCGCGACTTCGTGGGCGAGGGCGTCCTCACGGTCCCGATCCGGGATCCGAATCTCGAAGACATCGAGGCCAACCGGGTGGGCGAACGCGTCAAGGTCGTCCCGCGTGCGGCGGTCGTCCGCGCCGGCGAGCGCGTCCCGACCAACCTGGCGTTCGAGACCGAGACCGACTTCATCAACGTGGTGACGCAGCTCGCGGCCGCCGACGGCGTCGAACTCAGCGCGAGCCAGCCGTCGGCGAAGGTGAACCTCGAGCCGCCGGGGGTCGCGCCCGACGCGACCGGCCACGGCGAGACCATCCGGTGTGCGGTCGCGCTGCCAGCCATCTCCGAACGGGGCCCCCACGTCTCGATCCGGAAACAGGCGTCGTCGCCGCTGACCCCCGTCGACCTCGTGGAGTCCGGCTCCGTGCCCACCGAGCTGGTGACGCTCCTGTGGCTGCTGTACGAGTACCGCCGAGTCGTGCTCTTCTCGGGCCCGACCGGAGCGGGGAAGACGACGCTCATGAACGCCCACATGCCCTTCATCCCGTACGACCACCGTCCGATCAGCATCGACGAGGGCTCTCGAGAGGTGTACCTCCCGCACGAGACCGGGGTGTCGCTGACGACTCGCGACCACGAAGACGAGTACAAGCGCGTGTCGATGGCGGATCTCATGACCGAAGCCAACTACCTGAATCCGGATGTGGAGGTCATCGCCGAGGTCAACACCCCCGAATCGTTCGAGACGTTCGCCGAAGTCCTGAACACCGGCCACGGGGTCGTGGGGACGACGCACGCCGAGGACATCGAGGCGCTGGTGAACCGGGTGGTCGAGCAGGGGCTTCCCGCCTACCTCTTACGGGAGCTGGATCTGGTGGTCTTCCCTCGACGGGTCGACGGCGAGCGGTACGTGGGGTCGGTGGTGGAACTCCTCTCGGAGTCGGCGTACGAGGCGCTGCCCCCCTCGGCGCGGACCGGCGTCGTGGAGAAGGACGGCACGACGCTGTACTACAACACGGTGGTGTGGCGCGAGCCCGACGGCTCGTTCGGGATGGCGTACGACCACCCGGACCTCGGCGGGGACCACGCCGCCACCGACGGCGAGACCGAGCGCAGCGCGCTCCGCGTCTTCCACCGACTCGCCGACGCGACCGACGGCGACCCCGCCGCGATCGAACGCGAGTTCCGGCGGAAGCACGGCTACGTCGAGTACCTGCTCCGGGAGGGCGTCACCGACATGACCCGGCTGTTCGGGTTCCTGTCGGACCTCCGGACCGACGAAGCCGCGACCGTCGAGCGGGTCCGGCGGCGACACGCACACGACGGCGCGGCGTCGGAGTCGCCGGCACAGGAGGAATCGACCGATCGCGACCGACACGCGCCCGGAGCTCCCGACCGCGACCCGTCGGCCACCGCAACCCGGGAGCGTCGGCGCAGCCCCGACCGCTCCGGGTCCGTTACGGGCGGGCCACGCTCCCGACGGGACGGTGACCGGTGACCCGGCACCGCGTGGCGTCCGGGACCGACGATGCCGGCGGTTCCGACGGGGATACGGGCCACCGTGGCGTGTCCGCGCCGACGCGGTCGTTCGGTCCCGCGGATCGGGTGGCGTACGCGCTGTTTGCGAGTCGGGCGGACACTCGCCGCCACGACCGGGACCGGCGCATCTACCGCGGCGCGAACCTGACGCTCGCGTTCGACCTGTACCTCGCCCGGGTCTACGCGCTCTCGTGGGCCGCCGCGGTGCTCGGGTTCACCGCGGCCGTCATCGTCGGCACCGTGGTGCCGGCGGGTGTGGTCGACGCGGCCGCGACACGCCTCCTCCGCCGGCTCGGGGGCACCGGCGCGGGCGGCGTGATCGGCGGCCTTCCGACCGACCCGCGGTTCGCCGGCCGGACGGTGCTGGCGCTCTCGGTCGCGGCCGGGGGAGTCGTCGCCGCCTGCCTGCGTGCGGGTGGCGTCTACCTCGGCAGCCGGTACCTCCGGTGGCGCTCGGCGGCGCGGCGGTCGAACATCGCGCGGACGCTTCCCGGGGCCGTCCGGTATCTCCACGTGCTCGCGTCCGGCAGCGACGGCCGGCGTGCCATGCTCCGGCGGGTGGCCGACACCGACGCCTACGGCGAGACCGCGGTGGCGCTCCGCCGCGCGCTCAACACCGCCGCGATGACCGGCAACGTCGACGAGGGGCTTCGCCGGGTCGCCCGCGACACGCCGGCACAGAACTCGCTCGCGCCGTTCCTCCTGAAGTTCCGGGAACACGCCGACCAGGGCTCGGACGCCCTCCGGGAGTACCTCTCGATGGAGAGCCGGATGCTGCGGAACCGACAGGACCGCGAGCGGAAGCGCGCGGAGGGCTTCCTCGAACTCCTCGCGGAGCTGTTCGTCGTCCTGCTGATCCTGCCCGCCCTGATCGTGATCGTGCTGACCGTGATGAGCATCATCTCGCCGGGGCTGTCGGCGCCGCTCCCGACGCCGCTCGGGACCACGACGCTCCGGGCGGCGGTCGTCTACGGGAGCGCCGGGTTCGTCCTGACCGTGGGGCTGGGCACCGCCCGGCTGGTGTCGGGGCTCCGGCCGCCGGACCAGCACGTCGACTACCGACGGCCCGACGGCGTCGTGGCCACCCTCCGGACCGCGGCGACGAACCCCGCGAGTGCAGCCGTCACGGTCGCGCCGGTGGGGATCGCGGCGTTCGTGGCGTCGCTGTCCCTGGGCGTCGATCCCGTGGTCGCCGGACTCGTCGGGTACGTCGGCTTCGGCGTCCCGGTCGGGCTCGTCGCCGTCCGGCGCGCCCGGCTCGACGACGCCAAGGACCACGAGCTCACGGACTTCGTCCACGCGGTCTCCGGGCACGTCGCCCTGGGTCGGCCGTTCCCCGACGCGGTCGAACACGTCGCACGCGACGTGGACCTCGGGCCCCTGAATCACGACGTCGCGGACCTCGCCATGAACCTCCGGCTCACCACCGCGAGCGATCCCGACACCGACCGCCGGACCGCCGCGCTCGACCGGTTCGTCGACCGCGTCGGCACGCCGATGGCCGACCAGACGGTCGGGCTGGTGATCGGGGCGTTAGACGCCGGCAGCGACACGGGCGTGGTCTTCGAGACGCTCCAGGGCGAGGTCGGCCGGCTCTACCACGAGAAGCGAGCGCTTCGCTCGGGGATGTTGGTCTACGTCGCCGTGGGGTGGACCACCGCACTCCTCGTGATCGGGATCAGCGTCGCGACGAGCGCCACCGTGTTCTCGGGGTTCGACCGGCTGTCGGCGATGTCGGGGCTCTCGGGGATGGCGGTCGACCCCGGCGCGATCGACGTCGCCCGCGACCAGTACCGCGTGTACGTGGTCACGCAGGCGACGATGCTCGCCGCCGGGTGGTTCGCGGGTGCCGCCAGCCGGGGGCAGTACGAGGCGCTCCTCCACTCCGGGTCCTTGGTCGCGGTCTGTCACGTCGTCTTCGTCGGGGTGGGACTGGTGTGAGCCCGTCCGACGACTCCCGGCCGTCCGTCCGCGGCGCTCGACTCGGGCCGACCGCCCGCGACGGCCACAGGGCACAGACCGCGGTCGTCGGCGTCGCGCTGCTCTTGGCGCTGACCGTCGTCGCGGTCGGGGGGCTGACCGCGACCGCGGGGTCGATCGTCGACGACGGCGCGACCACGGCGGCGACCACCCGCGTCGGCAGCGACCTGGCGACCGCGCTCGGCCCCGACCCCGAGGTGGAGACGACCATCGGAGTGACGGGCGGCACGATCCGAGTGGTCAACCGGAGCGTGTGGCTCCTCGACTCCGATGGAGTCGTGTGGGCGGGCCACGCGGGCGCGGTGGTCTACGCCGACGGCGACCACCGGGTCACCGGCTTCGCCGGAGCCGTCGTTCGGAGCGACGGCGACCGGGGCCGGATGGTCGCCCCGAGTCGGATCTCGCCGACCGAAGACGGCCTCTACGTCGGCGTTCCGGTGCTGAACGCCACCGGAGCCGACGGGATCGCGACCGGCGATCGCCGGCTGTCGGTCACGCTCCGAACCGACGCCGAGACCGCGCGCGAGACGCTACCTGCGGGCGAGTACCGGATCGCGGTCGAGACGCCGATCCCGGCGGCGTGGGAGCGGCACTTCGCCGAACGCGGCGCCGAGACGACCCGGCGGGACGTCGACGGCGACGGCGTCCCGAGCGTGGTGGCGTCGTGGAGTGGTGCTCGGCGCGTCCATCTGGTGGTCCACGACGTCAGGCTCCGCGTGGGGGTGGGTGGGTGAGCCGACGACCTCCCGTTCGCGACTCCTCTGCCCGCGCCCCGTCGCCCCGCCCGGACGACCGGGGACTCTCGCCCGTCGTCGGCAAGACGCTGGAGCTCGGGCTCGGCGTGCTGCTCGTCGCGCTCCTGACGGCGACGTTCTTCGGCTCGGTCGCGCCCGACTACCGCGCGGCGGTCGGAGCGGAGGTCGGCGATCGGACGCTCGCCGCCGCGGCCGACCGGATCGAGGCCGCCGTCCCCGGATCCGACGTCGTGCGAGTCGACCGCCGGGTGACGGTCCGGCTCCCGGACACGATCCACGGTAGTCCCTACCGGATCGCCGCCGACGGGGCGTCGCCGGCGTCGGTTCGGCTCGCCCACCCGAAGGAGGCCGTCGGCGGCCGGATCCGCCTCGCCGTTCCCGGATCGGCGGCGGTCCGCGGCTCGTGGCGGAGCACGTCGCCGTCGCGCGTGGTGGTCACCGCCACCCGGGGCTCGCTGTCGGTCCGGCTCGTGGACGGGGAGTCGGCACCGACCGACGACCAGCGGACGGCACGGAGTCCCACGGGGGGATCGGCGTGACCCGGGCCCAGGCGAACCTGCTGGGGTTCGCCGCGGCGGTCGTGATCGTGGTGACGGTCACGGTGGCCGGCGCGGCGCTCGCGGGCGACGCCCTGGCGGATGCGGACCGACAGCCGGCGGCGGCTCACGCCGCCGACCGGCTCTCGGCGCACCTCGTCGCGGCCGACGCCACACACACGCGGGAGGCGAACGTGCTCCGCGCCGACCGCACGGCGAACCTGACGCTCGACGACCTCGACGGGGAGGTGCCGCCGGCCCGGGGGCGGGCCGTCGCCGTCTCCCTCGGCGGGGAGACGGTCGTCGAGCGCGGCGCCGTCGG
>Ga0207753_1000357_pt1 | contig 18182 bp, 19 predicted proteins | sample PonA233FremontCA_2_FD_187273 | JGI IMG/M metagenome (GOLD analysis project Ga0207753, IMG submission 187273) | Salt pond sediment microbial community from Fremont, CA, USA - Pond A23 Sediment 3 (SPAdes) | ecosystem: Environmental > Aquatic > Non-marine Saline and Alkaline > Saline | place: USA... | reverse complement strand
ACACGGGCTCCGGGGTGTACACGAGGTGTACGAGACCGACGGTCCGGACAGTTCGTGTATGGGCGGCTACGGCGACGCCAGCCGCCACCAGTTCGTCGACGTCCAGACCCGCGGTGACCACCAGTCCTACGTGCTAGAATGAGCGTGATTCCGGGCGGAGTGGACGCCGATCAGCAGCCTCCGATGACGGTACCGCTTCGGCATTTCGTCGTCGGGCTCGGATTCCTCTTGCTCGGCGTCGTCGTCGGCACCGGACTCGTTACCGGGGCAGTGCCCGGGCTGGGGCGACTGGCACACATCCACCTGCTTCTGGCTGGCTGGGTCTGTCTCACGATCATGGGCGCGATGACGCAGTTCGTCCCCGTCTGGTCCGGGACGACACTTCACTCCCGGCGACTCGCGAGCCTGCAACTACTGCTGGTGACCGTCGGGCTGGTCGGCTTCGCTCTCGGACTTCTCGCCCTGAAACTCACCTGGCTGATCCCCTTCGGCGGGCTCATGCTGGCCGGGTTCTGGGTGTTCGCCTACAACATCACGCGAACGCTCCTGCAACTCGATAGCTACGACATTACGGAGCGCCATTTCCTGCTCGCGACCTTCTTTTTCCTCCTCCTCACCTCCCTTGGCTTCCTGCTTGCGCTCGATTTCAGCTACCCGATCCTCCCGTCGGTCTCCGTGAGTCACACCGGTCTGCTCGGCGCACACGCCACCGTTGGCGTCTTCGGTGCGGTCCTGACGACGATCTACGGCGCGCTCTACCAGCTCGGAACGATGTTCACACAGACCGAACTCCACGGGGTCGACCACTCTCTCCAGTCCGCAGAAGAACTCGGCCATCCCGCCGGCGTCGTACTCCTGGCCGTCGGGCGACTGACCGACAGCGTTCCAGTTGCCCGGATCGGCGGCCTGCTGGTCCTCCTCGGTGCCGTCGCTGTCGGCCTCATCCTCGCCCGGAAACTCGTCGAGATGCAAGTCGAGTGGACGCCGATGCACAGCCGGTACGCCGTGCTCGCGCCGGCGCTGGTGCTGTGGGCACTCCTCTCTACGCCGGCGTGGCTCTCCCGTCCGACTGCCCGCGAGCATCTCCTCGGTGCTGCGGGGACTGTCCACCTGCTCGTGCTCGGTGTCATCGGCTTCGTCGTTCTGGGAACGCTGTATCACATCATCCCCTTCATCATCTGGGTCCACCGCTACAGCGATCTGCTGGGGGTCGAGGCGGTGCCGATGATCGACGACCTCTACGACGACAGGCTGGCTGCGCTCGATTTCGCCCTCCTGCTCGGCGGCACCCTCTTGCTGGTCGCGTCGGAGCAACTGGGCGTCGAGTTACTCACGGTCGCAGGTGGTATTCTTGTGACCCTCGGTGTGGTCGTCTTCACGGCGAATATGCTGCTGGTGATCCACAGACACAGCCCGCACACGCTCGATCAGGTCGTCTTCGGCTCGCTGACGCCGCGGCGGACACAGAACGATCGCACTCCCACGGATCAGCAGTCTTAGCAACAGCCCAACAGAAATATGAGTCCCACCTCCGCCAGTCACACTGTCAATTCATATCTGCTTTCCGGAAGGAGTGCAAGATGGAGTGTGCGTCTACACCACGAGTCTTGACCTGATGAGGAAAGGCAGTATCTATAAGAAAGGTACAAGATAATATGTAAATAGAGCTACTTATGTCTGATAACCAATCGCAAAGAGGACTACAAATTCATAGTAGAAATCATATCCGAAAAGTGGGTGGCTTTCAAACGGTGACGATGCGAACCGACCGATCTCATTCGTCCTGGCGTGATAGTCAGGCCAGCACTCACTGTTGGTTACGTCGGTCCAGTGACGACTACAACCACGGCCGACCGAACGGACTCTCGACGCACGGACATCTGTCGGAGTAGCACTCAGCTCAAAGATGCCCGGAGATGATTATCTGACGTTGTCGAAAAGAATCTTTGCGAACAGACTATATCGTAAGTTGGATCAGAATACGCGATTCGTACTGAACACGAGGATAAATTCGATCAACAATCGCCTTCGTTATTTTGCACCCGCTGATCCGTACAAGATACTATCTGTGCCCACCGATGCGGTAGCGTACAGATGTGTGAATATACGCAATACCGTCGGATTGGGGAGGGTTGTGGATGGTGACTGGGACCTCCCTTCCCAGAACCCCGACGTAGAGAGTTACTGGCGAATAAAAGGGTTAAAGGAGCGATTTGAGAAGGGATGGGATTGGCACGAGACTACCTATTACGAGAAAGTAGTCGAGAAGTTCGAACAGTACAGTGGATCTTACTGGGGATATGATTCACTCGAAGAGTTCGAGGAGCGGCTTGCGTATAATGATTACCTGTTCGAACGGATTTCGGAAGAAGGGTACGAAAAGAATTTCGGGTCAGATCCAGAAACGCCCGATTCGGATGCCAGAACCGACAGTCGCCGAAAAATGAACGAACTTGAAGTGCTCGTCTGTATCGGACGTAATGGACAATTTTTGCTTCTGGAAGGACATCACCGATTTGCAGTTGCGGATATTCTCGGGATCGACATTCCAGTTCAGATACTGGCTAGACATCAAACGTGGCAGGAGAAACGGGATCAAATGGCTGAGGCAGAATCTATCGACGATCTAACGCCCGAACTTCGAGAGTTGTTAGACCACCCTGACATGGACGATGTTCGCCCGTCCATCGCCACCACGAACGAGATGGGATACCTTTTCCCCGGTTAGTTCACACATTCTGCCCGTTGCTGGCGGAACGAACTCACGAGGCTCGTAACACCAGTTAAAACGGTGCGTCCGGTGACCGCTCACTGCCCGAACGTGCCTGTCTCCTCACCCATCGAGGCGACTGAACCAGTCTCCCGGGAGGCCGCTTCGAACTCTGCGAGTTCCTCGTTGATCTCCTCGCTGCGCTGGTGCATCTCGTCGACACGGACACGCACGAGTTCGTACTCGTGGCGCTCACTTAGCCCGTTCCAGGCGCGAAAGGCACCCTTCGTCAGCGTATCACTCTGGGGACAAAACGCCGTCGTCGGCGTGAACTCCGCACGCAAGATCGAGTCTGACTCCGAATCTGCCGTCCCCGCTTCGAGTGCGTACCGGAAGCCGGCCGACGGATGCCGCGTATCGCGGTTCAGTTTCGCCAGGTTGTAGCCGAAGGTCATATCGTAGACGCCGCGCTCCTCGAACACCTCCCTCGTCGTCTGATGGAAGTCGAGGTGGTCCGAGCCAGTGAGTACCGCGTGGCCGTCGAGAAACTGGCCGGGCGTCGGATTGTTCTCGGGAACGAACTCGTCGGGGTCGTCGAAAAGGTCCCCGCCTGCGTCTTCGTCACTGCCGCCGAAGGGTGATGAGAATCCAGCCATATGGACACAAACGGCGTCGATCCATACGAGAGTCACCCCGTATATGTTCACCTCCCCCAGAAACAGCGGTCACAACCCCCCTCGTTTCTCCGTTTGTCTCCTCCTCTCCGATCGTTACGCTTCCGCGTTCCTGATGAGTACGTGGTACTCGTCTTCGGAGATTTCTGTCGTCTCGTGGTCGAAGCCGCGGGAGGAGAGTACGTCGTACAGTGGTACTGGCTCGAAACTGTTGACCAGCAGTAGTGTCTCCGTGTTACCGAGTCCTTCCAGTGCGGACATGATCGCTCCGAACGGTTCGCCGTCGATCTCCCGGACGTCGAGTGTCGTGTCGTGGTCGCTCTCCTGTGCGGCCATACACCGCTCTCGGTGGTCTGTTTCGGTAAATATTGTGCCGATTGTGTTCGCCTACAGACTGCCGGTGGCGACCTGTTTGATGATCTTCCCCTCGGCACGGTGTAACGTCTCACTCACGGTCGATTTCGACCGACCGATCTCCTCGGCGAGTTCGGTCAACGAGCACTCCCGCGGTGTATCGTAGTACCCCATCTCGATCGCTTTCTCGATCAGTTCTTCCTGGGAGTCCGTGAGTAGTTGTTTCTCGTCGACGTCGTACTGGATATACTCGACAGTGAAGGAGATATCGAAGAACTCGAGCTGGTCACTTAGCTCCGAGAGCCGGTCACTCGATGTCTGGACCTCCCAGACTGCGATCCCGTCCGATAGCTCGAAGGGCATCTCCAGTGGCACCCCCGAGTCTCGCGCCGGGAGCAACAGCATCGGCAAGGTGGTCTCGAACTGGACGAGTGCCTGCCCGTCGGTCCGGTTGAGCACCGCTACGTTCGAAACGGAGTCGTAGCGCTCCATATCGTCGAGTATCTCGGCGAGCGAACTGCTCCGGATCTCTACGAGTCCCACCCCCTCTTCGGCGTCCGAGAGCGCAGCGAGGATCTTGAACATCGCGTCCGGATACCGGCGCGTCAACTCCCCGATCCAGATGTCGTCCGGGAGCTCTAACCGTAGCTTGGCCTCGGGCATACGTTCCAGTTCACCCGCCACACGGGTATATAATACCCCGAATATATTCGGGCTATCTTCTGTCCGAGAGCACGGCCGTGGTCTGCGCTGTCGACTCCCGGTCGATCAGATCTCACCTCGAAACTGCTGGCCCTTCGAGACGGTTGCCTTCCCGCCGTCGGGAATCCGGCCGTCGCTCCGGGAACCGGATATCCACAGTCGGGCGTTACGGGTCGGGGTTGAAGATCTCCGGCTCCGCGTCGCCTTCCACCTGGATGACTCCCAGCCGTCCTTTGCGGGCGACCCGGGAGAGTGCGTGGTCGACGAGTTTGATCGGTCCCGGGACCGGCGTGTCGATCTCGGCGATCGCCACACTGCCGGGTGCGACCGGTGCAGTCTCGACGTAGCGGTCCGGGTCGGAGACGACGTCACCGTCGCGGTAGAACGTCTCCCAGACGTTGCCGATTCCGTGCCAGGAGCTGGTCAGGTTCGGCCCACCGTTGGAGAGGAAGATCCGAACCCGCTCGCCTTTCTCGACGGTCACTGGCCCGTAGCCGTCCTCGGTGAACGGGTATGCCTCACCGTTGAGAGTGACGTAGGTCGGCTCTTCGCTTCGCATGGTATCGAAGCTGAACCTGTGGTGGCCTTCCTCGCCTGCGGCGCCGTTCGTGTACAACTCGTTCTGGCCGAAGTACAACTCGCGGTCGACCTCTGGCAGTCCCCCTTCGGGTTCGACGAGGATCGCACCGTACATCCCCGCGCTGATGTGCTGGTCGAGGTTCGGGACCGCACAGTGGTAGACGAAGACGCCGGGGTACATCGCCTGGAACTCGATCGTGGCGCTCTCGCCGGGCGTGATCGTCGTATCGTCTGCACCCCCACCCGGACCGTACACGGCGTGGAAGTCGATGTTGTGGGGCATGTTGTTCTCCTCGGGGTTCGTGAGCGTGAGGTTGACCGTATCGCCCCGCCGGATACGGACCATCGGGCCGGGGACCTGACCGTCGAAGGTCATGTAGTCGAAGGTCACCCCCGGTTCGATCTCCGCGGTCTCCTCGGTCGTCACCATCTCGATCTCGTGGGTGCGTGGCTGGTTCCAGTCGACCGGAGCCGGGAGTTCCCGTGGGTCCGCGGCGATTCGATCCGTGTCGGTTGCCTTTGCCTCGTCGAGGCCGTCGTCGTCGGTTTCGTCTTGAGCCACGTTGTTCTGGTTCTCCGTCTCGTCGTCACCACCGGAACTGAGACAGCCGGCGAGCCCGATTGCAGAGGCTGCACCCGCGGTCTTCAACAGCGGTCGTCGGTCGAATTTGAAGCTGTTTTCGTCGGACATCGTTCGGTCACAGCTATACGTTTCATACCCACACACATTAACCGACAAGTCAGTTCCTATACATTGCAAATTGTTCCCAAGCCCAGGGAACGGGACTCGATTATGTTCGGTTTTTATTTTATACCCTCTGCTTCAGCAGACCGGCTTTTTTATGTTATCCGCGTTCGGGGAGAGAAGTCTTGGTCCTCGGGAACTGCGAGATTAAAACATTTCTGACATACCTTCGTGATTCGGGGGTTTTTATGCTATGAACATGTTCGGCGACAGCGATTACGGGTTCGCGACCCAAGCGGGGTTCGATGGGTGTCTGTGATCTCTGTGAGCTCCCGACCGGCGACACCCCGGTCACTGCCGAGGACGTACCGGGCGCGTTCTGTTGTCGCGGCTGCCTCGAAGTCTCCCGGACACTCGGGGACTGTGCCCTCGAAGCCGGCGACGCCACGACAGCGGACACCGGGCCGGTCGCCGACACAGTCGATCCACCGGACGCCGCTGCCGAAGCCTACCTGGCCGTCGACGGGATGCACTGTACGACCTGTGAGCAGTTTCTCGATCTGCGTGGCGACGGGATCGACGGGGTGTACGCTGTCGATGCGAACTACGCGATGGAGACTGCCAGAGTCTACTACGATCCCGAGATCGTCGAGCAGGCAGCGCTGCCAGCGGCGCTTTCGGGCCGGGGCTACCAGTTCCGGCTCCGCGAGAGCGACCAGTCGGGAGCAGGGCGACGGCACCAGCGCGAGACACTCGGGCGACTCCTCGTCGGCGGCTTTTTTGCGATGCTCATCATGCCCTGGTACTTCTTCTATCTGTATCCCAGCTACGTCGGCGTCGACACCGGAATTCTCGACGTCGACGCGACCACGTCCGTCGGCGTCTATCTCCCGCTCGCGATTCTGGGCGTTCTGACGACGATCGTGCTCCTCTATACGGGCAAGCCGATCCTCCGCGGGGCGTGGATCAGCCTCCGGACCCGCCGCCCAAATATGGATCTGCTGGTCGCCGTCGCAGCAGTCTCTGCGTACTGTTACAGCACGCTCGCACTCGCAACCGGGAGCACGCATCTCTACTACGACGTGACTGTCGCGGTCGTTCTGATCGTCACGCTGGGCCGGTACTACGAGGCTCGATCCCGCTCGAAGGCGACTGAACGACTCTCTGCGGTGACGAGCGCGCGACGCAGCGACGCCGTCCGGCTCACCGACGACGGGCGTGAGACCGTCGCTATCGAGGATCTAAGCCCCGGTGACAGGCTGATCGTGGCTCCCGGTGAGCGCATCCCGGTCGACGGCACTGTCGTGGCGGGAGCCGCTGCCGTCGACGAATCGCTGCTGACCGGCGAATCCCTCCCGGAGACGAAACGCCCCGGGGCGTCGGTCATCGGTGGCTCTGTCGTGACCGACGACGCACTCGTCGTCGAGGTCGGCCCGGCGGTGACGAGCACGGCGGATCGGATCGCACGAACCCTCTGGGAGATCCAGAGCGCCACACCGGGTGTCCAGCGACTCGCTGACGCGCTGGCGACGATTTTCGTCCCGCTCGTGTTCGCCCTCGGCGTGCTCGCCGCGACCTGGCAGCTCGTCACGGGTGCATCGATCGCCACCGCCATGCTCGTTGGGCTGACGGTGCTCGTGGTCTCCTGTCCCTGTGCGATGGGACTCGCGACGCCGCTTGCGATCTCGGCCGGACTGCGCGACGGGCTCGGCCTGGGTATCGTCGTCACGAATCCGTCGGTGTTCGAGACGGCACCCGACGCGGATACTGTCGTCTTCGACAAGACCGGGACACTCACGACCGGCGAGATGGTCGTCGATTCGGTCACCGGCGCCGAGGAGACACTCGAACGGGCCGGTGCCGTCGAACGATACGCCAGCCATCCGGTGGCTGACGCCGTTCTCGACGAGGCGACGGCTGCCGCCGACCCGGCCGACGGTGGAACCGAGACGCCACAGTCAGACGGCGGGGTCGCCGTTCCATCCGACGAGCCAACAGAGCCCGTGGCGGATACCACGCTTCCGGAGGCGACCGATTTCGCGCGCCACGCGGGCGCAGGCGTCGAAGCGACGGTCGAGTCCGAGCGCACTGTCGTCGGGCGGCCATCACTGATCGAAGCGGAAGTGGGTCCGATCCCGGACGACCTCCATCAGGAAATCGAGCGGATCGAGCGCCGGGGTGATCTCCCGGTCGTCGTCGGCTGGGACGGACAGGCCCGGGGCGTGGTCGCCGTCACCGACCGGGAACGCGACGACTGGGAGAACGCAGTGTCGTCGTTCACCGGGACGGAGGTCGTCATCCTGACCGGCGATCAGGAGTCCGGCGCCGAGCAGTTCCGCGACCACTCCGCAGTCGATCGGGTCTTTGCGGGTGTGCCGCCGGACGGCAAAGTCGAGACGGTTCGTCGGCTCGGTGCCTCCGGAACCACCGTGATGATCGGCGACGGCACCAACGACGGGCCGGCACTCGCCGCCGCAGATCTGGGAATCGCGGTCGGTGATCCCACCGCGCGGGCAACCGACGCTGCCGATGCGGTGGTGACGAGCGGTGAACTCGCGACCGTCGAGCGGGTGTTCGACATCGCGCACGGGACGCGCTCGCGGATCCGCCAGAACATCGCCTGGGCGCTGTGTTACAACGCCGTGGCCGTGCCACTCGCCGTCGCGGGGCTGATCAATCCGCTGTTTGCGGCGGCCGCGATGGCCGCGAGTAGCCTGCTCGTGGTGACGAACTCCCGACGGTCTGTCCTCGGCTAAGTAGCTGGTGGGATCGACGGCTCATACCGGTGGCTGCAAGAAGATAAAGAATTTCGACCCCCGTGGGGTGGAATATTTTTACGAATTTACAGCCACCAGTATCAGACGAGCCGGACCTGCCGGTTGAGAACGGTGCCGTCACCGTCGTAGAAGATCACGCGGAACTCCTTGCCGGATCTCGTTTCGGCGATCTCCGACCGCTGGAGTTCGAACTCGTAGGGCTCGCTGTCGATGGTCATGATTGTTTGACCGCCAGATCTGACCTCGATCGTGTCGACCCCTTCCGCGTCCTCGATGTGGCAGGTGACGACTTCCTCGCCAATGTTACAGACCAGCTCGCCGCTGAAATCAGCCGCTTCGTCGCCCGAGAAGGATGGCGAGAACTCGAGCATCATGATCGACGGGGTGATCGTGCCGAAGACGATGACGAGACTGAAGAAGATCGTGAGGTTGACCTTCCCGGAGTTTTTCGAGAACCACCGTGCCGCGGGGTGGTTCGCGGTTCGGCGCAGACGGATCGTCAGCGGGACGACCGCGAGGTGGGTAAACGGCCCCCAGACGAGCAGCAGGAAGCCGTAGGCCATCACGTAGGTCAGGACGCCCCAGCTGGGCTCGACCGAGAGCAACACCGAGCCGGCCATCCAGGCGAAGAAGCCGAGAAAGACCAGCGCACCGCTTTTCAGCCATCGCCAGGTCGGGGTGTTCGCGTAGTAGATACTCACGACGTCTCGCCAGAACTGCCTGATCAGCTTCCGGACCGTTGCTGGGAGTGACTTTTCCATCTCGCTTGTGTCTTGGGCCATAACTGTGGAATCGAAACCGTGACTCGTTCGTTTGCGCTGCTCCCCGGGTTATGCACCGATCGACCACAGGCGGGTGAGCAGGAACCAGTTCAGCGCGTACAGCGCGACGAAGGTCGCCATGAAGATCAGACAGAGCGCGAAGGTGCCGCGCATATCGACGGCGTGGATCGACTCACCACCGTCGGCCCGGAGCCCGCCATCCGGCAACAGTCCGGCGTCGTCGTCCCTGTCGAGTTGTCTGCCGAACAGAATCGAGCCGACAGAGACGAGGACGAACAGCGCGCCAGCGGTGATCGCGAGCACGGCGAAGACGCCGAAGATCATAAACAGCGGCTGTGCTGCGGAGAGGCTGAAATCGGTCCCCGGAATGTTCCGGACGACACTCGACGTCCGCCGCGGGACGCCGTAGAGAATCCCGATGTACATCATCATCAGCGTCGCGATCCCCATCGCACTCGCGTAGAAGTACGGGACGAGCGATGCCAGCGTGCCCGAGAGATAATCGCGCCGGAACATGGTCTTGATGACGAAAAAGACCAGCCCGATAAAGGCGAGTGTCGTCCCGACGGCGACGGTGCCGTGGAAGTGGCCGACCGTCGCGAAGGTGTTGTGCCAGGTCATGTTGAGCTGGAGCTGGCCCATCAAAACGCCGGTGATCCCGCCGACGAAGCCGAAGAGGATGATACTGAACACCGTCGACGAGAAGACGGGATTCTTCCACGGTGCCGAGGTGAGCCAGCCGAAGAGACCGCCGCCGAGGCCGCGCTGGCGACGACCCGCCTCGATCCCGGCCGGAATCGCGAAGGCGTGGATCATGCTGGCGAAGGCCGCGCCGTAGAAGGCATAAGAGGTGTTGAAGATCCGCCAGCCCGCAGAGAGCCCGGGGTCGACCATCAGGTGGTGGGCCGCACCCAGATTGATGAAAAAGAGATAGAGAATGAACGCTGATCGGGACACCTTCTCCGAGACGACCACTGCCCCGCCGACGACGTGGGTGAGGAAGTACCACACCGTAATCATCGCGAGCAGATTGATCTGCTGGGAGCCGTGGCCGATGATCCAGTACAGCTGTCGGTAGATCCCGGCGTTGATCGAGTTTATGATCTCGAGTTTCCAGATCAGTGCGTAACTGAACGCGGCAATCCCGCCGAGAATTGCCATGACGGCGATGATCGAGGTGACGAACGCGCCGAAGGCGACGAGTGGCAGCGTCTCGCTGGATCCGAGTCGTTTCTCCTTCCAGATCGCCACGAAAAATGGGAGTGCAGCGACCGTCGCCCCGACCAGGAAGAGCACCGCACTCGCGTAGAACGCCGCCGGGACGTCGAGAGGGACGTAGGCCGTCAAAAGCGGTGCGACCTGTCCGCCGTCGACGGTCCAGATCGACCAGTTGATACCGACTGCGCCGACCACCATCGTCACCCAGCCAGCCTTCGCGACGCTGGTGATAGGGAGTCGCCGGCCGAGCACCATCGGGCCGCCGACGTAGAGGATCGCGATCTCCATGAACACCATCCAGAAGATGAGCAGGTTCCAGGCGTGCATGCTGAGATGTCTGTAGTAGCCATCTTCCGGGATGAGACCGATCAGTTCCCAGCGCGTGAGCGCGACCGAGATCGCAAACAGCCCGCCGACGACCATCGCGATTACCGCCGTCAGTCCGAACAGTTTGACGTGATTTTCGGCCGAGCGGTGGATATCCAGCCCCGTCACCGAGCAGTTCCGAAAGCCATCCTCGTCGTAGTCGTTTGCGAAGAGTGCTGTAACTGGATTCATTCTTTCACGTAGAATTTGCCGTGCATGCTGTTGTGCCCGTTTCCACAGAACTCGTTACAGATGACGTGGTAGGTCCCCGGTTCGTCGAAGGACATCGGGACGACCCACTCCGACTCGGGGAACACCTGCAGATTGATCTGCTTGCTCAGCGACTCCTCCGGCCGGACGGAGAAGCCGTGTTGCACGTCGTAGGAACTCAGGTGGATATCGTACTCGCGGCCTGCTTCGAGGACGACCGGCAGCCCGTCCCAGAAAAACCGCAGTCCAGCGACGTAGACGTCGTCACCCGGCGGGACGATGGCGTCTTCGAACTCCGTCGAGTCGGCCGCCTCGTCTTTGTACTCGCTGACCCGCTGGCGATACTCCTCGATTTCGACCTCGTACGTTTCGCCGATCGGGTTCTGGTCGCCGAACTGCGTAAAGCCGCTCATCCAGCCGAAGATGCCGAGCGACCACGCGCCGGCGATCCCCAGCCAGATCGCTTCGCGGCGGTTCACGGCTCTATCCCACCAGTTCCCGTCCGGCGAATCGAGTGGATCAGACATCCCACATCACCTCGCTGGCACCGATATGATATCCAGCAGACCCCAGCCGACGTAGACGACGAGAAAAAACAGGATCGCCGCCAGTGCCAGAAGCCAGATACGGTTGTACACCTGCTGCATCAGAGGAATCGTCTCGCTATCCTCCATCGTAGCTGATTCGTTACTCATGTCTCTCTCACAGTGGATACTACCACACTCTCGTCCCTGGGGATTTCCCCGACTATATTCGGGAATTTAAAAAGTAGCCCGTGGAAAATACAGGACAATTAAACCTCTCGCCGACTTTCGATAGCCGGCCGTTGTGGCTCGATCACACGGTGACAGTTCCCTACGGGAACAGGAGCAGGGCTTCGACGACGATCGCAGCCAGCACGACGCCGAGGTAGGCGATCGAGACGAAAAACGTCTGCATCGTTGCGTCGTCTGTCCGCCGGCGACACTGTGAGACCGCACTCGCGAAAAAGACGGCGCCGGCGACGATCGCGGCGACGGCAAACAGCCAGCCAAGCGGCGTCAGAACGACGAGACTCGCCGTGACCAGCAGGGTCGCCCCGAGTGTCAGGAGCACCCGGCGGCGGGCTGCGGGAATGCCGGCGACGACCGGGAACATGGGGTAGCCACCCCGGGCGTAGTCGTCGCGGTAGGCGATGGCGAGGTTGTAGAAGTGCGCCGGTGTCCAGACGACGACGAGCGCGGCGAGTAGCAGGCCACCGACGCCGATCGATCCCGTGACGGCCGCCCAGCCGATCAGTGCGGGCAGCGCGCCCGAGCCACCGCCGATCGCGATGTTCCAGGAGGTGTTCGGTTTGAGAACCACCGTGTAGACGACGCTGTAGTAGACGATCGCAGCGAACGTGAGCGCGGCGGCGAGGACGTTGACGAACGCGACCAGCACCCCCATCGAGAGGACGACCAGTGCACTGGCGAAGATCGCGGCGTCGCGGACCGGGATCTGATCGGTCGCAACCGGCCTCTCGGCAGTGCGTTCCATCCGCTGGTCGCGCTCGCGCTCGAAGAGGTGGTTGAACGTGCCGCTGGCCCCGATCGCCAGAATTCCACCGGCGAGCGTCGCGACGACCGTGACGCCCGAGGGCCACTGGCCGGTCGTCGTCGCCAGCGCCATTCCCGCCACTGCGAGCAGACAGAGCAGCCACATGAGCCGTGGTTTCGTGAGTTCGAGGTACGCACTTGCTCGCGCGCGCAGACTCTCGAATCCGGGCTGGTCGTCCGCCCTGCGCTCGGGCTGTGGCGACTGGACTGACTGTTCGGCCTCTGCCGACTCGACGGGCGCTTCGGGCTGGTCGTGGTCAGTCGGTGTCGTCGCGGTAGAGGCAACTCGGCCGTCGCAGTCGGCCGTCCGTCCTTCGAGTGTCCAGCTCACGGCGATAAGCAAGCAAACGAAGATGGCGGCTGCGATGACGAGATGGAGTTCTGTGAGATAGGCGAACTCTGTGGTCGCGACCACTGCGCCGAGACCGATCTGCACGCCGAATATCGCCGCGCCGGCAGCCAGTGCGAGGCGTGCCCACCGGTCGAGTTCGACACGCCAGCCGGCAAGCAGTGTGGCGACGAGCAAACAGCCAGCGATTGCAGTCACGAACCGGTGGCCGACGACGAGCAAGACGTCCGCCGTCAGCACGGTCCCAGGTTCGGGCACGCAAACCGGCCAGCGCGAACAGTTTGCACTCTCTCTCGCAGCGACTGCCGCGCCGGATGCGATCACCGCGTACACGGTGATCGTCGTCGTGGCGAGCAGTGTCGCGAACTGTGCCTGCGTCGGATTCCAGCCGGGTCTGTTCGTCATGCTCGGGGATCGGTCTATACGCATCTGTCCGTCCCGTCGCTACCCAACCGTTGTCCCGAATATGTTCCCACGCCCTGGAGTCCGCTCGTCGGAGAAATTCACCTGGACTGCTCTCGGGCGACCGCTTCGAGGTAGTCGAACTGTCGTTCGAGCTCTTTTTTCCGCTGTCGGGAGATGACCGTCGAGTCGAGGATCGGACCCACGAGACTCGCGTCGAGTTCGAACTCGGTGGTCGCTTCGACTGTCGTCTCCCCGTCGTGGGATTCGAGCGTGTACCACGTCACCATGGTCTCGAAAATCCCGTCGAGCTGTTCGTACGCGAGTGCTGCCTCGTGGTCGATGGTCTGGAGTGTGAGGCTGATCGACAGCAGACCGACGTCGTTTTCGATCGTGAACTGGTGGCCGTCCACGGTAACTCTGTCGAAGCCAGCAGCCTCCATGAACGGCCCGATTTCGTGCATCGCCTGGCGGATCGGTGCCTCCGGACCGGGGATCGTCCGTCTGACGGAAACTGTCTCCATACTCATATTTACGAGCCGATCGGTATCAACAGTGGGTTACCACCTCCCGGCGGTGGCGACTGAACATATTCGGACCAAGGCTGACAGGTCCCGGAGTGAAAGCACAGGTTGATGTCAGAAATCGACGTTCGCGATCTGCCGCCGAAGGAACGCCACCCGAAAATCATGGCCGAGTTCGAACCGGGCGAGTCGCTGACGCTCATCAACGATCACGATCCCAAGCCACTGTTCTACGAGATGCAGGCCGAACGTGACGCCTTCGATACTGACAACTACGAACTGACGAAAGAGGGTTCGAACCGGTTCGTTGCCGAGTTTCCGAAGAAGTAGCCCGAGCGAGTGGTGTCGTATTGTATCGGTGTGCTGTCGAATCCCTCGCTGCTCGACCCGGAGACGGACATGTTCGGCACTACGTATCGGTGGCTCGCTCCCCGATTGTGTGGTATGTCGGTAGATGCCCACCAGTTCATCGAGGAGACAGACGCCCCGACTGACGAACCGATCGAACAGCTCGATGTCCGAAATCTCGGCCCGCCCAAACCGTTATCGGAGACACTCGAACGCCTCGCCGAACTGGACGAGGGCGTGCTCGTCCAGCTCAACGACCGCGCGCCACAGCATCTCTACCCGAAACTGGCGGATCGTGGGTACCGCTACGAGACCCGGGACACGGGGGATGCGGTTGTAACTCTGATCTGGGAAGAGTGACCGACGCTCAGGTCGTTTTCTCGTCGGGGTCGTCACCGTTTTCGGGCGGATCGACACCCTCGACGGCCTCGACTACCTCCGTCTCTTTCTCTGCGTTGACGTGCCAGCGGTCGACCTCCGACTCGTAGTCGGCGAGTTTGTTCGAGACCCGAATCTTCAGGTCGTCGTCGTTGACGTTGACCTCGAAGACGTACTCGGGGCTGTCGCCGCGGCTGACGCGCTGGATGTTCGCGCTGATGAGATCGTTGTCGAAGTAATACGGCGACATCCGCGTCATCACGTTCCGGTAGACGGTATCCTCGACTTTCCGGACCGCCTTTCGGCCGGCGGAGTCGGCCGCGCGGGCGACGTAATCGATGCTCTCCCCCCACTTGTCGACCGCCTCGTTGGGCTCGTCGAGATTATCGTACGACTCCGCGAGTTTCTCGCCCGCGGTCTGGAGATCCTCGTCCGGATTTTTCCCTTCCTTCTCACCTTTCCCTTTCTCCACACTCGCCTGCTCTGCCGTCTTTTCGTTTACATCCTCGCCGAGGCGTTCGTGTGATTTCGGCCGCCACTCGTCGAACTCATCGAGTGCCTCCTCGTCGAGTTCAGTTTCCCCAGCCAGTTCTTCCAGTGCTCGCGTGATGCGCTCTCCGTGTTCGACCGTTTGGATCCACGTTCCACGGTGCTTGAACCCGGAGACGCTCTCTTCGATATCTTCCATAGATTTGGACGGTTCGGCTCTGGGCACTGGTATGAAAGCTTCGTAGATAAACTTTGTCGCCCGCCCGCCAAGAACTAAGACTGCGGTCGCCGACGTGGCTGTATGCACGTGCTGCTCACTGGCGGCGCTGGCACGATTGGCAGCCAGATCGCACGCCAGTTGGCCCCCGACCACGAGGTGACCGTGCTGGACCGCGATAGCGACGGACTCTCTGCTCTCCCGGCCGGTGTCGAGACTCACCAGATCGATCTCACCGACGAGCGGGCAGTCCGACAGCTCCTCGATGGTGTCGCGGTCGACGCACTCGTCTCCGCCGTCGGCTGGTACGAACTCGCTGCGATCGAGGACTGCCCGCCGGACTCACTGCGTGCACATCTGGAGGCGAATCTCCTCGCTGTCCATACCCCGATTCACGCGGTACTTCCGACGCTCCGGGAACGACAGGGACGGGTCGTCGTGGTCGGTTCGATGGCCGGCAGCGTTCCACTCCCGTACCACGGCGCCTATAGCACTGCGAAAGCAGGTCTCGCCGGCTATCTCGACTCGTTGCGGCGGGAGGTCGATCCCTGTGGCGTCTCGGTCTCGCTGGTCGAACCGGGCCCGGTCCGGACTGGCTTCAACGAGCGCGCGGCCGCGGCGCTCGAGCGCATCGACGACAGCGCGTACGCCGATCAGTACCGCGAGTTCGACTCCTACACACCGGAAGCGACAGACACCGAGGCCGTGGTCGACACAGTGCTCGACGCTCTCGATGCAGACAGTCCCCGAGCGCGGTACCGGGTCAGCGCTCGGGCGCGCTGGCTGCCCCGACTCGCGGCGGTGCTCCCGACCCCGATTTTCGACCGCCTGATCCGGTCCGGGCTGCCGGGTGGCCTCCTCCATCGCCTGATCGACCGGTGACGATTGCTCCGGATCAGACACAGTCCCGGGGGTGGCTTGCAGCCAGCCTCCCAGTTGCGTACATTTTTGGTCACCTCACGTGAACAATAGACTATGACAGACCAGTGGGAGGTTCTCCTTCCGATACAGATCGATCCGTCCGGGCCCGAATCGATAGCTGATTTTGCACAGTGTACCAGCATGGGCGAGTACAGTAGTTACAGCGCGGCACTCGACGATATCGGGAGCTACGAGGCCGTTGTCGTCAGAACGGCCGAACTCGATGCAGCGCTGCTCGAACGCGCAGACCGACTCCAGGTAATCGCCAAACACGGGACTGGACTCGATAACGTCGATATCGAGGCAGCATCCGCGCGGGATATCGTCGTCTGTAACACGCCCGGCGCAAACGCACAGTCGGTCGCAGAACACGCCATTGCACTCCTCTTCGGTGTACACCGGAAACTCCACATGACGGACCGCCACGTCCGCGCCGGGAACTGGGAGCGGTCGACGCTGACGGGCCACGAGATCCAGGGCGATACCCTCGGACTGCTCGGCTTTGGCGATATCGCACAGATCGTCGCCTCCCTCGGTGACGGTATCGAGATGGATGTCCTCGCGTACGACCCCTTCCAGTCCGACGATGCCTTCCCGGATTTCGTCGAGCCGATCGAGACTGTCCCGGAGCTGTTCGACCGGTCGGACGCCGTGAGTATCCACGTCCCGCTGAACGACGAGACGCGCCACATGGTTTCGACTGCTGAACTGGAGGCACTCGGCGAGGAGGGTGTCCTGATCAACACCTCGCGGGGTGCGATCGTCGAGGAGGCTGCACTCATCGAGACGCTCGAAGAAGACCAACTGGCCGGGGCAGGTCTCGATACCTTCGCGGAGGAGCCGCCGGGTGAGGATCACCCGCTGTACGCCCGTGACGAACTCCTCCTGTCGCCACACGTCGGCGGGACGACTGATCAGGCACTCGAACGGATGAGCCGGAACGCGGCCGACAACATCCGAACTGTCTACGAGGGCGGGATACCAGAATCGGCTGTCAATGCCGACGATATCGAAAGGGGGCGGTCACGATGAGAACCGAGAACGGGCTCAAGCGCGCGATCGAAAACGGCGAGACTGTCTTCGGGGCGGCCGCGGCGACGTTCTCGCCGACGGTCATCGAGACGCTCGGCTACCGGGGGTTCGATTACGTCTGGCTGGATTTCGAACACTCCGGACCGAGCCCGTACGATGCCACTGTGTTCGAGGAGCTGACACGCGCCGCCGAGGTCGCCGATATCGAACTGCTCGTCCGTCTCCCCAAACCGGAGCCACCACTCGTCCGGAAGGTCCTCGATGCAGGCGTCAGGACGATCCTGCTCCCCCGGATCGAGACCGCAGAGCAACTCCAGCAGGGGGTCGAAGCGGCCTACTTCGGCTACGACGGCGAGGTCGGCGACAGGGGGGTCGGCGTCGGCCGCGCCGGCGAGTGGGCCGGCTACGTCGACAGCTACGTGCAAAACGAAGACGACGAGATTCTCGTCGGGACGATGATCGAAAACCAGCGGGCGGTCGAGAACCTCGACGAGATTCTGTCGGTCCCCAACCTCGGCTTCGCTTTCGTCGGCCCGGCCGACATGGAGATGTCGCTATCGGGCGGCGATCCGTCGAAAAAGAGTCCCGACGAACTCTCGGCTGCGATCGACAAAACGCTGCAGGCCTGTCTCGACGCCGATATGCCGATCGGTCGGATCCGAAACAGCGTTTCCGAGGCCCAGGACGCGATTGATTTGGGGTATCAGATTCTCCGGATCGGCGGGGATATCTCCGCGATGAAGGCGACGCTCGGGAGTCGACTCGACGAACTTCGGTAGGCGCTCACGTCCGACTCCGGAGGAGAACCGCGACTGGGACGAGCAACAGCGCGCCGCCGACGAACGGCGACCAGTAGACGACGACGTAGGCGGCGGCACCGAGTGGCGG
>Ga0207753_1000356_pt1 | contig 18233 bp, 18 predicted proteins | sample PonA233FremontCA_2_FD_187273 | JGI IMG/M metagenome (GOLD analysis project Ga0207753, IMG submission 187273) | Salt pond sediment microbial community from Fremont, CA, USA - Pond A23 Sediment 3 (SPAdes) | ecosystem: Environmental > Aquatic > Non-marine Saline and Alkaline > Saline | place: USA... | reverse complement strand
CGACCACGACGACCACGGCGAGGACGGCGGGGAGACCGGCGACCACGGCGAGGACGGCGAGGAGACCGACGACCACGACGACCACGGCGAGGAGACCGACGACCACGACGAGGACGGGGCGGAGTAGGCTGCGTCCGGCTCGGGCGGTGACCACCGGCGCCGGGCCTTCTCCCGGGGGGTTATACTTCTCACCTGCAAAGCGTAGCCCGATGACAGAGTGGATCGGCGAGACGTTCACGAGCGACGTCGGGTGGGAGCACCTGGAGACGCTAGTCGACATCGACACGCGGATGGCTGGAACCGAGGGCGAGCGCCGCGCGGCCGAAGCCACGCGGGACGCCCTCGACGACGTCGGCGCGCGGAACGCCCGACTGGAGCCGTTTCCCATCCAGGGGTGGACGCGCGGCGGTTCGACCATCCGCGCGGGCGACACCACGCAGGACTGCATCGCGCTCCCCCGGAGTCCGAGCGGCGACGTCACGGGCGAGCTGGTCGACCTCGGGTACGGCCTCCCGTCGGATTTCGATCGGGACCTCGACGGGGCGGTCGTCTCGGTCGCCAGCGACGTGCCGGACTGGTACGACCGGTACGTGCATCGACGCGAGAAGTACTACCGCGCGGCCGAGGCCGGCGCGGCGGCGTTCGTGTACGCCAACCACGTCGAGGGGTGTCTGCCCCCGACCGGGAGCGTCGGGACGGCGGACGCGCCGATCGGCGAGATCCCGGCGGTCGGCGTCTCGAAGGAGGTCGGCGCGCGGCTCGCGCGTCGGTTCGAGGGCGACCCCGTCTCGGTCTCGGTGGAGGCCGACGTTCACGACGCGACGAGTCAAAACGTCCACGCGGATCTGGGCCCCACTACCGAGGAGGCGGTCTTCCTCACGAGCCACGTGGACGCACACGACATCGCGGAGGGTGCCGCGGACAACGGCGCGGGGACCGCAACGGTCGTCGAGGTCGCCCGGGCGCTCGCGCAGCGCGAAGACGAGCTGGACACCCGCGTCCACTGCGCCGTGTACGGTGCCGAGGAGGTCGGGCTGGTGGGTTCGCACTACGACGCCACGAACCGGGACCTCGGGGAGATCGTCGCGGTCGTCAACAACGACGGCGTGGTGCGCGACCGGACGCTGGTCTGCCACACCAACGGGTTCGACGGCCTCGCCGACGCCGCGGAGCGGGTGGCCGAGCGGTCGGGGCACCCGATCGACGCCCCGCCGGAGCTGAACCCCCACAGCGATCACTGGCCCTACGTGATCCGTGGCGTGCCGGGCTATCACGTCCGCGCGGACACCGGCGACGTCGGCCGCGGGTGGGGCCACACCTACGCCGACACGCTGGACAAGCTCGCGGTTCGAGATCTCCGCGAACAGGCGGTACTCCTGACCCAGCTGGTCGTCGACCTCGCGAGCGAGGACACGACGGTCGAGCGCCGGCCGCGGGAGGCGATCGCCGAGCAGCTGGAGCGGGAGAACCGCGCGGCGGGGATGCGGGTGATCGGCGACTGGCCGTACTGATACTGTTTACTCTCGTCTCTTACCGGTGAGCGCCCGCACCGATGTCGACGATCACCGGTGAATAGTGAGAGTAAACAGTATAAGCCCCTCGCAGCGCCGAGCCCCTCGACCTCCCAAGGTTTACCTCACATCGAGTAAAGCAGTAGTCATGGGAATCGACTACACTGATCTCCACGACCCGAACGCGGAGTACACGATGCGGGAGCTGTCAGCGGGGACGATGGGGGTCACGGCGGATCGCGGCGGCGGCCGCGACGTGGAGATCACCGACGTCCAGACCACGATGGTCGACGGGAACTTCCCGTGGACGCTGGTCCGCGTCTACACCGATGCGGGCGTCGTCGGCACCGGCGAGGCGTACTGGGGCGCGGGCGTGCCGGAGCTCGTCCAGCGGATGACGCCGATGATCGTGGGCGAGAACCCCCTCGACATCGACCGGCTCTACGAGCACCTGATCCAGAAGATGTCGGGCGAAGGATCGATCGAGGGCGTGACCGTCACCGCGATCTCGGGGATCGAGGTGGCGCTCCACGACCTCGCGGGGAAGATCCTGGGCGTGCCCGCGTACCAGCTGCTGGGCGGGAAGTATCGCGACGAGATGCGCGTCTACTGCGACTGTCACACCGAGGCCGAAGCCGACCCCGACGCCTGCGCCGACGAGGCCGAGCGGGTGGTCGAGGAACTCGGCTACGACGCGCTGAAGTTCGACCTCGACGTGCCCTCCGGGTTGGAGAAGGACCGCGCCAACCGTCACCTCCGACCGGGCGAGATCCGCCACAAGGCCGAGATCGTCGAGGCGGTGACCGAGCGCGTGAAGGACCGCGCCGACGTCGCGTTCGACTGCCACTGGACGTTCTCCGGGGGCAGCGCAAAGCGGCTGGCCGACGCGATCGAGGCGTACGACGTGTGGTGGCTGGAGGACCCCGTTCCCCCGGAGAATCTCGCGGTCCAGGAGGAGGTCACCAAGTCGACCACCACCCCGATCACGGTCGGGGAGAACCGGTACCGCGTCACCGAGGAGCGTCGGCTGATCGAGAACCAGGCGGTCGACATCGTCGCGCCCGACCTGCCGAAGGTTGGCGGGATGCGTGAGACCCGGAAGATCGCGGACGTGGCCAACCAGTACTACGTGCCGGTGGCCATGCACAACGTCGCCTCGCCGGTCGCCACGATGGCGTCGGCCCACGTCGGGGCCGCGATCCCCAACGCGCTGGCGGTGGAGTACCACTCCTACGAGCTCGGGTGGTGGGACGAGCTCGTCGAGGAGCCCGTCATCGAGAACGGGTCGATCGAGATCCCCGAGGAGCCGGGGCTGGGCGTGACGCTGGATATGGACGCCGTCGAGCGGCACATGGTCGACGGCGAGGAGTTGTTCGATCCGGCGTAGCCGGATCGGGCTCGTGAAGCTTGCTTCACGGTGTTCGACGAGGGGTAGCCTCGTCGAGCCAGCAAATCTTCGATTTGCGCTGTTCGATCCGGCGTGGCCGCTATGCCCACCCCGCGCCGTTTCTCGACCGCCTCAACAGATCGGTTTGGGTTCGACGCCCATACCCACGAGCACGTCGGTGTAGTCGTCGTAGGCGAGTTGGACGACGTAGTTCGCGACGGCCTCGGCGGTCTCCCACTCCTCGTCGGTCTCACAGACCGAATCCAGCAGCTCCAGCCCCCGGTCTTGCGCGTCGGCCGTTTCGGTTCGTAGGTCGCGGAAGACGTTCGCGGCGGTCTCGTCGGCCTCGTTGACGAAGAAGCTGATCACCTGCACGTGCGTGCGGTCGCTGACCAGCGTCCGGCCGAGTAGCCCGCCCGCCAGGCGCTCGATCGCCCCCTCGCGGTCCCGGAGGTAGCCGTGCATCGGGCCGCTGCCCGGCGGCTCCACGTCCTCGCCCAGGAGGTCGGCGACCCGCTCGTAGTGGCGCTGCTCCTGGTCGGCGACGTCGGCGAACAGGTCGGCGGCCGCGGCGTGGGACTCCTCGGCAGCCCACGTGGCGAACGTCTCGCGGGCGGCGAGTTCACTGGTTGCGGCGGCGCGCAGGACGCTCTCGCGGTCGAGTTCCGCGTCGGTCAGCGCGATGAGGAGTTTGCTCGACCCGAGCCGGTCGAGCTCCGTCGCCTTCGCCGTCTCGACCGCGGCCTGCAGATCAGAGGCGTTCATACCTGGCGTACGGAGCGGCAGGCGTTAAGACTTGGCGCCGGCCGGCTCTACCGCGGTTCTTTATGTCGTCGGGCGCCGTACCCACGGGTATGATCGATCCCGATTACCCGGAGCCGGACGGGGAGGTCGACACCCTCCAGCCGGCGACGCTCGCGGCCCGAATCCGCGCCGGAGCGTCCGTCTCGATCCTGGACGTCCGCGACCGCGGCGAGTACGAGGCCTGGCACGTCGACGGGCCGCGCGTCACCAGCGAGCAGATCCCCCACGTGCGGTTCGTCCAAGCCGAGATCAAGGGGACCGTCGCCGACCTCGCGCCGGATCTCTCCGAGCCGATCGTCGTGGTCTGCGGCGAGGGGAAGGCAAGCGCGTACGTCGCGGAGCTCCTGACGGCCGCCGGCGCCGACGCGGCGAACCTGGCGGGTGGGATGGACGCGTGGGCTGACCTGCTGGTCGCCGCCGAGGTGCCGACCGACGGGGCGGCGGCGGTCCGCCAGTACCAACGCCCCTCCAGCGGGTGTCTGGGCTACCTCGTCGTCGACGACGGGGAGGCGGCGGTCGTCGACCCGCTCCGGGCGTTCGCCGACCGGTACGCCGCGGACGCCGCGGAGCTCGGTGCGGAGCTGCGTTACGCGATCGACACGCACGTCCACGCTGACCACGTCAGCGGCGTCCGGGCGGTCGCCGAGCGGACCGACGCCGAGGTGGTGCTCCCGGCCGGTGCGGCCGACCGCGGCCTCGCCGTCGACGCGACGCTCGTCGACGACGACGAGCGGCTCCCCCTCGGCGAAACGGCCCTGCGTGCGCTACGGGCGCCCGGTCACACCCGCGAGATGACGGCCTTCGTGGTCGGCGGGAGCGGTCGGGGGCAGGGAACCGCCGACGGTGCCGACGTCCTGCTCACGGGCGACAGCCTCTTTCTCCGATCGGTCGCCCGACCCGACCTGGAGGACGGCGTCGACGGCGCGCCCGAACTGGCCGCGCTACTCCACGGAACGCTGACCGAACGGTTCGCGAACCTGTCCGACGACGTCGTCGTGGCGCCGGGCCACCACGACGCCGCCACGACCGCCGCCGAATCGGGGGCCTACGCCGCCAGGCTGGGCGACCTCCGGGCGTCCGTGGCGGCGCTGTCGATGGACGCCGACGCGTTCGTCGACCACGTCCTCTCGGCGATGCCGCCGCGGCCGAACAACTACCAGCGCATAATCGCGACGAACCTCGGCCGCGAACACGTCGACGACCGGGAGGCCTTCGAGATGGAACTCGGGCCGAACAACTGCGCGGCCGCAGGGGCCGACGCCGACTGATACTGAGTACTCTCACTGTGTGCCGGTGATCACCCCCTCGTTGGCTGTGATCACCGGTGAGAGACGAGAGACGGGAGCAGTCCGTATCAGTCGTCTGCCGCGGCCCGGGAGGCGTCGCTGTCGAGGTCGCCCTCGATACTCGGAGGGTAGACGCCGCGTCGGAGCTTCAGGTCGCTCTGCGGCCGGGCCATACACGTCAGCGCGTAGTTCTCCGCCTCCTCCTCGGTCAGTCCGCGGGCCGCAGGTTGAGTCACCTCGCCCTCGACGATCTCCGCGGAGCAGGCCAGGCACATCCCCACCCGACAGGAGTACTCCTGGGCGATTCCGGCGTCGATGCACGCCTTGAGGACGGTCTGTGTGTCGGAGACCTGGACGGTCTCGTCGGTGCCGAGGAACTCCACGGCGTACTCTGTCATACCTCGCGGTTCGGTGGACCGGGCCAAAACTCTTTGCGAAGCCGGGCCGCCCGGGCCTGCCGTTCGGACGGGGACGCCCCGGCCCGTCCTACTCCTCGTCGTCGTCGGCACCGACGTTCGACCGAACGGTCAGTACCGGCGCCGCCGCGGTCCGGACCACCTTCTCGGCGACGCTCCCGAGGAGGAACCGGCCGACGCCGGTCCGGCCGTGGGTCCCCATCACCACCAAGTCGATGTCGTTGTCGGCGACGTACTCGACGATGACGCGGTGGACGACGCCGGTTTCGACGGCAGTCTCGACGTCCACGCCCGCGTCGGCGGCCCGGTCCGCGACGGCGTCCACCGCGGTTTCGCCTTCCGACTCGAGTCCGTCTGCGACCACCTCCGCCCCCACCTCGAGGGAGGAGTACGCCCCCACATCGACGACGTACAGGGCGTGAAGCGTCGCATCGTGCGTACGCGCGAGTTCGATGGCGTGATCGATCGCGTTCCCGGTCGCTGTGCTCCCGTCGGTCGGAACGAGGATCCGTTCGTACATCGGCTCGTTACGCAGTACGTCACCCGACGATTAGAAACCCCACCCCGTTCTGTCGGAACCGTTCCGGACGGGGAGAGACGGCAGGGTGGCGGCGATCACGCGGTGTCTCCCCCCGCGCGGCGAGGGCGGAACAACCTCGCGTGAGGCCGGTTCCAGGATGGACGGGACCGCGGTCGGCGACCGGGCGCCGCGGTACCTCGACACGGTGACCTTCCAGTACCGACCCGTCGCGGGCGGACCGCTGCCGTCTCACCTCGGTCGGGAGACGAGCGACACACCGGTTCGGGTCGGAAACTGGGGAGTGATCGTGGTCGTGGGGGAGCGCGTCGTGGACGGAGCAAGGAGCCGGGACTGAACCGGGGGGACTACCGGAAACCCATGGCCTCGATCTGTTCCTGATACCGGTTCCGGATGGTGACCTCGGTCACCTGCGCGACGTCGGCGACCTCGCGTTGGGTCTTCTTTTCGTTGCACAGCAGCGACGCCGCGTAGATCGCCGCCGCCGCAAACCCCGTCGGCGACTTCCCCGACAGCAGCCCCTGCTCCGCGGAGACGTCGATGATCTCGGTCGCCTTCGACTGGACCTCCTCGGAGAGCTCGAGCGCCGAGGCGAACCGCGGGACGAACTGCTTGGGATCGACCGGTTTCAGCTCCAACCCGAGCTCCTGGGAGATGTACCGGTAAGTCCGCCCGATCTCCTTCTGTGGGACGCGGGAGACTTCCGCGACCTCGTCGAGCGAGCGGGGGATCCCCTCCTGGCGGCACGCGGCGTAGAGCGCGGAGGTGGCGACGCCCTCGATGGAGCGGCCGCGGATGAGGTCCTCGTTGAGCGCCCGGCGGTAGATGACCGAGGCGACCTCCCGGACCGACCGGGGGACGCCCAGCGCCGACGCCATGCGGTCGATCTCCGAGAGCGCGAACTGGAGGTTCCGCTCGCCCGCGTCCTTCGTCCGAATCCGTTCCTGCCACTTCCGCAGCCGGTGCATCTGCGACCGCTTCTCCGAGGACAACGAGCGGCCGTAGGCGTCCTTGTCCTTCCAATCGATCGTCGTCGTCAACCCGCGGTCGTGCATCGTCTCGGTGATCGGCGCGCCCACGCGGGACTTCGACTGCCGCTCGGAGTGGTTGAACGCCCGCCACTCCGGGCCGCGGTCGATCTGACGCTCGTCGAGCACGAGCCCGCAGTCGTCGCAGACCAACTCGCCCTGGTCGGCGTCGGTGACGATCTCGTCGGAACTGCACTCCGGGCAGACGACGAGTTCGTCGTCGGTCTCTTCGGTCTCCTGCTCCCGCTGGCGCTGGCGACGCGAACGTTCCATTATAAGGTTTCTGGTGAAGGGTGAATTTAAACCTTTGTGACGGAATACCAATACGACCGACCGTGTCACCCACCGCCTCCCCTCGGTCCGACGGCCGACGCGACGGGTTCACACGAGCGGTTGCGACAGTCGTAATCCTGCTTCTCGTCGTCTCTGCGGGGTGTCTGTCCGGCGTGGACGGGCCCGGCAGCGGATCGACGGCGTCGCCTGCGAGCGATGGCCTCGCGGGCTCCGGCGCGGGCGTCACCGTGACCGTCACCGACGTCGTCGACGGTGATACGATCGATGTCGCGTACGCGAACGGAACGCGGGACACCGTGCGGTTACTCGGGGTGGACACGCCAGAAGTCCACACCGAAAACGACCCGGCGGAGTTCGCGGGCGTTCCCGACACGGCCGTCGGCGAGCGGTGTCTCCGGCGCGCCGGCGAGAACGCGTCGGCGTACGCGGCAGCCCGACTGGACGGCGAGACGGTCGAGTTGCGGTTCGACCCGGCATCGGAGCGGCGGGGCTACTACGGCCGACTCCTCGCGTACGTCACTGTCGACGGGGAGTCGTTCAACCACGCGCTGATTCGGGCGGGCCACGCCCGGGTGTACGACACCGAGTTTACCGAACGTGAACGCTACGAGGAGGCTGCGGCGATGGCGCGATCTGACGGGCGCGGCCTGTGGTCGTGCGCCGATGGGGGTGCGACCACCGTGACGGGAGAATCCGGGGCAGTCGAGGCGGGCACGCTCTCGGTCACCGACGTCAACGCCGACGCCACGGGCAACGACAACGAGAACCTGAACGGCGAGTACGTCGTCTTCCGGAACACCGGGGCGGAGCCCCTCAACATCTCGGAGTGGACCGTCGCCGACGAGGCGGGGCACGCCTACGAGTTCCCCGACGGAACCGTCGTCGACCCTGCCACTACGGTGACGCTCCGCACCGGATCGGGAACCGACACGGCGGCGACCTACTACTGGGGTGCGACGGGCGCGGTCTGGAACAACGACGGCGACGTGGTGATCGTCCGCAACGGCACCGGCTCGGTGGTGGTCCGGGCGCCGTACTGACCGGGTCCGGTTGCCGCCGGGTGGCAGGTCCGCGGGCCGTCGGGAGGCTTTTGTTCGTACCGGTGAATGCCCGACCTATGACATCGACTCCGGGGGCTGCCCCACACAGCACCGTCTGCGGGTGGGCGTGATGGCGTCGCGATCCGCACTCGAAACCCGGTTGGCGGTCGTCGCGGGGTTCGACGACCCGCAGGCGGACCTCGAACAGTATCCGACACCGCCGGGGTTGGCCGCACACGTCGTTCACACCGCGGATCTCAACGGCGACGTTGAGGGGCGCCTCGTCGTCGACCTCGGCACCGGAACCGGAATGTTGGCGCTCGGCGCCGCCCTCCGCGGCCCGGCCCGCGTTGTCGGCGTCGACGTCGACCGCACGGTGTTGCGGACCGCGGCGGAGAACCGACGCCGTGTCGGGACGACCACCCCGGTCGGGTGGGTCTGTGCCGACGCGACCGACGCGCCGCTGCGGCCCTCCGGGCCGACCACGGTGGTTATGAACCCGCCGTTCGGCGCGCAGGACGGCAACGAACACGCCGACCGGGCGTTCCTCGCGACCGCCGCCCGCATCGCGGACGTGTCCTACTCGGTGCACAACGCGGGGTCGACCGGGTTCGTCGAGTCGTTCGCGGCCGACAACGGCGGCAGCGTGACGCACGCGTTCCGGGCCGAGCTCGACATCGACCGCCAGTTCGACTTCCACGACGCCGACACGCGAGCCATCGACGCGGAGGTCTACCGGATCGAGTGGCCGAACGCGGACGGGTAGCGCGCCCCCGGGGAGCGACCACGGACGGAGTCTTTTATACGCGTCGGGGCCCAATCCGGGATAGTGAGTAGTGCCGCCGTAGTCCAGTACCCGCTAGCCCGAGGCCCTCCACGCGACCCGCTGCGGCGACCGGTCGGGTCCGCGAGTGGAACCCGCTATGTCGCCGGCCGCGGCGGGGCGGCACCCGAATTCGCTCCCCTCGGTGGCGGTGCACGATGAGCGTCCGCGAGCGGCTCGGCGGCGTGTTCAAGGGACAGGAGGAACTGGACCTGACCGACGGGTCGATCCCCCGGTCGCTGTTCTTCCTGTCTCTGCCGATCGTCATCACCAACCTGCTCCAGGTTGGGTACAACCTCGCGGACACGTTCTGGCTGGGCCGGTTCAGCACCGAGGCGCTGGCCGCGATCAGCCTCGGGTTTCCGCTGGTGTATCTGTTCATCTCGTTGGGGCTCGGGCTGACCGTCGCCGGCAGCGTACTCGTCGCCCAACACACCGGCGCCGAACAGCCAGGCGAGGCCGAATACGCCGCGTCCCAGACGGTCGTGTTCACGCTACTGGCAGGGGCCACCGTCGGTGCCGTCGGGTTCGTGTTCATCGACGAACTCCTCCAAGTGTTCGGGGCCGAACCCGTGGTGCTCACGCTCGCGACCGAATACATGCGGATCATCACCGCGGGGCTGCCGTTCCTGTTCGGGTTCACCGTCTTCGTCGCGCTGATGCGCGGCGCCGGCGACACGGTCACGCCGATGGTCGTGATGCTCGGCACGGTGATCCTGAACGTGGCCCTGGACCCGGTCCTCATCTTCGGGTGGGGCCCGTTCCCGCGGCTGGGCGTCGAGGGCGCCGCCGTCGCCACGGTCTTCTCACGGGGCTCCGCCATGATCGTCGGGATCTGGATCATGCTCCGCGGCACTCACGGCATTCGAATCAATCCGCGTGAGATGTGGCCCGACCCCGCGTACATTCGGACGCTGCTCCGGATCGGCGCGCCGGCGTCGCTCGAAAACACCGGCCGGGCGATCTCGATCAACGCGGTGCTCCTGATCGTGACGCTGTTCGCCACGCCCGTCGTCGCGGGGTTCGGCGTCGGAATCCGGGTGTTCTCCATGATCTTTATGCCCGCGATCGCCATCGACCGCGGCGTCGAGACGATGACGGGCCAGAACATCGGCGCCGGGAAGTTGGAGCGGGTCTCGGCCACCAACCGCTTTGCGGCCACGGTGTCGTTCCTGCTGCTCGCGGGGCTGGGCGTGCTCACGTTCGTCTTCGCGCCCGACATCATCCGGGTGTTCGACGACACGCCGGCGGTGGTCCGGGAGGGGGCGACGTTCCTCCGGTGGATCGCGCCGACGTTCGGGTTCGTCGGCGTGCTCCGGGCGTACAGCGGCGGGTTCCGCGGCGCGGGGAAGACGCTCACCGCGGCGACGATCGCGGTCGTGCTGTTCGGCTTCATCCGGCTGCCGATCGCGTACGTCGCCTCGCAGGGGCTGGTCCCGCTGGATTTCTGGATCTTCGCCGACCCCACTCCCGAGGGAATCTGGTTCGGGTTCGTGGTCTCGGGGATCGTCGCGGCGGTCGTCGCGGCCGTGTGGTTCGAGAGCGGGTCGTGGCGCGACGGTAACCTGACCGAGGACGCGACACGAGGAGGGAACGCCGAACCGAACGCCGACCCTGCCGGTTCGGACCCGGACCCCGGGGGCGACCCCGATCCGGATCCCGACCGCGAGCCCGGGGTTCCGCCCGCCGACAACTGAAACCGGCCGGACGCCCGGCTGACTCGTCTACGGGAATCGAAGCGGCAGGACGGCACTCGTGTCTCGACGACCGACGTCAGCCGTCCGGCTCGGCGTCGACGGGCGTGACGCCGGTGACCTCGAACCGTGCGCCGCCGCTGTCCGCGTCGGTCACTCGGATCGACCAGCCGTGTTCGGCGGCGATCTCTGCGACGATGTGGAGTCCGAACCCGGTCCCGTCGGGCGCTGTCGAGTGTCCGCTCTCGAAGACTGCGTCGCGGCTGTCGGGTGGGATCCCGGGGCCGTCGTCCGCGACGTAGAAGCCGCCGCCGGTCGGCGGGTCGTCGAGATCGCCGACGGTGATGTGCACCGTCTCCTCGGTCCCAGCCTCCGAGCCGGTCTCGGCGGTCGTGGGACCGCGGCCGTCAGCGTCTCCGTGAGCCGCCGGTTCAGGGCTCGTGGACCCGTGTTCCACGGCGTTCCGAAGCAGATTCTCCAAGAACTGCTGGAGTCGACCCCGGTCGGCAGCGATCGTCCGCGAACAGGTGACGTCGAGCGTTGCGGTCCCGGTCGAGACGGTCCGCCAACAGGCCTCGGTGAGCGCTCCGAGGTCGATTGGCTCGGGGTCGATCGCCGCCTCGCCGTGCCGCGCCAGCGTCAGGAGGTCGTCGATCAGGTCCTGCATTCGGGTGTGGGCCTGCTCGGCCCGGTCGAGGTGCTCGCTCGGATGCTCGTCCCGTGCGAGTTCGACGGATCCCTGCGCCACGTTCAGCGGGTTCCGGAGGTCGTGGCTGATCACCGACGCGAACTCCTCCATCCGCCGCTCGCGTTCCTTGCGTGCGGTGACGTCTCTGGCCACGCTCAGAAGCGCCGCCTGGCCTCGGTAGTCCACGACGGAGGAACTGACCTCCACCGGAATCTGCTCGCCGTCACGCGTTCGGTGGACCGTCTCGAACACGCGCCGGTCGTCGGAGGCGATCTCCGGGCCGCGGAGGCGGTCAAGCCCGTAGGCACGGGCGTCGTCACTGTCGGGATCGACGTCGACGTCGATGTCACGAAGCGACATCGAGAGCAGCTCCGATCGGCCGTACCCGGTGATCTCGACCGCGGCTCCGTTGACAGCCAGGAACGACCCGTCGGCGTCGATCACCCACGCCGCGTCGTTCATTCCCTCGATCAGCTGTTCGTACTCCGCGCGAGCCTGTTCGAGCTCGCGCTCCCGGCGGGTTCGTTCGGTGACGTCCGACAGTGAAAACACGACGCTATCGACATTGCCGTCGGCGTCGAAGAGCGGCGCCCCGTTGATGTGGAGGATCTTCCGCGTCCCGTCGGGCCACTCGATAGTGTGTATCACCCCCGAGACCGGTTCGCCGGTGTCCCGAACCCGTCGGAAGGGGAGATCCTCGTCGGGAATCGGATCGCCGTCAAGGTCGGTGATCGCCCACGCGGGATCGTTGTACGCGCGGTCGGTGAGGTCGGACTCCGTGAGTCCGAGTACCGCCGTGGCGCGGTCGTTCGCGAAGACGAACCGCCCCTCGTAGTCGAGTTGAACCACGCACGACGGAACCGTCGTGAGGATCTGTTCGAGGCGATCCCGTCGCTCGGCCGCGGCGACCCCCGCACGCCGGGTCGACACGGCGTTCCGGATCCGTTTCGCCAGGGTCTCGTACGGGTCAGCCCCGGTGTTCTTCGGGAGGTAGTCGGTGACGCCCGCGGCGATCGCGTCGCTGGCGATCCCTTCGCTCCCCGTGCCCGTGTAGAGCACGAACGGGAGTTCGGGGTGCTCCTCGCGGACGGCTTCGAGGAACGCGATCCCGTTCCGGCCCGGCAGATCGTAGTCGGAGACGACGCAGTCGATGTCGGGTTCGAGCTTCGACTCGGCGACCGACTCGGACCGAGCTCCCGACCCCGACGCCGACAGGATCGCAAGCGCGTCGTCGGGGTGCGTCGCCGTCCGGACGGTGAGCCCGGCGTCGGCCTGCTCCAGTTGTGCGGCCGCCGGATCGACGAACTCGGGCGTGTCGTCGACGTGGAGTACGGTGATCGTGTCGGCTGCACCCGTCATCGGATGCGATTTGCAACGGGACGCGGACACAAGTACTTCTCGTCCGTCCGCCGGCGTGTCCCGGTTGGCAGGAGTCGACGGCGACGCGCTCGCGTGAACCCATCGGACCTCACCGACTAGTCCGGCGAGCCGGTTTCGAGCATCCGGACGAACAGGTCCTCGAAGCCGTCGGCGTCGAGTGACTCGACCACCTCGGTCCGGGGGTCGCCGTCGCCGACGCCGTCCTCGTCGACCGCGGAGTATCCGCGAGTCATCCCCTCGCGGTCGTCCACGTCGACGTGGTAGGTGCTCGACTCCTCGAGCAGGGCCGGCTCGATCAGCCCCGCGACAACCGCCGAGTCGGGCTGGGTCGTGACGTCCTCGTCGAACGACTCCCGGTTGAACTCTCGAACCGGGGTGGTGATCTCCGCGTAGAAGTCGGCGTAGGGCGTGTCCATCCCGTCGATCCGCGCCAGGGTCTCCGCGTCGAAGACCGTATCCCGAACCGTGAGCCCCCAGTCGAACAGGGTCACGTCGAGTTCGTTCAACACCAGCTTCGCGGCGTCGGGGTCGACCCAGAAGTTGTACTCCGCCGCCGGGGTGACGTTGCCGAGGCAGTTGACGTTGCCGCCCATCACCCACACCGAGTCCAGCAGCTCCCCGAGGTCGGGCTCCTTCCGGAGCGCGAGCGCGACGTTCGTCAGCGGCGCGATGCAGACCAGAGTGAGTTCGCCCGGGTGTTCCCTGGCGGCGTCGACGATGAAGTCCACGCCGTGGCGATCGCCGGATTCGATCCCGGTGTCGGGGAACAACGACCCGCCGAGCCCGCCCTCGCCGTGGACGTAGTCGGCGTAGTCGTGGTGCTTCAGCAGGGGCTTGCGCGCGCCCTCGTAGACGGTCACGTCGTCCGTGACACCCGCGAGATCGAGGGTGTACTTCGCGTTCTCGACCTGGGAGTCGAACTCGACGTTCCCGGCACAGATGGTGACGCCTTCGATCTCGATCCGGTCGGAAGTCGCCGCCAGAAGCAGCGCCTGGGAGTCGTCGCCCGCGGTGTCGGTGTCGATGATCACGCGCCGCGGCTCCGGGTCGTCCGTCGGGTCCGGCGATCCGCTCATGTCTCACGTTCCGCGGAGGTCCTGCAAATAGCTACCGAAGCCCGCGGCGCGGTCAGGCTCCGAAGCCGTCGACCGCCTCGCGGTCGGGCAGCGCCGGCACGACCTCGAAGGTCGTACACGAGAGCCCGCCGCAGACGCACCCGAACCGACTCGCCGCGACGATCGATCGCCCCTCGGCGCGCGCCACCGCGACGCCCGCGTTGAACGCGTCGCCGGCACCGGTGGTGTCGACGACCTCCACGTCGACCGCGTCGACGTGCTCCCGCGCCCCGTCGTCGACGATCGCGCCGCCGTCGCCGAGTGTGAGGACCGTCGTCTCGACCCCGAACTCGGACAGCGAATCGAGCAGCGCCGACTCGGAAACCTCGGCGGTCGGGTCGCGGCCCGAAAGCACGCACGCCTCCCCGCGGTTCGGCGTCAGGACGTCCACGTGGTCGAGGAGCGTCTCGGGCAGCTCCCGGGCGGGGGCGGGGTTGAGGATCACTTCCGTTCCGGCGTCGTCCGCGATGCGGGCGGCCTCGATCACCGGGTCGAGGTCGGTCTCGAGTTGACACAGCAGCACGTCGGCGGACCGGATGGGCTCGCGCGCCGCTCGAACGTCCGCGGGCGACAGGTGGCCGTTGGCGCCCGGCGCCACCGAGATCGCGTTCTCACCGTCGTCGTCGACGACGACGAAACCAACCCCGGTGTGGGCGTCGTCCGTCCGGCGGACGTGGTCGACGGCGACGCCCTCCTCGTCCCACAGCTCCACCGCCCCGTCGCCGAACCGGTCGTCGCCGATACACCCGACGAACGACACCGCGGCGCCGAGCCGGGCGGCCCCGACCGCCTGGTTCGATCCCTTGCCGCCGACCCCCTCCGCGAAGTCGCCGCCGAGGACGGTCTCGCCGGGCGTCGGAAGGGAGTCGACCGCCATCGACAGCCCGTGGTTGTACGAGCCGACCACCGCGACCCGAGGCGGCGCGTCGAGTTCAGTACCCATCCTCGCCCGCCCCTCCGGTGACGATCGCGACGCCGCTGGAGGCGCCGAGCAGGTCCGCGCCGGCGTCGAGCAGCGACTGCGCCTCCGCGGCGGTCTTGATCCCGCCGCTCGCCTTCACGCCGACCGAGCCGTCGACGCGGTCGGCGATGAACCGGACCCGGTCGACCGTGGCCTCGCCACCCACGCCGAACCCGCTGGAGTTCTTGAGGTAGTCGAACCCCGCGTCGACGGCGTACTCGATCTCCCGCTCGGCCTCGGCCTCCGTCAGGCCGCCCAGTTCCAACATCAGCTTGATCGTGGCGTCGCCCGCGGCGTCGACGAGAGCGGCCAGCTCCCGGCGGAACGCGTCGTCGTCGCCGGATTTCAGCCACCCGAGGTTCGCCATCACGTCGATCTCGTCTGCGCCCGCCGCGACCGCGTCGCGGATCCCGGTCACCTTGCTCAGGGTCCGGTCGCCGCCGAGCGGGTATCCGAGCGCGGTGCAGACGCTCACGTCGGTGTCGGAGAGGGTCTCGGCCGCGAGCGGGACCCAACACGGCTGGACCATCGCGCCGTCGAAGCCGTGAGTCCGACACTCCGCGAGAACCTGCTCGATCCGGGCGCGGTCCGCGGTCGCGCTCACCTCCGTGTGCTGAATGCAGCCTGCGAGGTCGCCTGTGGTCATCGTCGGTGCACACACCCGCCCGAGTGAAAAAACGACCAGGTTCCCGCGTCCCGCTCGTCGGGTCGCCGCCCGATCCGTCCACGTCTCGGATCGTGGTCGTTCTCGTTCGAGTACACTTTCGAGGCCGGTTGCGTGTCGGTAACTTCGAACAGTGCCGTTCCGGCCGCTCTCCGGGTTGAGATCGCCGAAAAACGGGCTCTTCGACGGCCACGCGGAGCGGCCTCAAGAATTATGCCATACCGCATACGGTCCGTTCGGTTGTGTTTCGAGGCGGCGGCAGGGAGTCCGAGCCCTCGATGCAGCCGAACCGTGTGACCTACTCGACCTGCTCGAACCGGTAGGTCAGGACCTCGTCGGCGTCGTCCCACGTGAAGTCCCCCGGGTGGACCCGCTTCATCCGTTGCTTGTACGCCTCCAGCGACTCCGACCCCTCCCGTCTCGCGTCGGCGTCGGTGAACTCGCCGAGCGTCCGGCGGTCGACGCTCGTCACCTCGAACGTGGCGCCGTCGATCTCGAACGTGTCGCCCGCCTCCGCGTACCGGGCGCTCGCACCGCGGGTCAACTGGGTGATCTCGCCGTCGCGGACGGACTGTTGGACGCGGTCGTTGGGGAGGATGTCGTCGGGATCGATCGCGGTCATACCGTCGCGTTTGACCGTCGGACTCAAAGTTCCATCGCGTGCCGCCCGTCCGTCAGGAGGCCAGCGAGTGGGGCGGACCGCGGCGGCGTTCCACGGGTGAAACCTATGTCGCCGGCCCGCCGAGAGGGAGTCGATGGAGCGACGCTCGGTGTACCGGGACGGACTCCTCGCCGCCGTCGTGTGTGTCGCGACGGTCGTCTGGGCGCTTCGGTCGGGCGTCGGCGCCGGCGCCCTCGTCGACCCGGGTCCGGCCGCGGTCGGCATCGTCGGGACGGTCGCTCTCGAACTCGTGTTGCTTCGGTTCCCCGACCTGACGCGACGGCTCTGGGAGCGACCGGGAGTGCAGGCGGTGGCCACTGTCGGCACGGTCGGTGTGGGGGTGGTGGCGGTGTCGACCGGGGCGGTGTGGGTCGCCGCCGTGCTGGTGTGGGGACTCGTGGCGTACCTGGCGCTGGTCGGGGTGGTGGTAGGGGTCGGATCGAACCCGTTGGGCCGATTCGCCAGGTGAATCGCCTCGGGGTCAAGCCCCCGGGCATTCTGTAAACCGGTTCGGGACCGGGACCGTCGGGTGGGAGACGCGACCGACGACGGGGCGCCGCTGCAGTGACGCTTACCTCGCCCGCGCGACCACGGCCACGAACGGATCCGTCTCGGGTCGGTCCCGGACGACGTCCGTGACGGCGAACCCGCCGGCCTCGCAGTACGACCGAACGAGGTCGATCCGGCCGTCCATTCCGGCGGTTCGCCACGCCCGGACGGCCTTCGTCGGGAACATCCGGTTCGTGAAGCTCACGACGACGACGCCGTCGGGCGCGAGCACCCGGCTGAACTCGGCGAACACCTCGCCGGGGTACTGGAGATACTGCACGGAGAGCGCACACAGGACGGCGTCGAACGCGTCGTCGTCGAGCGGGAGGTCCCGATCGGCGTTGAGATCCTGCAGAAACCACTCGTCGACGGCGTCGTTGGCGGCGAGTTCGGCCTCGTTGAGCCCGTGACCGACGACGCGGCCGTACTCGCGGTCCGGGAGGTGCGACACCCAGCTACTCGTGGCGTCGAGGACGCGGTCCCCGTCGTCGAGCACCGATCCGTACACCCCGGTGAGTCGGTCGAGGAACCCATCGTCGGCGTGGGTAACGAACCGCGGCTGGTCGTAGAAGGCGGCGTCGGACCCCGAATCGAGCTTGGCCCGGTCCGCCGCCGGGAGGAGTGGCTCCATACGACCACACACGGCCGCCGACGCAAAGAACGGCCCGGCCGGACGGTCCCGGGGAGTCGACGGCCGGCTCACTCGGTCGCCGACAGAACCGCCCACCACCCCGCCGTTGGCCCGTCGAACATATGCTCGGGGACGAGCGGGGCCGGAACCGGTCGAAAGCCGCCGCGGCGCATCGCGGTGATTCCGGTGTACCGCTGGACGGGTCGGCCGGCGAAGTCGAGCACGCGGATCTGTTTGTCCCGGTCGCGGTGGTACGCGTAGGGAAAGCTGGCCCGCGGCGGACACGCGAGCGCGTCGACGTCGTCGAGTCGCGCGAGGAGGGTCTCCCCCGCTCGGAGCTCCAGCCACGGGGCGTCGGAGCCGCCCCCGCCGGCCGCGGTCGACCCCTGAGCCGGCGATCCGGATCCCTCCCCGGGCACCGACAGCCCCGGGGTGAGGTCCTCCGGCGGAGTCTGCGACTCCCGCCAGACGAGCGGGTCGCCGGTCGGAACCGCGGCGTACCCGCCCTCGTCGAGCGGAACCCGATCGGGACCGGTGTGAAACCGGCGGCGCCCGTCGTCGGCCCCGGCGACCCCGGCGGGCGGCGACAACAGCCGTTCGGCCGCGTCGGCCGCATCACGGCTCGGAACGACGAACAGCGTCGCCCGACCGTTGGTGCGGTTGTGCCACAGCCGCGAGAGGGTCGTCGTGGGATCGGCCTCCGGGAGCGGTTCGATCGCGACCGGCCGCCCCGCGGTCAGCACCGTCTCGGGCGCCGGGGCAC
>Ga0207753_1000355_pt1 | contig 18236 bp, 14 predicted proteins | sample PonA233FremontCA_2_FD_187273 | JGI IMG/M metagenome (GOLD analysis project Ga0207753, IMG submission 187273) | Salt pond sediment microbial community from Fremont, CA, USA - Pond A23 Sediment 3 (SPAdes) | ecosystem: Environmental > Aquatic > Non-marine Saline and Alkaline > Saline | place: USA... | reverse complement strand
GGGGATCCGCTCCAGCCCGCCCTCGCGGCGGTAGACGGTCGCATCCTCCCCGGAGACCGCGACCACCACGGCCGGGTCGAGCGGACCGACTCCGCCCCTTTCGCGCAGTACACGGTCGAGCTCGACCGGACCCATGCGCCCGCTTTCGCTTGGCACGACTCCGGAGACATCGCCGATCGCACCGCGGGCCGCGGCGTCCAGACGGGCCTGGATCTCCTCCGGGGCCTGCAACCGGTCGGCCTCCAGGGCGCCAATCGGCCCGGCATAGCCGCGCCGCTGCTCGTAATCGACCAGCGCCGTATGGAGCGCGTCCTGCGCCGCCCGCTGGCGCGATGCGTCGACGCTGGTGTATACGCGGTAACCGCCCGTATAGACGTCCTCACCGAACCGCTGTACGGCCTCGAGACGGGCCATTTCGCCCACCCAGGGTGCATCCACGGCCAGCGGCGCGCTGTGGGTCGTCGCGGTGACGGAGGTGCGCAGCGCCCGTTCGTAGGCCTCCTCATCGAGCATGTCGTTCGCGCGCATCCGGCCGAGCACATAATCGCGACGCTGCTGCGCCCGCTCGGGGTTGGCGATCGGATTGAAGGTCGATGGCGCCTTCGGCAGGCCGGCGATCATCGCCATCTCGGCGACCTTGAGTTCTTCGACGTCCTTGCCGTAATAGACCTGCGCGGCGGCGGCGACGCCGTAGGCCCGTTTCCCGAGATAGATCTTGTTCAGGTACAGCTCAAGGACTTCGTCCTTCGAGATCTCGCGCTCGATCTTGAGCGCAAGGAAGATCTCGTTGATCTTGCGCAGATAGGTCCTCTCCCGCGACAGGAAGAAATTGCGCGCGACCTGCATCGTGATCGTGCTGCCGCCCTGCGTCTTCTCGCCAGTCAGGACCAGATTCCAGGCCGCACGGACAATCCCCATCCAGTCGACGCCCGGATGCTCATAGAAGCGATCATCCTCGGCGGCGATGAAGGCGTTGCGCACGGGCTCGGGGATCGCGTCGATCTCCAGCGGGATGCGCCGCTGCGTGCCGTACACGGCGAGCAGCTCGGCGTCGCGCGTATAAACGCGCAGCGGTTCCTGCAACTGGACGTCACGCAACTGGTCGATTGCGGGCAGTCGCGGTGCGAGATAGAGATACAGGCCACCCAGCAGCAGCGCACCGGCGGTGAAGCCGGCAAACGCCATCGCGGTGAACCATTTGGCAAGGCGCCAGGAGAGTCGGGATCGCGCGGTCATGGAATCTCGAACGTGCTAGAGTCGTCGCGGCGACGGGGCGAGCCGAGTATAAAGGAAGCCATCGTCACCTCGCACGGTCCGGCCGATGGACCGTGCCAATCCGGAGTGCGGGCGGATGGCGCCATCAGGCGGGCTGACGGCACCGTGACCGGGTCGCTGGACATTGAACCGGGAATAATGTAGGAATTTTAAAAACTTGCGATCAAGAATTAAACCGCCTTACTATCATTGCGAAATCAATGGACGAGAATAACCGGACAAACCATTGTTCCTTTTCAAACGCAGACAAGCGCCGGTCCTCGGCATCGACATCAGTTCGACCTCGGTCAAGCTGCTCGAACTGAGCCGGACCGGCAGCGGCTTCCGCGTCGAGAGTCACGCGGTGGAGCCCCTCCCATCCGAGGCCGTTGCCGAGAAGGTCATCCAGGACGTCGAGGCGGTCGGCGAGGCGGTACGCAGCGCCGTGAAGAAGGCCGGGACACGGGTCAAGGACGCGGCGGTCGCCGTGCCCGGATCGGCGGTCATCACCAAGGTGATCACCATGCCCGCCACGCTCGGCGAGGAGGACATGGAGGCCCAGATCCAGATTGAGGCGGAACAGTATATCCCCTACCCGCTCGAGGAGATCAATCTCGACTTCGAGGTGCTCGGGCCGAGCGACGACAATGCGGAGACGGTTGATGTCCTGCTCGCCGCGTCGAAGAGCGAGAACGTGGAGATGCGCTCGTCCGCGGTCGCGCTCGCGGGCCTGACGGCGAAAGCGGTGGATGTCGAGCCGTACACGATCGAGCACGTTTGCCAGGCCCTGCCGGAGATGCTGCCGGACGGCGGCATCGACCGCACGGTCGCGGTCATCGATGTCGGGGCCACGGTCACCAGTCTCAACGTGATCAATGACCGCGAACTCGTATATACCCGCGAACAGCCTTTCGGGGGCAAACAGCTCACCGAAGAGATCATGCGCCGCTACGGCCTGTCCTATGAAGATGCGGGCCGAGTAAAGAAACAGGGCGGGCTTCCGGACAATTACGAACCGGAGGTCCTGGAACCCTTCAAGAACACCATGGCCCAGCAGGTCAGCCGCTTCCTGCAGTTCTTTTTCTCATCGAGCGATTTCGAGAGCGTGGATCAGATCCTCCTCTGCGGTGGCTGCGCGACGATCGACGGGATCGATGAATTCATCGAATCGCACATCGGCACGCCCACCGTGATCGCAAACCCGTTCCAGGAGGTTGCGCTCGGCTCCCGGATCAACCGCCAGCGCCTGATGGCCGACGCGCCATCCCTGATGATTGCATGTGGGCTGGCCGTGCGGGGGCTCGACTGACATGGCACGTATCAACCTCCTCCCGTGGCGCGAAGAACGTCGCCGCCAGCTGACCCAGGAGTTCGCCCGGCAGGCCGTCCTGGCTTCCCTGTTCGCGATCGCGATCGGCGGCTACGCCTGGTATCACGTGAACGGCATGATCGACCATCAGCGCGATCGCAATGACTATCTGGAGGAGGAGATAGCGGTCCTGCAGAAAGAGATCGAGCAGATCGAGGAACTCGAATCCACGCGCCGTCAGCTGGTCGCGCGCATGGACGTGATCCAGCGCCTGCAACAGCGGCGGCCGCAGATCGTGCATCTGTTCTTCGAGATCGCGGACACGTTGCCCGATGGCGTATATCTGACCCAGGTCACGCAGAAGGGCGACAAACTCAGCGTCAATGGCCGGGCGGAGTCGAATGCACGCGTGTCTTCCTACATGCGCCGGCTGGATGCCTCACCCTGGCTCACCGACCCGGAACTCCAGATCATCGAGTCCGAAGATGATGACGTCAGCCGGTTCACGCTGAACCTGGCGCAGACGGTTCCGGATTCGGACGATGACAGTGACGACGGGGAGAGTTCCTGATGGACGTCGGGGAGGCGATCCAGAAGCTCAATAACCTGGATGTTCAGGATCTGCGCAAGGTCGGCACTGCGCCGAAGCCGGTACAGATCGCGGTGATCCTGGTTCTCGTCGCCGCCATCCTCGCCGCGATCGGCTGGTTTGTCGTGCGGCCGCAGTTCGAGACACTTGAACAGGAAGAGCGCACCGAGCAGGAGTTGCGCGACACCTTCAAGGAGAAACAGAGCCGCGCCGCGAATCTCGAGGCCTACAAGAAGCAGCTGGCGCAGATGGAGGAATCATTCGGCGCCATGCTGCGACAACTGCCGGATGAAACCGACATGGAGAGCCTGCTGGTCGACCTGTCGCAGACTTCCGTCGCGGCGGGTCTGGAGGTCAAATACTTCGAGCCGGGGAACGAGCGTCAGCAGGAATTCTACGCCGAATACCCGATCGAGCTGCGTGTCGCCGGCACCTACCACGAGTTCGGGGACTTCGTATCAGGCCTCGCCTCGCTGCCACGCATCGTCACGCTGCACAACATTGAAATCAAACCCTCGGGCAAGGGCAACGATACCGGGCAGAACGTCGACCTCTCGATGAAACTCGAGGCCAAAACCTACCGTTATATCGACGAAAGTGGCGGGGGGAGCGGAAATTGAGTCCCCTAAAGCACCAGACAAGGACGCCATGGCTGGGGATGCTCGTGATGCTACTGCTGGCGGGCTGCTCCGAAGGCATGTCGGATCTGCGCAACTTCGTCGAAGAGACCAAAGAGCGTCCCGGTGGCCAGATCGAGGAAATCCCCGAGTTCGAGCCCTATGAGAGCTTCGACTACGACTCGGCCGAGCTGCGCGATCCGTTCCGGCCCGCGGAAGGTTTCGGGATGACTGCAGAGGAGCAGGCCGCGAAGGAGTCGGACTCTGATCTCGCGCCCGACACGTCGCGCCCGAAGGAGCCACTGGAGCAGTTCCCGCTCGACAGTCTGGAGATGGTCGGAACGCTGGGCCAGGGCGATCAGGAATGGGGCCTCGTCAAATCCCCGGAGGGCGTGATCCATCGCGTCCAGCAGGGGAATTACCTGGGCCAGAATTACGGCCGTATCACGGAGCTCGCGGCCGAACGCATCGAAGTGCTCGAGATCGTACCCGACGGTCAGGGCGACTGGATTGAACGCGAGGCCGCGCTGAGCCTCGGCGAAGAGTAGAATCCCGGAGAAGGCCATGATCGAGTTTCGACGCCGCGCACGCTCTCCCCGGCCACGCCTGCTGTGGCTTGTGCCACTGGCACTGGCGGCGCTGGCCCCTATGGGCGTCCAGGCCGAGGATGGAGAATCGGGCCCCGGCAACAGCCTGCGGGCGGTCGATTATTCCGTTCTGCCGGGCAACCGGCTGGAAATGCGGTTCGAACTCGACAAACCGGTCGCGGAGCCCCGCACATTCAATATCCAGGACCCGGCCCGGATCGCCCTGGATTTGCCCGACACCCGCAACGGGACCGGGGAGCGCCAGATCGACGTCGATACCGGTGTAACCGAATCGATCAATATCGTGGAGTCCGGGGGACGCACGCGCGCGGTGGTCAACCTCTCCGAGATGCCGCGTTACCGTACCCGCACGGAAGACGACACGATTATTATCACGCTCGGCGGCCGCGAGGAGAGTACGGCGCAGGCCGCCAACAGTGGTGGCGACAGCGCCAGCACCGCCACGACATCCGCGAGCGCCGACGGCGATACATCCGGTGAACCGTTCAGCGACGAGCAGGGCAGCGGCTCGGGATCCGGCCAAGGCATCGAGGACATCAATTTCCGCCGCGGCGAAGAGGGTCAGGGCCGGGTCGTGGTCGATCTGAGCAGCGCCGAGGTGCCGGTCAACATAGACCGCAGAGGCGGCGAGATCGTGATCGAACTGCCGGGGACCCGGATCCCGGAAGAGCTCCGCAGACGACTCGACGTGCTCGACTTCGCCACACCGGTAAAGTACGTCGATATCATGCAGCGCGACAATAACGGCCGGATCCGTATTACTCCGCGCACGGAGGATTACGAGCAGCTCGCCTACCAGTCGGACGAGAGCCTCACGGTCGAGCTCAAACCGCTGACCGAGGAAGAGATCGAGGAGCGCGAGCAGGAAGAGCCGCAGTACACCGGTGAACGGCTCTCGCTCAACTTCCAGGACATCGAGGTGCGTGCGGTCCTGCAGCTGCTCGCCGACTTCACCGGGCTCAACGTGGTCGTCAGCGACAGCGTCGGCGGCACGCTGACGCTGCGCCTGAAGAACATCCCCTGGGACCAGGCGCTCGATATCATCCTGCAGACGGAAGGGCTCGGGCAGCGGCGCAATGGCAACGTGATCTTCATTGCACCGCAGCAGGAGATCGCGCAGCGCGAACAGCAGGAACTCCAGGCCAGGCAGCAGAAAGAGGAACTGGCGCCGCTGCGGACCGAATACATCCAGATCAATTACGCCAAGGCATCGGAACTGGCGTCGATCATGCAGTCCGAAGGCACGAGCCTGCTGTCGGATCGCGCCAGCGTGACCGTGGACGCGCGCACCAATACGCTGCTCGTGCGTGACACGTCCAGCAACCTGGAACAGGCGCGACAACTCGTGTCGCGCCTCGACGTGCCGGTCCGCCAGGTCCTGATCGAGTCCCGCATCGTGGTCGCGAACGAAGATTTCAACCGCGAACTCGGCGTGCGCTTCGGCGTCAGCGGAAACTCGACTTCCGAAGCCGCTGCGGTGACGTCGGACGGCACCACGGCCGGCGATCTGGCGACCGGCGCTACCGCCACACCGAACACCAGCGGTTACAACGTCGACCTGCCGGTCACCAACCCCGCCGGTTCCATCGGGCTCGCACTCGCCGAACTGCCGTTCGGCAGCCTGCTCCAGCTTGAACTGTCGGCCATGCAGGCGGAGGGCCGCGGCGAGATCATATCGACCCCGCGGGTGATCACCTCGAACCAGTCCGAGGCTGTCATCGAACAGGGCGTCGAGATCCCCTATCAGGAGGCGAGCTCGAGCGGCGCCACGAGCGTGTCGTTCAAGAAGGCCGTGCTGTCGCTGACGGTCACCCCGCAGATCACGCCGGATGACCGGCTTATCATGGATCTGGCGATCACCCGCGATTCGGTCGGCCAGATCTTCGCCAATGTCCCCTCGATAGACACCCGCGAACTGCAGACGCAGGTGCTGGTCGACAACGGCGAAACGGTCGTGCTCGGCGGCATTTATGAGCAGGACAAAAACAACACCGTCAACCGCGTCCCGTTCTTCAGCGATCTGCCAGTCGTCGGTACGCTCTTTGAGTCGACCATACGCGAGAACGACAAGAGCGAACTGCTGGTCTTCGTCACGCCGAAAATCGTGAAAGGTGAGGCCGGCCTCGATTACTGATGACGGCGTGACGGATCCGGATTTTCCTCCCGGGCGCATTTTCCTCGTGGGGCCCATGGGGGCCGGCAAGAGCACGATCGGCCGCCTCCTCGCCCGGCGTATGGGCCTCGATTTCCTGGACTCCGACCGGGAAGTCGAGACGCGCTCCGGCGTCGACATCCCGACCATCTTCGATTTCGAGGGCGAAGCCGGCTTCCGCCAGCGCGAGCGCGCCATGATCGATGAGCTCACGCAGCGCGACGGCATCGTGCTCGCCACCGGCGGCGGCGCCGTACTCGACCCGGAAAACCGGGAGCACCTGTCGCGGCGCGGACTGACCGTTTACCTGGCGACGACGGTCGATGAACAACTGCGCCGCACCCGTAACGACCAGCGCCGCCCCCTGCTGCAGTCCGGCGATCGGCGCGCTACACTGGAGCGCCTGCAACGGGAGCGGGACCCGCTGTATCGGGCGACCGCCGCACTCGTGATCGACACCGACCGTCGCCGCAGTGCGGCCACGGCCGATCGGCTCCTGCAGCGGATCCAGACGCACGAAGACTGAACCGCTCCGGACCCGCGCCGTGACCGCTGACCGTGTCCCCGGGGGCGCGATCCCCATCCGGTACGGTAGGCGCAGGATCCGGTTCCTCTCTCAGCGGACATGCGCATGAACGTAACCACCGTCGACGTCGAACTCGGGTCCCGGCGCTATCCGATCCGGATCGGCCGGGGCATACTGACCGCGGATTCGCTCACCGATCGAATCCAGGGCGATCGCGTGATCGTCGTCACCAACGAGACGGTTGCCCCGCTGTGGCTGGACCGTATCCATTCGGCCCTGGGCCAAGGGTCGCGTGTCCACGACTGCGTCCTGCCCGATGGCGAGCGCTTCAAGAACCTGGAGGTGTTGCAGCGCATACTCGACACCGCGGTCGACAATCGCTGCGATCGACAGTCCACGGTGGTCGCACTCGGTGGTGGCGTGATCGGCGATATGGCCGGTTTCGCCGCTGCGATCTACCAGCGCGGCATCCCGTTCCTGCAGGTGCCGACCACACTGCTTGCCCAGGTGGATTCCTCGGTCGGCGGCAAAACCGGCGTCAATCACCCCCGCGGCAAGAACATGATCGGCGCGTTCCACCAGCCGCGCTGCGTGATCGCGGATACGGCGACGCTAGATACGCTCGATGATCGGCAGCTGCGGGCCGGCCTCGCGGAGGTCATCAAATACGGATTGATCGCGGATCGGCCCTTTTTCGAGTGGCTCGAGGCCTCGGTCAGCGCACTGCTGGCGCGCGAGCCAGCGGCCCTGCGGCATGCGATCGAGCAATCCTGCCGCAACAAGGCGGCGATCGTCGCGGCGGATGAATATGAACAGGACCGGCGCGCCCTGCTGAATCTCGGCCATACGTTCGGCCACGCGATCGAGACGGCCACAGGCTATGAATCCTGGCTGCACGGAGAGGCGATCGCCGCGGGGATGTGCATGGCCGCCCGCGTATCGGAACGCCTCGACATGCTCACAACGGACGCCCGTCGGCGCACCGAGGCGATCTTCGGCGCCGCGGGCCTGCCGACCGAGCCGCCACCGATCGATGGCGAGCGCATGCTGGGGCTGATGACCGGCGACAAGAAAGCGCGTCACGGCCGGATTCGGCTGGTGCTCATGGACGCGATCGGCGCCGCCCGCGTGGTCGAAGACTATGCCCCGAAGGCACTGGAGGATGAACTCGGCATACCCCCGAACGCGGAGGTGCCGGCGGGATGACTTTGGGTAGCACCCGCTCCCTGCGCGATCTGGTCGCGCGCCTGCTTCCGGGGGAGGATGACACCCTGGACCTCGCGGAGGCCGCGTTCGACGGCAACCGGACTCTCGACGCGAACACACTGCTCGCGCTCGGACTCGAACGCCAGCCGTTCCCGGAGCAGACGGCGCCCGAAGCTTTGTTCGTCGATCACGCGGTGGAGATGCAGGTCAACACGCTCGCCGACCAGCTCCGAAGCGGCGAAATGGTGCCGCTGCTCAAGGGCGAGGCCGGCTCCGGCAAGACCTCGCTCCTGATCCAGCTGATGACGCGGCATGCCCGGGACTACCACTTTTTCGTCGTGCGCGGCGAGGCGTCGCTCACGGCGCAACGCACGATCATCGACATGCTCCGCGTGCTGGTGCGCCCGGTTCCGGAAGACCTCAGCGAATGCTTCCGTGAACTGGCCCGGCAGCTGCGCTCGGTGGTCGCTGACGATTGCCCGGCCGTCCTCGTCATCGACGACGCCGATGCACTGGGCGACGATGAACTGAACCACCTGCTGGCCGCCCATGACAGCCTCAAGGCGGCCCTCGGTGGACGCTTCCGGATCCTCCTGGCGGCCTCATCCCGGTTCGAACTGCGGATCGCCAACCTCCAGTCGCGCCAGATCGACGCCGGGCGCATCGTGGCCACCGCAGTGAGGCCCATGCAGCGCGCGCGCGTCGGCCCGTACATGCTGCAGCGCCTCGAGGCGGCGGGCCTCGATGGCGAATCGCCGCTCGACGGAGAAGATCTCGACCGGATCGCCGAGGCGGGCGAGGGCCTGCCGCGCGTGCTCGAGGCCGCCGCCGCGAGTCTGCTTAACCAGCGTTTCGGGGACTGAGCACGGACGCCATCGCAGCGGGCCGTGCCGGTGGCCTGGCGGGTGCGCACCACAGTACACTGCGAGCCGGCATTCTCCTCCTTCCTGGACCGGGGTCACCATGGCGGGTCGCATCCCGCAGTCGTTCATCGATGACCTGCTCGCCCGCGTCGATATCCTCGACGTGGTGGACGCCCGCGTCCCCCTGAAGAAACAGGGCAGCAATCATGTCGCCTGCTGCCCCTTCCACGAGGAGAAAACGCCCTCGTTCACGGTCAGCCCGACCAAACAGTTCTACTACTGTTTCGGCTGCGGGGCCGGTGGCTCCGCGCTCGGCTTCGTCATGGAGTACGACCGGGTCGAGTTCGTGGAGGCGGTGGAGACGCTCGCCGCCGAACTCGGCATCGAGGTACCCCGAAGCGGTAGCGGGGGCACGGGCGAGGACGAAGGGCTGGAGCGGCTGTACACGGCGCTCGCCGCGGCCGACCGGTTTTACCAGGGGCAGCTGCGCCAGTCGAACGAGGGCATCGAGTACCTGCGCCGGCGCGGTATCTCCGGCGCCACCGCGAAACGCTTCGGCATCGGCTATGCCCCACCCGGCTGGAGCCATCTGATCGACGAGGCGGACGCGGGCCCGCTCGACGACCTCCTGCGCGCGGGGCTGGTCAACCGCAATGAGGCCAACCGGACCTACGACCGGTTCCGTGGGCGGGTTATGTATCCGATCCGCGATCGCCGCGGCCGCACGATCGCGTTCGGCGGGCGGGTCCTCGACGATGGCACGCCCAAGTATCTGAATTCACCGGAAACCCCGGTATTCCACAAAGGGCGGGAGCTGTATGGCCTCTACGAGGCGCGGCGCGCACGCCGCGATCCGCAACGGCTGGTGGTGGTCGAGGGCTACATGGATGTCATCGTGCTTGCCGAGCACGGTATCGACTACGCGGTCGCGACCCTCGGCACCTCGACCGGCCAGGCGCATGCCGAACGCCTGTTCTCCGTCACCCGCGAGATCGTGTTCTGTTTCGACGGTGACGAAGCCGGGCGCCAGGCGGCATGGCGCGCCATGACCCACACGCTGCCGGTGCTGACCGACGGCCGCGAGGCCCGGTTCCTGTTCCTGCCCGAGGGCGAAGATCCGGACAGTATGGTCCGCGCCGAAGGCCGCGAGGCCTTCGAGGTGCGCCTCGCACAGGCGAAACCGCTGGCGGATTTCCTGATCGAACGCCTGCGCGACGGGATCGATACCACCAGCGTCGGCGGCCGCGCCCAGCTGGCGTCCGAGGCGGGCCCCCTGCTCAAGACCATGCCAGCCGGCGTCTATCACGACCTCCTGCTCGACCGCCTGGCGGCACAGGTCGGCCTGTCGCCGGACCGGCTGCGGGCCGATATGACCGGCGGCAGCGCGGCACCCCGCCCGCCGGAACGGGCTGAAAGACCCCGGCAGCGCGCCGCCAGCGGCATCCGGATGAACCCGATGCGCAGCGCCATCGGCCTGCTGCTGCAGAACCCCCGGCTCGCCGAGCGTCTGCCCGAAGACCACCCGGCACTCACGGGGGATCAGGCCGGCACGCGCCTGCTTGCGGACCTGTGTGCGCGTATCCGGAGCACCCCCGACATCAGTACCGCCCGGCTCATCGAGGCGTACCGCGACACCTCGGAGCAGAAGCACCTGGAGCGACTCGCCAGCTGGCCTTTCGCCACCGACGCCGAGAGCGATCGCGACGAGGCGCTCGCACGCGAGTTCGACGACGCGCTCGCCCGGCTCGGCGAACAGGCCCGCCGCGCCCGGACCGGCGCCCTGCTCGCGGCTGCCCGCGAGCGCGCGTTGACCGCGGACGAGAAGAGTGAACTGCAAACGCTCATGAGTGCCCGCTAGGTGGGCATGACGCCCCGGCTGGACAGGCGCTGCCGCACGCTTGACAATGCGCCGCTGATCCTTGCGGCTGACCGCAACCCCTAACCGGTCCCGGAGACCGTGAAAGTATCCCGCGTCGTCACACGCCCGCAGCAGACGCTCGAATGCTTTCACGTTCTCCCTGCACCGGCCCGACCAGGAAGAGTTTGAGACCATGAGCAGCGACTACCTGTTTACCTCGGAATCGGTCTCGGAAGGCCATCCGGACAAGATCGCGGACCAGATCTCGGACCGCGTGCTAGACGAGATCATCCGCCAGGACCCCCAGGGCAAGGTGGCCTGCGAGACCCTGCTCAAGACCGGCATGGTACTGGTCGCCGGCGAGGTGACGACCACCGCCTGGGTGGATCTGGAAGATATCGTGCGCCAGACCGTCCTCGACGTCGGCTACACGAACTCGGACATGGGCTTCGATGGCTCCACCTGTGCCGTGCTCAACGCCATCGGCAAACAGTCCCCGGACATCGCCCAGGGCGTCAACCGCGAGAAGCCGGAGGACCAGGGGGCGGGCGACCAGGGTCTGATGTTCGGCTACGCCTCCAACGAGACCGACGTCCTGATGCCCGCCCCGATCACCTACGCGCACCGCCTCGTACGGCGCCAGTCCGAGGTGCGCAAATCCGGCGAGCTCGACTGGTTGCGCCCGGATGCCAAGAGCCAGATCACGTTCCGCTACCGCGACGGCGTGCCGGTCGGCATCGACGCGGTCGTCCTGTCGACGCAGCACAGCCCGGACATCAGTCAGAAGGACCTGCACGAGGCGGTCATGGAGACCATCATCCAGCCGACGCTGCCCGCGGAGTGGCTCGATACCTGTCCCCGGGAGAACGTCCACATCAACCCGACCGGCAGCTTCGTCGTCGGCGGCCCCGTGGGCGACTGCGGCCTGACCGGGCGCAAGATCATTGTCGACACCTACGGCGGTATGGCGCGCCACGGCGGCGGCGCGATGTCGGGCAAGGATCCGTCCAAGGTGGACCGCTCGGCCACCTACGCCGGGCGTTACGTGGCGAAAAACATCGTCGCCGCGGGCCTCGCCGAGCGTTGCGAGATCCAGGTGTCTTACGCCATCGGCGTGGCCGAGCCGACCTCGGTAAGCGTTGATACCTTCGGCACCGGCACGATCGACGACCGGCGCATCGAGGTGCTGGTGCGTGAGCACTTCGATCTGCGCCCTTACGGCCTGATCAAGATGCTAGACCTGCGCCACCCGATCTACGCGCAGACCGCGACCTACGGCCATTTCGGCCGTGAGGACGTGGATCTGCCCTGGGAACGCACGGACCGCGCGGCGGCCCTGCGCGAGGCGGCGGACATCCCGGCAACGGCCTGAACCGAAGGGCTGGAAGGGATGTGGTCGCGACCGCTCCCGCCGCCACGATCAGATCCCGCCGGCGACCGCCGGCCGGATCGCAGTAACCGGACCCGAGGAGCGCTGCAACGGCCTCCGCCCCGCGCGGACCGCCAGGCTCGGGTACCGGCCCACGTACCAACGGCGCTCGTCGCAATACGGAGACACACTCACGATGAACGCTGCTGTTCCAGAAACCATTATCAATGACTCCATCATCGCCGACCCGACCCAGGCCCCGTGGGGCCGCCGGGAGATGGCGATCGCCGAGACCGAGATGCCGGGGCTTATGGCGCTGCGCGAGCGCTACGCGGCGGAGCAGCCGCTGGCGGGCTGCCGCATCGCGGGCTCGCTGCACATGACCATCCAGACCGCCGTGCTGATCGAGACGCTCACCGCGCTCGGCGCCGAGGTGCGCTGGGCCTCGTGCAACGTATTCTCCACCCAGGACCACGCGGCGGCGGAGGTCGCGCGCACGGGCGTGGCGGTGTTCGCCTGGAAGGGCGAGTCGCTGGACGACTACTGGGAGTACACCCACCGCATCATGGAATGGGGTGACGGCGGCTTCCCCAACCGCATCCTCGATGACGGCGGCGACGCCACCATGCTGATCACGCTCGGGGCGAAGGCGGAGCAGGACCCGACGGTGCTGGACAACCCGGGCAGCGACGAGGAGCGCGCGGCGTTCGCCGCGATCCGCAAACGCCTGCACACGAAGCCGGGCTGGTACGCGCAGCTGGCCGAGGCGATCGGCGGTGTCACCGAGGAGACCACCACGGGTGTCGCACGCCTGTACCGCATGGAGCGCGAGGGCACGCTCGGCTTCCCGGCGATCAACGTCAACGACTCGGTCACCAAGTCGAAGTTCGACAACCTCTACGGCTGCCGCGAGTCGCTGATCGACGGCATCAAGCGGGCCACGGACGTGATGATCGCGGGCAAGGTCTGCGTGGTGCTCGGCTACGGCGACGTCGGCAAGGGCTGCGCGCAGGCGCTCAGAGGCATGGGGGCGACGGTGTGGGTGACCGAGATCGACCCGATCTGCGCGCTGCAGGCCTCGATGGAGGGCTACCGCGTGGTCGAGATGGACGAGGTCGCGGACCGTGCGGACATCTTCATCACGGCGACGGGCAACTACGCGGTGATCACGCACGATCACATGGCGCGCATGCGCGACGAGGCGATCGTGTGCAACATCGGCCACTTCGACAACGAGATCGACGTGGCGGGCCTGAAGCAGTACGAGTGGGAGAACATCAAGGCGCAGGTGGACCACATCACCTTCCCCGACGGCAAGAAGATCATCCTGCTGGCCGAGGGCCGGCTGGTGAACCTCGGCTGTGCGACGGGGCACCCGAGCTTCGTGATGTCGGCGTCGTTCACCAACCAGGTGATGGCGCAGATCGAGCTGTGGCAGCGCCCGCAGGACTACGACAACCGCGTCTACGTCCTGCCCAAGCGCCTGGACGAGGAGGTGGCGAGCCTGCATCTGATGAAGATCGGGGCGAACCTCACCCACCTGAGCGACGAACAGGCCGCCTACATCGGCGTATCGGCCGAGGGCCCGTTCAAGCCCGAGCACTACCGCTACTGACCGCGGCAGCCGGGGAGGCGGGGCCTGCGGGTCCCGTCTCTTTATGGAACCACGGGGGCCTGCGGGTCCCGTCTCTTTATGGAACCACGAATGAACACGAATGGACACGAATGGCTGCCGCGCGAGGCGCACGGCTGCCGGGAGCTATGCTGGAAGGTGGCCGCAACGCAACGGTTGGGAAAGAACCACAGATGAACACAGATGGACACAGATAAAGTCAAAGGCGGTGAATGGGTAACCGTGACCGCCTGATCTCACCCCATTGCGGGTTTTGACCTTATCTGTGTTCATCCGTGTCTATCTGTGGTTCACAACAAGACCTCATTCACGCAGACACTCCAGCGAAGCTCCCGCGAGGCATGGAAGCCGCGCGGCAGCCATTCGTGTCCATTCGTGTCCATTCGTGTCCATTCGTGTTCATCCGTGTTTCTATTGAACCCCACACCCCATCATTCCCCGATAAAACCGAATACAGGCCGCCATGAACAACCGTGACCTCGTCGAACGTGATCTCGCCCGTGTGTGGCATCCGTGCACGCAGATGAAGGACCTCGAGACGCTGCCGCCGATTCCGTTTCGGCGCGGCGAAGGCGTGTATCTCGAGGATTACGACGGCAATCGCTACATCGACGCGGTCAGTTCCTGGTGGGTGAATCTGTTCGGTCATGCGAACCCCCGCATCAACGCGGCCATTGCCGATCAGCTTGCGCACGTCGAGCACGTGATGATGGCCGGCTTCACCCATGAGGCGGTGATCCGCCTGTCGGAAAAGCTGGCCGAGGTCACGCCCGCCGGACTGACCCGCTGCTTCTACGCCGACAACGGCTCGTCCGGCATCGAGGCGGCGCTCAAGATGAGTTACCACTACTGGCGCAACTCGGGCCGGGGTGAGAAGACGAAGTTCATCGCCCTGTCGAACAGCTATCACGGCGAGACGCTCGGTGCCCTCGCCGTCGGCGATGTGGATCTGTTCAAGAAGACCTACAGCCCGCTGTTGATGGATTCGATCATCGTCGAGGGACCCGACTGCTTTCACCGCGAGGGAGATGACTCCTGGGAGGCGCACTCGCGCAGGATGTTCGCGCACATGGAGGCGGCAATCGCGGAGCACGCGCACGAGGCGTGCGCGGTCATCGTAGAGCCGCTGGTCCAGTGCGCCGGGCAGATGCGCATGTACGATCCGGTTTACCTGGAGCTGCTGCGCGAGGCCTGTGACCGGCACGGTGTCCATCTCATCGCCGACGAGATCGCGGTCGGATTCGGGCGCACGGGCACCATGTTCGCCTGCGAGCAGGCCGATATCGCGCCGGACTTCCTTTGTCTGTCCAAGGGCATCACAGGCGGCTACCTGCCGCTATGCGCGGTAGTAACGACCGAAGATATTTACGCCGCCTTCTACGACGACTTCGAGACGCTGCGCGCGTTTCTCCATTCGCACAGCTACACGGGCAATCCGCTTGCCTGCCGGGCCGCGCTGGCGACGCTGGAGATCTTCGAGACGGACAACGTCATCGCTCACAACCGCGAACGCGCACAGGTGCTGCATGACAGCCTCCAGGAGGCGTTCTCGGACCACCCCCAGGTCGGCGACATCCGCCAGCACGGCATGATCGCCGCGATCGAGATGTGCCGCGATGGCGACCGCAGCCAACCTTTCCCGTGGCAGGAGCGGCGTGGCCTGCGGGTCTACCGCCACGGCCTCACCCGCGGCTGCCTGCTGCGACCGCTCGGCAACGTGACCTATTTCATGCCGCCCTATGTGATCACCCCGGACGAGATCCGCCATCTCGTCGCCACGGCGCGCGAAGGGGTCGACCGCGCCACGGTCGACTGATGCGCGTCCCGCGCGCCCACATCGACGCGCAAGTCGAGGCCGGTGAGCGCGTAACGCTCCCGGGGGCCACGGCCCACCACTTCCTGCGCGTGCTGCGGCTCCCGGACGGGGCCGCGATCCGGCTATTCAACGGCGATCCGGGCGACTGGCACGGGCGGCTGATCGTCGAGGGCAAACAGCGGGCCTCGGCCGAAATCGAGTCCTTCGAGGCGAGCGCCACCGAATCACCACTGCAACTCACGCTCGTCCAGGGCATCTCGCGCGGGCAGCGGATGGATTACACCCTGGAGAAGAGTGTCGAACTGGGCGTCGATCACGTGATCCCGGTCGTCATGGAACGCACCCAGGCCGCCCCCGCCGGCGAGCGGATCGCGAAAAAGGCCCGGCACTGGGCGGGCGTGATCGCCGCCGCGGCTGCACAGTCGGGGCGGACGCGGCTGCCATCGCTGGCACCACAGTGCGGCTTCCGCGAATGGCTCGCGCAGGCCGATACGACTGCCACACCGTCCGTACTGCTCGATCCCGCCGGCGATCGCGCGCCCGGCGGCATCGCGGCGACCACGGCACTGACCCTGATCGCCGGCCCGGAGGGCGGTTTCAGCCCGGTCGAGCGCGATGCGGCGTACACGGCGGGTTGCCACGGCATGCGCCTCGGCCCCCGCGTCCTGCGTACGGAAACGGCAGCGGTAGCCGCCCTCGCGCTTGTGCAGGGGCTGTACGGGGATCTCGGCTGAGGAGGCGGCAGGCGGCAGGCGGCAGGCGGCAGGCGGCAGGCGGCAGGCGGTATAGGGTGACTGGCCTCAGTCCGCTCGGCGCGTTGCGTAGCGGCCGAGCGCGCGCCCGAGCGCATCGAAGTCGGGGATCAGGCACTCGCGGTCGCCGCCGATCACGGCTCGGGCCTGGATGAATGCGCTCGCGTGCGGGGACTCATCGGATGGGCGGAGTCGCTCGTTGTCGAGGGTCTCCGTACGGGGCAGGGATTCGATGCGGATGCCGTAGAACCCGGGGGCGCCGCCCTCCTCGAGACCGAACAGCACGACAAAGCGGCCCGCCGGGTCCGGCGCGTCCCAGCGTGCCCCGATAAGCCGGTCGAGGGAGATCAGCGGGATGTCGGTGCCGCGCCAGCGGCCGGTCCCGAGAAACCAGTCCGGGGTGTCATCGGCCGGCGCGATGTCCTGTTGCGTAATGATCTCGGCCACAGCCGAGTTCGGCACGAGCACGGGTGGCCCCTGTACGGGGAGGACCAGACACTTGAGCTGTTCAACGGCCGCCATGGTCAGGCCGGTTCACCCGAACGGGTACGCTCATCGAGCACGGCGTTGATGTGCTCCATCAGCTCCGCCTCCTGGTAAGGCTTGCCCAGATAGCGGTTCACTCCGATCCCTTCGGCACGCTCGCGGTGCTTCTCGCCCGTGCGGGAGGTGATCATGATGATCGGGACGTCCGCGAGTCGCTCATCGCCACGGACATAGGTCGCGACCTCATAGCCGTCCATGCGGGGCATCTCGATATCCAGCAGGATCAGGTCGGGGACCGTGTGCGTCATCCAGGACAGGGCATCGACCCCGTCCTTCGCGGTGGCAACGGTGATACCGTTGCGCTCCAGGATACGGTTGGTGACCTTGCGGATCGTGATCGAGTCGTCGACGACCAGGACGGTCCGGGCGGTCCTCGCACCCTCGCCGACCTGCCCGGCGTCCAGGGCCTCGGCTGTGTCCGCGTCGTCGGCGGCTTCCGCCCGGGAGCCGACGCTGGCGACGAAACGCTGCTCGGTACGGAGCAGGCCGCCGATATCGAGGATCAGCACGACCGCGCCATCGGCCATGATCGTGGCGCCGGAGATACCGGGCAGCATATTCAGCGGCGCACCCAGCGGCTTGACGACGACCTCGCGCCGACCGACCAGACCGTCGACATGCAGCGCGACCCGATCATCGCCGGCCCGGATCATGATCACCGGGTAACTGACCTCCTCGTTCTCCAGGCGTGGCTCGCTGGTCCCCAGCATGGTGCCGAGGTGCTGCACCCGATAATCGTTGCCGGCGTAATGGTAGGGCTGGGTTGGATCGACGTAATAGGCCTTGAGATCGCCGGCGGCAACCTGCGCAACGCCCTCGATCGAGGCGATCGGGATGGCGTAGGTGTCATCGCCCGCCTGGACCATGACCGCCTGGTTGATCGCGAGTGTCACCGGCAGGCGGACGGTGAAGCGCGTGCCGGAACCGAGTTCGGTCTGGATCCCCAGCGTACCGCCCAGGCGCCGGATCTCGGCGTCGACGACATCCATGCCCACACCGCGCCCGGAGATCTGCGTGACCTCGTCGGCAGTCGAGAACCCCGTCTCCAGGATCAGTTTGATCACCTCATTGTCGTGGCGATCGTCGTCCGCGTCGATGAGGCCCTTCTCGATGGCGTTGCGGCGGACCGCCGCCGGGT
>Ga0207753_1000354_pt1 | contig 18257 bp, 21 predicted proteins | sample PonA233FremontCA_2_FD_187273 | JGI IMG/M metagenome (GOLD analysis project Ga0207753, IMG submission 187273) | Salt pond sediment microbial community from Fremont, CA, USA - Pond A23 Sediment 3 (SPAdes) | ecosystem: Environmental > Aquatic > Non-marine Saline and Alkaline > Saline | place: USA... | reverse complement strand
CCGACCCAACGTTTCAAGTTCGCTGAACGCGCCCCTCCGGTATGCTTGACGAACTGCTCGGGCGGGCCGAACTCAAAGACCGTATCGAGGAGTTGGAGGATGAAAAACATCATTTGGAGCGGCAACTAGAGGCCGAATCCGAGCGGCGATCCGACGCAGTTGCTGACCGCCAGCAGGCCGAACAGCGGGTCAACCGGCTCGAAGACCGGATCACGGAACTCGAAGACCGCGTCGACCGCAGCGAGACCGACCGCGAGACGGCTACCGACCGCTCGCCACGCGGCACCGAGTCGCTCTGCGGCGACCGACTCGCCGCAGTCCTCGACCGTCTCGACTCTTTTAAAACCGGGCCGGAGGGCGCATTGACGGCCGCTATCGTCGACGAGGAGGCGTCCCTCCCAGAGACGGTCGAATCGGCGGCTGGCGACTGCGGGCCGCTGGTTCGTCGCGCCGCACCCACCATCTACTACACCGACGACGCCGGGCTCGTCTCGGTGGCGCTCCGGCCGCCGCTCATGCCCGAGGGGTTCGTCGACTGGGCCGACGGGTTCCGGGTCGACGAGTCGTGGTTCCGACCGATCGACAGCCTCGTCTTCGCGGTGGTCCGGGCCGACGTGTTCGCGGTTGGCGTCTACGAAGATGGTGAACGCGTCGACAGCGCGGGCTTCGGGAGCGATGTCAAATCCGACCACTCAAAGGGGGGGTTTTCGCAGGGTCGCTTCGAGCGGATCAGGAACGAACAGATCGCCGACCATCTCGACGAGGCCCGTGAACTGCTGGTCGACCACATCGAACAGGCTGATCCCGACCGGGTGATTCTGACCGGCGAGCAGTCGGTCCTTCCCGAACTCGCCGATCTCGCTGACCACACCGCCAGCACCGACGCCGGTGGGAAACCCGAGGCAGCACTCTCCCACGCGTTTCGGGACTTCTGGACGACCCGGGTAGTCAGTCTCTAACGACCGTTCTACCGCCGATTGACCGTCAGTAGCCGTCGACTACCATCTATCGAACCACTGTAACAGGCACTGGGGATCGCCGGACGACGGTCTCGGAAACGCTTCCAAGGAGGAGTCGGGCCGCGCCATCCCGGCCGTGGCTGCCCATCACGATCACGTCGATATCGTGGTCGGTGGCGTAGTCGACGATTTCGGCGGCCGCACGCCCTGCGAGGAGTTCGGTGTCGACGATTCGATCCGCGCCAGCGGTCTCACGGGCATCGGCGAACAGCTCTTCGGCGAACTCCTGTTGGTCGTTGACGATGCTGGCCGTATCGGCGATCATGCCGTCGAGATCCCCGGTTCCGGCTGCGGGGTTCAGGACGTGGATGGCGACGATCTCGCCGTCGGGGAACGTCTCGGCTGCATACTGCAGTGCCTCTTTTGACTGCGGCGAACCGTCGAGGGGAACGAGTAGTTTTCGTGGCATTAGCGTGGTGTTTCCCCGGCAGCTACTAAAATCATCGTCGGGAGCTCACGGTGGGCTCCCGAGGACGGCGATCTCGTAGGCCGCGAGGTCGGCTGGCGATTCGAGCAGGATGGCGCTGAAGCTCCATGCTGTCCCGGCACCGAGCCCCTCTGCACGATCGAAGTAGTGGCCGAGGAGTCGGCCTTCTCCGTCGTAGACGCGCACACGGACCTCGCAGCTGTCGATCCGGCTCCCGGCGCGGTTGCGAACCGTTCCCTGCACGGTCGGCCCGAGAGAGCCCGACTCGAAGACGAACTCGTGGTCGGTGAGGCCGACGGCTGTCGTCGGCCCGACCGCATCGCTGCCACTGGTCGTCGCCTGTTGGGTCGCCGCGATGAGTTCGGTCGGCGTTCGGGCTTCCGCATCCGCTGGGATGTCGATCTCTCGGCGTTCGTAGTTCGGCCCACCGTTGCCGCCGAGACAGCCCGCGATCCCGACTGCGAGGCTCCCGCCGATGGCTCCGAGCAGGCTTCGACGTGTCCGTGGGTCGTGATCCATTACTCGGCCTCCCGGTCCCGCTCGGTTTCCCGCAGGATGAACGGGCCCATCGCGAGGGTGTGTTTGGCGACGGTTGCGATCCGCAGGATGAAGACGATGAAGACGACGAACGGGGCCAGTCCGAACGCGAATCCGGCACTGGAGAGCCACACGAGGTTGTCGACGCCCAGTGTCGCCCCGTAGAGCGTCGTCCCGTCGACGTACATGAGGAACACCCCGACCACCGTCAGTGCGGGCACCGCGATATACAGGAGTGCCCGCGAGAGGTTGATCAGCTCCCACTGGAAGTAGAGCGTCTTGAAATGCTCTCGGGCCTCGCCGAAGAACTCCATGAGGTCGATCAGATCGTCGAGCGTGTCGTCGGCCTCGCCCGACAACGAGTCGCCGTACCGGTTGCGGATTCGGCGGGCCGCATAGATCTTCCACGAGTAGTTGAAATCCAGCGCCGCCGACATCACGTCGAACGTCCCGAACTGGGCATCGTCGAGTTCCTCCCTGACCATCGCTGTGTTCTCCCGGACGTCCTCGACGAAGGCGTCGACCGTCTCGCTACGTTCGAGCTCACGGTCGGCGATCGCCGACTCGCCGAGGCGGTCGGCCCGCCCGTCGATCGCTGCGAGGAGTTCGCTCAGAAACGCCGCGGGTTCGGGGCTGGTGATCCCCTCGTCGAGTTTCGCTTCGACATCGGTCTGGAACCCCATCGCTTCCTGCATCCGCGTTCGCTGGTCACCGACCGCCCCGAGCTCCTGTGAGAGCACGAGCTGATTGATCGTGACGACGATCGACGTCCCAGTGATGATCGCGCCGATGAACGGCGAAAACAGGTACCTGACACCGTTCTGGCCGGCCGCGATCTCGCGGAACGGGGCTAACCCGAGCTGCCCGATGATGACGAGGAGACAGAAGACGACGATCAAGACGGCTGCAACGAGCAGCCACCGGTTGCTGTGGATCAACACCCGCATCCAGTAGGGGTTTACTTCGGTTCGTTCTTCGAGCCGATCACTTGGAGTCGAGTTGCTCATCAAGTGACGCCACCGACGGGCGAGACGCCCAAAACAGTCCGGAGCTACTCGATTTCTGGACCGTCGACCGACCGAGTCGGTCGTTAGGACTCGTCGTCGCGGATCTCGTCCAGCTCGGCTTCGATCTCGCTGTCTTCGAGTTCGGCCTCGACGTCGACGTCGCTGTCGGCGTTCAACTCCTCGTCGAGGTCAGTCGAGGCCTCGCTGGCCTCGGCGCTCTCGCTTTCTTCCTTGGCGGGGGCCTTCCCCATCTCGGCTTTCAGCGTGTCGAGTTCGGAGTCGACCTCCCGGTCCGACGAGAGCGATTCGAGCTCGCGGTCGATGCTGTCTTTGTCCGACAGCGCGTCGTCGAACGCGCCGCTGTCTTCGAGTTCGTCCATCGCCGCCGAGCGGGCCTCCATCTCGTCGGTCTGTTCTTCGGCGCGCTCGATCGATCGGGCGACGTCCTCCATCTCGTCGCCGACACCGGTCATCGCTTCCGAGACTCTGGTCGAGGCCTCGGCAGCCTCGTAGCGGGCTTTCATCGTCTCCTTTTTCGTCCGGAACTCCTCGATCCGGCTCTGGAGGTCGTTTTTCTTGTCGACCAGGTTCTCTTGGGTGTTTTCGAGATCGGCGATCTGGCCCTCCAACTCCTCGATCTGGGTCATCTTCGACTTCTTCTTTTCGAGGGCCTTCCGGGCGAGGTCATCGCGGTCCTGCTGGACAGCTTCGCGGGCCTGACTGTTGTGTTTCTCGACGTTCTCTTCGAGCCTGCGCTTCTGGATCTCCAGTCGTTTCTTCTGGGTCGTGAGGTCCGCGATTCCCTGTTTGACCTCCTGGAGTTCGTCCCGCATCTTCTCGTAGGAGTAGTCGAGCGACTCGCCGGGGTCCTCCGACCGGTTGAGGATCGCGTTGATCTTCGACCGGATGACGTAGGAGGTGCGCGAAAGGATTCCCATAACCGCCTTTGGGACACGCTATGCTTAAATCCTCATACAGTCGAACGGTCTCAGCGCGGGGTCGCACCGACAGTGACGCCGATTCCCGAAGCTATCGACAAAACTGGGGGGATAGAAAATAATAAGTTTATGAAAACTCACTATCGAGTAAATACTTCCAATCATGAACCACTCCGAAGAGCTCGACATCGTCGAGGAAGACCCAAGCGACAAGGAGCGCAAGGCAGCCGGACCGTATGGCGACACCGGGATCGTCACCGAAAGTCCCGGAGAGAAAGCACGGAAGGCTGCGGGAGCGTACGGTGACACAGGGATCGTCACCGAGCGAGACACCGACGACAACGCGAAGTCGAACGCACCCTACGGTGGTGCTGGCGTCGTCACCGAACGCGACACCGACGACAACGCGAAGTCGAACGCGCCGTACGGACACGCCGACGCGGTCGACGCCGGCCCCGACAGCGCGTAGGCCTTTCTCACCCCGTCGACCCACCTCGAAACCTACTTCTCCGAGAACCAATCACCCAAACCGGATTGGTGTAGCGTAAAAATAGCCATATCCGGCAGGCCGCTTGGTCGGATAATGGCCGACCGCATCTACAGTATCGACGCCATGCGAATCATCGCCATGGTGTTCATCGTGATGATCCACACCGACCCGTTTGCCGGACTGTCGGCCACCGGGAACATGGCCACCTTCGTCATTAAGACCACCGCCCGGTTCGCGGTGCCCTTCTTTTTCGTCACCTCGGGCTACTTTTTCGCGCTCAAGGCGACGCGTGGTGATCCGACCGACTACGTCCGTCGACGGGCCGTTTCGATCGGCTCGATCTACGTCTTCGGCCTCCTGCTCTGCGCACCGACGTTCCTCGCCGGTCGACTCGCCCGCGCCTACATAGAGGGTCGCTCGCTCACCACCACCGTCACCGAGAGCCTCGCGGAGTTCGTCGACCCTGTCGCCCTGCTCTACTACGGCACCTCGGTCTCGGAGATCCTCTGGTTCCTCCCCGCGCTGCTGTTTTCGTTCCTCTTCGTCTACCTCTTTCTTCGCCTCGACAAGGCGGCTTACGTGTTGCCGGTCGCGCTGGCGTTCCACGTCATCGGCCTGTTGGGTTCGACCTACACGATGTTCGTCGACGTTCCCATCGAGATCCGCGACGCGCTGTTTTTCGGCTTCTTCTATACGAGTCTCGGCTACACGATCTGCGCCCGTGACTGGGAGCCGAGCGCCGACCGCGGTCGACTGCTGGCCGGACTCGTCGGCGTCTTCGCCGTCGTGCAACTGGTCGAATTCTACGTGTTGGGCTACCCGCTCAACGGCGAGGCCTTCGGTGCGTCCGTCTACGCGCCGAGCTACGGGATTTCGACCGCGCTGCTGACGATCGCGCTGTTCATGTTCCTACTCTCACGACCACGGCTGGGTGTCGACACGCCGCTGCCGTCGTGGGGCACCTACGCGGTCGGCATCTACATCGTCCATCCGGCGGTGTTCGCGTTGATCCGCACCGGGCGCGATGTCCTCGAATCGGTTGGGTACAGTATCGACGGCACGATCGTCTGGCATCTGCTGTTGACGCCGACGCTGTTTCTCGTCTCGGTGCTGGTCTATCTCGCGGCCGACCGACTTCGGGTCATCGAGATCGGGGGAACCCACTGGCCCGGTCGACCGTGGCTGCGGGCGATTCGCTCGTAGTAGGCAGTGCCTAACTGTAGTCCCGCCAGCGGTAGCCGCACTCTTTGCATTTGAAAAACCGGGTCGGCGGCTCGTCGGCCGCGCCGGTCTGTTTGATCGTGTACCACGCCTCGCCGTGGCCGCACTCCTCGCAGACGACATCGTCGGCGGTCGGTTTCCCCTCGAACTCCGCGCCCTCCTCGGTTTCGATCAGTTCGTCGTCGCTCTGGGCCTCAGTTGAGGTGAACTGGGCGGCGAGGTCCCGGTCCTGTTCGGTCGTCGACCCACAGTCGTCGTTCGCACAGACCATCACGCCATCCTCCGAGCGCATCATTGAGCCGCAGTCGTCGCAGAATTGCATACCTTCTGCTTGGGTCTCGGGGCGTTAAGAACCGTCGTTCAAAATCGTGCGGTCGGGACCGGTGTCGGTGACGACCGGGCAGCCCCGAACGCGGAAGCGGCCGTCTTTGACTACTTCGAGGATCTCGGTGCCGTCGTGGCTGCAGCTGACCTCCGGCGGCGCGCTGAAGTAGGGACACTGCTGGCAGTAGGCCCGCTTGTCGATGAGCGTCTCCGTGCCGCCCGTGCCATCGCCGTCGCTGTCACCGCTCGACCGGTCGACGCCCTCGTCGACAGACGGCTCGACTGCCTCCGCATCGATCGGCTCCTCGACCGCGGCGCCGATCGAGGCCGTTTCCTCGCCACCGAAGGAGTTGGCCTCGGTTTCCGCGCCAGCCAGTTCGTCCCACAGGTCCTCGCCGTCGACGGCCGACATATCCATCTCGTCGAACACCTCCTCGGCCTCGGGCACGTCCTCGGTGTTCGGCAGTTCGTCGTCGACTGCCGCCGAACCGTGGTCGGCGGCCCAGTTTTCGCCAGGCGGGCTGTCGGTTGGCTCGGTATCGGCGACAGTCCCGGTTTCGATGGGACCGAAATCGCCCCCTATCTCGGCAGGGTCGACATCGGTCTCGGCCTCTACGGGGTCGGCTGTGACGAACTCCGGATCCTCCTCCGGATCGGCTTCAGAAAACCCCGCGACATCGTCCAGATCCGCCTTCGCAAACTTCTCGACTTCGTCCCAGAGGTCCTCGGTCGACTCCTCGTCGGCGTCGTCTCCACTCATCGGTCCGTCCGGTAGCGCTCACCGTCGGCTGGCTGTGTGTCGGTCCCATCGGCCTCGAACGGCTCTTCGGTGGTCGCCCCGGCTTCGAGCGCTGGGCGATCGGCGATCGTGAGCCACGCCGATTTGAAGAACATCGACCCCGGCTCGATCCCGTCGAAGGCGCTCCGACAGTGGGGACAGGCCGGTTCGACGAGCAGTCCCAACTGCACCGTCTCGTTGCAGTTGTCACACCGGGCCTTCTCGATCTCCTCGCGGGCGGCCGTTTCGAGCAGTTCGGCGAGCGCGGTCTGGTGGGTCACATGGCTCTCGATCCGTTCGAGTCGCCGTCGCAGGTCGACGACCGCTCCGGCGAGGCGGTCGGCCTTCGTTTCGAGCGTCTCGACGGACTCCGAGACCGACCCCAGTTCGCCCTCAGCCGCACTGAGACGACCCTCGACCATTTCGTCGAGCGCGTCGACCTCGGCTTCGAGGTGGTCGGTCGAGTCCCGAAGCTCCTCGACCGTCGGCTCGTAGTCGTCGATCCCTGCGAGTTCGTCTTCGAGTTGCGAGAGCCTGTCGTCGAAGGCCTCGTGGCTGTGGTCGGCTGGGGCGCGTGAGCGGGCCTCCTTGACCACGTCGACGATCCGTGACCGAAGGTCCTCGACGTGGTCATCGAGTTCGGTTTCGAGTTCCTCGATCCGGTCGGAGTCGGGGGCCGGGTCGGCTTCCAGTGCCTCGATACGGGCTTCGAGCTCCGAAAGCGTCGTCTCCAAGGCTTCGTCTTCGTCCGCGTCCTCCGCGAGCAGTCGGTAGGATGCGACCGCACGAGCAAGCACGGTCTCGCGGCTGTCTCCTGTGTCGGCCGTGCGATCGGCGATCCACTCCTCGATTCCCGACGGAAGCGGTGCCTGATCTCCCTGCTCACTCGCCATTAGTAACCACCTATCAGCCCTCAAACTTAAATATCCACCATAAATGATTGGACACTATTTTGAGGTTTTAAATACACATCGTATATAAATAGTGACTGTATAACAAAGCCAAGCGTCGTTACCGGATCTTCCGGACGTTGCTGAGGTCATAGCCACCCTCGTGGATCTCGCTTTCGAACTGAACGATGTCCTCGTCTTCGAGCCGCGAGAGGACGCCGCGGAACTGTTGGACGACCATGACACGAGCGCGTTTCGAGCCGCCGGTCTCCCACGAGAAGTTGATCGTCCCGCTGGCGGCATCCGAGAGCTGTCCGAGCCGGGTCGGCGTCAACGTCTCCTCGCTGGCCAACACGAGAATCAACCCGCCCCACTGGGCTGCGGCCCGCTTGAGTCCCCGGATCAACATCGGAATGTCCTGCCACTCCAGATCGTCTCCCAACGCACTCAACAGATCGGTGATGGCGTCGAAAACCACGAGGTTCCCCGAGGCGTGTTCGGTGAGATAATCCCCCAACACGCTGAGGACCTTCTCGCGGTTCCCGCCACCACTGAGGTCCGAGAGTTCGGTCGTCCGCCCCAGGTACCAGTCCTGTGGAATCCGGCTGGACTGGAAGTACTCGACCGACAGGTCCTGATACTGGATGTGGTCGATGGCGTCGTCGACGATGTCGTCCGACATCGTGTAGCGGAGCTCCTGTTCGAGGGTGTCCTTCGAGGAGGTAAACGAGACGTAGTGGACTTCCGGCGCGAGCAGCGCCCCCTCCGGGAGGTCGCCGTAGTGGAGATCGAACAGGTCGTCGTTCGTGTGCGCCAGCGCGTTCATCGCTGCACTCGTGTAGACGAACTCCCGGGCACCCGCCCCCGACTCCCCCGATAATAGCACGACACTCCCGGGTGGCGCACCACCCTCAAGCAGCGAGTCGAGCCGCGAGATACCGAACGGAATATCCTCCATACGGACCACTATCCGGGCCGCTCCTTAGCCGTTACGCAGGTCATACTCCAGTAGTCGGCTTCTACCCCGACGATCAACGCCGCCCGTCGACGCTGGCCCCCTGATTCCGACCGCTGGCGATCACGACCTTGCCGTCGAGTCCAGCAGCCGCAAGGGCAGCCTCGCCAGCACGCCGGGCGTCGGCTGCGTGTTCGGCGTCAGTAACCCCGTAGACCGCCGGTCCCCACGAGGACTGTCCGGCCCCGTAGACGGCTGGCTCCGAGGCCAGCGCGTCGACCAACTCGCCGACCGGTGGTCGGTAAACGCCACCCTGCTCGTCGGCGTACCACGTCCCGTTGAGTCGCCCGATCTCGGCGACCGCGCTCCCGAACCGGTCGGCGTTGCCGGTGGCGATCGCTGGCAACACCCGGCGGGTGATCAGCCCGGCGATCCGGTCGGCGGGGTCGGGGTCGGCCCGCTCGACGACCCCGCGAATGCTTTCGTCTTCGGTCTCGCCGCTCCGGCCCGGTTCGGCATCCGGGAGGACGACCAGAAACCGCCAGTCGTCGGGGATTCGGTGGCGGGCCGCGACCGGCGGGACGCTCCACGCGCCGTCGACCGGCCGGTCGGTCGTGAACCGCGCAGTCGGGTGGCCGCCGTCGAGGACGAACCCACCCTGCTCGAAGGTGGCGACGCCGATCCCCGACCGGCCGCCACGGCCGAGTTGGGGGGCGAGTGCTCGGATGTCGACCGACCGGTCGTAGGCACCGGCAACGGCGACCGTAACCGCCAGCGCCACCTGCGTCCCGCTGCCGAGACCGACGTGTTGGGGCAGCGACTCGGTGACGGTAACCGAGGCTCCCGGCACGTCCAACAGCTCACAGACGGTTTCGACAGTCGGCTCGCACCGCTTTGGGGCGTCGACCCAGTCGGCCCGCTCGGCCCGAACCGAGAGCCGCGGCCGGTCGAGTGCGACCCCGAGGGCTCCGTACAGCCGTTCGTGAGAAAGCGAGAGGTTCCCGAAGCCGAAATGTAGCCGCGATCCAACGTCGACCCTCGTCATACTCCCCCGTTCGAACCGCGCCGGTATTCGGGTTTCGGCGGTGGCAACGGTCGGCGGTGTGTCGTCGGCTCGCTACTCCTCCCGTGTTAGGAATCGGCTACCACGGCGACAGCGCCGGTAGTCGCCGCCTAATTTTTGTGTCGACGCCCCAACCGATCCGTATGGACTCCCTGTTGGTCTACGGCGCGTACGGCTATACCGGCGAGCTGATCTCCCGAGCCGCCGTCGACCGCGGCTTCGACCCTGTACTGGCCGGACGCGACCCCGACCGCCTCCATCGCCTCGCGGCCGATCTCGACTGTCGGAGCCGTGCGTTCGGGCTCGACGACGATATCGCCGCCCAGCTCTCGGGGATCGACACGCTGCTCAACTGTGCGGGCCCCTTCGAGGAGACCGCCGACCCGTTCGTCGAGGCCTGTCTGACTCGTGGCGTCGACTACCTCGACATTACGGGCGAACTTCCGGTCTTCGAGCGACTGGCCCGCCGCGATGGCGAGGCCCGCGAGGCTGGTGTGACGCTCATGCCCGGTGTCGGCTACGACGTGGTGCCGACCGACTCGCTTTCGGCCCACTTGCACGAGCGACTGCCGGATGCGACCCACCTCTCGTTGGCGCTGTCGGCCTCGGGCTCGCTGTCGGGCGGGACGCTCAAGACGCTGATCAACGGGTTCGGCTCCGGGAGCGCGGTCCGCGAGGGCGGCCAGCTCCGGGCGATCCCCTCGGCGTCCAAACACCGGGTCGTCGACTTCGGCTCGGGGACGGAGACGGTGATGACGATCCCGTGGGGCGACCTCTCGACGGCCTCCCGGACGACCGGCATTCCGAACATCGCGGTCTACGTCGCCGTTCCCGACGCGGTGCGCCACGCACTCATGATCGCTCGACCGTTCGAGGGGGTGTTTGCGGCCGATCCCGTCCAGCGGGTACTGAAGCGGCTGGTCGACCGGTTCGTCGACGGGCCGAGCGAGGCCGACCGCGCCGGAAACGAGACGGTCATCTGGGGAGAAGCCTGGAGCGAGGAGACCGGCGAGACGGTCCAGTCGATCCTTCGGACGCCGGACACCTACGCACTGACCGTCGAGGCCGCCCTTGCGTGTGCCGAACGCGACCTCGATGGGGAAGCGGCAGCCGGCTTTCAGACGCCTGCGGGCGCGTTCGGTCCCGATCTCGTGCTCGAACTGCCGGGTGTGAGTCGACGGGACAGCTAACCGTCCCAAGACTGTGGAGTCAGTCCTGTCGAGCTTTATAATCCCACACACGGACGTTCGCATACAGGATACCGACTACCGCGAGGCCGATGCCTGCGGCGGCTACCACCGGGGTGTGCTCGATCGGCAGCGGGAGTACAACCCCTCCGAGGAGCCCGCCGCTCCCGACGAGACACACTGCGACGCGTTGTTCTCGACGTGATCGATTCCCGTCGGCGATAATTTGGAGCCCGCTTGCGATCGCAACCGGTGGAAAGCCCACCCGCATAAGTGGACTGGTCTCCCAGACGAACGCCTCGATCCCAGTGACAAGCAAACAAAACACCACAAGGCGGTGCCATGGATCGATACTGATGGTCCGGCTGCGCCGTCTCCCGCGGTCGACGATCGGGTTTACCATTCGAATGGTTCGCATCGGTGTGTACCCCCGATTTATTGTTTTGTCTACACGATCGTTGTGAACTTTGCACGTTGTTTCCGGTCCTGATGAACGAATGGGTGTATTTCTCTCCTCAGGAGCGTCCAGTATGCCCTTGGTCGAACGTTGGTCGCGTCTTCGGTTTTCATCAGCCCGTTCGTTGGCTACCCCACCTGTCGACTCTCACTGAGTGTGACACGCTCGTCGTCGGCGTCGATCGTTGTCTGGATGGTGATCCAGCCATCGGCTTGTTCGATCGCATACGCCTCGCCCAGCGAGAGGTCGACGCGTTCGGTCGAGGTGTAGCTCTCACCGGCAGCCAGCGTCCCGACCTCCTCGGTAGTTTCCCAGACGAGCTCCTCGGTGCTGTTCTCGCCGGCGAAGATCCGGGTCTCTACGGTCACCTCCTCGGTCGACTCGGTTTGGGTGTTCTCGACGGCTGCGGTCACCTCGCGGCAGGTCTCCCCGCAGGTTTCGATTTCCTCGATACTGAACGCGAAGGGTTCGTCGTCCCCGTCGGCCTCGGTCGCGGGGAACTCGCCGCTGTCGCTGTCGATCTCGGAGCCGCTGTCGGCGGTAGAGCCGCCTCCGGCAGTCGAATCGGGTTCGGGCTCCGGCTCGACAGCCGCGGGTCCGAAGCCGGTGTCGGCGACCACACCGAGCCCACCGATGACGATCACCGCAACGAGGAGTCCGACGCCGATCCGTGCCCGGTTCATCGCGGCTGCTCCGTCGACGCGTGGCTCGGTGGTTGCGACGATGCCGTCTTCGCCTGTTCGGCCGTGGGCTCGGTTCGGGATCTCATGGGCGAACGCGCGTGGCCGTTGTCGCTTCTCGCGGGACTGTGCTCTGGCCAACTGCCCGTCGGAAACACGTCTCGAAGCCCACTTTTCCTGTGTGTTGGTCGTGATTGGGTTCCGGACAGTCCTCGAACAGTTCGACAGCCGGTCGGTTTCCTCGGGCCCGATGGTCGGTGGCGTTCCACGACGGCCACGACGCTTTTTCACCTCGGCGTGGTGCCACTGTCGTGCGCCAGCTCCAGGTCCTCGTCGACGACGAAACACGTGAGGATGTCGCGGCCCTCTTCGACGACGAAGGTGTCGACTACGTTCGCCAGGAAGCTTGGAGCCACGGCGACCGGGCGTGGCTGTTTTCGGCTCCAGTCCCCGACGATGCTACCGGCTACTTTATCGACCGGCTCTCGGAGGCGACTGATATGAGCCAAGATCCGACCTCCTTCCTCTCGATGATTTTCCTCAGTTCGGTGATCGCTGCTGCTGGCTTGCTGGTCGGTTCGCCGGCGGTCGTCGTCGTCGGCTCGTTTCTACTGCTGGTCGTCACCATGGTACTGATCAATTTCGGCGCGTTCGGGGTGTTGCTGGCAATGGGCTACCGCCCCGACGAGTCGGGGTGGCTGTTCGGCTCGGCCTCTCGTCGACAGAAAGCTGTCGTCGTCTCGACGGCGGTCGCACTCCTGTTGGTCGTCGGCATCGTCAGCACCGGCACCGTCGCGCAGATCGCCTTCGACCGAGAGATAAGCGACGAGGTCAACGCCCTCACTACCAGCCCCGAGTACCGGTCGCTCGACCCGGTCACCATCCGAACCGAGTACACCGGCGAACTCCTGTTTCCCCAGCCCGAAACCGTGACCGTTCGGTTCGCCTACTCCGGCAGCGGCCAGCCCCCCGATGTCGTCGACACCCTCGTAGCCCGCATCCGGAACGCGACCGACCAACGGGTGACCGTCCGCACCGTCTACACCGAGTACGACTCCTCGGCCGTTCTCGCGACGAACGCGACGAACACGACCGGGCCCAACAGGACTGCGCCGAATACGACGAACACCACCGCACCTAACGGGACGAATACCACAGTCAACGAGTCGACGCCGTCCGGTCGCTTTGGGGCAGCATCGTCGACCTCCTAATCCGGAGACTGGTCGCTAGTAGTGGCTGTCTACTGACGGTAGTCTCCGGCTACGACCGGCGTGTGAACACGAGACAGCCCCCAACCCCATCGAAACCGTTTTGACGAAACCTTGCAGACAGTCAGTATGCCGACCGAACCCACCACGGGATACGACCCCACTCTGGGGCGGAAGTTCATTTTTGTAACGGGAGGTGTCATGTCCGGGCTCGGAAAAGGGATTACAGCCGCGAGTACGGGCCGCCTGCTGGCCAACGCGGGGTTCGACGTCACGGCGGTCAAAGTCGACCCCTACCTCAACGTCGACGCCGGGACGATGAACCCCTACGAGCACGGCGAAGTCTACGTCCTCAAGGACGGCGGCGAGGTCGATCTGGATCTGGGGAACTACGAGCGGTTCCTCGGGATCGACATGACCTCCGATCACAATGTGACGACGGGCAAGACCTACCAGAGCGTAATCGACGCCGAGCGGGCGGGCGATTATCTCGGCAAGACGGTCCAGATCATTCCTCACGTGACGGACGATATCAAGCGCCGTATTCGAGAAGCGGCGGAGGGCACCGACGTCTGTATCGTCGAAATCGGTGGGACGGTCGGCGACATCGAGTCGATGCCGTTCCTCGAATCCTTGCGGCAGTTCGCAAGCGAAGAGGACGACGAGGACCTGCTGTTCATGCACGTCACCTTGGTCCCCTACTCGATGAACGGCGAGCAGAAGACCAAACCCACCCAACACAGCGTCAAGGAACTCCGGTCGATCGGCCTCCAGCCCGACATCCTCGTGGGGCGTTCCGAGGACAAACTCGATCCGGAAACGAAAACCAAGATCGCCCGTTTCTGCGATGTCTCTACCGATGCGGTGTTCTCCAACCCCGACGTGCCGGATGTCTACCACGTCCCGCTGATGGTCGAGGACGAAGGCCTCGACGAGTACGTGATGGACCGCCTCGGCATCGCCGACGGCGCACTCCCGAAGGCCGACCGCTCCCAGCGCTGGCGGGAACTGGTCACCCGCGACCGCGAGGGCACCGTCGAGATCGCCTTGGTCGGCAAGTACGGCCTCGAAGACGCCTATATGTCGATCCACGAGGCGCTGAAACACGCCGGGATCGAGACGGAAGTCGACGTCGACGTGCTGTGGGTCGACTCCGACGAGATGCACGACCAACACCGGGAGCGACTCCAGCAGGCTGACGGGATCGTCGTCCCCGGTGGGTTCGGCTCCCGTGGTACCGACGGCAAGATCGAGGCCGTCCGGTATGCCCGCGAGAACGACGTTCCCTTCTTGGGGCTCTGTCTCGGCTTCCAGATGGCAGTCATCGAACAGGCCCGCAACGTGCTGGGCCTCGAAGACGCTCATTCGGCCGAGATCGACGAGGAGACGCCCCATCCCGTCATCGACATCCTCCCCGAACAGAAGGAAGTCGACGACATGGGCGGGACGATGCGGCTTGGCGCGCACGAAACGCAGATCGAGTCCGGCACGTTGGCCGCCGAGATCTACGAGGCCGACGCCTGTACTGAACGACATCGCCACCGCTACGAAGTGAACCCGGAATACATCGACCAGCTCGAATCGGGCAACATGGAGTTCTCGGGCACCGCCGGTCGACGCATGGAGATCCTCGAACTGGAGGACCACCCGTTCTTCCTCGGGACGCAGTTCCACCCCGAGTTCCGTTCGCGGCCCGACAGAGCGAGTCCCCCGTTCGTGGGGTTGCTCAAGGCCGTCATCGACCGCAGCGAATCCGACTCCCAGACGACAGAAGACGAGGTTACAGTTTAAATGGTCAATCCAACAGAGTTCATCGACGAGGCAGTCGAATCGATCTCCGAAACAATCGGCGACGACAACGCGATCATCGCGCTGTCGGGTGGTGTCGACTCCTCGGTCGCCGCCACCCTCGCCTACCGGGCGGTCGGCGACCAGCTAACCCCGGTCTACGTCGACACCGGCCTGATGCGCAAAGGCGAGACCGACCAGATCCGCGAGACGTTCGCGTTCATGGATAGTTTGGAGGTCGTCGACGCCCGCGACCGCTTTTTCGAGGCGCTCGCAGGCGTGACTGATCCCGAAGAAAAGCGCAAGGTCATCGGCGAGCAGTTCATCCGCGAGTTCGAACGCGAAGCGAAGGAGACCGACGCCAAGCAGTTGGTGCAAGGGACCATTTATCCCGATCGCATCGAGTCGGAAGGAAATATCAAATCCCACCACAACGTCGGGGGGCTGCCAGACGTGGTCGACTTCGAGGGGATCGTCGAACCGGTCCGGGACCTCTACAAGGACGAGGTCCGCGAGGTCGCCCGCGAACTCGAATTAGAGGAGATCATCTCCGAGCGGATGCCGTTCCCCGGTCCCGGCCTCGCCGTCCGAATCATCGGCGAAGTGACCCCCGAAAAGGTCGACGTGGCCCGCGAGTCCTGTCACGTCGTCGAAGAGGAGTTGGAGGAATACGAGCCGTGGCAGGCCTTCGCCGCCGTCATCGGCAAGGCGACGGGCGTCAAGGGTGACAACCGCGTTCACGGTTGGGTCGTCGCGGTTCGCTCCGTCGAGAGCCGCGATGGAATGACCGCCCGCGCCCAAGAGATCGACTGGTCGACCCTCCAGCGCATCCAGAGCCGGATCACCGGCGAAAACGAAAACGTCGCCCGCGTCGTCTACGACGTGACACACAAGCCGCCGGCGACCATCGAGTACGAGTAATGGCCCAGACTGCAATCGTCGCCGGTCCCGATCCCGAGGGGGTCGGCGATGCACTCGAAGCCGAGGGTGTCGACGTCGTCCGGATCACCGACACGGTGTCGGCCTCGACGCTCGACGACGCCGGGATCGACGCGGTCGACCTGTTGGTGCTGACCGACGTGGCCGACGCCACGGGGATCTCGGTCGCCAAGGATCGCAACCCCGACCTGCGGGCGGTCGTCTACAGCCGCGAGTCGCTGCCGGAGTTCGCCAAGGGACAGACCGATCTGGCCGTCGACCCGGCGCTGTTGGCTGCGGACGTAGTGGCCGAGGAGCTGGCGGCCGACGGTTAGTCGACGGTATAGAACTTTTCGAGGACGGATTCGGGAACCGGGTTCATGTACTCGAAGGCCTCGTCCGCACAGAGGGCCTCGAAATCACGGTCGGTCGTCACGATCCGGTCGACCTCCGCCTGTCGCGCGAGCGCTATATAAAAGCAGTCGTAGACATCGTGGTTCTTGGCGGCACTGATCTCGTAGGCATCGAGTACCGTCTGGGCGTCGCTGTCGACGAACTCGATCGGGTACCGCAGGAGCGAGGAGATGGCGTTCCGAGCCACGACCGAGTCGAAGCCGAGATCTTCGAGCACCCACTGGACCCGAAGCGGCAAATAGCCGAACAGACAGAGGGTGTCGTCTCCTCGCAGTGCGGGGATCAGTTCTTCGGCAACGTAGGGGTGGCCCGGATGATCGTCGACCAGTTGGATCGACAGCGCGTTGAGATCCGGTAGGAGCCTATCGGCCACCGAACGTCGCCTCCCCGGCATCGCGGAACGCCTCTTCGCCCCACTCGCCGCCCCGCGTGAGTGTTTCGAGATCCGGGAGTTTTCGGACCAGCCGAATATCGCCGCCCTCCCGAAGCACGGCAAACTCGACACCCTCGTCCAACTGGAGGTCGTCCCGGAGCGACTTCGGAATCGTCAGTCGACCGCGGTCGTTCAACTCGGCGGTGCCGTACTGCTCGCCGTCCTCGTCGTTTTCGGTTGTGCTCATCGAATCACCCTTGTTCGATCACACGAACTCGATCACCATAGCGTTTGGTGACCACGGTGTGTCGACCGTGCGCTTCGCCGATACACTCGATCAGACGGTGGCGTCTCTGCTGACTCACTGCCGACCACCGCGACGATCACAGCAGATATTGCCGGTGTTTGGTTCCAGTATTTAAAACCAGCGACGTTTTCGGGGGCAATCCGGCGCAAATCGGCTCCACTACTGTTCTGATTGATGTACTATCCACCAGTACGATAGGTCGCAATGAACCGACGTCCGATCCTGCTGTTGGTCCTGATAGGCTGTTTGCTCATGGCGGTCCCTGCCATGGCAGCGACTGTCGGGGCACAGACAGCTGATGACGGAACGACGAACGAGACGGATACGACGACGAACGAGACAGACACGGCAACGAACGACACAGATACGACGACAAACGAGACGGACACAACAACGAACGAGACGGATACAACGAACGAGACGGAGACGACGAGCGATACGAGCTTCGCGTTCGATGCGACGCTGGACAGCGAGACCGTAACCGTCTCTGTCACCTCCAATGACACTGCGGTCGCAAACGCGTCGGTCGCGGTCGACGGCACCGCGGCGGGCACGACCGACACCAACGGCACCCTCCAGTTCGGTCTCGATAACCGCTCTGCGGTCGCAATCGGTGTGACGGTCGACAACTCCACGCGGACGACCACCTACGACGTGGTCGAGGGCTCGCTCGTCGAGCGACCCGAGCCCACCGCCGAGCCGGTCGACTTCACATTCGATGCGGACCTCGACAGCGGGACGGTGACGGTCACCGTCGCCTCGAACGGAACGGCCGTCGACAACGCCTCCGTCGCGGTCAACGGCACCACCCAAGGTCCCACTGACGCCAACGGAACCCTCCAGTTCGGTCTCGACGACCGACCAGCGGTCGAACTCGCGGTGACCGTCGACGGCACCACGCAGACGACCACCTACGTGGTTGTTGGCGGCCAGCTCGTCACCCAGGAGAGCGTGGCTGACGCCCAAGAAGTCCCCGAGGCGGCCGCCGATCAGGTGTCGACGATCCAACGACTGATCTCGGCGTTCCGTAACGGCGAGTTCGAGAAACTCGGTCCGATCATCTCCGAGGCCGCCGGTCGTGGCCCACCGGTCGACGTTGGTAACGACCGAGGCAACGCCCCGGAGAACGCCGGCAACGGACAGGGAAACGGTCCGGAGAACGCTGGCAACAGCCGGGGCAATGGTCCGGAGAACGCTGGCAATGGACAGGGCAACGCACCGGAGAATGCTGGCAATGGACAGGGCAACGCACCGGAGAATGCTGGCAATGGACAGG
>Ga0207753_1000353_pt1 | contig 18270 bp, 22 predicted proteins | sample PonA233FremontCA_2_FD_187273 | JGI IMG/M metagenome (GOLD analysis project Ga0207753, IMG submission 187273) | Salt pond sediment microbial community from Fremont, CA, USA - Pond A23 Sediment 3 (SPAdes) | ecosystem: Environmental > Aquatic > Non-marine Saline and Alkaline > Saline | place: USA... | reverse complement strand
AAGCCCGGCGACAACCCCGACGCACGCGATGCCATCTACAGCTATGGCCACCGGAACCCACAGGGGCTGGCTGTCCATCCCGAGACGGGTGCGCTCTGGGAGTCCGAACACGGCGAGCGCGACGGCGACGAGCTCAACGTGATCGAGGCGGGCGGCAACTACGGCTGGCCGGTGGCGACCTACGCCTGTGAGTACGGCACCGACCGGCCGGTCGGCGACTCGCCTGCCGAGCGAGAGGATCTCATCCCGCCGGTCTACTACTGGGAGTGCGGTTCCGGCGGCTTCCCACCCGCGGGGATGACGTTTTATACTGGTCCCATCAACGACTGGCAGGGAAACCTGTTCGTCGGCAATCTCGCGGGGACGTACCTCGGTCGGTTTTCGGTCGACGGCACCGACGTGACCGAACGCGAGCCGCTGCTTGACGGTCGGGGCTGGCGGATGCGGGCGGTCGCAACAGCCCCCGAGACGGGTCATCTGTACGTCGCGGTCGACGCTGGCTCCGCGCCCGTCGTCCGACTTGCCCCCGAATAGTCGGTCGACGAACGACTCTCTACCCACACCATCCGTCCGGTCGACTGTGGTCAGTGACTTCCAGCGGGCTCCTGACGGTCGTAGCCGTGGCCGACGTAGAACGAAAGCAGGTTTGCCGTGAGGAGTCCGGAGAAGACGAGCAGCTCCGTGACGGTCCCGACACCGAACACGAGCAGCAGGAGGGTCGGCACTGGGAGGGCGACCGCCGCCCAGAAGCCGACGGCTTCGATGGTCGACCGTCCGATCAGGCCGTATGCTCGAAGCCGCTGGACCGATGCAGTCGACTCGTCACCGCCGTTGGTGCGGGCAATGCGATCGGTGAGCGTTTGGGGGAGCCGCATTACAGCTATAACCTACATCTATGATAACACTCCACACAGTTATAATTATTCGGTTACTATCAGGATGTGTTTCTCGCGGCTGTTCGACTACTTGCTCCGTTAGCGACTGGCTAACGTAGTGGTACCTACGCACCGCTCATCGTTTCGGTTCGTCATAGAAGAGCCGGAGGAGGGATCCGAACCCTCGACCTAATCCTTACGAAGGATTCGCTCTGCCAGGCTGAGCTACTCCGGCGCGCACTTCACAGTACCGCCATACAGCAAATAAGGGTTGCGAAAGCCGACTCAGAAATCGCCGTCTTCGTCGACGATTTCGACCACGCCGTCGACCACGTCGATGTTGATCAGCGTCTTGACCTCGTAGTCGGTGTCGTCGAGTTCGTTCGGACCGACCTTTTTGATCACGGCCAACACGTCGGCGACCTCCGCGCCCATTTCGCTCAGCGCATCCAGAATGGCGGTCATCGTCCCGCCGGTCGAGAGCACGTCGTCGAGCACGAGCACCCGGTCGCCTGCCTCCACGTCGTTGATGTACATCTCGGATTCCGAGTAGCCGGTGACCTGCGACAGCGAGACCTCGCCGTCGAGCCCGTAGGAGCGCTTGCGGATGATCGCGACCGGAATATCGGTCGACAACGAGACGGCCGTCGAAATGTGGATTCCCATCGCCGCCGGGGTGACGATCTTGTCGACGCCTTCGAGGTCGACTTCCTGAATAATGCGCACGGTGATCTCGCGAAGCAGTTCGGGCTCCAGCATCGGCACGCCATCGCTAATGGGATGGACGAAGTACTGATAGCCGTCTTTTTCGGTAATCGGGGTGTCGAGAAGCGACTGCCGGAGACGATCCATACGGTCACTTCTTCAGCCGAAACCTAAAGATGACGATCAGCCGCTGGCAGCCCTACGGAGGATCAAAGAGAAAGCCTCGGCAGTTGCGGCACCGATACCCGAGGCGGCTCCGGTGGTAACGACAACGGGTCGACTGCTCGTGGCCTGCATCGTGTCCACTGTGTTTCGACCAGATATATATATATATATATATACTATCTATATACCATCAGCTCTTGAGTGCCCCAGTATACTGGATCGTTTGCCAGACAAGTCCCCCGATTGCCGCCAGCGTCATCCCGACCACACCGAACAGCAAGGGTTGGGCGATCACGTCGTAGGAAACCACGCCAGTGACGCTCAGGTAGGGCACCGCGAGGCCGAGGACAAGCAGCCCCGCCCCGACAGCAGTCAGCACGGTGGGTACCCGATTCGCCCCCGTCTGTTGGGCGATCGCGTTGGTTGCGATGACGACCGCGCCGAGTGGCAACAGCCCGAACAGCCAGAGATACGTCGACGTCGGCTGGTCGCCGAACCCATCGCTCAGTCCGGCCCCTTCTTGAACGCCGGTCTGGAACAAATACCGCTGCCCATCGGCCTCAATGATGGTAAAGACTTCTCGAGGACTGGCTTCGCCGTACTGGAACTCCGCGGGTGGCTCACGAACCGAATCGCAAACAACCATCACGTCCCGACAGACCGGGAGTTCGTACCGGTGCCACCCCGCGCTGTCAGGCTCGCTGGCGATCGTTCGCTCGACGGCGAGCTGTCCCGTCGGCGAGAGCTCATCGACGGACGTTGCAGCCTCGGGATCGAACCCATAGAGGTCGACGAGGTTCCCGAAATCGGCTTGGTTTTCGTCGACGGCCTGCTGAAGGTAGGGCGCTGGCTCGCTCGTCTGGTAGGGTGACCCGAACATCGGGTATGGAACGACGCCACTCAGCAGCAACAGTGTGCCGACCACGAGTCCCGAGAGGAGCCGACGGCGGTCTCCATCCATACCCTTTCTCGGTGCGTCGGTGTCAAATCCGTTCCGACCGACACTGCGGTGCCCACGGGAAACGGTATTACGCCGGTAACAAAACTTGTTTGGGAGTGATACACGATGGGGCGTATATGACTGCGCTCGCCGAGCGGCTGGAACTCGACTCGCTCACGACGCTCGATTGGATCGGTATCGTGTTCGCGGTTATTACGGCAACTGTGCATTTCGTTATCGGCCTCACGTTCGTTCCCGAACCGGGTGGCTTCCTCTTTCTGCTGGCCGCTGGCGGATTCGTCGGGGCAATCGTTTTGTTACTCGTCGACTATCGCCGCCCGTTGCTGTACGTCGTCGGAATCCCATACACAGGTGTTCAGATCGTCGCGTGGTATGCGATCAATCGGCCTGCAGGTCCCGCCGACATCAGCCCGGCGACAGCTATGGATAAGGTCACTCAGCTGGCGCTGATTGTCGTGCTCGTGTTGCTCTACCAGTGGGAAGCCTGAATGGTCGAAATGCCAGCCGTCAGCGTCCGGGGAGTCACCGATGGCTCGTGAGTATCCCGCCGACCGCTCGGCGGGCCGGCAGCGGTGGTCGACCCCATTGCTCGGCATCGGAGTGCTGGTCGTTGCGTCCGTCTGGCTACTGCGAGTCCGGTTGGTTGCCGGGCTCTCACCTGTGTTCCTCGTCGGTGTCGCCGGTGGGCTGGTAACCGTCTCAGTTCCTGTCGGCTGGGCTGTCAGCCGGGTCGACGAGCCGATCACGTTCGCGACGGCCGTCACGCTCGCTCGGGGAGCCGCACTCGCTGTGTTCGCCGGGTTTTTGAGCATCGGTCTCCCGACCGGTCGGGCCATGTGGCTCCCGGCGGTACTGTTTGCGATCGCCGCCGGGCTCGATACCGTCGACGGGGCCATTGCCCGCGCGACCGACTCCGTCTCCGAACTCGGCGGGCGCCTCGACACCGAGATGGATGGCCTGACGGTACTGTTCGGGACTGCCCTCGTCGTCGCCACCGACCTCGTTCCGAGTGTGTTTCTGCTCGTCGGTCTCGCCCGCTACCTGTTCGTCTTCGGGTGCTGGCTTCGGCGTCGGCGTGGCCGCCCGATCAGCGACCTGCCGCCGAGTCAGCTACGACGAGTGCTTGGCGGACTGGCGATGGCGACAATCTGGCTGGCACTGCTCCCCGTTACCGGGCCCTCGGTTACCCGACCGGTCGCCGTCGTCGTCCTGATCCCGTTCGTCCTCAATTTCAGCCGGGACTGGCTCGCGGTTTCGGCGTGGGGCTGATCCGATGTTGGCTTATAAATAGTTGCCCACTAACAACAGTATCACCGAACACACGATGCACATTGGACTCGTCGTCTACGGTGGGCTCGATGAACGCTCCGGCGGCTTCCGGTACGACCGACGCTTGGTGGAGTACTTTCGGGAGCAGGGCGACACCGTCGACGTGATCGCACTCCCGTGGCGCACCTACTGGCGAGGCGTGGTCGACGGCCTCAACCCATCGGTCGCAACTCGGCTGAACAGGCCGGTCGATGTGCTGCTGCAGGACGAACTCTGTCATCCGTCGCTGTGGCGGCAGAACCACCGGCTGACTCGGCCGGGGGCGGTCGTCGCGCTCGTCCACCACGTGGGGGCCGACGATCACCACGGGCGGCTCCCGCGGCTGCGGCGCTGGATCGAACGCCGGTATCTCGACTCGGTCGACGCCACAGCCTGTACCAGCGAGTTCACCCGACAGCGGGCCGCCGCCCTCGGGGCTGATCTCGGCGAAAGTCTGGTTGCACCGCCCGCCGGGCGGGTCGAAGGGAGGGGGCTCAGTGAGACGGCCGTCCGCCGACGGGCCGTCGACGGGCCGCTCCGAATCGCGTTCGTCGGTAATCTCCTCCCGCGAAAGGGGCTCACAACGTTGGTATCGGCGGTCGGTACGCTTGCGCGCCGCCACGACTGTTCGGACTGGCAGGTGACTGTCGTCGGCAGTCACGAGGCGGACCCGGAGTACGCTGCCACAGCTGTCGACAAAGCCGCCGCGCTGGGAATCGACGGCCGTGTCGAGTTCACCGGCGCAATCAATGGTGACGACCTAACCGACGTGCTTGCGGCCAGTCATGTGCTCTGTGTACCCTCGCGGTACGAGGGGTTCGGCATGGTCTATCTCGAAGCCATGGAGTACGGCGTCGTTCCGATCGCCAGCGCCCACGGCGGCGCGGGCGAGTTCATTCGAGATGGTGACAACGGCTTCCTCGTCGACCCCGGCGATCACGGCCGGATCGCCGCCCTGTTGGCTGATCTCGCGGCCGACAGGGATCGACTCGCCGATCTCGGTATGGCGGCCCTCGATACCGCAGCGGCCCACCCGAGTTGGGACGAGACGCTGGCGGAGGTCCGGTCGCTGCTGGCACGGGTAGCGACTGATCGGTCGTCTTCGGCCGACAATGCGGCTCCACCGACCGATACACGGGCGGAACAGGGGGGTCGGCCGTGACTACCTTCCCCGAGTTCCTCACCGCAAAGCGAACAGTTGAGGATCGCGCCCTGAACCGTCGGGTGTGGGAACAGTTCGGTACCCAACTCGAGAAGCAAGCCGCGGGCGATCGCGACCCAGTCAGGATCGTCGAAATCGGTGCGGGAACCGGTTCGATGATCGCCCGATTGGCCGACTGGGAGGCGCTGCCCCCGACGGTCTCCTACCGCGCGGTCGACCTCGATGCCGACACCGTCGACAGCGCCCGAAAGCAGCTCCCGGAGTGGCTACGGGACGCGGGCTACACGGTCGACGAGCAACCCGACCGACTCCGCGCCCACCGGACCGACAGCGACGCCACTGACCGGACGATAGAGATCACACTGGAGGTCGGCGACGGCTTCGCCATCGACGACGAGGCGGATGCAGTCATCGCCGCGGCTGTATTGGATCTGGTCGAACTCGAACCAGCCGTTGATGAGTTAAAATGGCTCCTCAACGATGGCGGGGTCCTGTACGCGCCGATCACGTTCAACGGCCACTCCTCGTTTATACCGCGTGACCCGCTCGACAACCGGATCGAACGGCTCTACCATCGACATATGGATGAGATCCGCGATCAGCCGGGGAGCAGTCGAGCGGGCCAGCAGCTCTTAAAAGTGCTTCCCGCGGCCGGCTACACCGTTCTCGAAGCAGGCGGGGCCGACTGGATCGTCCGCCCCACCGACGGCACGTATCCCACCGGGGAGTCGACCGTACTGGAACACCTCCTTGCGACGATCGACGGCGCGCTGGCCGACTACCCGGCTGACGTGATCGATCCCGAAACGAGAACCGACTGGGTCGAGCGCCGGCGCGAGCAGCTGGCTCGCGGCGAACTCACACTTGTCGCCCACCATCTCGACGTGCTTGCGCGGCTGTAGCTATCGGCCGCTGCGGCATACAGCTTGGGTTAGCCACTGGCTACCGTCTCATGGTTGCCATCTTCGGCGGTCGAGATCGGTTCGTCGGCCAGCAGTTCGCGGAGTCGACGCTCGCCTTCTGTCGGATCGTATCCCTCTCGCCGCAGGTGGGCGAGTGGCGAGACGTTCGAGTTGCGTTCCCAGTGACACCAGAGCTCGGTACGTCCGTCGGCTGTCGGAAACAGTCGGAGGTGAAGCTGGTGTGTGCTGGTGATACCGTCCGGTCGGTAGACGAAGCTACCGACCTCGTGGACGCTCCGGCCTTTCCGGTCGTAGCAGTGGAAGTAGGCCCTGACTAACCGCCGAAAGCCGAACTCCGAGCGAAGCCTGCGCCGGGCGACGGCAGGGTCGACGTCCCAGACGCCGACGTACTCCGGGTCCGGTGGCGGGAGGACGCTGAAATGCCGTGGCATGGCGGCATCCGGAACCGCTGCCAACAGCCGCCCCGTGAGGAGTCGGAGCCGGTAAATGCCGACCCATGAGGCTACCGTCCAGCCGAACAGAAGGCTCGCAGACAGCACCGCTGCGAGCTGTCGACCCCTCATGTGTCGGCCACTGACTGTTCGTAACTGGCGTAGGCCTCATCGTCTTCCCAGAGCCGGACCCGGATTCGGTCGGGATTGGTGGGAGCTGCAGTCTCGACGATCCGTTCGCAGACGATCCGAGAGAAATGTTCGACGCTCGGGTTCAGCCCCTCGAAGGCTGGCTGGTTGTTGAGCGTCGTGTCGGCGTAGGCCCCGACGATGTCGTCGATGGCGGCGTTTATCGCGTCGATGTCGACCAGATAGCCGTACTCGTCGAGCGACTCGCCCTCGAACTCCACGACGGCCCTAAACTGATGGGAGTGTAGCTCACCCTCGGGACCGGGGTCGGGCACCGTCAGAAAGTGCTGGGCGATAAACGGCCGACGCACCGAAACCGTGTACATACTCCTAGGTGGAGCCGTCGTAGCTAAAGAGTGTCCCCACCGTCCCATCGGTCGACTCGGCCAGCGCCTCGTAGGCCGCCGGTGCGTCGGCGATCGGGTAGCGGTCGGTGAGCAACTCTCCGAGCTCCCGTTCCCGGAGCTGGTGCCACGCGAGTTCCAGCCGTCGCTCGCGATCCCACCGACCGCGTAGCGAGGGGTCGATCGTACTGACCTGACTGCTTGTGAGGGAGATCCGGCTGCGATGGAACCGCCCGCCGAGATCGAGTTCGGTCGGTTTGGTGCCGTACCACGAGCCGACGACGATCCGGCCGTCGTAGCCCGTCGCTGACACCGCCGCATCCAGCGCCTCGGGGTTGCCAGACAGCTCGTAGGTGAGATCCCCACCGGCTGACTCGCCCGCTGTCGGAGGGGTGTCGCCTGCTGGCTCGCCGGGCAGTGGCAGCACGTCGCCGATCTCGTCGGGGTGGACGCTGTCGGTCGCGCCGAGTTCCCGCGACCGTGCCCGGCGGTCGGCACTGTAATCGACGGTCACGAGCCGTTCTAGCGGGAACTGGCCGAGCAATGCGGTGGTCACGAGTCCGATTAATCCCTGTCCGAAGACGGCCACCCGCTCGCCCAACTTGGGTTCGCCGTCGTGGACGAGCGTCGCTGCCGTCTCGACAGTCGGCAGCAGCGTCGCTTGCGCCGCGGAGATCCCCTCGGGAACCGGGTGGAGTTCGCCGACGGTGGCACAGAAATGGCTCTCGTGTGGGTGGAATGCGAAGACGCGTCGCCCCAGCCAGTCGGCGTCGACGGCGTCACCGACTGCCTCGACGACGCCGACCGCGGCGTACCCGTACTTAAGCGGGTACGACAGCGAGCCCGATAGCGCATCGAGATTCGTGTCGGCGGCAAGCTCTCCCGGCACGTTGCCGTTGTAGACCAGCAGTTCGGTGCCGGGGCTGACCGCCGACAGCTCCGTCCGGACCAGCAGTTGGTCGGCCGCTGGCTCGGGGATCGGCTCCTCGCGGAGGTCGACCTCGCCGGGGGCGGCGAAGTAGAGAGAGCGTCGGGTCATGTGGGTGTTTGGGGTGATTCAGTCGTCGGTGGCCGGAACGTGTGGCTGTGCGAACTCGACGGTCGTTCCCTCGTAGCGGCAGTCTTCGAGGGCGTGTTTGGCGGCGATCCCGGCCTCGTGGGCGGTCTTCCCACGGCCCACACCGACCTTGAGGTCGACGCCCGCGTCGTCGGCGACGTGGTCGAGAGCCTCCTGATAGGCCTCCGCCGAGAGTTCGGGAAGCACCGCGATGATGTTGTCGCCACCGACGAAAAACGACAGCCCGCCGTGGGCCGTCCGGAGGTACTCCATCAACGAGGCGTAGCTCCGCTCGATGTGAATAAAGGAGTCGAACTCGTTGAGTTGGTCGGTGTATTTGCCGGTCGCGTCATTGACGTCGAAGTGGGCGATATGGACCGGTTCAGCGCCCGTTTCGCTCGGATCGAGGAACGTTCCGGCGAGGACTTCGGTTCGGGCTTCGTCCTGGGCGCTTCCGGCGGCCTGCAACCGCTCGGTCGCGCCGTCAAGCGCCGCCGCCGGTGTGTCGGCGACGTCGACGCCGAGGCTGACCGTCACCGGATACCGGTTGCCGATGGTCTCCTGGAGGGTAGCATGGGCCGAGCGATCGATCCCGTTTGTGACTGCAATCATGTTGTCGAACCGTGTGAAAAAGACGTAGCCGCCGCGGCTCCCGATGAACTGGGCGATATCCGCGAACAGCCGCGACTGCAGCGTCTGGAGGTCCATCTCCCGTCGTGGCTCCGGCGTCACCGTCCACGGTCCGTAGTTGTCGATCTGAACGAGCGTCAACTGAGTAATCGTCACAGTATCACAGCCTTCGAGAGCCTACACATTGTGTCTTTCCGTTTTCCAAACGACGAGTCACCGAACGACTCATCCATCCTCAAGCGGACGATGAGTGCAGCAACGCCGCGGATACTCGTGTGGTTCGATTGCAGTCTACCAAATTTTTATAAGAGGATATCGATCCGATACGTATGATCGTCTCTCACAGGTGCACTTTTTTCTCGGCTCTTGTTGGCTCTTTTTTTCAACTGGCAGTCGGGGATTCGGAGACACCTCCCGGGGTCAACAGAGGCCGGTACCGATGAGCGGTCCTCCTCGTCGACCTCGGCTCACCGGCCGCTTGGCGTCGGTACTGCTTGTTCTCACCGTGCTTTCAGTTGGGATCGCAGCCTGTACAGGGGGCGCCGTCGCACAGAACAGCACCGAAGCCGTCGAGACGAACCAGACAACCGACCCCAACGAGACAGCCGAGTCGACCGTCCCCTATCCATCGAACCCGGACAACGTCTCGACGGTTACGTTCGTGACCGCCCGACTCTCGGATGGAAGCGACCGCCGCGATCCAACCGTCGACTTCACCGGCGGTAACCCGCCGCCCGTCGTCCAGTCGATCGGCTTTCGGACCGAGCCGGTCGAGACGGTCGTTCGCGTCGCCGAGTACAGGACGCTGCCGTCAGTATTCGACTCGCCGGATGCGGCTGTGATACACACGGTGGATATCCTCGTGCCGCCGTCGCTGGAGGACACCAACGCGACGATTACCGCCAGCGTCGACCGAACAAGAGTCAGCCGATGCCGCGCCGACCGCTGACGGGGAGGCAACCGAAACGCCCCCAAGCGGCGATAGACAGCGAGCCGACCCAGACTCGCCCGACGACCCCCCGTTCCCCGACCCATGGACGCTGTTCAAAGCGTATCTCGATTCGAAGCTCTCGCGCCGTCAACTCCTCGCAGGCGGCGTCCTGCTCGTCGGTGGCACGGCCGCCGGCGGCTACGGCTGGTATCGGTTCGCTCCCTCGCCACTGGAACGGCTCAAAGCCGACGCCGAAGAGATCGCTTACGAAGACCTCCGATCCAACGTCGAGGAGTATCTCGACACGCCGGTCTACTACGGTCCCGCCCGGGTCGCCCAACGCATTGACGCCGAGTCCGGCACCCGTCTGCGTCTACAGGTGACACAGGACGAACAGGGAGGGTGGCGCGACGATCTCTTGGGCCGGTGGGACGGCGATCCCTACTCGCCGGGCGATACCGTCGAGTTCTGGGGTGTCGTCACCGGCTCAGTGGGCTACGAGACCACGCTGGGTATCGAACGGACCGTCCCCGAGGTCGAGATCGTCGACATCGCCGCTGTCGAAATATAGCGCCCCACGCGCCGCTGTTGGCGACAGCTCACCAACACGACTGAGCAGTGCCGAAACCACGGGATTCAATTCTCCGAGGGCTAAGAGAGAGGTATGTCGTACAACGGGATTATTTTGGACGTCGACGGCACGGTCGTCCACGGCGACGAGCCGATACGGGGGGCTGCCGAGGGGCTCGCTGCTGTCGAGCGGGCCGGACTCGACCGGGTGTTTCTGTCGAACAACCCGACCAAGCGACCCGCAGCCTACGAATCGCGGTTCGCGTCGGCCGGGTTCGACGTCGACCGCGAGGAGGTATTTACCGCCGGAACGATCACCACCAACTACCTGTCGAGCGAACACGCCGACGACCAGCTGTTCGTGATCGGCGATCCGGGCCTCGATAGCCAACTGCTGGCAGCGGATCTCACTCTCACAGACGACCCCGAAGCAGCCGACGCGCTGGTGGCCTCAATGGACTGGGAGTTCGGCTACGAAACGCTGGTCGATGCCATCGTCGCCCTTGACCGCCCGATTCCGTTCATCGGCACTGATCCCGATATGCTGATCCCACAGACGGGCTACAACATCCCCGGCACCGGAGCGATGCTCCACGCCATCGAGGGGGTGACCGACCGGGAGGTCGACGTGATCTGCGGCAAACCTTCGCCGCTGGCCCGGCGAACGGTTCTCGACTACCTCGATTGCCCGCCCGAGGCGTGTCTGATCGTCGGCGACCGACTCGATACCGACATCGAACTCGGCACCGAGGCCGGGATGACCTCAGTGGTGGTCCGCACCGGCGTCACCGACGACCAAGCACTTGCCAACTCCCCGATCAGCCCCGACTACGTCCTCGATTCGCTTGCCGAACTCGATTCGGTCCTCGACGGTCGCGTCGACTGATTGCTGTCGGTAGCAACCGATTATGTACAGATACTCACGAAATTATCCTCGATGCCCGAAATTCCTTGTGTGGTATTGTCTGACAAAGATTTATAAACACCGGCGGTAAGGATGGTGTATGGAACCGAGTGACACACCGTACGTCTTCGGCGACGAATCGCCACAGCCACCCAGCCACGACCCCGAAGGACGGGATGTCGTCATTATCGACGGTCAGGCGATGACCTACCGGAGCTACCACCGCACTCGGCAGTGATCGACGTCGGCGCTATTTATGCTACTCAGTGTACTACTTAAAAAGAACGTGAGGACGGGCTGCGTCGACTGCGTTGACGCGCTGTCGTAGATCGACTGGTTAGAACGCGCCGCCGTGAACGTCGATCTCGGCGTGGAGTTCGGGTTTGAGGGCGGCGTGGACGTGACAGATGTCCTCGGCGCGGTCGACGATGGCGTCGAGCTCGTCGTCCGAAAGGTCGGCCTCGACGTGGATGGTAAAGTGGATCGCCGAGAGGTCATCGCCCTCGTCGATATCGGCCCCGGCGTCGATCTGGATCGTGCCCAGATCGTCGTGGCCTTCCTTGTTGCCGCCGACGCGGAACGCAGGCAGGAAGCAGGAGGCGTAGTCCGCGACGAGCACCGCGTTGGGGTTCGGCCCCGTCTCGTCGGTAGCATCGATCGAGAGTTCGAAGTCGCCGACCTGACTCGTGGTTGCGTAGCCTTCTTCGCTGACCGTGGTGGTTTCGATATCCGTCATGCGTTCCAGTCGACGCCCGCGACCATCCTAAACGTTGCTCACTCCCGACGGGAACGAAGACGGTTCTGGTTACGTATGGGTCACAGCGCGATACCGTCCAGTGTCGACTGACCGTTGAGGATCGGTCGACAGCAAACTCGTCCCCGACGAGCTACAGTTCGAACGTCTCGTCGCCCTCAAGAACGTGGGTTTCGGCGGTGCTGCCGGTGGCTTTGACCTCGCGGACCCAGTCGTCGATCTCGATTTCGACCGGCGGGAACGTATCGTAATGCATCGGGAAGGCATGGTCGACACCGAGCCAGTCGACGGCCACGGCGGCCTGCCACGGCCCCATCGTGAAGTGGTCGCCGACCGGTACGGCGGCGGCGTCGGGTTCGAGATACGCGCCCGTGACCTCCCGCATTTCGGTCATTAGGCTGGTATCGCCCGCGTGGTAGAAGGTGGTCGACTCCGCGTCGGTCCCTTGGGTCGGCTTGGTGTCGCCGATAACGAAGCCGGCGGGCATTCCACCCTCGTACTCGTGTTCGGTGTTGATCCCATTGGTGTGGTCGGCCCGAACCATCGTCACGAAGGCGTCGCCGCACTCGACGGTGCCGCCGAGGTTCATCCCGATGGCCTCGGCGAAGCCCATCTCGCTTTGCGCGTAGCTCACGATTTCGGGCGTGGCGACCAGCGTGGCGTCGCTGAACTCGGGGGCGTGGGCGATGTGATCGGCGTGCCCGTGAGTCACCAGCAGATAGTCGGGCGTTTCGACGTCTTCGGGGTCGAGATCCGTGTGTGGATTGTCGAAAAACGGGTCGATGAGAAGGGTGGTGTCGTCGACGCTGATGTGCCATGTGGAGTGGCCGTGCCACGTGAGTTCGACTGTCATACTCGCATTGTTGCGGTAGAACGCACATAAATCTACAGTTCAGGAGCTGGAAAAGTCGGCGACTGTGCGGCGACGACAACGGTCGACTGTGTTACGATTCGAGCCGGTCGACCAGCTCCGAAAGCTGTTCTTTCCGGCCGTCGACGGCCTCCTGACGGAGCGCCTCCTCGGCTTCGCTCGGACACACCAACTCGGGGACGTCGGTCGGAACCCCCTCGTCGTCGAGGGCGACGAACGTAAAAAAGGAGCTCGTCGTCGGTCGGTCGGTCCCCTCGACGGGGTTCTCGGCGCGGACGTCGACTTTCACGTCGATGCTCGTCCGGCCGACATTGAAGACGTAGGCCTCAACGACCACGACCTCGCCGATATCGATGGGGCTGATGAAGTCGACGTGCTCCATCGAGGCGGTCACACACTGCCGGTTGGAAAACCGCATCGCCGCGATCGCCCCACAGATATCCATCCAGTGGAGCACCACACCGCCGAGAGCACGACCGAGGTTGTTGGTGTCGTTCGGCAGCAGGAGTTCGGTCATTTCGGTGTAGGAATCTACGAGCGTCGCTGTCTCGTCCATGGATCGTCTCGGGAGTCGACCGCGGAAAGTCCGTCGGTCGGTCGCCAGTAGGAACCGCCTACTGCCCAGTATCTCACAAACGTGGAGTCGTCGACCGCTTCGAGACAGTTGAACGACGGCAGTAGGAACCGCCTACTCGTCGAACTCTTCGGAAAACGGGTCGTCGGAAAACGGATCGTCCGCGGCCGGTCCGTCGTCGGCGCGGCTGATGTCGACTTCCTCGGGTGATCGGCCAGCCGCATCCAAGATTTCGTCGGAGACGGAGATGGGACATTCGACCCGGACCGCCAGCGCGATCGCGTCGCTGGGGCGGGCATCGAAGACGAACTGTTCGGGCTCGCCATCGTCGTAGCGTTCGGCGTCGATCTTGGCGTAGAAGGTGCCGTCGGCCAGATCGTCGATGCGCACGCCGTCGATTGCACCGCTGAATTCGGTGACCATCTCGACGAGTAGATCGTGTGTGAGCGGTCGCTCGAACGGTTCGCCGGAGAGCGCAAGCTGGATCGATTGGGCCTGATCGGCCGTCACGAAGATCGGGAGATACTCCTCGCGCGCCGTGAGGATGACCGCAGGGACGTTCTCGCCCTCGGGTCCGACACCCATGCCGATCCCCGTTACCTCCGCGGAGTGGTCCATACATCCCATTCGGGAGACGGCTATGAATAACTGTTCCCGCACCCGCAACCGGTTGGGTGAACCGTCAGTTCCGACACTGGTAAACGGGATGGAACGCTATCACGCCCAATGAGCGAACCAGCGGACCCCGAACCCTCCGGCGAGGGACGGGTGAGCGTCGTCGGGACCGCCCACGTCTCCGAGGCCAGCGTCCGTGAGGTCGAAACACGGATCGCCGAGGACAAACCGGACATGGTGGCGGTCGAACTCGACGAGGGACGGTACCGGCAGCTACAAGGCGAGGAACCCGACGATCTCGACGCCAGCGACCTCCTGAAGGGCAATACGGTCTTCCAGTTCCTCGCCTACTGGATGCTCTCCTACGTCCAGACCCGGCTCGGCGACCAGTTCGACGTCGAACCCGGCGCGGATATGATGGCCGCCGTCGAGACGGCCGAGGAATACGGTCTCGGCGTGGCGCTGGTCGACCGCGACATCCAAGAGACGATCCAGCGCTTCTGGGCGCGGATGACGATCACCGAAAAGCTCCGGATGGTCGGCGGCCTCGCCTTCGGCGTGACCGACAGCCGCGTGGTCGGCATCATGGTCGGGTTGATCGTCGGCCTGCTTGCCGGCCCCGTCCTCGCGCTGTTCGGCGGCACCCTCGGCATCACCGATCCGATCTATCTCCGAGCGGCCAGTGCCGCGATTCTCGGTGTCGGAGCGACGCTGGTGGTCGACCAGATCGCCGGCCTCGCCTTCGGCGGCGATCAGCGATTTGCGGCCGCCCTTGGCAGCGGCGGGGCGGTCGGACTCGTTGCCGGCGTCTCCGGCTTCGCTGACGGCCTCTTCGGAAGCTATCTGGGTGGGTTTACGATCACTATCGTCGGCAGTCTCGCACTCGGTCTGGTCGGCGGCGGACTGTTCGGTCTCGTCGCGGCCGCCCTCATCGGCCTCCGGGGGTCGACCCAACCGGAGGCCGCTGGCATCGACGAGATGGATATCGAGGATCTGACTGACGCCGACGTAGTGACGGTGATGATGGAGGAGTTCCGCCAGTTCAGCCCCGGCGGTGCCGAGGCGCTGATCGACGAACGCGATGCGTATATCGCCCACCAACTGGTGGGGCTGCGGCAGGCTGGCTACGACGTGCTGGCGGTCGTCGGCGCGGGGCATCGAGAAGGGATCGAAGGCTACCTCGCCGACCCCTCGAGGCTGCCACCGATGGATTCGCTTGTCGGCGAGGAGAAGGGGAGTCGACTGCCCTGGGGCAAGATCACCGGCATCGCCCTCTCGATCGGCTTCATCGCGTTCTTCGTGCTGTTGGCAATGGCCGGGGTCCAAGACGGCTTCCTGCTGCGACTCTTTGGTGCGTGGTTCCTGATCAACGGGATCTTCGCGGCCGGGTTCGCCAAGCTTGCGGGTGCGCGCTGGTCGTCGGCTGGCGTGGGCGGCGCGGTGGCGTGGATGACCTCGATCAACCCCGCCCTCGCGCCGGGTTGGTTCACCGGCTACGTCGAACTCCGGCATCTCTCGGTGAATATCGGCGACATCTCGACGCTCAATGGCCTGCTCTCGGACGAAACGAAACCAGTGGGGGAAATCCTCTCGGAGATGTTCGAGGTACCGATGTTCAAACTCATCATGATCGTTGCGCTGACCAACGTCGGCTCCATCGTCGCCAGCGTCCTGTTCGTGAGCTACATCCTCCCGCAGTTCGGCACCGAGCTGGGGGGCGTCGACGGCATCTCGCGGCTGATGCTCGACGGCGCACGCAACAGCGCCGAACTCATCTGGAGCACGATCAGATGAGCCTCGGCTACCGGATCGCCGGCTACGAGTTCAGCCCGACGGAAGTCCGTGACCTGCTTGTCGCGTGGCTCGCACTCGGGGTCGCTTTCGCTATCTTCTTTGCCGGCGGCGGGCCGAACATCGCCACTCTGCTCGTCGTTCCCGAGCTCCTCGTCGTGAGCCTGTTGACCGCCGGGGTGGCCTTCCTGCTCCACGAGGTCGCTCACAAGGTTGTTGCGGTCCACTACGGCCAACTCGCGGAGTTCCGTGCTGACTACAGCATGCTATTCTTGGCGATCATGTCGGCGCTGATCGGCTTCATCTTCGCTGCACCGGGCGCGGTTCACCATCGGGGCTATTTAAATGCGGAGGAACATGGCCACATCGCCATCGCCGGGCCGGCGACGAACCTGCTGTTGGCGGCTGCCTTCCTGCCGATCTACGCCGGTGGACTCACGCTGGGCGTTGAGGTCCTCGGCACGCTCGGCCGGTTCGGCATCATCATCAACCTCTTTTTGGCCGCGTTCAATCTCGTTCCCTACGGCCCGCTCGATGGGAAGACTGTCAAACGCTGGAGCACGCCCGTCTGGCTCGGGACGTTCCTCCTGTCTGCGGTGCTGACTGTCGGCGCGATGCTGACGCTCGGCCTTAGTTTCCAGCTGTAGGGACGGTGCGGAGACATTTGCGCGCGGAGCGCGACTCGGACTCCATGGAGAGCATCAACCCCGCGACCGGCGAGCGGCTCGACGAGTACGAAACACACGACGCCGACGACATCGACACCGCCCTCAGCAAAGCTTCGGCCGCCTTCAGCGACTGGAGCCAGCAGTCGACGGTCCATCGGGGGACGCTGCTTGAAACGACCGCCGGGTTACTCGACGAGCGCGTAGAGGAGTACGCCGAACTGATGACCCACGAGATGGGCAAACCCATCGAACAGGCCCGCGCGGAGGTCCGCAAATGCGCGTGGGTCTGTAACTATTACGCCGAAACCGCCGAACAACACCTCCAAGACGAGGTCATCGAGAGCGACCCCGACGCCCGGACGCTCGTCAGCTACGAGCCCCTCGGCCCGATCCTCGCCATTATGCCGTGGAATTTCCCCTTCTGGCAGGCGTTTCGATTTATTGCGCCCAATCTCGCAGCCGGGAACGTCGGTCTCCTCAAACATGCCTCGAACGTCCCCGGCTGCGCGCGGGCTATCGAGGCGGTCCTCGAAGACGCCGGGACGCCGGAGGGCGTTTTTCAGACCCTCCTGATTTCGTCGTCCGAGGTCGACTCGATTATCGAAGACGACCGCGTAGCCGGTGTCACACTCACCGGCAGCGAGGGGGCTGGCCGCGCCGTCGGCCAGACGGCGGGCGAGCAGCTCAAACCCTCGGTGCTGGAACTCGGCGGCAGCGACCCCTTCGTCGTCCTCGACGACGCACCTATCGAGGCGACCGCCGAGCGCGGGGCGTTCGCTCGGCTCCAGAACACGGGCCAGTCCTGTATCGCCGCCAAGCGGTTCATCGTCCACGAGGCCGTCTACGACGAGTTCGTCGAGGCCTTCGTCGACGAGGTCGAGGCGCTCACGCTCGGCGATCCGACCGCCGAGGCGACCGATATCGGCCCGATGGCACGCCCGGATCTCCGGGAGGATCTCGACGACCAGATCGACCGCACCCTCGATGCCGGAGCCGAACTGCTCACCGGCGGCGAGGCCGTCGACGGCGAGGGGGCCTACTACCAGCCGACCGTTCTCACCGAGGTCCCCTCGGACTCCGCGGCCGCGACCGAGGAAACGTTCGGCCCGGTTGCCAGCATCACCCGCGTCAGCGACGAACGGGAGGCGATCGCGGTTGCGAACGCTACCGATTTCGGACTCGGTGCGAGCGTCTGGACGAGCGACCTCGACCGCGGCGAGGCCTTCGCCCGCCAGTTCGAGGCCGGGCTCTGTTTCGTCAACGAACTCGTCAAATCCGATCCGCGGCTGCCGTTCGGCGGCGTCAAAAACTCCGGGTACGGTCGTGAGCTAAGTCGACACGGGATTCGAGAGTTCGTCAACACCAAAACGATCTGGGTCCAGCACGGCCTCGGCGAGGAATCGACAGGCGACGACTCGTATGCAGGCGTCGAGTAAACGAGCCTCCGTTCTGAAACGCCTGAATCTCTGTTAAGAGCCTCCCCAACTGCTGTCGAACTCACCTAGAATATTTCGAGACAGAAACTGTCGATGACAATGGCAAATAAAACAGGAGATGCTCGCGGCCAAGTGAGCCGGGAGCGGGTCGTTGTGACTCACCAGCGGAGGATGCGGTAGCCTGTGCCATCAGGTAACTCCAGCCAGCATTGATTCGGAAGAAGTCCTCGATGAGTGCGTCCGGAAAATCCTCACAGAGGGCCTCATACAGAGACAGCCCGTCTCGTTGAGCACGGCCACAGTTCGGCTCGGGAAAGAACTCCCGGGTGAAAAACCCATACACAGCAGGAGTTTCGAACAGTCCTTCGGTGATTTCGTCGACCGAAACCGACGCGGAAGGTCCGTC
>Ga0207753_1000352_pt1 | contig 18274 bp, 18 predicted proteins | sample PonA233FremontCA_2_FD_187273 | JGI IMG/M metagenome (GOLD analysis project Ga0207753, IMG submission 187273) | Salt pond sediment microbial community from Fremont, CA, USA - Pond A23 Sediment 3 (SPAdes) | ecosystem: Environmental > Aquatic > Non-marine Saline and Alkaline > Saline | place: USA... | reverse complement strand
CATTTCCTCAGCCAACTCACGAGACCGCTCGGCTCTCTTTCGATATCCTTCAGCAAGCCGTTCTTCATCTGTCGGCGGTTTGATTATGATCTCGTCATTCACTTCGACGAATTCAACTTCGTCACCGCCTTCGATGCCACGACGGTCCCGCAGTTCCTTCGGAATCGTCACCTGTCCCCGATCTCCGACTTTCCGTTTGTGTTCAGGCATACCTATTCATACTTTTTTCATACCGATATAGGTGTCGGTGGCATGGTCATTCAATTCGCACTCTTCAGCGACCAGTGGTTTCAGGTGATAATATGTCTGAAGAATAGGATTTCAACAGAGCCATCTCAACATAGGATATCCTGTTCCCTCAAATACATTTATTCGCCTGTGAGTCGTCTCAGACGTATGGAGACTCAATTGCGCATGTATCTGTCGGGAACTATCGCCGCAGTAGCTGCGTTTCTCTTCGTTTCTCTGGCCTTCTCCGGACAGTTTAATTTCATACACGGCGGGGTATTCGTCGTGTTCTTCATCGTGGTGATGATCGTCTTCGCCAACTTCGTCAAGTGGGCCGAGTCGCTCGAATCCAACTGACGGAGCTACCCGAAGAATGCGTGGTTATGCTTCTATATTGGCCGCAACCAGATTCGCTCGGATCGTACCCCCGTTTTATATGTAATTCTCGTGGATACATGGGATATGGCCCTCCACAAACCCCTCCGAGAAGCCCCACGGCTCCTCCGTGAGCAACTGCTACTGTCCGTCCCGATGACGGTCGCCACCGTCCTCCAGATCCCACAGCTGTTCTTAGAGATACTTGCTCCGGCGATCTCTCTCGTTGGGGCAGACGGGAACCCGTCGCGGTCAAAGTCGACGGCCGACTGCTGCTCTAATGGGTTCGACAACCCATATCTCTCCCATTGATGTTGTACACGGTCGTCGGGAGCGGCTTCGTCGCGCTCGGTCTTGCGATCGGCTGGTACGGGATCCGACCGCTTACGGTCGTTGCGGGTATCCTCCGTGCTAACATTCAAGACCCAAGTGAGGTGACCGACACCGGCTCCTTCGTCGTCTGCCGCGGCGTTGCGAACGAATCGAGCGAGATGCTTACAGCTCCGTTCACGGGCTCTCAGTGTCTCGGTTTCGAGTTTGAGGTTACCGAACGGCAACCGTTCGGGATCGGGATTCCGTGGTTTCAAGCACATCTCGACGACGGTGTGGCGACGCGTCCGTTCACCCTCGACGGTCCGATTGGCACGCTGGACGTCGTCCCATCCGCCAAACGGTTCGCGCTCGATACGGAATCGACTGTCATCACCGTCGGTGCCAGTGAAACGCCGCCCGAGCGCATCCAACGGTTCGTCGACGTGCGAGATGAACTCAACCCCGTTGCGAGATGGGCACGGATTCTCCCGGGACTCGGGACGCGGCGCTACGTCGAACGTCGGATCGATTCCGGCGAGGAGTATCTTATTGCGGGACACACGGAACGGCAGCAGAATGAAGTCGTCCTCACAGGCAATCTCGTCATCACCGATCGCTCCCCGAGACGGTTCGCGTTCGCACGGCTCTGGAAGGCGGTGTTCCCGACGGTGGTCGCGCTGACGTTCGTCGCTGTCGGAGTCGGAGGTATCGCCCTATGACCGACTGCGGTACGAACCCGACTATCCATCCGTCACAATGACACGAGACAGAGACGCCATCGAGACGCGTGAACTGACGAAACAGTTCGGAACAGAGATCGCCGTCGACGGACTTGATCTCACCGTCGACCACGGCACGGTATATGGCTTCCTCGGACCGAACGGGGCCGGAAAAACGACGACGATGCGGATATTGACGTCGCTGACGCGGCCCACCGACGGCGAGGCGTGGATCAACGGGAATCCCGTCTCGGATCGTGACGCGATCAGGGCATCGATCGGGTATCTTCCCGAGGAGCCGCCGGTCTTCGACGAACTCACCGGCCGTGAACAGCTCGAGTACTTCGGTCGGCTTCGAGACCTCCCCGCCGCCGAGATGGAGGTTCAGATTACAGATTGGTTGGAGCGGTTCGATCTCACGGACGACGCCGACAAGCGGATCGACGATTACTCGAAGGGCATGCGCCAGAAGATCGGCCTGATTCAGGCGCTGTTACACGAGCCTGATGTCGTATTCCTCGACGAGCCGACTAGTGGACTTGACCCGCGGGCGGCTCGGACCGTCCTCGACGTCATCGCAGATCTGACCGACGATGGCCACACGGTGTTCCTCTCGACGCACATTCTCTCGGTCGTCGAGGAACTCGCAGACGTCGTCGGCGTCCTCTATGAGGGTGACCTCGTTACCGAGGGCTCACCCACGGAACTGACGGCACGGATGGAAGCTGAGGAGGGAACAACCCTTGAGGACGTGTTCCTCTCGGTCACCGCCGAACACGGACCGACAGCTTCCGAATCGACCCCCGGGAACACCGGAGACGTCACCGACCGACAAGACGGACGAGTTGGGGACGGCGGACGGATTGAGGATCGATGACACGGGCGAAACGCCCGCGGCTCATTGCCCGGACCGAACTCCGGCGTCGCTGGCGGACGATGAAGGGGAATACGACGCAGCTGCTGGCGATGGCGTTCGCAGCCGTCATGTTACTCCCCTTCTCGCTTGGCGGCGTGTTCGGGGCATATCTCGCCGGTGGGTTCGTCGCCGGAAGCGAGACCGAACCACTCATCGAATGGGCCCGGATGGCGTTCGTCTACGGCTGGATATTCGTGGTCGGGTTCGGCGGATATCGCGCGTACGCTGTGGCACTTCGCCCAGACAACCTTGACGGCCTGTTGACGACGGTGTCACACCGGGACGTGATCGGTGGCCTCGTCCTCGCCGAGTTCATGCTTTGGTCTGCGTTCTTCCTCACAGTTGGAAGCGCCGCCACAGTTGCGTTCGCCGTCGGTGCCGGCTCACTACTCACGATTCCCGCCCTGTTGCTCACACTGTGTCTCCTCCTCGTGACCGGGATCCCGGCTGGCTTCATCCTTGCGCTGGCTGTGCGGAACGCCGGCGTTCGATCGCGGCTGCTCAGTCGCCTCCGAACGCTGTTTCTCGCTCTGCTCGGTATCGGGTATTTCGCGTTGATCTTCACGAACGCATTCGCATCAGTTCTCGAACCGATCTATCGGGTGCTTGCGCCGACACCGATCGACTGGTTCGGCGATCTCGCCGCACTGGGGCTCGGTATCGGTGCGTCGCCGCTCCGAGCGATCGGCGCAATGGGATTCACAGGAGTGTTCGTGATCGTCGCGGTTGCGTCGCTGTACCGACTCGCAGCGTGGCTCTGGTACGCCGACGGCGTTCACATCACCCACGAAGTCGAGCGAACGGTTGATAGATCATCCCGGTTGGGCGGACTCTCGCGAATGCTCTCACAGCCAGTCTTCGGGGTTGTCGCAGTCGATTGGAAGCGCGCTCGCCGGTCACCGATATCGCTGTCGTTCGCGTTGTATCCCCTGATCGTCCTCGCCGGCCCGGTTGTCACGGCCGTCCAGACAGGGGAGATCGGAACGGGACTTCCGTTGTGGGTTTTACTCAGTGGAACGTGGGTTGCCGGGTCGTTGTTCGCGCTCAACGTGGTGGGTCAGGAGGGCGCAGCGCTCCCTGTCACACTGCTCTCGGATGCCCCCGAGCGCTCGCTGGTTATCGGCCACGTCGTCTCAGGAGCGCTTCTCATCGCGCCAGTGACCGTCGCGGCGACCGTTATCGCAGGCCTCCTCAGTCCGCACTCGGTGCCGGTCGTCATGAGTCTCGGGGCGGCAGCTCTTGTGTTGTCAATCGCGTCGGGCGCGATCGCGACCGGCGTCGGGATCGGGTTCCCACGCTTTGAGGCGGTTAGCGTCTCTCGAAGCACCAAAGCGATCGTCCCGAGCGCTCTCGCGTTCGTCACCTATTCGATTATGGTGCTCGTCGTTGCGCTCCCGACCGGTCTCGCTCACTCTGGTATTACCGGTCACGCGCTCGCCTCGGTCGTCGGTGTTAATCAATTCGTGATCGGTCTCAGTGGGACACTTGTTTCGGCCGTACTCGCGTGTCTCGTCGGCCTCATCTCAATGTACATCGCACGAGATCGTGTTCGCAACTATCGTCTCGGGTGAGCGATCCGTCACGAGTCTCGTGGAGTCGGAGTGTGAGTTCTGTGTCCGTTTTCCGCGTCTCTAGTGCAACTCTCAACTGTACAACTCGTACAACGTTGTGAGTGCTACCGCGTGGACCGTTCCGACAGTCATCACACTGAGTACGACGCCAACGTACGGAATCGCTCCCAGCCATCCCGACGTCAACCCTATCCCTACGATCAGCGCAAACAACGGGACACCGTGACCACGAGAGCGCCGCCAACTCTCCACTGGGGCACTCTGTAGTGGTTCAGCGAACAGGACAGCGACCGGGAGCAAGAACAATCGAACGGCGACAAACGCCAACACTGCGAACGCACCGAGCGCGATGAGGAGTGAGTTCACAGAAACATCGAGATCGATCGCCGTTCCCAAGTGGGTGATGAGGTACACCACCGAGACCCCTCCCATATAGACGAGAAAACGCCGCCGTGAGACCATTCGGTCGCTTGCCCGTACCATCGTGATCCACCCGGCGGTAGAAATGGCTCCGATCGCGAGAAGTTCGAGTCCGACGGCATACAGAAGCACGTCCAGTGGGAGATTGACTAGCGCGTCGAGTGAGCGACTGGTCGCCGTCGTCCCTGTCGGATACACCGTATATACGATCTGGAGGGTCGACCCCGACATGGGGGGTTCTACCGGTAGCGGGTCACGTATCCGGAGTCGATCGATTACCGTCAGCACACAGCCAGCCACGAGAAACGGGAGCCAGAGCGTCGGCATCGATCGGAGCGTCCGGACGATCTCTGCACCCCCTGACGCCGAATCGTCCCCACGAGACCTCTGGTCGTCGGATGGGTACTTCGAGAAGTCGTTCGGTGCTCTGTCGTCTCCAGCCTCCACATCTGGGTTCTTGATCATGACTGCTCCCCCAGTGCCAGCACACGACGTCGATTGGTTACGTACAGGCGACCGTCACCGATGATCGGTGGAGAGAGTGGAACTTGCTCCGGTTCGTAGCTGAACCGTTCGATTCCGCTATCGACGTCGAACGCGCGGAGTCTCCTCTTCTCTTCAACGGCGTAGACAGAATCATCGGCAACCACCGGCTTCGACTCACCGACAAACTCACGTGACCAGTACGACTCGCCGGTACCGAGATCGAGTGCGTGAAACGCGTCGTTCCCGTCGCTAAGGAGTACCCTGTCGTCTGTTACGGCCGCCGTTCCGCCGGTCGCGTTCCCGTCAAGGTCACGCTCCCAGAGCGGCTCGCCGTCCTCGTTGTCGAGTAACGCGACGCCATTTCGCGACGTGACGATCACTCCCGCGTCCGTTACCGGCGTACACAACTGCATCTGATCGTCACGATCCCGGTTCCAGCGCTGCGTTCCATCCTTGATGTCGTACGCCGAGACCTGTCCCGGCCAGTTCGCAACAAATAGCGTGCTATCCCTGATCGCTGGCCGTCCAAACCCGGCGGATATGACCTCGTCCTCTTGGACAGTCACGCGCCATTCGACGGAGCCGTCGCTGGCGTTCATCGCGGCGATGTCGTTCGTTCCGACGACGGGTGTATACACCATCCCGTCGTGGACGACCGGGTTCGTAGTCGGCGTATGGCTGACAGTGGGTCGATACTCCCCGTATGGCGGTCCATGCCATCGTTCACTACCAATTCCCCGATCTCATCGATAAACCACTTGCGTATTTTGGGGTGCTCACATATGGACGATCGCTGGCACACTCACTGTTTGCGTTCACGCTGTGTACGCTCACACTCTGGTGGCTCACGCGGTATCTCAATGGGAGCTGGACGGCTGAGACGGTCCTCGAACGCCTTCGAATCGTCACGCCTGTGGCGTTCGCTATCGGCTACCTGAGTCATCTTGTTGGCGACATATACCGATTCTTGCTCGCAGGCGATCTGTGGAGCGCGAGATTTCTGTTGTATCCATTGGTTTCTGTCCCAGAAACGCCTGCTGATGAGATCGCCCCGTGGACTCGGCTTTTTCAAATCTATCAAGAGATGGGCACACACCCTCAACAGAACGTAATTATCTTCGCCATCATCGTGTTCGTGGGACTACGAGTTTACAATTACTGGAAAAGACGCACTCCGATGACGGACGACTCCCCCGACCTACATTAGTATCGGCTACTTTCACAGAGTTACGACTCACTCACCCGTGAGACAGATACTGGGGCGCATTAGATTGGTAGCTAAATATGTGTTCAACATATAGTTTAACATACAAATTTGGTTGCGTGTCAGCAGCATCCGTCGGACGTTCGCCGTTATTTCGGAATTCGAATACGTTGTCTGGTCGGTTTCACCTGCCGTAAGGGTGCCTTGTCGGCTTAAGCTGACGCGGGTTCCAAGCGTCTATGCATTTTGCCCTGGATCTTGTCCTGCGTTGATGTTTTCGGAGGTCTCGTAGAGTTGACTCCGTGTACGCTCTGTTAGATCCTGAAAAAGCATGAAGATAACTGCTACTCCGGCTTTTGAGAGGGTGTAACCTCATACTCGTCTGTGATCCGCTTCATTGATTCGTAGAGACGTTCACGATACTTTGGCAGATCCTCGCCCATGATCGGATTCCCGTGGATCGGGGCGACGGCAGTGATTTCGAAGCGATCGAAGATGTCGTCAAGTGTACGCTCGACTTTATCCGGATCGACGTAGCGAAGCCACACTAGATTGTCTCGATGGTATGCGTGTATTCGTTCCTCGGGGATCATGTCTGCGAAATCACTCGAATGGTAGCCGCACTGTCCGGGTTCATGGTAGTTTCCGAAGCCGTCCGCTGTAAACAGGACACCGTCGCCGTGGTCGTATATCCAGGTTGTGTGGGACCGATCAGCGAGCGGAGGATCGATGAAACTCAACGTCCGGCCGCGTACGTCTAACTGTCCACCGATGGTGCATTTGCGAGCGTCGGGAAGCCCTTGCTGACTCGGTGCGCCAGAAGACGCAACCAACTCGACGGTGTCGGTACCCCCGCCAAGTGGCGACACGTTTGCAGCGTGCGGATAGTCAGAGTGAGAGAGAACGATAGCATCGGGGCCGTCTCCGCCGGTTGCAGTATCGACGCTGCTCGTGATTTCGCTCCGGTGATACACCGACCCTGAGTCGATAAGGATCGTGTCGTCACCTTCTCGAATCAGATATAACGACACGTGTTCGTGCTGTGCACCGTGGCTGTAGCATTGACTGATCCACTCGACCGTTTGGGTGGCTGGTACTGTCATTGTACTATCCTAACGTCCCGATTCGACCGTTATCGTCGATGATCTCGGTGACGTCTTTCATCAACGCCATGTATTCGGCCGCTTTTTCACGAATGACCAGCCCGTGCGCTGGGGCGATCATTTCCGGGTCGAATTTTGTAATGAGATTGTCTATTTCGGCGTTGGTCTTCTCCACGTCGACGTACTGGTACCAGAAGAGAACGCGGCTGTGGAATTCGACGAGTCGGCTGACGTCGAACTCCCCGTCTAGTTCGTCGACGAACTGGAGTGCTTCCCTGTCAAGATGTGGGAATCCCATCCAGTCGACTGGGAACAGCGTTTCCGTGTCTCGTTCCGTCATCCACACAGATACGGGTGCGTCGAGAAACGTTGCTTCGTGGAACTGTGCAACACGACCTCCGAGATCGATTGAATCGCCTTCTGCGACTTGTATCCCATCGTCGAGTTGGTAGAGTTCGTGGTCGTTCCCGTATGCCGGGGCGACGAGAGTTGTCTCAGGGTGTTCGTTGAGGATCGCTTTCGTATTTCCTGCGTGAGGAACGTCGGGGTGGGAGACGACGAGATAGTCGAGTCCCCAGTCTCCGACGATGTTTCCGATCGCTGAGAGAACCTGATCAGTGTTCGCCGGGGATAACGTGTCGAATAAGAGCGTTTTGTCGGAGCCGACGAGGAGGTACGCGCATTGTGGGATGTACGCTTTTTGTCCGGGCTCGTACCAGTCTGGTTGTCGCTCAGCGAGGTCTAACTTCTCAGTCCGGTCTGGACCCGCCTCGTAGATCCAGTGGATTCCCGGTGCGATTTCCCTGGTCATGTTCTACGCAATATTTACATCAGATATAAAAGTAGCGCAGGTGGTCGTTTCCGGTCATCTTGACGCGTGAAACGGCGGTTTCGGGTCGGTATCAGCCAACAGTTTCACCCTCCGTAGTCCCTCACTGCTCACCGATTGACGGGAGGTACTCGATGTTCATGTACTGTGTCATGTCTTTGTTTCGCTCTGTCACGACGATGTACTCCACGTTGCTGACGCAGTCTGCTTCTTCCACTGACGTGACGAGTTCGTCTACCATTCGGAGTGTGGGTGCACTGCCGACAGCGTAAATGTCGTACGAACCGATCCCGCGGGAGACGTGCCAGAGTGGACTGTCACACAGTAAATCAAAGGCTTCGCTTTTCGCATCGTCTGTGTCTTCTGTTGACACCGCCATTCGAAGGACTTCCCATGAGACCGCTTGCGGATCGATCAAAAAGAACACGGTCGTTAATTCGATGATCTTATCCACTCTGTATCTGACCCCCTCTGCACTCATTTCGTATCCTAACTCGGCGAGAATGTCGGTTAGTTCGGAGTATGGTATCCGCGGATTCTCGGCGAGTTCTTGCAGTATTGCCCCGTCAATTTCGTCGAATGTGTCGAATGAATGGTCCGGCATTGCATCTCTTTGGCCGCTGGAACTCATATAAACACCGCCATGTGTATAATGATGTAAGTATTACGAACAGGAAAAATTCTATATATTTCAAATATCTTGGGATCGGGTAGTGTAGTATCTAAATTGATACTATTTACCAGATTTACTTCTGTGTCTGACAGCAGAGTTACTAATTATATGCTCTGAGACAAAAATAAAATGCCAGATAATTAAATCATAATTTCTCTTATAATAACATTTAAATTCCTGCACACGGAGATCACATCCATGCGACACGATACCAAGAGTCGTAGAAGGGTGTTGAGAGAGGCTCTCGCGGTTGGCGGAGCTGGAGTAAGCGTTGCGTTGGCTGGTTGTGGGAGTGATTCAGACGGATCCGACGGCGCTAACGGCTCCGATGGCTCTGACGGCTCCGACGGAGGGTCTGCGGGCGCCGGCGATCCGGTGGAATCGATAGAGTTCATCGTCACAACGCAAAACTACGATCCTGTCCGCTACGAATTCGGAAACCTCATTGCCGAAAATTGGCGGGAGTTGGGCTTCGAGGTCGAAGTTAATCCGCTAGCGTGGAACACGATCGTCAGCCGAACGTTCGACGAACAGAACTTCGATGCGTTCACTCTCAATTGGGCAGGCCGCGCCGAGCGTCTCGACCCCGACCCGTTTTGCTACTCGCTTCACCACTCCTCCCAAACCGAATCCGGCGGTAACAACATGGTGAACTACGAAAATCCGGATTACGACGAGTACGCAGAAGAGCAGCGACGAACGTACGACGAAGACGAACGGAAAGACGCGGTCCTACGGTGTCAAGAGATTTTCGCCGAGGACCAACCACGCACGCCCATCGCCAATCAAACCCAGAACATGCCGTACCTCGACGGCAGCTTCGACGAGGTCGTCGACATGATCGGCGAAGGGCTCATGTCGTTCTGGACGGCCGTCGACTCGGTGCCGGCTGACGGAGTTGACCAGATCAGTCTCGGCTACCCGTCCGACGTCAACAATCTCAATCCAGTTGACGGAACGGCGACGCACGACACGCAGACGATGCGGCTCATCTACGACAAGCTCGTGCGGATCGACACGGACGGAACTGTAACGAACTGGCTCGCAGAGGACGTTGAAGCGGTCGACGACACGACGGTCAGAGCAACGATCAGGACCGACCAACAGTGGCACGACGGCGAGGACCTGACGGTCGAGGACGTGAAATTCTCCTTCGATTACCTGCAAGAGTATTCGGCCGTTCTCAGCGGGTTCATGGGTCCGCTGGAATCGACTTCGATCGTTGACGATCAAACGGTCGAATTTTCGATGTCCGAGGCGTTTGCGCCGTTCATTTCGACTGCACTTGGTCAAGTGTTCATTATTCCCCAACACATCTGGGAAACCATTCCGGAAGATCTCGACGGTATTTCGGAGCCGGTCGGATGGGAGAACCCGGAACCCGTCGGGAGTGGTCCGTTCGAGTTCGTCAGCTGGAGCCGCGACGAACAGATGATTCTCCAGGCCAACGAGGATCACTTCAACCCGCCCAATATCCCTGAGCTCATCAAGATTCCAGGCGCTGACATACAGAGCTTGGTTCGGCTACTCGAAGACGGATCGCTCGATATGATCGGCTGGGTTCCGGGGCCGGACACCGTGAACCGCCTCCGGAACCAAGTTGATCGCGCCGCCGTCAACTCGATCGACAGCCACGGTTGGTACCACATCAACTACCAACTCGATCGGGCCCCGTTCGACGACATCGCCGTCAGACACGCGCTCGCAGATGCAATTCCGAAACAGGACATTGTGGATATCGTGATGGACGGTCAGGGAACCGTGACTCACACGTTCATGGCGGAGGTCAACGAATTCTGGCATAACCCGGATGTCAGACAGTTCGGTGACAACCTTGAACGAGCACAAACGACGCTTGAGGAGGCCGGATACACTTTACAGGATGGGCGACTCCACTACCCCGAAGAATAAGATGTTACAAATAGCACCGCTACCCCTATCGGAGATTGGCTGCATCATGGTTCTGAGTTGGACCCAGAACCAACCGGCACTGAGGGTGCATACATAATGGGGCTGCAAGAGTACGTGGTTCGGCGGATCCTCCAGCTCGTATTCACGTTCTGGGTGTTCGTCAGCATCCTCTTCGTTCTGTTCCGAGCCGCGCCGGGTGACCCGACATCAATGTTCGTCACCCAAGGAATGTCTCCGGAGGCGCGCCAACAGACGATAGAGCGTCTCGGGTTGGACGAACCGCTTCACGTGCAGTATCTTGATTACATCGGGCAGTTGCTCACCGGCGAGTTCGGAACGTCATTTCGGTACAATGAGCCGGTGTGGGACATCATCGTCGTGAAGTTCTGGAACACGGTGCTCCTGATGGGCACGGCGCTCGTGGTAGCGTACCTGATCGGGATTACGTTCGGTTCCTTGCTCGGGTGGTATCGGGGCTCAAAGTTCGAGAGAGGGGGGATAATAGTCGCGCTGATGGCCCGCTCTTCACCTGAATTCTGGACCGGAATTATCGTACTGTCGATCTTCTCGTTCTGGTTCGGGCTATTTCCCTCTGGAGGAATGCGATCTATCGGCGCAACGACAAGTGGAGGCTTCATGACGCGGTACGTGAACTGGGACTTCGCGTATCATATGGTGCTACCCGTGCTCGCCGGCGCGATCTACTACATGGCGACACCGACGCTGTTGATGAGAAACACGATGTTAGACGTCCTCAAAGCTGATTTCATCGAAATTAAAAAGGCTGAGGGACTGCCTGAACACCAGATCCTATTCAGCCACGCGGTCAGAAACTCTGTACTACCCCTTGTCACGGTGATTGCGCTTGTGTCGGGCAAAGCGATCGGTGGGTCGTTGATCATTGAGACCGTGTTCAACTGGCCCGGAATGGGACGAGAAATGGTTCAGTCCATCAATTATAATGACTACCCTGTCGCCATGGGGACGTTCTTCCTGATGGGATCTATTGTCATAATCATGAATTTTGTTGCCGACCTCGCGTACGGTATCCTCGACCCGCGGGTGCAATATGATTGAACTACTGACAATGAGGTGGAACAATGGGCACTGACGGCGAACAGGTGAACTCTCCGACTAAACACACCGGCCGATCCCGAGTCGAACGCGTCCTGGAACGACTAGGAAACGTTGTCGATGTGCTTCGACGAAACCAACTGGGAAAAGTGGGGGTAGGCACCTTTGCGTTCTTCCTACTGATAGGAGTGTTCGGTCCGTACCTCGCGCCGTACGATCCAACTCGAATCCACCGTGCGGGCGATGGGTCTGCGCTTCGACTGGCCGAGCCATCACTCGCGCATCCGTTCGGAACGACGAACCTCGGCCGCGACGTCCTGTCACAAGTCATCATCGGCGCCCGAATATCGATACTTGTCGGTGTTCTCGCGGCGTTCATCGCCGTATTCATCGGCGTGAACATCGGCCTCATAAGCGGGTATTTCGGTGGATGGGTTGACGACGTACTGATGCGTTTCACCGACATCGCGTACGGACTCCCGTTCCTCCCGTTTGTCCTCGTATTGGTGTTTCTGTTGGGGCCCAGCCTGTGGAGTATTGCAATCGTGATCAGCGTCCTCCTCTGGCGCTCGACAGCGCGAGTTATCCGCTCACAGGTGCTCAGTCACAAGGAACGCCCGTACGTTGAGTCAGCAAGGGCCATCGGTGCGAGTGACACCCGGATCATGTACTACCATATTCTCCCGAACGTGATTCCACTCGCGTTCCTCTACGGTTCATTCTCAGTCGCGTGGGCTGTCATCGCGGAGGCGAGCATCTCCTTCCTCGGATTCGGTGACCCGAGCATGACGTCGTGGGGGCAAATACTATTTAACGCCTACAGTTCAGGGGCTATCAGATCCGCGTGGTGGTGGGTAATTCCACCCGGAGTCTGTATCATGTTGCTAGTCATGTCCGTGTTCTTCGTCGGACGCGCGTTAGAGGAGTTAACAAACCCCGAGCTCCGCCATTCTCAGTAATATGAACGCAAAAATACAACCACCGAACTGGAGCGACGAGAGCAAATTGAACGTGGGTTCCGAAATTCACACCGTTTCAATCGGTCGGGCAGGCATCACATCGAGAGGTAGCTAACACAATGAATCTGATCGAAATCGACGATCTGAGAACGTACTACCGGACAGGGGACGGGAACGTCGCCGCCGCGGACGGGGTTTCACTCTCCGTTTCTCCGAATGAGACGCTGGGACTGGTTGGAGAGAGCGGGAGCGGGAAAACAACGGTCGCCAAATCGATCATCCGCTTACTCCCCGATAACGGTGACATTGTCGACGGCACGATCAAATATAACGGAGATGATGTCACTGAAATGTCGATGAAAGACGTCCGGCGGAAGATCCGTTGGAAGGAGATCTCGATGGTCCCGCAAAATGCGATGAATGGATTTGATCCCGTTCACACGGTTGGTGCCCAGATCATCGAGGCGATACGCGCCCACGAAGACGAGACGACTAAGGCCGAGGCTCGTTCGAGAGCAAAAAATCTATTCGAAGAGCTGGGACTTGATGTGGATCGGATCGACGACTATCCGCACCAGTTCTCCGGCGGGATGGCCCAGCGGGCGATGATAGCGTTGGCACTCGCCGTCAACCCCTCGGTCGTCCTTGCTGACGAGCCGACGACTGCACTTGACGTCGTCATTCAGGATCGGATCTTGGAGACGATCTCCGATCTCCAAGACGAGTATGACGCCGCGATGATAATGATCACTCACGACATGTCCGTCGTCTCGGAGACCTGTGACACGATCGCCGTGATGTATGGCGGTCGTGTCGTTGAGGTTGGTGACGCCGACACGATCATAAAGACACCACGGCACCCGTACACGCTCGGGCTCCGGAACGCATTTCCGGACATCACCGCGGACTCGCAGGAACTGATCTCGATTCCAGGCACTCCGCCCGACCTCGTCGATCCTGACGAAGGATGCCGTTTTGCGCCTCGCTGCCCGTTTGCCGAAGAGCGATGTTGGGAGGAGACACCCCAGCCCGAAGAGTACGACGACGGACTCGTCGTCGAATGCCACCGGGCCGACGAGGCGGAAATGCTCCGCGAAGAAGCTAGCAAACGGGAAACGTGGAAGCAGAACGCGGTGAATAGAGACCAGACCGTTACCGACGGTGGTCACGATGAGTGAGTCGCGATCGATCGACATGGAAAACGCGAAGCTCGCCGTTGACGACCTCGTCAAACACTTCCCGATGAACGAGGGGATCATCTCCCAGCTGTTCAGTCGGGGAAAAGGCACACACGTTCACGCGGTGGACGGTGTCAGCTTGGCGGTCAAAGAGGGGGAAACGTTCGGCTTGGCCGGCGAGTCCGGATGCGGAAAGACGACGCTCGGAAAGACCGCGATCCGTCTCCACGATCCGACAGACGGCCGCATCTTCTTCGACGGAACGGATGTGAGCAATTTCTCGGACTCAGAGCTGTTCGATTTCCGTAGAGAAGCACAGGTTATCCATCAGGACCCGTATCAGTCGCTGAATCCGAAGTGGACGGTGTACAGGTGGGTTCGGGAGCCGCTTGATGTCCACGATATCGGCACTTCCGAAGAGCGAGCAAACAAGGTGTATGAGACCCTGGAAAAGGCCGGACTCCGGCCGGCACAGGCCTATGCCGAAGAGTACCCGTCCGAACTGAGTGGCGGGGAACGTCAACGAGTCGGAATCGCCAGAGCACTCGTGTTAGACCCCTCCTTTCTCCTTGCCGACGAGCCGGCGAGTATGCTTGACGTGAGCATTCGAGCCAGCATTCTTGACTTGTTCAAAGAACTGCAAGCGGAGTTCGGACTCACAGCGCTGTACATCAGCCACGACCTCTCGCTTCTAAAACACATGTGTGACCGGATCGGCGTGATGTACGCTGGAAAGCTCGTTGAAGTCGGTCCAACCAAGCGGATTATCGATGATCCAAAACACCCGTATACGAAAGCGCTAGTCGGGTCGATGCCCATCATCAATCCGGACGTTGATCGAGAGCCCGTGCATCTTGAGGGCGAAGTCCCTGACCTGACAGAAGCGATGAGCCAGTGTCGATTCTACGATCGCTGCCCAGAGGCGATGCCGCGATGCCAAGACGGTGAGCCGCCGATGTACGCGGTCGATGAAGACAGATCGGCGCGGTGCGTACTGTACGATGATCATCCCGTTGACGGATCGACGGAACACCTGACAACAAAATAATGAAACTTCGATCAACGCTGTTAGAGGAGCTGACTTGGACGGAAATCGAATCGGCGATAGAGGGGGGGGCAAAAACTGTGATCGTTCCGGCGGGATCCGTCGAACAACACGGGCCACACTTGGGTATCCTCAAGGATGCCGCGTGGGCAGAGGCGATCGGCGTTGAGCTGGCCGAGAAGCTCGGTGATGCGTTAGTTGCTCCGGTGATACGGCCAGGATGTTCGGAGCACCACATGGGTTTCAGCGGGACAATCTCTTACCGACCGGAGACGCTAATGCGGGTCCTTGAGGACTATTGTAGCAGCCTCGATTCGCACGGATTCGAACACATCGTTCTGTTCTCGCTCCACGGCGGGAATTTCCCGGCGATGAATGCGATCTTGCCGTCAATCGCAGATGACGTCAACGCACAGATCATCACGCTACTAGATAAAGGACTGCTCATCGATCCGCTGATGGAAGGTCTAGACGAGATGGGAATTTCGGCTGATGCACGGGGACACGGCGGTGCCGCGGTAACCGCCTCTGTATGGCATCTTCGCCCGGACCTCGTGCGCGAGGCAGAATTCACACCAGGGTTCATGGGTGACGTATCGACCTCGACGCTAATGATGAACGGACTCGACGCAGTAACAGAATTAGGACACATGGGAGATCCGACTAAGGCAACGCTCGAATTAGGTGAAGAGGTGACCGAGCGAATCGTGGCTGCATTCAGCGAGCGTATCTACGCCGAAAGAGGTGATTCCGATGAGTGATATCGACGCGATACTCGAGGACCGCATTTCCACGTATCGTTCCGACCTCTTTGAACTGCTAGCGCAGCCGAGCATCAGCACGACCGGCGAGGGGATGGCGGAGTGCGCAGATCTGCTCCAATCTATGCTCGAGAAGTCTGAGCTCGATCGCGTTGAGCGTCTTGAGACGAGCAGATATCCGCTGTTATATGCCGAGCGTATCACGGATGAAACAGCCCCGACAGTGACGTTCTACGGACACTACGACGTTCAGCCGCCGGGATCAGACGACGACTGGGTGACGCCAGCGTTCGAACCGACGCTTCGGGATGGCTCCATTTACGCCCGAGGTGCCGGAGATAACAAAGGACAATTCCTCACGCACGTCTTCGCACTCGATACGTTGAGTCGCTACGAGAAAGAAACTGAGGTGAACGTCAAGCTCCTCATAGAAGGCGGTGAAGAGAGTGGAAGCACAGGACTCATCGAGTACCTCCGTGGCGATCCGACCGAGATTGCCGACAGCGATCTGGTATATGTGGCAGACGGGCCGATGCATGCCTCTCGCCGGCCAACGCTCATATACGGGAACCGCGGGATCATCTCATACCAGCTCGATCTTGAGACGGCAGATTCGGATCTCCACTCTGGGAACTTTGGTGGTCCAGCCCCGAACGCAGCTAACGAGCTGATCGCGGTCATCGCCTCAATGTTTGAGGGCGACGAGATAACTGTAGATAGATTTCACGAGGATATCGAGATTTCGGCGGCGGACCGCGCGATGGTTGCTGATATTCCGGTCGATAAGGGGGCATTGAAATCTGACCTCGGAATTGACGAATTCACCACCAACGACAACTATTACGAGCGGCTGTTATTGGAACCAACGCTGACAGTTAGCGGGCTCTCAAGCGGATACGAGGGTGAGGGAAAAAAGACAATCATTCCCCACCGGGCGACCGCCAAACTTGACTCTCGTCTCGTGCCAAACCAAGATCCCGACCGCGTCTTAGAACGAATTTCGGAACACGTCGAACGGGTGAATCCACGTGTGAAGGTGACGAAATTGAGCTCTTTCCCTCCGATGAAGACGCCCCTCGACACGCCGGCCGCCGCACCTCTTCTCGCCGCACTTGAAGAAGCGTGGGACACGGAGCCTGTCGAAATGCCGCTTCTCGGTGGGAGCCTCCCGGCAGCCCACTTCCGGTCTGAATTAGACGTCGATGTGCTCGTCGTTCCGTATGCGAATCCCGATCAAGGAAATCATTCGCCGAACGAACACCTCGATTTGGATTGTTTCCAAAACGGAATCGAGACGACTGCAAGGTTCCTACAAGAATTCACGGAGCCATGATAAATTGATCTGGTCTGCCTAGGCGCGTCTATCCATGGCTATTTTGGATCGATTACGTTATCTAGAGAGATAGATAGTGCAACGGCGGTGTACGAGGCGATAAAGCAGGGTTACGAGCCGTACTTCCTGCACACGTCGTTCGGGGAGCGGACGGAAGACAAAGAGTTCGAGTGCGCACAGGCGCTTGCTGAGGGGGTCGATGCGACTGACTTCCTGCACATCGAAACGGGGCACCTCTCTCAGATCGGCGCGTCGAGCCTGACGGATGAGGACATGGACGTGGCTGATGCGGACCTGGAGAGTGACGGGATCTCGAAGTGAAACGGCAGCCGCCGCAGAACGCCACGGCGCATCGGTGGACCCGTAGGCTTTCACCTGTCACGCGGTAACGGACCAGCGTGTCTAACGAACGGTCCCGTCAGTCCGGTTCCGGTCTCGACGTACTCATCTCCGGCGGATCGATGGGCGGGCTCTTCACCGGTATCGCGCTCTTACGATCGGGTCACCGACCGTCGATCTACGAGCGATCGGCGGGCGCGCTCGAAAGCAGCGGCGGCGGTATCGTCGCCCAACGGAACATCCGACGGTTTCTCGGCGATCACGATATCGTCGACCCGGAAGCGATCACGACGCGGTCTCACGAGCGCCGGTTTCTCGCGGAGAGCGGAGACGTCGATCGCGCGGTGTCCGAGACGATGGTGTTCACGTCGTGGGACGCGCTCTATCGACGGCTCCGCGACGCCTTCCCCGACGAGCGGTACCGGACGGGGACAGCGGTCACGGCCGTGACGCCCGAGACGGCCACCGTCACGATCGATGACGGGACGGAACGGACGGCCGACGCGGTCGTCGCCGCGGAGGGCGGCCAGTCGACGACGCGAGCTCAACTGCATCCCGGCGTGGAACCGGAGTTCGCATCGTACGTCGCGTGGCGCGGCGTCGTCGACGAAGCGGCCCTCCCGGTCGGCTGTGTCGAGGCGTTCGACGGGAGCTTCACGTTCTATCAAGGGACCGATCAGCTCATTCTCGCGTACTTCATCCCGGGCCCGGACGGCGGCACTGAGCCGGGATCGCGTCGACTCAACTGGGTGTGGTACGACACGCTCGACGGGCGGGACCGGCGTGCGATATTCACGGACACGAGCGATACCGAACGACGGTTCTCCGTCTCACCGGG
>Ga0207753_1000350_pt1 | contig 18346 bp, 22 predicted proteins | sample PonA233FremontCA_2_FD_187273 | JGI IMG/M metagenome (GOLD analysis project Ga0207753, IMG submission 187273) | Salt pond sediment microbial community from Fremont, CA, USA - Pond A23 Sediment 3 (SPAdes) | ecosystem: Environmental > Aquatic > Non-marine Saline and Alkaline > Saline | place: USA... | reverse complement strand
GCATAGAAGTCCGCGCCGGAGGCGCGGTTCCCCGGAGCCGAGCGGCGCGAGGCTCCGGCCTTTTTCGCCCACGTTCGCAAGAGCTTCGCTCTTGCGCAGTATGAAAGACGCGCTGCGTCTTTCATGCACACCAGAACGGCAGCGCCGTTCTGGGGACAGCCCGGCAGAAATCTCCGATTTCTGCGGACGTTTTTGCCGCTCGGGTCGCCTGTAGCGACCGCTCACGGCAAAAAGGTGGCGCCCAATCGGTAAAAAAATCGTGTGAAAAAAGATCTTTTAGGCAGGGGGATAAAATAAGGCCGAATGACCGATCAGACGACGAAGGAAACGTTACATGAACGGACAATTAGTGAGGATGTTCGTGATTTTGGAGACCTGCTGGGAGAGATTATTCAGGAGCATGCCTCAACGCATGAGTTCGAGACAGTCGAGGAGATGCGGAAGACGTCGATTCTGTACCGCGACGGCGAGATCGATTCACGCGAACCGCTGTACGACACACTCGAAACGATCGACGAAGGAACGAAAAACAGTCTCGCGCGGGCGTTTACGACATATTTCGAGTTGACAAATATTGCAGAGGAGCGCGAACGTGTCCGGAACCTCCGAACCGGTTCACAGGACGGCACACTGGAAGATAGTCTCGAAGCTGCTGCGGCGGAGCTGTCCGACTCTGATACCGAAACGATCGAGCGGATTCTCGAAGATGTCCTGATCCAGCCGACCTTTACCGCACACCCGACGGAGGCACGCCGGAAAACGATCAAGGCCAAACTCCGGTCGATCGCCGAAGAACTCCAGACGCTCGACGAGCACCGGCTCACAGACAAGGAGACGAAGCAGATCAAACGCGATATCGAAGCCGAAGTGCTGGGGTTGTGGCAGACGCCGCAGGTCCGCCAGCGCCGGCCGGAGGTCGAAGACGAGGCCCGGAACGTCCAGTGGTATCTGACAAACACGCTGTTCGATATCGTTCCCGAGGTGTACGACGAACTCGACGACGCCTTCGAGGCGGAACTCGACGCCGATTTCGACATCCCGAAACTGTTCGAGTTCCGGTCGTGGGCCGGCAGTGACCGTGACGGCAACCCCTACGTGACGCCGGAGGTGACGACGACGACACTCGAACGCCAGCGCGAGGTCGTTCTCGAACGGTATCTCGACCGACTCGCGGAGATGTCGAGTGTCCTGAGCCAGGATGGCCAGCGACTCACCCTCGACGAGGGTGTGCAGGACCCACTCTCGAACATCGAGGAGACGTTGCCGGAAGTCCGGGAGGAGGTCACGAAGCGGTACCCGAACGAGCCGTACCGCCGGGTCCTGCTGTTGATGCGGGCGAAGCTCAAACGAGTCGGTGGTGTCCGGCCGGGTGGCTACGGCTCCGCCGAGGAGTTCTACGACGATCTGTCGGCGCTTGCCAAGAGCCTCCGTGAGAACAACTGCGAAATCATCGCCGAGACCCACGTCGAACAGCTCATGCGACAGGTCGAAACGTTCGGCTTCACACTCGCCAGTCTGGATCTGCGCGACCACCAGCAACAGCACACCGAAACCGTCGACCAGGTACTCGGGCGCGAAGGCATCGAGTACGCGGAGCTCTCCGAGAGCGAAAAAATCGACGTGCTGACCGAGGCAATTCTCGAAGACGGTGCGATCGTCAATCTCTCGAACCAGGAGAACGTCTCCAGCACGGCCGCCCGCGTCATGGAGCGGTTCGACCGGTTGGCCGACTGGCAACGCGAGTTCGGCCAGCAGGCGATCGACACCTACTGTATCTCGATGGCAGACGAGCCGAGCCACGTGCTGGAAGTGCTCTTTTTGGCCGATCAGGCCGATGCGGTGAATCTGCCCGGCCACTGTGGGCTGGATATCGTGCCGCTGCTCGAAACCGAGCGCGCACTCTCCGGCGCCCGGCGGATCATGGGCACGCTGTTCGAAAACGAGGCCTACGAGCAGGTGCTCGAAGCCCGCGGGAACACCCAGGAGATCATGATCGGCTACTCCGACTCGAACAAGGAAAACGGCTTCCTGGGCGCCAACTGGTCGCTGTACAAAAACCAGCGCCGGCTGGCGGATATCACGGACGATTTCGACATCACGCTCCGGCTGTTCCACGGTCGTGGGGGGTCGATCTCCCGCGGTGGTGGCCCGATGAACGACGCGCTCAAGGCCCTGCCCAACAGCACCGTCACCGGCGACGTGAAGTTCACCGAGCAGGGTGAAGCGATCTCCGAGAAGTACGGTAACGTCCGGATCGGTGAGCGCGAACTCGAACAGATGCTCAACGCCCAGCTATCTGCTCGCAAGCAAGCAATCGACCAGCCCGAAGAAGACGTCGAAGACGAGTGGGTCGACGCGATGGAAACGATGGCCAGCGCTGCCCGCGAGGAGTATCAGGAACTGCTCGAAACCGACGGCTTCGTCACCTACTTCGGGCAGGCGACGCCGATCAGCGTCATCGAGAACCTGAATCTCGGCTCCCGGCCGGCCTCGCGCTCCGGCGAGCGGAAAGTCGAGGATCTGCGGGCGATCCCGTGGGTGTTCTCGTGGACCCAGTCACGCTGTATCCTCCCCGGCTGGTTCTCGCTCGCCTCGGGCATCGACGCCTACCTCGACCAGGGCGGCGAGATCGAGACCCTGGAGGAAATGTACGAGAACTGGCCGTTCTTCCAGACGACGCTGGACAACGCCGCACAGGCGCTTGGCCGGACTGATATGACGATTGCCGAGGAGTACGCCGATCTCGCGGACGAGGAGCTCCGATCCGAGTTCTTCCCGTGGATCAGAAGCGAGTACGAGCGTGCAGTCGAGCTGGTGACGACCATCGCGGGACGCGACGAGCCAATCAGCCGGGAGTGGCTGCGTGAGAGTCTCCAGCGGCGAAACCCCTACGTCGACCCGCTGAACCTGCTCCAGACACAGCTACTCGCACAGGACGAGCGAACCGAACGCGACGAGCAGACGTTGCGGATCACGGTCAAGGGGATCGCTGCCGGGATGAAAAACACCGGCTGATCACGACGAGACGGCTCTTTGGACAGCTGTCGCGAGTGTTTTGAACTGCGTGGTGACCCGTGCCCCGGGTGCGACCGTGCTGACTGGCTGGCCGGACTGCTGTGCCTGCGCGAGCGCTGGCGACTCTGGCACCGCCACGACAGGTGCGCCAAGCGTCGTCGCGAGCCGTTCGTCCCGTGCGTCCCGGTCGAGTTTCTCAGGTTCGACCCGGTTCAGTGCAATCCTGGCAAGCGGTGTCTCGATCGCCCGTGCGAGTTCCCGGATGCGGATCGCGTCGGCGATCGCTGCCCGGGCCGGTCTGGTCACGAGCAGGCAGGCCTCGCCGGCCAGCAAGGGAATTCCGGCGTCACTCCGCATCCCTGCCGGCGAGTCGATGACGACCCGGTCGTACTCCCTGGCCACGTCCTGCACTGTCTCGACGAGCGCTGTGGAGTCGGCCGCCCGCGCGCCAGCCAGCGAGCGACCGCAGGGGAGTAGCTTGACCGGTCCACCCTCGCGGACGGCTTCGGTCGGTGACGCGCGGCCGGCGAGGACATCGTGCAGATCCGGGCCCCGACTCGTCGGCAGATCAGCCATCCCGAGATCAGCGTCGACGACGACGGCATCCAACTCTGCAGCGAGATTGTACGCGACTGTCGACTTGCCGACACCGCCTTTGCCTGCAGTCACTGTCAGAATCATGCGACGCGTTCGAGCACCTCCGTGGGAATGTCGACTGTCTCCAGCCGATCCGAGAGCTGTCGCTGACGGTCCGAGAGTCGGGCGAGCCGGTCGCGGTCGGCGGCGAGCTGGGACTGTAACTGCCTGACGCCGTCGATCCCGCCGACCGCGTCCAGTTCGGCTGTCGCCTGGGCTGCAGATTCGATACTGGCCAGCCGCTCTGCCGTCGTCAGCCGTGTTTCTACGGCACTGAACCACGATTCCACGCTTTTGATCGATTCGTCGCCGGCTGCCTGCTCCGAACTGGCTGCCGACAGCTGCTCGTCTGTCGTCGAGGCTGCTCTCCCGTCGGTCCGGCCCGGTTCGGGCTGTGTGTCGGGAACGAGATCCCGCGGTGGTTTTGCTTCCCCGAGCGCCTGCAGCAGCGTCTCCGGATCGACTCCGGATTCCATTCCCGTGCTGTCTGCGGGCCGGCTCTCGACGGTGGCCGGCTGGCCGTCCGGCTCGGCTGGCGAGGCGTAGCCGACGACGAGTCGGTCCTCGCCCGCGACCGTCGTCTCGAAGCTGTTCCCCTCCCAGCCGGCCGCCGGAACGCCCTGCCGTCTCGGCGGCCAGACCGGTGTCAGCTCGCTCTCGATCCGGACGCTGGCCGGATGGTCGGTCGTCACCAGCAGTTCGACGAGTGTCACACCGCCAGCCCGGGTATGATGCCAGTCGAGTGTCGCCATAGGGGTGGTGGCCGCCCTATCCCACTTAAACGTACAGAATCGGGGTATCCAGCCAGTCACTGGCGGCCCCTGGAGAGTCGAACCGATCACAGTCGAGGACAACAGGGGCGTCGAGATCAGCGATCCGAGCGACTGCCAGTGCTGTCACGACTGGCGGTGCGTCGAACGGATCGGTCGCAGTCGACCCCGGCACTGCGTCGACTGCCGCTGAAAACTCCTCGTTGAGCTGGTCCACCAGCGAGGCGCGTGCATCCCGTTTCAGGTTCGCCCGTCTGTCCTCCAGCCGGAGCCGCTTTTCTCTGAGATCCCTGCGCGTGCGATTCGTCTCGCGTGCGTGATCGAGTTGCTCCGCTGCGGCGGCTGTGGCCGTCTCCCGCTCCGAGAGTTCCGTGATCGCCGCTTCGAGCGCTTCGACGGCGCCCTCTGTGTCGAGACTGTGCTCCCGACAGGCCTGCAGCCGCCCTCTCGCAGCCTCGACGGCCTCCCGTAGCTCCGCCCGTTCCCGTCTGTTTTCGGCGATCTCTACCCGGTGCTCGACAGCGGAGTGGTGCCCCTGCGCGGCGAGTTCAGCATCGAGTTCGGTGATCTCCGCATCGAGTGTCGCAATCTCGTCGTCGGACGCCGTCGTCAGCTCTCTGCTCCGGCCGGCGCGTGCGAGCGCCGTCTGTGTTCGAATACCCATCTCGGTGTGGATGTAGCCGACGTGATCGTGGACGGGCTGGGGCCGCTCACAGTCGATAGAGACGGGCTCGCTGTTGCCCTCGCGTATCGCGTCACGGAGAACTGTCGGATTCGCGGTGGCGGGGAGATCGATCACCTCGCCGTGTCGGACGGTATCCCCGATCCGCACGGTAATCGGCTGTGTCATGGGTCGCCGACAGATCCGGGTGACCGTAGCTCGGACTCCTGCATCTGTGCTTTCGATGGGTGGTCCGTGCCTGATGCGAAGATGGCGTACGGTATCGCCGGCTCGTCACGGTTTTCGTACTCGGTCGCCGCCTCCCGAACGGCCGCGGGAACAGCCCCGAACTCGTTGAACGGACGGGTTCGCTCGACCTGCACCGCGTCGTCGTGTTTTTCGCGCAAGCGAAGCGCCTGGAAGGCGCCGAACTCGGTCGCCTCGAACAGTGCTGCCCGGCCGAACTGGCGGACGATGCTCTCCTCGTGAGCGCGACAGATGTTGCGCAACGACTCGCGGGCCGACCGCGAGTAGGTAATCACCAGCAGCACACCTGGCGGTATCGAGCAGTTCGAGTAAAATAATTCGGTTTCCCGCGGCGGGACAGACTTGCAGTCCCCACTATCAGCCAGGGCCGCCGGATTCCAGGAGAGTCCGTGTCTTGATCTTCCGGCCCTCACCGCCCAGGGTGACTTTCGCGTCGAACAGTGACAGGATTCCGGCGACGTCCTTGGAATCGTGAGCACTCGGATCGATGTGGAAATGTGCGCGTGCGCCGGCCGCGTGGATCTGGCCGGTGATCGCGTGGAGGAACTCGTAGGCAGTCTGGATATCGACGTACTGGAGCATCGAGGTCAGCGACTCGAAGCAGACGAAGACGGGCCCGTCCCACCTGGAGAGCATCTTTCCGATGTTGATCCCGAGCCCCGTGAGATCGCTCGGCGTCGAGACGGAGTCCGCGACGACTCGCTCGTCGTCGACCGAACTCGAACTGTCGCCGACGGTGATCACGCCGATATTCTCGATCGACTCGTCGTCGAGTTGTGCGACACAGTCGCTGGCGCCCCGGGTGAAGGAGACGAAGACGACGTTCGTCTCGGCACCGTCGCCGACGAGCAACGACGTGCAGACGTCCCGGCCCTCACCCAGCGGTGGCTCTTCGAGCAGGATATTCGTCGTATCTTCGAGTTTGCTGATCATAGCTGCCATCTGTCCCAACGTAACTGGTGACGAATAGAGGCCTGGGATATAAACCGCTTTGTCTTTCTGTCGATTAGCTGGTGTATCCCATCAGAAGTCGACGTTCGTCTCCGCACCCTCTGTTGCACCGTCGAGTCCGTCGTCGTGGGTGTCGGTCGCGAACCGATCTGTCAGCTCCACATCTGTCAGGATCTCCTGGTAGGCAGTGACGAACCGTTCGCTCACCCGCCGGGACCGGTCCCGGGTCGCGAGGACGGCCCGCGTCCGGTCGACTGCCTGCTCGGTAACGCCCAGTTCCGCGGCGAGCACGCCGGCGTCGGTGTCCGGTCGCTCGCGGACCGCATCGAGGTCGCTCCCGTCGAGTGGTGGTTCGCTGTCCCGGACGAGATGGAGTTCCATCCGGGCCGCAAAGACGGTCGCATCCTCGCAGTCGAGGGTAGCCGCGAGCTCCGCGTCGGTGCTGTCGTCGTAGAACTGCTCGATCAGTTCCCGTCGCTGCTCGTCGGAGAGGTCGGTCTCGAAGCCGAACTTCTCGCGGAGTCGGTCGAGTACGTCGTCGAGTCGACGCTCGACTGACTCCCCCTCGTCGGTCAGCGAGCCGTGACTCTCCGTCTGGGACTCCGTTACGGTCTCTTCGTCGGAGACCGAGAGGAAGATATCACGAAGCTCTTCGGTTTTCTCTTCCATCTTCCGCCATCTCATCGGGACGTGGATAAAAATCCTGCCCATTAGCAAGTGCCTGTCACAAAGATTCAAGCGACTCGATACCAATGTACAACTGTGGATTCGGAAGCACTGGCCGACCGGCTCGATTCGGAGTTCGAGGGCAGCGAGCAGGTGCTGCGCGCCGTCACGCGACAGGCGCGCGATCTCGCCGATTCGGGACGGGTCGAGGAGGGGCTAGGATACGAACTGACCGTCGACGCGGTGGTATCGAATCTCGACGACGCGCCCGACGGGTACACGCTCCTCGAGCGCTGGAACTGGTGGATCGACTCGCTCGAACTGGCTGACGGGAACTATCAGCGGTTCCGGGTGCGGCCGGGGATCGAGTCAGGCTGACCCGACACGGCACGCGGAAACCGCTCGACAGCGGCTGCTGGCGGGTCGACACTGCCCGGATGGATCACGCTCGCCAGCGCAGCCAGCGAGTCGACCAGCCGCGGTCCCGGCCGGTTGATGTAGTGGTGGCCGTCGATCGCGTACACCTGCTCGTTCTGGACCGCCGTGAGATCCGCCCAGCCCTCGCGAGCAGTCAGATCCGTCGCGTTCTCCATGGTCTGGTCGAGTCCGAACCCACACGGCGAGACGATCAGCACCTCGGGATCGTAGTCGCGGATCTCCGAGAACTCGCGGGGTCGCGAGCGATCCCCGGGATCGGCGAGACCGTAGCTCCCGCCGACGCGGTCGACCATGCCCGGGACCCAGTGGCCCGCGACCATCACCGGATCGAGCCAGTCCAGCACCGCCACCCGCGGTCCGTGGTCGGGCGTCTGCTCGGACATCTCCTCGACTCGGGATTCGAGATCTGCACGGACAGCCGCGGCCGCGGCCGAACGGCCGAGCAGGTCCCCGAGCCGTTCGATATCCGACAGCATGTCTTCGAGGCTGTGTGGATCGCTCGTTATCACCTCGGTGTCCAGATCGAGCTCCTCGACTGTCCGGAGAATATCCGAGTCGTCGACGGCACAGACGTCACAGATCCCCTGCGAGACGATCACGTCTGGATCGAGCGCCACCAGCTGGTCGCGGTCGATCTCGTAGACGCCACCCTCTTCGAGTGCGTCCTGCACCTGCTCGTCGATCGCGGTACTGCTGGCGTCGGGATCGACCCGGGAGCTGTTGACCGCCGGCAGTTCCCGGGCAGCAGGTGGGTAATCACACTCGTGGGAGACGCCGACCGGTTCGACGCCGATGGCATACAGCATCTCGGTCGCGGAGGGAAGCAGTGAGACGACGCGCATACCTTCCATAGACGCTATGCGATATTAAAAGGCGGCCCGCAGAGTAGCGTCGAAGCCAGCACAGGTTAGAAGGGGAATCGCCGGCGGAGCTTCTCGAAAAAGCTCCCCTCGTCGTCCGGGGTCGTGCCGTTTTCGATGACGTGGTCTTTGGGCCGGATCACCGTCCGTCCGTCGTCGTTGGAGACGTCGATCAGCCCGTCAGTTTTCAGGTCCGAAAGCGCCGTTTCCAGCGAGTCGATATCCTCGTCGACCATCGCGCGGAGGTCGAACACCGTCATCCCAGTGTCGTGTCGGTCGGCGAGGGCATCGAGGACAGCAACCTCTGTCTCGTCGCGATCACGATACTCCTCTTTCGCTCGCATTACTCGGCAGTACGGAACCCCGGCTCTTATATTTTGAGCGACCAGGTCGGGGCTGCTCTGTTCATTTCGCACTGGCGCCAGCTATCGCTCCCGCTCGACTGGCGACGGTTCGGTCGCACAAGCAGTACGCTTATGGTTCGCACGGTGGGATATTCATGGCAATGAGCTTCAAGTGTTCCGTCTTCGGGCATGCATTTGGCGACGCCGAGATCGAACGCAACCGTGAGGAAGACGGGAGCGAAGTCGTCACGACCATCCGCGAGACACAGACCTGCAAACGCTGTGGCCAAGAGCGCATCGTCTCCGAGAACAAGGAAGTAACGACACTCGAAACAGCCGCAGATATCGTCGCCGAGGATCTCGAAGAGGCCGACGAGGAAGCCGAGGAACCTGCGCAGTCGCCCGAACCGGCGGCGGAGCCGCCCGAGACCCAGCACGACGCGGAGATCCTGGATGCGGAGACGGGGACGCCGACGGCAGCCGATCCCGAACCCGCCACAGGACAGGATTCGATCCAGGACCCGGTCGAGAACGGCGCACCGACCGTCACGGAACAGCAAAACGCCGGCGAGGAGGTGTTCCCCGAGGCCGAAAACGGGGCAGAAACCGACCCCGAGACCGACGACGGCGTCATTCTGGACGAGGAAGGCGACGACACCAAGGACCGGAGCCCCGGCGAGTGGCCCGAGGAACCGGGCGACGACGGGGACGACTGGAAACCGGAGACCGAGATCGATCCGACACCGGAGGAGCCGACAGTCGAACCGACCGGCAGCGCCGTCACCGTTCCCGACGGTGAGTTCTACTGCCCGGAGTGTGAGTTTACGACGCCCGTCGAGGAATCCTCGCTCCGGGCGGGCGATTTCTGTCCCGAATGCCACCGTGGCTCGCTGGAACACGTCTCCGAGTGAGCAGTCGGTGAGCCTGGCACGAAAGAGGTAAGAGCCACCCCGGGCAAACAAACGACCATGCGCGAATACAAGATGCGGCGGGGTGAGTACCTCGAAGAACGGATCGAAGATATGGAGGCGACTATCGAGGAGTACTTCGGTCCAGTGACCGCCACCGAGAGCTACAAGGATGGTGAACTATTCGTCGTCGAAGAGCCGGACAACCCGGTCTTCTCCCGGATTACCGCCGGTACGGTCGAGTACGGGAGCAAAAAGAACAAACTCGCCGTCGAATTCGAGGAGCGCCCGGCCGAAGAGGTCATTGAGGAGGGACACTTCGACGCCGCAGAGGAAGCCGTCTCGCTGAAAAACGACTTCCTCGAGGAGGCGACCGGCCGCGACGCCAAGTCCCGGCGCGAATCGATGAAACGCCAGGTCGAAGACGACGAAGTCCCCGACAACGTCGACGACTAACGGGTTTTTACTCACCTCGGATATCGACCGCCAGTCACCTGCTGTCGGTGTGTTTCGGCATCGTGGCCACTGTTCACACACCACACCAACTGTGAAATAATCACCCAGTCAACAGTAGCGTATGCCCGGACCACTGTTCTGTGAGGGCGAGACCGTCGAGTTGCGCCCCGTAGAGGAGTCGGACGTGGAGTTTCTCCAGCGACTCGTCAACCACCCGCGCGTCCGTGCCGGGATCGGCAACTCCGAGCCGGTCTCCCGTGCCGAGGAGGCGGAGTGGATCGAATCGACTACCGAGGACAACGACGTCCACCTGCTGATCTGTGTCGACGGCGATCCGGTCGGTTCGGTGGGGCTGTTCATCGAACGGCTCACCTGGGGGACTGCGGAAGTCGGCTACAGTATCTTGCCAGAGCACTGGGGCAACGGCTACGCCACAGATGCGCTCCGACGACTCTGTGCGTGGGGGTTCGACGAACAGCGGCTACACAAGATCGTCGGGCGGGCCTACGAGACGAATCCAGCGTCGAGCCGGGTGATGGAAAAAGTGGGTTTCGAACGGGAGGGTGTCCTCAGACGCGAGGCGTTCGTGGGGGGCGAACACGTCGATCTGCACCGGTACGGTCTGCTCGCCGAAGAGTTCGACTACTGAGTACCCTTCCAAGCGCCACCCTCAGTCGATAATCCCGTAGCCACGCTCGAACAGCCAGATATCGACGAGGACGACGACGGCCGTAAAGCCGGTCAGCACCGCGAGCGCGAACGTCGGATCGACGTCCGAGTACGAGAGGAAGCCGTAGCGAACGCCGTTGACCATGTACACCATCGGGTTGAGCAAGGAGAGCGTTCTGTACAGTCCCGGCAGCACGTCAAGCGAGTAGAACACCCCGCCGAAGAAGACCAGCGGGCGGAGGATGAACTGGTTCATCACGGTCAGGTAGTCGAAATCCTTCGCCCAGAGCCCGCCGATGATCCCCAGCGCGGCGAACAGCACCGAGATGACGATCATGAAGGCGGCGAGATACAGCGGCTCCGCGACGGTGATCGTCAGATCGGTCAGCCGGACGAAGACGAGGCCGATGACGGCGATGATCGATCCGACGATGATCCCCCGGAGTGCCGAGGAGATGATGTAGGCCGCGACGAACATCCAGTTCGACAGCGGCGAGATGATCACCGTCTCGATGTACTCGTTCCAGCGGCCGTGGAAGATCGAAAACGAGGCGTTCTCGAAGGCGTTCGAGATCGTTCCGAGGACGATCAGCCCCGGCAGCAGGAAGATGATGTAATCGAAGCCGGCGATCTGGTCGATCCGACCGCCCAGGACGAGGCCGAACACGGCGAAGTAGAGGACGTTCGTGATCATCGGCGGCAGGAACGTGTTCCGGGGTCGACGGACGAAGCGCAGGATCTCTCGGCGGAGGAGTGTCTGGAAACCCGTGAGTCCGCCGCCTTTCTTGTCTGTCTGAGTGCTCGTGCCGACGCTCTCGCCGAGGAGGATGCCGCCGTCGGAGCGCGTATCCACTTCACTCTCTGGTTCGCGTTGCTCGGTCACGAACTGGCCACCTCCGCTGATCGTGTGAGATCGACGAACACCTCTTCGAGCGATGCGCGCCTGATATCCAGATCTGACACCTCGTAGCCGTCAGCTTCGAGTTCACGCAGCACTGTCGGGACGAGTTTGCTTCCGCCGCGGGCGGTCACCAGCAGTCGGTCGCCGTCCATGCGGGCCTCGACGACGCCCGGCAGATCGAACGCCGGGGCGGTTGCGGGCGGCTCGGCGAGCCCGATATCGAGGGTGTCGGTCCCCCGCTCGGTCAGTTCGTCGGGGGTCGACACCTCGACGTTGCGCCCCTGGTCGATGATCGCGACGCGGTCGCAGAGTCGCTCTGCTTCCTCGATGTAGTGTGTCGTGAGCAAAATTGTGGTTCCGGCGTCGTTCATCTGCTCGATTATCTCCCAGAGATCGTGGCGGAGCTGGACGTCCACCCCGGCAGTAGGTTCGTCGAGGATGAGCAGTTCCGGCCCGGAGACGAGCGCGCGAGCGAGCATGAACCGTCGCTTCATCCCGCCGGAAAGCCGGTGGAACCGTGCGTCTGCTTTCGCCGAGATCCCGACGATCTCCAGTGCCTCCCTGGCGCGGCGGCTGGCCGTCTCGCGGCCGTAGCCGTGGTAGCCGGCCTTGTGTTCGAGCACCTCCTGGATCGGGAAGAACCGATCGACGTTGTACTCCTGTGGTGCGAGCCCGATCCGGTCGCGCACCTCCCGGTAGTCGTCGACAACGTCGTAGCCGAACACCGAGGCGTCGCCGCCGTCGGCGCGGACGAGTCCGACCAGCGTGTTGATGATCGTCGTCTTGCCCGCGCCGTTCGGCCCGAGCAGCCCGAAAAATTCGCCGTCCTCGACAGAGAGCGAGAGCCCATCGAGAGCCTGCACGTCGCCGTATGATTTGTAGAGATCGCTAATCGCGATTGCCTCTCCCATATAGATAGAAAAAGGGTCGGTTCGCGGTTAAGCCCGTCGTACTCGTCGTGGGGGCTCCCGACGAACCGGCCCATAGAGATTATTACAAGTCGTTACCAGGGGTAGACTCCGTCTCCCGAGCAGACGGCCACTGGCCGTCAACGCCGGCTGACGAGAGACTCACTTTTCAGTTTTGAAGCAGCCTGGGTTCCGTGGCCGTGCCAAAAATTACCGCAATAATCACTGTCAGTCCGCGGCTTGCTTCGGTTCGGGTTCTGACTCCGGCTCTTCGACGGATTCCCGCGTGATTTCGGGGCGCTTGTACTCTCGTTTCCGGCGGTTCGACGGTCGATTTACTCGTGAGGCGGTCCAGGGAAGCATTAGTTTCGTTCTCCACATTGGTTAGCTGTCGTGTACTGGATTGGCGGTGCTGGTCGTCTCCTCGCGTCGGCGTGTCGGTGCATCTGTCATCGTATGCCACGAGTATGTTTGCACATAAGTATTTGTTGGACACATTGACTAAGAATCCTAATATTCTACTGCATACGTCAATATTTGAAACTCGAAAGAACCTGTTTGGGTTAATCCGACGCTGAAACCTGCGGCTTTAGAAGATATCTTTGGATCGCCGGTGGTCACAATCACTGCGCGGGACTCCCTTCGAGCGGTCACTACTGGCAGGCGATCGCCTGTGATTCGCCTTTGCCTTCCAGTTCGTAGTAGGTCTGACGGACAGTTACCGGCGTCACATCGGCGACGTTGGCGGCCTCCCGCTGTGTGAGGCTGTAGCCAGCACGCTTCGCAGCGGTGTACAGACAGGCTGCGGCGACGCCGCCCGGGTTCCGACCGGCGTCCAGCCCCTGTTCACGGAGTTCGGTGGCCAGTCGCCGACCCAGTCGTTCGATCTCCGACGGGAGATCCAGTTTGCTCGCGAACCGCGCCAGAAACTCCCGGGGGTCGATCGGTCCCGTCGGGAGGCCGAGGTTCCGGTTCATCGCGTCGTAGGCAGCGTCCAGTTCGTTCCGGTCGGCCTTCGCGGTCGCGGTGATCTCTGTCACAGTCCGAGAGACCGACGCTGTTCGGCAGGTCGCGTAGACGACCGCCGCCGCGAAGCCCTCGATGGAGCGACCCTGGAGGAGGTTCTCTTTCTGTGCCGATTCGAACAGGGCACACGCTTGCTCCTGGACGTGTTCGGGCAAATCGAGCGCCCCCACGAGTCGGCGGATCTCGGTGAACGCGTAGACCCGGTTGCGCTCGGCTTTGCTGCGAATCTTCGTGCGCTTGTGCTGGCGGCGCATCCGGGCGACACGCCGGCGTTTGCGGCCTTTCAGTCGGGTCGAGTGGCCGATCTCCGTCGAGAGCCCGCGGTCGTGTCGGGACCGGGTCAGCGGCGCGCCCGTGCGTTCTGGATTGGTGTCGTCGTCCTCGAAGGAACGCCACTCCGGGCCCGGATCGATCGCGTGCTCGTCGACGACCAGTCCACACTGCGTGCAGATGGTCTCGCAGTCATCTGCTCGAAGCGATCCATCACATTCGGGACATCTGTTTGCTGTCGCGGCTGTCATCACGTCGTAGTTGCCCCGTGATGGGTATTTAAACGGACGTAGCTACCGGTGGTATTTGCTGGGACGGCGAAAATCGACCTACCGGTTACCGGTAGGTTGTTCGGCGTGTATGCAGGGTCGAACTCTCACAACTGTCCGTCGGAATCACACCTTTTTTGTGAGATGGCGAGATCACATCCTCGTAATGGGATTGTCGGAGATTGCGGCCGGGATCGAGGTCACCGATACGCAGGAAGACAGGGGTGTGGCCACCGTCGACGAGACCGATGCCACGCTCACAGACCGTCTGGACCCGTTCGCAGACGACCTCCCGTGTTCACCGAGCGCAGCGGCCACCGTGCTCGAACGGTACAGCGAGGGTGCCTCGGTGGGGTCAGCCGGTCGTGCGGCGGGTATCGCACCGACGACCGCGGCCAAAACGCTGCACCTGCTCGGTGAATCGGTCTCTCCACTAGGACCGATGGGGCGGGAGATCGTCGAGGACTATCTCGCTGGTCACCTCTCACGCAGCGAGGCCCTCGAACTGATCAGGATCGGTGAGGAAGAGTTCGCCCTCGCGGTGTACATCGAGACCCACGATCAACTCGACGAGGCAGCCACCGCGGTCGAAGGTGTGCTGGCAGCCACGCAGACGCAACCGGTGACCGGACAGCCGGATCTGCCGGAGTACCTATAGCTGTTATTCTCACTCTGTTCTGATATTCGGGGCTTTCCTGCTCCATCTCGTCCGAATCCACCATCCCATCCTCGACCAGCCACGCCCCGGCCCCAAAGCCGTGGGCTTTTGGCTGCCAACAGCCTAGAGATCACTAATGCGGATCGAACTCCGAGTCTGTCGACACTGTTTCGAGGGCGAACACGAGAACGAACACAAGACCAAGATCACGCGGGATCTCGTCGCGTGTGCCGAGATCGTCAAAGATCACTGCGACGTGCTCGATCTCGACGACGTCCACATCCGGTGGGTCACCGAGGACGAGGACGACGACGGCCGGCCCGCGGCGCTCCCGGCGGTCGCGGCGACGATCAACGAGGAACAGATCATGGTCTCGGATACCCAGCTGATTACGATGGGCGAAAACGGCTACATGATGGTCTACCCGAACCCACAGGACGCACTGAAAGTGCTCTCGGGCAACATCGACGAGATCAACAAAGTCACCTCGCGAAACGTGACACCACAGCTCTCACCAGAGGGCGCAGAAATCCTCACCGGCGGCGCGGAAAACCCCGAGGAAAGCGACGAAGAAGATATCTACTCCTGATCGCAGTTTCTCACTCGATCGTCAGCGTGTAGACGCGCTTGCGTGCGTCGTTGAACGAAAACCGCGACTCCACGACGTCGATATCTTCGAGTCGACCCAGGGCGTACCTGACGGTGCGTGCCGGCAACAGCGTCTCCTCTGCGAGTTGACTCTGGGTGAGCGCGCCGTTGTAGTCGAGAATCTTTGCGACCAGTTTCGCACTCGGCGGCAGATCCTGCACGGCTTCCCAGCCGACGGCTGCCGGCTCGTCTGTCTGAACTGTCTCTGATGTACTCATTCTGTTTCCCTACTCCGAGATGCAAATAAATAATAGTTTCTACTTGCTTTGATTACCGCAAGTCATTTTCCGGCTGCTGGAGCCTGATATAGCTTGTTCCAGCTTCTATTTTGGGACCTACCCGAAACCTCTTATTGCCGAATCTCTTAATAAAGGTAATGACTGATACCGTGGACGACGTCGAACTGCCGTACGACGACGGCGCGTCCAAGCAGGAGAAGATCGAATCGTTAGAGGAACGTCTCGAAGTTCTCGAATCGCAGAACGAGGACATGCGGGACAAGCTTCTCGATGCGAACGCGGAGAACAACAAATACCAGCAGAAACTGGAGCGGCTGACCCACGAGAACAAGAAACTCAAACAGTCGCCGCTGTTCGTCGCCACAGTGCAGGAACTGACCGACGAGGGTGTCATCATCAAACAGCACGGCAACAACCAGGAGGCGCTGACCGAGGTCACAGAGGAGATGCGTGATGGCCTGGAGCCCGACTCCCGCGTCGCGGTCAACAACTCGCTTTCGATCGTCAAATCGCTCGACGACGAGACGGACGTGCGGGCACGTGTGATGCAGGTCGACGAGAGCCCGGATGTCACCTATCAGGATATCGGCGGGATCAAAGAGCAGATCGACGAGGTCCGCGAGACCGTCGAGATGCCGCTGAAAAACCCCGAGATGTTCGACGACGTCGGGATCACCCCGCCGTCCGGTGTGTTGCTCCACGGCCCACCGGGGACCGGGAAGACGATGCTCGCGAAAGCGGTCGCCAACCAGACCGACGCCACCTTCATCAAGATGGCCGGCTCGGAACTCGTCCACAAGTTCATCGGCGAGGGTGCGAAACTGGTCCGGGATCTGTTCGAACTCGCCCGCCAGCACCAGCCCGCCGTCATCTTCATCGACGAGATCGACGCCATCGCGTCGAAGCGGACCGACTCGAAAACCTCCGGCGACGCCGAGGTCCAGCGGACGATGATGCAGTTGCTCTCCGAGATGGACGGCTTCGAGGACCGCGGTGATATCCGCATCATCGCCGCGACGAACCGTTTCGACATGCTCGACCGCGCAATCTTGCGCCCGGGCCGGTTCGATCGCCTCATCGAGGTGCCGGAACCGGACACCGCGGGCCGCGAGCAGATCTTCCGGATCCACACCCGGACGATGAACGTCGCCGACGACGTCGACTACGCCGAACTCGCAGACCTCGCCGAGGGTGCCTCCGGTGCGGATATCAAGGCGATCTGTACCGAGGCCGGGATGTTCGCGATCCGCGAGGACCGGACCGAGGTCCGGATGACGGACTTCCGGGAGGCCTACGAGAAGATCAAGCAAGAAGAGGAAGACGAAGACGTTTCGCGAACCTTCGCCTGAGATCGATAGTCGATTTATCCGACGAGAGCGGACTGTTTTTGCTGACCGAGACCCGAACTGCTGCTATGTCAGACCGAGCGTGGAAGACACTGGCGAGTGAGATCGCGTACACCTGCGACGGCTTCGATATCGTAAACGAGCGCGTGAAACTCCCCGACGGCGAAGAGGGGGAGTTCGACTATCTCTCGAATCCGGAAAGTGTCGTCATCCTCCCCTTCACAGCCAGTGGGGCGGTCGTCGTCATCGACGAGTGGCGACAGGCAGTCAAACGGGAGAACCGTGGGATTCCCGCGGGCAGTATGGAACCGGATGAAGATCCCGAGCGGGCCGCTCGCCGCGAACTCCGCGAGGAGACCGGCTACGAGGCTGGCGAACTCGAAAGGCTGTGTGCGTTCGAGCCCTCCAACGGTCTTTCGAACTCCTATTTCCACTACTACGTTGCCCGAGACTGCGAGCAAAGCGGTGAGCAATCGCTGGACGTCAACGAGACGATCGACGTGACGACGACGAGTTACGAGGGCCTGATCGAGGGCGTTCGGTCGGGCGACATCCAGGACGGCCGGACGGCGACGGGCGTTCTCTACTACGAACTGTTCGAAGCGTGATCTCGCTGAACGAATCTATAATGCAAGATAATTATAAATCTGGGCGGCCAGATTCGATGTAGTTATAGGAATTTTGATACCACTGGCGGGGGTAGCTCTCTGGTGGGGATGCGATACACACACGAAGAGTCGCTAGAACGACTCAATGAGACCGTATCGAGTGGGGAACCAATCATCGGCGCCGGGGCTGGCACGGGGATGTCAGCGAAATTCGCCGAACGCGGGGGTGTCGATCTCCTGATCATCTACAACTCCGGGCGGTACCGGATGAACGGCCGGGGTTCGCTGGCTGGCCTGCTCCCGTACGGCGACGCAAACGAGATCGTCCTGGATATGGGGCATCAGGTGTTGCCCGTCGTCGAGGAGACGCCGGTGCTCGCGGGGGTCAACGGGACCGACCCCTTCCGGCAGATGGATGTCTTCATCGACGATCTCAAGCGCCGGGGGTTCTCGGGGGTCCAGAACTTCCCCACCGTGGGGCTGATCGACGAGGACAGCCAGTTCCGCCAGAACATCGAGGAGACCGGGATGGGGTACGACAAGGAGGTCGACATGATCCAGGAGGCCGCCGAGCAGGAGATGCTCACCTGCCCGTACGTCTTCAACGAACAGCAGGCCCGCGAGATGGCCGAGGCTGGTGCTGATGTCATCGTCTCGCACATGGGACTGACAACGTCGGGGGATATCGGTGCCGAGACGGCGCTCGATCTGGAGACGGCCGCCGAACGGGTGCAGGCCCACCACGACGCGGCCAAAGAAGTCGACGACGATGTACTGGTCATCTGCCACGGGGGTCCGATCGCCTGGCCTGACGACGCGGAGTACGTCCTGA
>Ga0207753_1000349_pt1 | contig 18355 bp, 19 predicted proteins | sample PonA233FremontCA_2_FD_187273 | JGI IMG/M metagenome (GOLD analysis project Ga0207753, IMG submission 187273) | Salt pond sediment microbial community from Fremont, CA, USA - Pond A23 Sediment 3 (SPAdes) | ecosystem: Environmental > Aquatic > Non-marine Saline and Alkaline > Saline | place: USA... | reverse complement strand
GCTTCGAGGATGCCTACCCGAAGGAACTGTCCGGCGGAATGAAACAGCGCGTCGGGATCGCCCGCGCCCTCGCTGTCAACCCGGCGATCCTGCTGATGGACGAACCGTTTGCGAGCGTCGACGCTCGCACTCGGGACCGCCTCCACGACGAACTCCTGAATATCTGGGCGCGAACTGCCCAAACCGTCGTGTTCGTCACGCACGACATCGACGAGGCGGTGACGCTCGCCGACCGGGTCATCGTTATGGACGCCGACCCCGGCACCGTCCAAGCCGGACTCCCCGTTGAGATGGATCGCCCGCGCGAACGGACAGCTCACGAGTTCGTTGAGTACGTCGCACGGATCAGAGACGAACTTGGCGAGCCCGGGGATACCGGCTGCTGACGAGCAGGTCCAATTTTAATAACTTATCCTGAATCATACCAGAATATCTATTATCATTGAGCCAAATATTATTATATGCCGATCGTGAGCTCTTCGATGACGGAGCAACTCCGCGAGGACCTCGACAGTTTCGCGGAAGAACACGGATATACTGGCCGAAGTGAGGTGATCCGTGAGGCCTGTCAGTCGTTGCTCGACGAATATCAAGAAACCGAATACGAGGGTCGGTCGGTGTTGGGAACGATCACTGCCGTCTTCGGATACGACGCACCGGAGATCGAACGGCGAATGATGGACCTCCGCCATGAGTTCGAGGCAGTGATTCGATCGAACTCACATGACTGCCTCACCGACAACGCAGGCTGCGTCGAGACGTTCGTCGTTGAGGCCGACTACGACATCGTTTTGGAGTTCGTCGCGACCGTGCGTGGTGTGGACGAGTCTGTGGCTGTGAAGTACACTGCTGTTCCAGTCGACGTGATGCACACTAAATCCGGAGAGTCGCTCGAAGAACACACGGACTAAGCGCCGACGGCCGGGCCACAGAGATCGTTATCAACAGGACCCCTCTCTCTCAGTAAGGTTATTATCTATACACTCTAAGAAAGGCAAGTTTGTTATATTTGGGCATAATATTGGCAAAGTAGAGATGGCACACATTCACCTCGGCGAAGGGTCGTTCCCGCTGTGGGCGCTGATTCTATGGACGACGCTCGGCGTCGCACTCGTCGGCGCCGTCGTCTACCGGGTCCGGAAAGGTGGTATCAGAACACACCAGATCGCGCTTGCGGGCATCGGCGCGGCGGCGAGTTTCGCGATCTTCCAGTTGAACATACCCGTATGGGGCGGCATCCATATGAACCTCACCGGCCTCGTAGGTATCCTCGCGGGGCCGCTGCTCGGGGCGCTCATCGCGCTCGTGGTCAACATCTTCTCGGCGGCGCTCGGGCACGGCGCCGTGGGGCTGCTCGGCGCAAACACGCTGGTCAACGCGAGCGAGGCCATCGTCGCCTACTACGCGTTCAAGACGTTGCTCCGGATGGATTGGGACATCTTCCCCGCGGGTGCGGGCGCTGCGACCCTCGGCCTTTCCGCCGGCGCGATCCTGATGGGGGCAATTATTGTCATCAGCGGCGTGAACGGCAGCGCCCTCCCGCGCGGTGATCTGACGATCGCCGTCGCCGGTTTAGTCGGACTCAATCTCGGCGTCGCCGTCATCGAAGGGATCCTCACGGGCTTCGTGGTCCAGTTCCTCGCGTCAGTTCGGCCGGACCTCGTTGGCCTCGCTGACCGCACCGCGAGCGAGGAGTCCACTGGGGTGACCGCGTGATGGATCGCTGGAAGCAGTACGGCGGGCTTGCGGGGCTATTCGCTGTCTGTCTCGCCGCCGGGTTCTGGGGGTTCACCGCGACCGGCGGCGCACTCCCGTGGGCGAAACGCTCCGCGCAGGCACTCCAGCGCGGGGTTCAGCAGAGTGGCGGCGCGCTCGTCGACCTCGGTCGGGGAGTCGTCGTCGCTGGGCCGATCCGGAAGGGTGGACTAATGATAGAGTTCTTCGGCGTCGTCGTTCTCCTCGCTGCTATCGGTGTGGGGCTGTACGTATACGCCAACCGGGGGCTCGACGACTCCGAAAGCCTGGCCCGGTAGCCGTGACAACTCTCTCGAACCACGTTCCGGACCCGCGGCTGATCACGGCCTACGCCGAGCACCGCGAAGGGCCGCTCCACCGCGTCAACCCGTGGACGAAAGTCGGCATCGTCGGCGTGCTCGTCTTCGCAGTGACCGTCGCTGAGGGGCTGGCCATCCTCGCGGGGCTGTACGCCGCGACGCTCGCCGTCTACGGGATCGCCGGGCTTCCCTACCGACGCCTCGGTTACTGGTATACGCTCCCGCTCCTGTTCGTCGTCTCAGTGGCGGGGCCACTCGCCTTCCTGGAACCCGGGGTGCCCATCGGCGGGGCGCTCGCCACCCCTGTCGGCGACCTTTCGGTCACCTGGGCGGGTGCGACGCTGTTCGGCGAGCTCGCGTGTCGGTCGCTCACGGTCGTGACGTTCGTGCTGACCGCGACGATGACCACCCGGTACGCCGACATCGCCCACCTGCTCGGTCGGCTGCTTCCCCGCCCGATTGACCAGGTCGCACTTTTGACCTATCGGTTCACCTTCGTGATGATCGAGACCCTCGAGGACTTGATGAAGGGTGTCCTGTCTCGCGGGGCGTCGCTCTCGGAGTTCTGGGCGAACCGCCGGGTCTACGCTCGAATCCTCGGGATGACGCTGTTGACAGCGATCGAGCGCTCCGAGCGGCTCGTGAAATCGATGGAGGCCCGCGGCTACGACGGCGACATCACCCTGTACGGCGACGTCTCGCGGCCACCCGCTCGTGAACTCGTCGCCGTCGCCGCCTGCTACGCCGGTGTCGTCGCCTACGTCTTGACTGTGGTCTACGGAGTGGTTCCGGTATGAGTCCAGATCGCCAGGAGCGGACGCCGCTGGTCGATCTCCAGTGCGAGACGCACACCTACCCCGATGGGACTGTGGGAATGCACGACGTCGACTTCTCGGTGTACCCCGACGAGGTGGTCGCGCTCGTCGGCGGGAACGGCGCCGGCAAGTCGACGCTGCTGGAACACCTGAACGCCACGCTTGTCCCCGACGAGGGAGAGTTGGTCGTCGACGGAACGCCGATCACCGAGGACAACAAGGCCCACGCTCGGACGGAGGTGGGATTCGTCTTCCAGGACGCCGACACCCAACTGGTCGCGCCAACCGTGCTGGACGACGTGCTGTTCGGCCTCCAGAACTACGGCGTGTCCGGCGAGGAGGCGGAAGCCCGCGCTCGTGAAGCGCTCGCGACTGTCGACGCGAGCCATCTCGCGGATCGGATCCCACACTACCTGAGCGGCGGGGAGAAACGCCTCGTCGGTCTCGCGGGCGTGTTGGTGCTCGACCCCAGCGTGGTCGTCCTCGATGAGCCGCTCGCGGGGCTCGACCCCGAGCGATCGCGACTGGTCGTCGACCGAATCCAGCGGATTCGGCAGGACGGGATCAGCGTCGTGCTGTCGACGCACGACCTCGAGTTCGCTGCTGAGATCGCCGACCGCGTCTGCGTGATGGCCGACGGCAACGTCGTCGAGAGCGGCACGCCCCGGGAGGTGTTCTACGACGATGACCTGCTGGAGCGGGCGAACCTCCACCCGCCGGCAGCGGTCCGGATCGCCCGTGACGCGGGAGTCGATGCCGGCATCAAGCCCGTCACGGAAGCCGAACTCGTGGCGCGTCTCTCCGATGATGAGGCTCCGCCCGAGACGATCCGCGCGGGGCCGTTTGATGATTCCAGCGGAGACTGATTGCCGCGATCAGCCTCGCTTGCACCGCATTCGGCTGGTACTCGACGAGTGATACTGATTACTCTCACTGTTTACCGCAGATCGCCACCCCCCGTTGCCGGCGATCGGCGGTAAGGGACGAGAGTACTCATTATGAGAGTGCCGTCCTGCTGCCGTCTCGAAGAGGTCCGGTGTGTTATCGACCATCCCGCGGTGGCCCTGAGAACCACCGCACCGACTCTGTAGTGCCTCTCGTCGCTTCATACGCGCTCCTGCTTCATCCGATGGACCTAGTTCTTATACAATTTCCAAATCGACGCTGCATCGCGGTTACTGAGGCGCGTGCCGCCGCTCGCTTATGAGTCGTCCGTATCGTCGGACGTTCCGTACAGTACGCCGTCGAACAGCCGCGTGAACCGGTCGGTCATCAGCTCGGGCAGTGACGGCTCCACGACTCCGAGGAGCTCCTCGGCCGTCCGCCGGTCGACGACCGCCACGGTGACAGCGTTGCCGATATCCCGCCGTTTCGCGACGAGTCCGCAGTCGCTCAAGCGGTCGACGTGGTACTCGAACGTGCTCCGGGCGATTCCGAGCCGCTCGGTCGTGTCAGCCGGCCGAACCGGACCGTCGTCGAGTAAGTCCGAAAGGATATCGCGTGCCGTCTCGCGCCTGAGGACGGCGACGGCCCGCCGGAGTTCCGGGTCGAACCCCCGATCGTAGTAGTGTGTCCGTCCGGAGTAGGTCGCTTCAACGACTTCGTCGCCCCGCTCCAACTGTCTGATGTGGTACTGTATCTGGCCGTTAGCGAGGTCGAGGCGTCGTCCGAGCTCGTTGAAGTGGATGCCCGGCTCGGCTCGAATCGCCGTCCTGATCCGTTCTCTCGTCGTCACGCGCCCGTCCTCCGGCGACCCTGTCGGGCGAAATATACCGCCCCGACGACTGCGGCGAGTGTCACGACATCGAGTCCGTGTTCGGCCAGGTGGTGTGTCGGGCCATCGACCATACCGCCGAACGCTAATCCACCGAGAAGCACGCGCCCGACGAGCGCCGCGACGGCAACCGTCAAGAGCAGATACGAGGTAGAGCGACGCCGAGCGTAGGCAGCAACGCCGAGTGCGAAGAGGACTGTCCCGCCGACGACGCCGGCGATGAGGACCAGCGGGAGTGAGAGTTCGACGAGGCTCGTGTGTGCGAGCCACGTTGCCGCGTGTCGGATCATAGGAGGGTCCCGCCGTTTCGGACGGTTCCGACGCCGTCTAGCAGCCGCAGCTGATCGATTCCATCCCGGCCGGTTCGTTGCCACGTGTCTAGCGGTCGGTCCTGCATTGTACTGAGGATGTCGTCTCACTCCGTTCGCTCGTAGTCCAGTCGTACCACGCGTCCATCGGCGTAGGTGACGTACGCCTCGCTCGCTCCGTCGCCGTCGGAGTCGGCCAGCGTGGCGTGGGTGTAGATCGGCACGTCGCGGGCATACGACGACAGGACGTCGCCCGTCGCCGGGTCGAGGACGGTCACGCTTCCGTCGTTCCCGGCCGCGAGGAGTTCCGACGACCCGTCGCCGTCGAGGTCGCCGAGGTTCGGCGGCGGCATCATCTGCACGCGGTCGACGACGATCTCGGTCGTCCATTCGATCTCGCCGGTTCCGGCATCAAGCGCGTGGATCCGGCCGTCCTGGCCCGTCGCGTACACCTCCGGCACGTCGTCGCCGTCACCGTCACCGAACGCGTGAACGGCGGCGAACTCGCCGACGTTCCTGCGCCACTCGACGGCACCGCTTCGGCCATCGACCATCACCACGTCACCGCCGACGGTGGCGAAGACGCCTTCCAGTGCCGGATCGCCGTCGGCCTGTCCGTGCGTTCCCCAACTGATCGACCCGTTCTTCGAGACGGTCGTGTTCCACTCGACCGCGCCATTGGGGCCGAACAGCACCGCGTCGCCCTCCCGACCGCCGACGACCAGTTCGGGACTGCCGTCGCCGTCGAAGTCGTCGACCGTCGGCTGTGCCCAGACGTACTCGTCGAGAGTCGCCGACCAGAGCACCGCACCCTCGGGGTCGAAGACGAACACCGTTCCGGTCACGTCGACGGCGATGATCTCCCTGCCGGCCGCCGGTGTGAGGTTAGCAACGATCGGTTGCGTGTAGCCGTAGTCGGAGAGGCCGAGCCGGCTTTCGACCCCCCCGGAGGCCGCATCGAAGATCGCGACCTCTTTCTCGGTGGTCGCCGCCAGCACTTCCGTCCGTCCGTCGCCGTCAACGTCGGTGACGGTCGGGTCGGCGACGGCGTGTATGGTGCAGTTCTCTGGGGGGATTTCATACCGCCAGCGGGTCTCCCCGTCGGCTGCGGTTGCCGAGACGAGCGCACAGCTCCCGTCACGATCGTCGCTGATCGGTGCGTACACGCTCCCGTCGGCCACGGCGACCGCGTGATGGTTCGCGGACACCTGCCGTCCGGTATCGCTCGTCCACGTGGCTCCTAATTCAGTACTACTTGCGGCCCCGCCAGCCAGGCCGAACGCGACGACAGCACCGAGGAGGACGACCACACCGACCCCTACGACAACCGTCATCGCTCTCATCCCTCACATTTTGCGGTGGTGACACCTGAAGGCTCCGGTTCCGCTCTCGAACGCGGTGGTCGGACGCCGGGAGTCCGACAGTCGCTCAGGCTGCGACTGGGAGGGAGACGACCCACAGCGAGAGGACGGTGTAGCCGATCATTGAGACGAGAAGCGGGGCGTGAGCCACCATCGCCCACCGGTCCGTCGGCGCGAGCCGCCGGACGACTGCGTCGGCCGTAACGACGGCGATGACGTGGCCACCGACGATGAGGAGTACCTGTGAGCCCCAGAACGCCGGCAGGGAAAGCCACCACAGTGGATCGACCGCCGCACCCCCGACGACGGTCGGCAGCCGGCCCGCGTACGTCAGCACGTAACTGAAGTTGTGTGCGAACTCGTACCCCGCCGCGATGGGGAGCAGCGTCGGTGCGAGAACGAGCGGCGTCGCAACGGCTGCCCCGCCGTCGGAATCGACGCGGCGCGAGGTCGTCGTCTCCGCCCGTGTTCGCCCCTCGCTGAGGAGCCGGTTGACGACGGTCGCGGCCGCCACGAACCCGCCGACGAACGCGGCGAGTCCGAGGCCGTACAGGAGGATGCTGACGGTCCCGCCGACTCCGAGTGTTTCCTGCGCCCCGAAGTAGATCTCCCGATAGATGGGTGACTGGGCGAACCCGTCGAACGTGACCGTGTAGACCATCGCGACGACGAACGCCACCGCCGTCCGGGACTCAACCGGGGCGGTACAGCCCTGCCACGGGTACCGGACGACGATTGAAACCCGGTTTCCGTCCGTCTCGTGAACGGAGAGTGGCGCGACCGTCCCCAAGAACCCGTAGAACGCTTCCATCGCGTCCGCGCGCTCGAACCACTCCCGCCCGAACACGAAGGCGCCGAGCAGCATCACTAGTCCGTACGCAGCGACGACGACGGCGGTCACTTCGGGAAGCCGAGGGATGCGTGTGAGGTTCTCGACGACCCCGACGAGCAGGACGAATCCGAGGAACGCGGGCCAGTGACCCAGCCGTTCAGGGTATCGGCGCCATCGTATCTCGGTGCCCTCGAGCCGACAGAGGCCGTCGTAGACCGTTCGCCACGGCGAGAAGACCCGCCACGGGCTCCCGGCAATCACGGCGAGGAGGGCGACACCTTTGAGCCAGATCGACCAGGTGAAAAGCGTCGCGACGTTCTGCCCTGGGGCGCGTGGACCGACGAGGCCGTGGATCAATACAGCGAGGAACGCGAGGAAGAACCCCGCGCGACTGATGAGGCGAAGTGCGTCGACGAGACGGCGTGGAACGGTGCCAACGACACGGTGGTGACTCGGTGTTGAGCCCAGTCTCGCGATGAGAACGGCGCTCAGAAACACCGTGGCTCCCGCTCCGACGTAGAGGAGTCCCAGCGGCACCGGCGCATCGAAGCGGGTGGTGAACTGGTGCGCCGACGCGGGTGTCGCAAGCAGCCCGAGCCCGAGGAGCGTTGCCAGCGCGCGCCCCACGGTTCGTGGTCGGATCCGAGCTCCCATCACGCCCGGTTCGGCGCCCGAACACAAAACGAACGCGGAAGCGTATCCGGGGCGTAACGCCTTTGAGAACAGTAATCTCTGGTATGGCTGCCGAATCTCCGTGAGGGATTTTATTCGCTTGGCCTGAATCATCAACAATGCGAGGTCCACGGACGAGTGATTGCTGTTCTCTTGAACGGGACGAGAAGACCCGCATCGGTCGACGCCGGCTCATCGGGATGCTCGCGGGCGTCGGGATGACTGGAACTGCAGGCTGTCTCGGCGCGCTCGAAGCAGCGGGTTTTGAACGGGAGTCAGCCTGGCGCGACCCGCCGCTCGTTGAAGACCGGCCGAACGCGGTGTATGTTCCGGCCATCACCGAGGGGATGGGGATGTACGGAATGACGACGAGCGGACCGTACGGGGTCGCGCTTATGTACTCGTACCCCCACCGGTTCTGGCCGATGACGGGAAACGAGACCGGGAAGACCGCCGTTACGGCTGATGATTCCCTCCACCTGATGGTTTCGTTGTGGGACGAAGAGACGCGGACCGCACTACCGATCGATTCGGGGGTGACAATCGAGATAACGGACGACGACGGCCTAATCACACAAGAAGTGGCGTATCCGATGCTCTCCCAGCAGATGGGATTCCATTACGGGGCAAACTACGAACTGCCTCGAGAAGGATCCTATACTGCGACGGTTCGCGTCGGTGGTGTGTCGATCCGCCGAACAGGAGCGCTGACGGGTCGCTTGGCGTCGGTTCAGTCGGCCGAATTCGACTTCGAGTTCGACACCAATGATCTGCACGATGTTCCGATTCGGGAGGTGGCGGACGCGGGGTCCCGCGGTGCGGTGTCGACGATGGATATGAACGCTCCACTCGGCCGAGCGCCGTCTGTCGACTCACTACCCGGAACTCATCTCGGGCGAGCTTCGAGCGGCGACGCACTGTTCGACGCGTTCGTCGTCGAAGAGGGGCGCAGGTTTGATACTGACGGGGCATATCTGTATCTCTCCGCGCGTACACCACACAATGAGACAGTCCTTCCGCTGATGGGTCTTTCCCTGTCCGTGAGTCGAGATGGTACGACGGTTCTCGACCGTCGCCTCGAACGGACGTTGGATCCCGAAGCGGGGTATCATTACGGTATTGGTGGGATACGGCTCACGCCCGATGATATGATCACTGTATCGGTCGACGTTCCACCACAGATCGCCCGCCACGACGGGTACGAGACGGCGTTCGTCCGGATGGACTCGTTTTCACTCCGTGTGTGACAGTCGACGGTTCGTGACTACACCCGTCCGTATAAGATGGAAAAACACGTTTTCGAGAACTGAACCACAAGCTTGCTTGATGTCGATCTCTAATACTGGACACGATGGTAGATCCCTCTGACACCGACCTCCCACGACGGCAGGTGCTCAAAACAGCCGTGGCGGTCGGGGGTGCGAGCGCACTGAGTGCCTGTCTGGACCTGGCTGGCTCCGAGCCGGTCCCGACTGGCGACCCGAACGCGAAACCCGCACGCCAACACGCGTGGCGCGAGCATATCCGTCACGACGAGCACGGGAACTCCCAGCTCCCGAACCACCAGACGCTCCTCTACATCGACTTCGACGAGGATGGTCAGCCGTCGACCGACACCCGATCGACACTCGAACGAGCACTGGCGGGTCTGGATCGGGCCTACGAGTGGAGCCACGAGGGGTTGCTCCACTCGATCGCGTACTCCCCGTCGTACTTCGATCGGTTCGATCAACCGCTTCCCGAAAACGTGGAGCTTCCCCGGCCAACGGCGCTCTCGCCGTTCGAGTCCCCAACCTTTGATACGCAGGACGCGGTGGTCCACCTCGCGAGCGACCGTGCCGACGTAGTGCTCGAAGCCGAGCAGGCCCTTCGAGGCGAGCAGGACCAAGCGAACGGCGTAGCCGTCGAAACCCGACTCACCGACGTCGCGACGGTCGATTCGCGACGGACCGGGTTCGTCGGCGCTGGGCTTCCGGCACAGCACCAGGATGCGGCCGGCATCCCGGACTCGAATCCGGTTCCGGAAGCCTCGCCGCTGTTCATGGGATTCAAAGCTGGATTCAAAGGGAATCAAGCGACCGAAGAGTACGTCACAATCCAAGACGGACCGTTCGCAGGTGCGACGACGAAGGTGATCGCCAACCTCCGTCAGCGACTCGACGACTGGTACGACGAGCAGTCCTTCGAGGAACGAGTAATGGAGATGTTCGGACCTGGCCACGCCGACAAGGATCTCGTCGAGGGCGTCGGGTCGAATTTGGGCTCGGATAGCGGTATCGACCAGTTTCTCGGTGACGTCGAAGCGGATGCGAAAACGCACAGCCGCGTCGGCCACGCCCAGAAGGCTGCCCGTGCGAACCGCGACGCCGACGGAAACGTGAAGCTCCTCCGCCGACACGTCGAGTCGACGGACGACATCGGGTCCGACCAGCAGGTAGCGAGCCTGCACTTTCCCTCGCTCCAGCGCCGTATCACCGATTTCGAGGACGTCCGTCGGGCGATGAACGGCACGGATCTCACCGAGGAGACGCCGGCGATCCGCCAACGTGTCAACAACGGGATTCTCGAGTATATCTTCGTTCGCCGTCGTGGGAACTTTCTCGTTCCGCCCCGCCGGCACCGGGCGGTGCCAACGCCACAACCTGAATCGTAATCCGGCTATCTTTCTTCAAGGCGAGAATCCTGCCGTTCACGGCGTTGACGAGAGCTGCGCTCTCGTTCGCACACCAGAAATCAAAGATTTCTGGGGACGGGCGGGAAGCCGACAACTCCTACACAAACCCCCGTCAGTTGCAGGCCGAATACCCCACGGGTAGTGTTCAGATAAGCTGATTCCATACGAAGCTGAACGATCTGAGCCACTCGTCGGCGGTTTCTGCTTCGGCGTTGCTGAAACAGTTTGAGAAAGAGATAGTTCGTTGTTTTATCTCTCTGAATATACGTTCGACAGCGTTCCGATTTCTATGTTTCTCGGGTTCAGTGAGAAATGAATGAGCGAGAACCTTCGTAGTCGTCGGCTCAAGCGTTGTATGGAGTACTTCGTTTGTTTCAGGATCGACAGCGGCGTACAGCCAGTACTGCTCGTCGTTGAGTTGGATCACAGTCTCGTCGACCGCGACGTGATCCGGACACCGACCAGATTCAGGCTGTAGATCGGCCTTGTGAACCCAATTATGAACGGTGGATCGAGCACGTTTGACACCAAATACCTCAAGAACAGAAACAGTATTCGAAAGAGATAGTCCAGCAAGATGCAGCTGAATACTGAGCTTCATCAACAATCGCGGTGTCGCTTCTCGTTCAACAAACTCTAAGTTGATCTCGTCCAAACAACCGGTGACGCGGTCGTTTTCGGGCATAGATCACTCAGAAAACGAACTGCCTCACTCTTCATCCTTATCTGAACACCGCCACCCCACGACAGCAAACACTTACGAAAATTGGGTGTAGGAAAAACTATACGTCCAAATAAAGTATAATCTTGAAACTGGGTCTCACACGGTCTATCGGACTCCCCGAGACGATTCGACGGCCGCACCAGAACCGTCTTTCCGTGTGGGACTAAACATCAAATATGAACCGACGCGCGTTCCTCCAGGCTGGTGCCGCTCTCACCGGATCAGCCGCTCTCGCCGGCTGTACGGGACTGTTCGAGACCGAACCGCGGCCGATCGGCAGCCCGCCGGACGGAGTGTACATCCCAACTCACATTGAGGGGATGGAGATGGTCGGAACGGGCAGACACGGTGATTACGCGTTCGGCCTGATGTATAGCTATCCCCACCGGTTCTGGAACATCAACGGTGACTCGATCTCGACGACGGAGATCCAGGACGACGACGACATCCACCTGATGGCGAGCGTGTGGGACCCCGAGACCATGACGGTCCTGCCCGAAACCGGGCTCTCAGTGGAAATTTATCGAAATGGCTCGTTGGTTTCCCAGGAAGCGATCTACCCGATGCTTTCACAGCCGATGGGGTTTCACTACGGAGCGAACTTCGGGTTGGACGGCGACGGGGAGTACACAGTCACGCTGAGTGTCGGCGCGTTGCCCGTACGTCGGTCAGGATGGTTTGAGGGGCGGTTTTCCGAGGCCACAACCGTCGAAATCCCGTTCGAGTACAGCCAGCAGGCCAGAGAGGAGATTATGTTCCAACGGCTGGATGACGAGTCCGGAACCCCTGGGGCGGTTGATCCGATGGAGATGGGAATGATGCCCAGGTCGGCAGCGCCGGCCGAGGACGACCTCCCGGGCACGGTCATCGGCTCCGGGATGAGCAACGACGCGAGGTTCGTCGTGACCGTCCTCAACACGCCGCCAGCGGGTATCGACGGCGACGGGCAGTACGTCGCCGTGTCCGCACGGTCCCGGTACAATCGGATGATTCTTCCTGCGATGGGACTGGAAGGTACGCTTTCGAGCGGAAGCGAAACGGTCTACGAGGGTGAATTCGCGCGGACGCTCGATCCGGATCTGAACTACCACTACGGCGCGGTCGTTGACAGCGTCGAGTCAGGGGACGAGCTCCTGTTACGAACGACCGTCCAGCCCCAGACCGCAAGACACGAAGGGTACGAGACGGCCTTTGGCGGCCGTATGGGTGGGATGGATGACGTGACGGTCGCTGTCGAGTGAGTCTACGTACTGAATGAACGGATAGGTCGGTTTTTGAATAGATCGAATGATACTTATGCTACGACTCTACATAAACCACGCTACCGAGAGACGGTCGTAGCGAGGTATAGTAGCGTTTGCAACTGACTGCTCATCCGATCGCACGCCGTCGTGCGATCGAGTGAGTACCGACTTGCAAACGCTACTATAGTTGTGTCGTACAGCCTGAGATGTATTAGCAAAAAAGTGCTATAGTTAATAAAGGCTAATATAGATCGGGCTGAAATTGCTGCTTGATGCGAACGAGCTTCAATGTTCCCGACGACCTCCTTTCAGAGTTCGATGAAACGTGGCAGTCTGAAGGGTTAGACTCTCGTTCACGCGGCGTTCGCGAGGCGATGCAGGAGTACATCGAAGGCCACGCCACGCTGGAGGATATCGACGGCGATGTCGTCGTCATCATCGCGTTCGATTACGAACACGAAGCAGTCATCGAGGACATCCACAACGTACAACATCGGTTTCAGGAAGTCATCACGACCACGAATCATATTCACGAGGGAGAGTGGTGTCTTGAGACGCTGTTCTGCAGCGGGCCTGCACCGCGCGTTCGAGACCTCACCTATCGCTTGCGTGATTTCGATGCAGTGAGTCGGGTCAAACTGATGCTTCTCGCGGAACACTGAGACTTCTTCACGACTCGATTGCCCGATCGAGAGGTACATCGTTGAGCGAAGGAATCGAATAGTCCACCGCTCGGACATCCGGTACCGCCCGAACGGTATTAACAAACCCGGACAGTTCCTGAGTCATTCCTTCTAAGACGTACAACTCCATACAGTATTGGTCCTGGACGTGCGTGTGGGTTGTTGCGGAGACGATACCATCGTACTCGTGACGCACTCCCGTGAGACGCTGCTGGACCGTTGGCTGGCAGTACTCGAAGATCACCGTTACTGTACACGTATGTCTCTGCCCGTTGGTATTTTTCTCCTGAAACTCCTCAAGTAGCGTGCGTGCACCCTCTCGCACGACTTCGCTCCGACCACTATACCCGTGTTCGTCGGCGAACTCGTCGATCCGTTTGAGTAACGTCTCGGGCATCGAGATGCTGACGACGCTCATATACTAATTCATACCTCATAGTTATTATAATCTATTATTACTGGTCAAATAAAGACATAATAATTAGTATTTTAAAGTAGTAGATTCATAATACGGGTATGCTGTTCAGCAACGATCCGATTCCAGTGACGATCCTCAGTGGAAGTCTCGGTGCCGGAAAGACGACGACGCTCAACCACGTTCTCGAGAGCGAGCAGGAACTGAATGCTGCCGTCCTCGTCAACGATATGGGGGAGGTGAACGTTGACGCCGACCTCGTCGAGCGTGAATCGGACCTCACGCAGAATGACGACGAGATCATCGAGATGTCGAACGGGTGTATCTGCTGCCGGCTTCGTGGCGACATGCTCGATGAGGTGGGGCGGTTAGCCGACGAGCGCGATTTCGACTATCTCCTCGTTGAATCCTCGGGAATCAGCGAGCCCATCCCGGTCGCCCAGACGTTCGCCCGTGGGTTCGAAGACGCCGACTTCGATCCGACGGGAGTGTACGAGCTCGACACGATGGTCAGCGTCGTCGACGCACACAGCTTCTGGAAGGGGTTCGACTCCGGGCAGGCACTCACCGACGACTCGGTCGAACCACAGGGCAACCGTGTCCCCGAGGAGGCGCTCATCGACCAGATCGAGTTCTGTGACATCCTCCTGTTGAACAAGTGTGACCTCGTCCTGGATGACGAACTCGATGAGATCGAGGCGGTGCTGAAAACGCTACAACCGCGGGCGAAAATAATTCGGACCGAACACGGTGCAGTCAATCCCGAGGAAATTCTCAACACCGGTCGGTTTGACTTCGACCGTGCTAGTCAGTCGGCCGGGTGGAAGCGTGAACTTCAAGAGGGACATCACCACGAGTCGGCGTCCGACGAACACGGCGTCACGTCGTTCGTCTTCGACGCGGACCGACCGTTCCACCCCGAACGCCTCTCGGAGCTGTTCACGAACCTACCGAACGATATCATCCGCGCGAAGGGCTTCTTTTGGTCGGCGGGTCGCGAAGACATCGCGATGGGGCTGGATAAGTCCGGCCAATCGGTCCGAGCCGGTCCGAAGGGGACGTGGATCGCCACGCTCCCGAAGGCACAACAGGAGCGCTACTTCGCCGCCCGCCCCGGGGTGAAAGAGAACTGGGACGAACAGTGGGGCGATCGGGGGACGGAACTCGTGTTCATCGGTCGCGAGTTCGATCAAGAGTCACTCGTTACAGACCTCGAAGACTGTGTCCTCTCGGACACGGAAATGGACGAGAACTGGAACGAGTATCCGGACCCATTCGGTCGCGATAAGCAGCGCGAACTCGCGTTAGCCGACGACTGATGGCCGCCGACGAACAGCCCTCCGTGACGATCCTCAGTGGTGGGCTTGGGGCCGGAAAGACGACCCTGCTGAACCACTTACTTCGGGTCGCTGGCGAGCAGTACGATATTGCTGTCCTCGTGAACGATGTCGGAGAGATGAACGTTGACGCCGAGCTCATCGAGAGCGGCTCCGAGCTTTCGATGGAAGACGGCGGTGTCACGGAGCTATCGAACGGGTGTATCTGCTGTGGGCTCCAAGATGAGCTGGATCAGGAGCTACTGCGTCTCGCCTTCGACGAGGAGTTCGATCACCTCGTCATCGAAGCTTCGGGCATCAGCGATCCGGTTCCCATCGCTCAGCGGTTCGTTTCGCCTGCGCGTGCGTCCACGTTGTACGAACTCGACACGACTGTGACCGTGGTTGATGCCGCGCAGTTTCACCGTGCGTTCGTCGACGGTCACCCGGTCACGTCGACGGATACCGGAGATCGACCGCTCTCGGACCTCCTCGCCGAGCAGGTCGAGTTCTGCGATGTGCTCGTTCTCAATAAGTGCGATCTCGTCTCGGACGAAGAGCGCGAGGCGGTCGAACGCGTGCTCGAAACGCTTCATCCTGGGATCGACATCGTCCGCACGACCGAGAGCACCGTCGAACCCGCCGACGTTCTCGGAACCGGACGGTTCGACAAAGAGCAAGCAAAGCAGTCCGCTCGGTGGAGGCAGGCGATCTCGAGTGACCACGGGAAAACCGCAGAGCCGGAATCAGCGGATAGTGACCACGGAAGCGGTCACAGCCACGAGGAAGCTTCCGAGCACGACCGTGATCGCGATCATACTCACGAGGACGCTGGTGACGACCACGATCACCGTCATCCACCGGCGGAGTTCGGTGTCGACTCGTTCGTCTACGAGCGCTACCGCCCGTTCCACCCGGAACGGTTCAGTGAGTGGCTCCGCTCGTTCCCCGAGTCCGTCGTCAGAGCGAAAGGGCATATTTGGGTCGCCGGACGCGAACGATACGCGCTCGATTTGAGCCAGGCGGGGGCACAGACCCATGTCGAAGTCAACGGTCGCTGGGCGGCCACAGTCCCCGATTTTCAACAGGACTCCTATCGGGAGTCGCGACCGGACCTCCACTGGGACGAGCAATGGGGCGACCGCGAAGTGAAACTCGTCTTCATCGGCGCCGGAATGGACGAATCGGCGATTACCGCCGCCCTCGACGACTGCCTCCTCTCTGAGCCGGAGATGGAGGACAACTGGGATGAACTCGAGAATCCGTTTCCGGGGACGATGGGCCGGTCTCGGCCACCGATGGAACAGCGTCTCGTGGTCGGTGACGGACAGTGACCGGGAATCACTCGGAACTCCCGTCGCCGGCGGATCGGCGGACGACGGACGCCGACGGGCACGACTGCGTCGATCCGCTCGGCGTCGCCGTCGTGACCGTCTCGTCGTCACGGGGAACCGCCACGGACGCAGATCCATCCGATCCCGGCGGTGACGCTGTCGCAAACGTTCTCGAGGGTGCAGGGCACGTCGTCACCTCACGCCGGACGATTCCGGACGACTACGTCCGGATCAAGACCACCGTGGGGGAGTGCCTCGAACGCCCGGATGTCGACCTTGTCGTGACAACGGGCGGAACGGGGGTCACCGTCGACGATATTACTCCGGACGCAGTGAGCGAACTCTTCGACCGCGAGCTCCCGGGCTTCGGGGAAGCGTTCAGGCGGCTCTCGTGGGAGGAGGTCGGAACGCGCGTCGTCGCGACCCGTGCGACAGCGGGTATCGCTCGCGATGTCCCGGTGTTCGTGCTCCCGGGAAGCGTGAACGCCGTCGAACTCGCCACGGCGGAGATCATCGTTGAAGAAGCCCCACATCTCGCCGGACTCGCGACGCGACACACAGCTGGTGAGACCGACTCGTGAGCACGTGAGTAGAGTCTCAATTCGACGGAGGCTGAATAATACCCGGTCACCGACTTCTCATAGACACGGAGGAAACCCTCGTTACGAACGATCCCGGTGATGTGGCCGACCGGGACTGCTTCACGTCCGTGTACACTGAGAACCGGAACGCAACCGGCTCCGAGTGACGCGAGCGCCCACCGGTCGCTCGGGTCGAGCCGACGCGGGGAACTCAGGCGGCGACGCCGAGGGTCTCCAGTTCTTCGGTGGAGTATTCGGCGCGGAGTTCTTCGGTCGAGTGCTCGTCGACGATCTCCGCTCGCTCTTCGTCGCTCATCTCGGTTAGGTCGATGAAACAATGACACATTGCGATCGTATCTGGGTGCTACAGGTACAAAACGCCTGTTAGCACGCTTCTGAGGCTTGTGTAATACAGTTTTTGATGTAGCAATGATTGGTAACTATACGACTCGTATTAGTTATTCGGCCAAATATTAGTAATAACGAGATACACTTAACGAGAAATTGTTATATCTCTACTCAGAAATCATAGCACTTATTACTTTACTATTGTGTGTTAGTAATAGATGCCTCAATACACCCGACGCCGCCTCGTTGCAACCGGAATCGGACTCACGACTGTCGGCGCACTTGCCGGCTGCACTTCGGACGACGACAACACCGGCTCCGATGGTTCAAGCGGAGATGGACCGGAAGCCCAGGCGTCGTTCTTCGTGTTCGGCGACTTCGCCACACACGTCGCGGGCGACGCCGCGACTGCCGAGACGCTCGTGCCGATCGGCCAGCACGGCCACGGCTGGGAACCCAGTCCGGATACTCAGGGAACCATCCTCGAATCCGATCTGTTCGTCTACGGAACCGACGGGTTCCAGCCGTGGGTCGGCGATCTTATGACAAGCCTCCGTGACGACGGAGCAGACGTCGAAATGGTCTCCGTCGGTGGAGGGGTTGACCTCATCGAGGGGGGCCACGATCACGGAGGCGGAGACGAACACGAGAGCGAACACGACGACGAACACGAGGACGGCCACGACGACGAACACGAAGGAGAAAGCGAGATTCCGTGGGAGCACGCCGGACTGTACCATCTCGAAGCAGGATCGTACAGCTACACGTTCGGGGAAGGGCCGGATCCGGAGATGTCACTCGCGGTGCTCGCAACCGACGAAGGCGGCGACCACGGAATCGAACACGTCGAAGAAACGGCGAGAGAACTCTATACAAGTGATCACGAGGCACATACCGCAGTCGAGGACGGGGATACACTCACACCCTCGCAGGAGAGCCTCTACGTCCTGGAGTTCTCGGACTCGGGCGAGACGAACTTTAGCCTCGATATCGATACGGAGGGCCACTACGTGCTGTTCAGCCAGCACGTTCCGGCTGAATTCGATGCAGAACTCACCGATATCGGTGGGGCTGTTATCGAGCCCGAGGCGAGTGAGACGGCTGGTGGACACGACCACGGAGGAGAGGACGAACACGACGACCACGGAGGTGAAGACGGACACGACGATCACGAAGGTGAAGACGGACACGACCACGGAGCGATGGACCCGCACTTCTGG
>Ga0207753_1000348_pt1 | contig 18357 bp, 20 predicted proteins | sample PonA233FremontCA_2_FD_187273 | JGI IMG/M metagenome (GOLD analysis project Ga0207753, IMG submission 187273) | Salt pond sediment microbial community from Fremont, CA, USA - Pond A23 Sediment 3 (SPAdes) | ecosystem: Environmental > Aquatic > Non-marine Saline and Alkaline > Saline | place: USA... | reverse complement strand
GGCCGCGGCTAACCCCCGGTCATGTACGGCGTCGTCACGCGAAACGTGCCCGAGGTCGACTGGCCGGAGTTCGAACGCGCTTTTTACGAGGTCAAAGACGTCAGCGGCCGCCCGTCCGAACCGATCGACTCGGCGGTCAACATGGTCTCGTGTTTCGGCGACAACGCCGCCGCCAGCGAAGACCCCGAGCTGGTGCCGGTCGACGCTGCGGGCAACGAGGCAACCCGCGACCGGCAGTATTTCGACTGGGCCTACATCTGTCCGACCCACGACGCCTACCGGGAAGGACTGCTGGAAATCATCGAAGACTGCGCCACGGCGAACCCGGACGTTCGGCTCGACGACGTCGGCTTCCCGCGCGAGGGCTACTGCCACTGCGAGCGGTGCAACCGGCGGTTCGCCGACAGCGAGTTCGATGACCGCCGCGAGTGGCGTGCCTCGGTTATCACCGACTTCGTCGCCGAAGCCAGCCAGCGGATTCCGGGCCGCACCTACCTCACCCTCTACCCCGACCCGTATCCGGGACACCTCTACGAACGGGCCGGACTCGACCTCAATGCACTGACCGAATATGTCGACGAGTTCGTCGTCCCGCTCTACGACACCGAGTACGGGACGACCTACTGGCTCGAAACCATCGCTCGCGGCTTCCGAACCGCGTTAGGCGGTGACTACGATGTCGATGGGACGGAGCCGGAGACGCCCTTCTCGGTGGAGTTGTACGCAGTCGACGTAGACGTCGACAATCTGATCCACGCGGCGGCGGTCGCCGACACCTACGCCAAGGACGTCCTGTTCGGTTACGACGCCGCCCAGGCCTCGGCAGCCATACGTCGAAAGAACGCCGACCAGCGCGACGGCGAGAGCTACGGCCCGGAGTCGTAGCCGAAAACGAAACCCGGACAGTAGCCGGCGACTACCGCAGCAGTGAGCGGACAGCCTTTTTAACTCGACGTCCAGTCTGCCGCGCGATACTGGCACCTTCGACGACCCAGCCCATCGGTAGCCGATCCGGTGGGGCCAGCGGGCCGACCCGTGAAGTCGCCACCGTCCGGGCCTCGAGATAGCGCTTGATCCCCTCAACGCCGTGGCGTCGACCCAGCCCCGAGTCGCCGAAGCCGCCCATCGGGGCCTCGACGGCTCCCCACCCCACCGCGAAGCCGTCGTTGACACAGACGGTGCCGCAGTCGATTCGGTGGGCGACCCGCTGGCCGCGCTTCCGGTCGCCGGTCCAGACGCTCGCGTTGAGTCCATAGGGTGAGTCGTTGGCAGCCTCGACCGCAGCGTCGGTGCTCTCGACGGGCGTCACCGAGACGACGGGGCCGAACGTCTCCTCGCAGGCGACTGTCGAGTCGGAGTCGACACCGGTGAGGACGGTCGGCTCGTAGCAGCAGGGCGCGACATCGGGGCGGTGCTGGCCGCCGGTGTGGACGGTCGCTCCCGCCTCGCGGGCCTCGTCGACCCGGCTTCGGACCCGGTCGAGTTGGGCGGCGTCGATCAGCGAGCCGATCTCCGCCTCGTAGTCGTAGTCCGTTCCGAGGGTGAGGTTGCGGGTCTCCTCGACGAACGCGTCGAGGAACGGCTCGTAGATCGACTCGTCGACGTAGATCCGTTCGGCCGACAAACAGAGCTGGCCGGCGTTCGAAAAGCAGGCGGTGACCGCCCCGCGGGCGGCCTCCTCGATGTCGGCGTCGTCGAGGACGACAAGCGGGTTTTTGCCGCCGAGTTCCAGCGAGCAGTCGATCAGGTTTCGCCCGGCGCGCTCGGCGACCGCCCGCCCGGTTTCGGTGCCGCCGGTGAAGGCGACGTAGTCGACCCGATCGATCAGCGCCGGGCCGACGACCTCGCCTTCACCGGTGACGACCCGCAGTGTGTCGTCGGGAAGCCCCGCGCGCTCCAGTAACTCGGCCAAAAAGAGGGTGGCGTACGGCGTCTTCTCGTCGGGTTTGAGCACGACCGTGTTGCCCGCGACCAGCGCTGGGATCACGTCCGCCATCGAGAGGGTGACGGGGTAGTTCCACGGCGAGATTACCCCCACCACCCCGACCGGTTCGTAGCTGACCGTCGCGGTGGTGACAAGTGGAATCCCACCTCCCCGCGACTCGTCGCCGACCGCTTCGGGCCCCTGCGAGACGGCCTGCTCACAGGCTGACGGCACCGAAAACAGCCCCTCGGCAGCCGTCTGTCGGGATTTGCCGGTTTCGAGCTGGATCAGATCCAGTAGCTCCCCACGGTTCTCGACGACCAGATCGCTGAACCGGTCGATGACTGCGGCCCGCTTGTCGACCGGCGTTGCGGCCCAGTCGATCCGAGCCTCGCGGGCGGCCGCGACCGCGGCGTCGACGGCCGACTCGTCGCAGTCGGGCACTGAGCCGATCTGCTCGGTTGTCGCCGGGGCCGTCACGTCGAGTTTCGCCGAACCCGTCGATTCGACGCGCGCTGCTAGCTGATCGACCTGATCTGCGGTGAGTGCTGTCTTCACGAACGGCGAGGACGAACGGGGAGATGACATCTATACACTCTCCGGTCTGTGGTGTTTATTCAAATACCTGTGGCTGTTGTGACGGATTCCAGCCGGTGCGGCAACTCCGCTGCTGGTCATGCGGCGTAGCTGATGTAGTAGATCACGCCGATTCCGAGCAGGAACATCAAGACCGCGAAGCCACCGAGGGCGAACATAACCGTGAGTCCGGCCCCGCTGCCCGAGTCGTCGTTGGAACTCATTGGGGCAGGTAGGGTCGGCAGCCACTTAGCTGGTGTGCCGCTTGACCGCTCTGTTGAGACCGATCTCGTCGGCAACCCGATCAGTGAACCGTCCGGTCGTCGCTCAGGTCGATCTCCTCGCGGGGCTCGCTGTTCCCGAACGTCGGTTCCGGACCTTCTCCCGGCGCGGCCCAGCGGACCGCGTTGACGAGTACCTGCTGGACGGCCTCGTTGTGGTAGACCGGATACGTCTCGTGGCCCGGCCGGAAGTAGAAGACACGGCCGTTGCCCCGTCGGTAGCAGCAGCCCGACCGAAAGACTTCGCCGCCCTCGAACCACGAATTGAACACGAGCGTGTCGGGAGCCGGGATATCGAACCGCTCGCCGTACATCTCGGCGGCGTCGACCTCGATGTACTCCTCAAGGCCGTCGGCGATCGGGTGGCTCGGCTCGACGACCCAGAGCCGCTCTTTCTCGGCGGCTTCTCGCCATTTGAGCGAACAGGAGGTTCCCATCAGCCGCTTGAATATCTTCGAGTAGTGGCCCGAATGCAAAACGAGCAGGCCCATCCCATCGAGGACGTGCTGGTGGACGCGGTCGACGATTTCGTCGCGGACCTCCTCGTGGGCCGCGTGGCCCCACCACGTCAGCACGTCGGTCGAGTCGAGCACGTCGTCGCTGAGCCCGTGGTCGGGCTCGTCGAGGGTGGCGGTTCGGGTCTCGAACCCGGCCACATTGAGGGCCTCGGCGATGACGGCGTGGATGCCATCGGGGTAGATTTCGGCGACAACGTCGCTGTCGCGTTCGTGGCGGTACTCGTTCCAGACGGTGACGCCGGTCATACGCCGTCGACGCTCGCGCGCCTCAAGAGTGGTTGTGTCGGACTGGCTGTCCGATTCCCATCGGCTCACCCTTCCGAACCAAACAGTCACTCTCGGGTCGAAACACAGCTAAACCGGCGGTCACCGTAGTTCGCAGTCGACAGCGCTACCCGGACCGTATGACCCGATCATTCGTCGAAGTAAACGTTTTGCTCCCGATTGCTGACGAGGAGGACGCCCAAAACACCTGCGAGGCCGTGATTCCGTATCTGACCGGCAAGGACTGTCGGGTGTTCGTGATTCACGTCGTCAAACAGAAGCGGCGGAACGCCGACACCGAGGCGATCGAAGCCCGCGCCGAGACCGTCTTCGAGCGGGCGACCGCCTGTTTCGACGCGGTTGGAATTCCGACGACCGGCGAGGTCTGGTACGGCATCGATGTCAGTGAGACGATCCTCGACGCCGCGGCCCAACACGCCGCCGACTCGATCGTACTGACGCCGCGGAATAAATCCGTCTGGCGTCGGCTCATCTCCGAGAACGTCATCGGACAGCTCGCGCGGCGAGTCGACCAACCGCTGATCATCATTCCGACCGACTGACGACCGAAGTCATGGCCTACCCAGCGCCAACTGGCCAGTAGTCACTGCCTACTCGACTCGGTTTCCAACCCTGCCTCGGCGAACGTCGACATCCCGTTGTGGGCCGCACAGGCGGCGCGGTAGACGCCGACGGCGACTGCCGCGCCGGTCCCCTCACCGAGTCGCATTCCGTACTCGAAACACGGCTCCAGAGCCAGCGTGTCCAACTGCGCCTCGTGGCCGGGTTCGACTGACTCGTGTGAGCCCAGCAGGTAGTCGGTCACCCGCGGCTCGATTTCGGCCGCGACGAGGGCTGCGGCTCCGGCGATGAAGCCGTCGACGACCACCGGCATCCGGCGACTGGCGGCCTCCAGCGTCACGCCGACAAGGCCAGCGATCTCGAAGCCGCCGACCGACCGGAGGACGTCGACCGGATCAGTCGGATCGGGACTGGTCGTCCCGATAGCCTGCTCGATCACTGCGACCTTCTTCGCTCGGGTCGACTCGTCGATACCGGTCCCGCGGCCCGTGACCGCATCGACTGGGTTGTCGGTCAGCAGCGCGGTCACCGCCGCACTCGGTGTCGTGTTACCGATTCCCATCTCGCCGAGCCCGATCAGATTCGCCCCGGAAGCGTGCTCGGCGACAACTGACCGCCCGGCCGCGATCGCGGTCAGCGCCTGCCTGCGGCTCATCGCTGGTTCCGCCGCGATGTTGGCTGTCCCGTCGGCGATCCGGTGGTCGACAACGCCTTCGGGTACCGGACCTGCGACGCCCATGTCGACGATAACGTTCTCGACCTCTCCTGCATCGCAGAGCGCGCTGACTGCCGCGCCGCCGTCACAGAAGTTGGCGACCATTGCCGCAGTGATCGACTGCGGGTAGGCGCTGACGCCCTCGCCGACGACGCCGTGGTCGGCGGCCATCGTCACGACGACCGCGGGATCGACCGTCGGCTCGGCAGTCGACTGCATCGCAGCGATCTCGGCGGCCATCGTCTCCAGTCGCCCGAGGCTCCCCGGCGGTTTGGTGAGCTCGGCCTGTCTGTCGAGCGCCGTCCCTCTGGCGTCGTCGTCCAGCGGCGGGATCGGTACGTCCAGCGGCTTCGTTGTCGTCGGCTCGCGGTTCATTCACCGAAATCCGGTAGGTCGTCGGGGGCTTCGTACTCGGTCTCCCAGTCGATATACGAATCGAGCAGCACGTCACAGACCTCTTGGCCGAGTTCGGTCAAACTCGCGTTGATCGACGAGACCGTCGACCAACGTTCGAGATCCGGATGCAGGTTCCGCTCCTTCCAGTCTTCGGGCAGTCCCGGCGCGTGGTAGCCGACGCGCTCGGCGAAGGAGTCCCAGAAGAAGTCGAACCGCGACAGGAGTTCGAGATCGGTGGCGATCCGGTAATCGTCCTCGTCGAGGTTCGTCTCGGCGGCCCACGCGGCGAAGGCGTCGTCCCACGCGCCTTGCTGGAGGAAGTCCTCGATTTCGGCCCGCTTGTAGTCGGTGTCGCCGATTACCTCGGCGTCGTCGTACTCGTTGGGGTCGACCGCATCAAGTTCGGGGGACTCGGGGACGTCGACGTCTAAGCTCATACCCAAAGTCACCACGCTGGGCGAATAATCGTATCGCCTCCCCGAGACCAATATAAAACCTGATCTGAACAACGCGTCGGTGCCGCTCCTCGCTGCTCTCCGATTGGCCCCTCACCGGTCGACGACACGTTCGACGACGGAGTCAGCCAGTGGTTCCGATGTCTCTCGGAACGTCGAATAGGTCCGTTCGGCCCACGTGACTGCCGCCGGTGTGCTGTTTATCATGACGCCTTTGACGCCGCTATCGGCGTGAACCGTGATCCCTGCATGGGTCTTTTCGGGAGTGGTGGCGATCCAGAGCGATTCGGGAACCGGCTGGTCGGTGATCCGCATTTCGACACGGTCGTACGACAGCAGTGTCGACACCGCTTGGGGTTTGAGTTCGAGCGCCGACCTAGCCAGTTGATGAGTCGTAACGATTTCGACAGCAAGTCCCTTCTCTCGGACCCCTTCGAGGAGAATCTCCGGATAGGAGCCGAGCATGGCCGCTGCCAGCCCACGCAGTTGGCTCGCATCCGAAACAATCTGTGTACTCGGCTCCAAGGCCAGCTCCGGTACCAGTGGATCTGCGACTGAGACGTCGATCCCGTCGAGAAACCCGACCCCGATATCCAGTTCGGAATCGTTGATCAGCGCGGTGGCATCCGAGAGTGCGCTCGTCCGCGCGACGTAGTCGCTGCAGACCGACAGGGCGGTGGTTCCGGTTTTTGTCAGCCGATAGCGGCCCTTTCCGGCTGGCTCCACACAGTCGTGGTTGCGGAAGGCCGTGATCGCCCTATCAATGGTCGACCGGGATTTGTCGACAGCCTCGACCAACTCCGGTTTGGTTTGTGGCCCGTCCGAGAGTGCCTCCAACACGTAGTGTCGCTTGCCAAGCTGATCGCGTAAATCGGCAGCCCGCTGTGACATCTATCGACTACTCTGCCCTGCGGTAGTGAAGTACCTATCGTTGGCTTTGACCTACTCGTGGCCGCGAACATCGCGGTTCCAGTAACGAAAGGGTCGACACGAGGCCGCTCGGCGGTGGCAAAGGGCTACAAAGACCGCTTGAGGGCTTGGGGTCATCTCAGTAAATTCACCACAACCAACTATTTCCAGTGGCTGACATACTCATCAGGTACTGAACATCCGCTCAAAGACTGAAGAACAGACACCGAGTGAAATTGTCACCCCCGGACGGGCTACGTTGGAGCTAACTCAGGCGCGGAAGCCGGTCAACACGTCTTCGCCATCCGTGCCGCCAACATCCGGCAGTGTCGCCCGCTCGGGATGGGGCATCAACACGGCAACCGAATCGTCTTTACCGAGGATGCCCGCGACGTTGCCGGTCGACCCGTTCGGATTAGCCTCATCGGTCACGTTCCCCTCGGCATCGCAGTAGCGGAACAGGACGCGGTCGTCGGATACGAGTGTGTCGTAGCGCTCTGCAGTAATCTCGAACCGGCCCTCACCGTGGGCAATGGGGACTTCGATCACGTCACCCTCGTCAAACGCTTGGGTCCACGGCGTGTCGGCGTTTTCGACCCGCAGATAGACGTGTTCACACTGGAACCGAGCGCTCTTGTTGGTCGTGAATGCCCCGTCGGTGAGTCCGGACTCCGAGCCCACCTGTGCGCCGTTGCAGACACCGAGGACGGCCACACCGTCGGCGGCAGCCTCTCGGATCTCGGCCATGATCGGCGAGCGGGCGGCCATCGCCCCGGCGCGGAGGTAGTCCCCGTAGGAGAAGCCGCCGGGAAGCATGATGCCGGTTGTGTCGTCGGGGAGGCCGTCCTCGTGCCAGACGCGTTCAGCGTCGATGTCGAGATACTCCAGCGCCCGTACTGCGTCCCGGTCGCAGTTCGAGCCGCCGAACTGGATGACGGCGACCGTCATTGGGCCTCGTCGGCCTCCACAACCGACACATCGTAGTCGTGGATCGTGGGATTGGCCAGCAGACGTTCGGCCATCTCGTTGGCGCGGGCTTCGGCGGCGGCGGCATCGTCGGCTTCGAGGTCGACCTCGTAGCGGTCGGCCGAGCGGAGCGCCGATAGTTCGAAGCCAAGCCGCTGGAGGGCCTGCTTGGTGGTTTCGGCCTCTGGATCGAGTACGCCGTGTTTCAACCGAACAGTCACTGTCGCGGTGTAGGCAGTCATAGCTGAGACTGCGTGAGCGTGGTCAAAAGCTCTTTTGGAACACCGTGATACCACATATTTGTGCATAAAAAATATCTTTACACCGTGTTTATACACAATAGTAAGAAATTCTTAGCAGCACGATAGTGGTGTGAGAGTGTAAACTATGGTATATTTTCATCCAAAAAAGATTGTAACTGAAGGAAGCAGTGATCCCACCAGTTCAAGCGAATAGATGCATCACATACAGGAATATGAGGAACTCTATTTTTGATTTACCATACCTTCTGATAACTCACCATCTACATAGTGCGACACTTGTATTTCTGAGGGCATATTATCAAATCTCAATTTGACGTTGTAATGGATAGAATTAAATTCCTGCTGACAGGCTGTGTCGGAAGATATTGATTCTATGACAATAATAACATAATTCACGTTGTCTGAACCAGTGAAGGGGCTAACAAGTATCTCTTGAGAAACCCATTTTGAATGTATGTTCCCAGATATTAGTACTTCATTATTTGACATCTGTTCGATCTCTGTCGTATCTTCTCCAGAGCTACAGTTCTGTTCAGCTATATCTGTACTCAGAACTTCAACTGGTGGTTGCTCTTCAACACAACCTACAAAAAAGGTGCTACCAGCTAGAGCCAACATAGCCCTTCTTTTCATATGAAATATACTTACATTACAATACATTTATATTTTCTCAATTTACAATAAATTGTCAATATCAACATTCACTGTGATACAGTAGAAGATAGTTCAGGAGATACGAACTCACGTGAGTTCCAATAGTATGAACACGCTTTTGAACAGTCATTCCCTTACGCTGGTAATGACTGCACTCGATAGCGGCGTGGAGGTGTCCCGATGACGACCGAACTCACCGAGATTACGGTTATCGGAGGCGACAAGACCGGATTAATCGCGAGAGTCACCACCCTGCTTTTCGAGCGCGGAATCAACATCGAAGACCTCGATCAGGCGGTCCGTGATGGGTTGTTCCGGATGTCGATGCGCGTCGACACCGGCGAGATGGAGACCGACCCCGACGAACTCCGCGAGGCACTCTCCGACCTCGGCCGCGAACTCGGCGTCGAGATTCAGGTTCGGTTCCCCAGCGACCGCGCAACCCGGCGGATCGCCGTCTGTGTTACCAAGGAGTCCCACTGTCTCGAATCCCTCTTGGAGGCCGAGCAGTCTGGCGAACTCGACGTCGAAATATCGGCGGTCATCAGCAACCGCGGTACGCTCCGCGAGCTCGCCGAGGCCCACGACGTGCCGTTCTACGACGTGGGCGACGGCAAGGGGTCGCCCGACGAAGATCGCATGCTCGATATTCTGGCCGAACATGACGTCGACCTGATCGTGCTGGCCCGCTACATGCGCATCCTCGGCCCGAAGATCGTCTTCCGCTACGAGGATCGCATTATCAACATCCACCCCTCGCTACTCCCCGCCTTCCCCGGCGCGGCAGCCTACCGGCAGGCCAAAGAGGAGGGCGTCCGAATCGCGGGCGTCACCGCCCACTACGTGACGACCGATCTCGATCAGGGGCCGATTATCACCCAGCGTGCGTTCGATGTACCGGACGATGCACTTATTGACGAGATCAAGGCCCGCGGCCAGCCGCTGGAAGCCGAGGCCCTGCTCGAAGCGGTCGAACTGCATCTCGACGACGCCGTCTCGGTTCACCGCGGCCGGACCAGCCTCCGCGACGAGGCCGATCCGCGCGACTACCAACTCGGGCTCTCCGAGGAGGCACAAGAGGCCAATCCGCAAGAACCGGTCGACGGTGACCTCGAAAAGCGAGATGCACCGACTGTAGCAGACGATTAACGAATCGTAGCCGCCGACTAACACGGGTTCTTTTTTAAATGTCAGTGAGTTGCTCGACGGCTTCGTCGACCGGCGGGGCGTCGAACCATTCGGTTTCGGTGTAGGCGTTCGCACCGGCGGCGTACATATCCGAGACGGCCGTGACCACATCGTCCGGCAGGCCAATGGGGTCGAGCTCACATAACTGCCGCCAGTCGGCGATGTCGGCGTCGGCAACGTCTGCTTTGGCCGCCGAGACGGCCTCGACCCACGCTGGCTGTTCGCGTTTGTAGTACTGCCGGATGACCTCCTTCGACAGTTGGTGGCCGCCGACCGAAAACCGGTTTTCGTCGAAGGTGCCGACGACATCGGCGACGGCGACGGTGCCGTTGTAGTACAGACATTCGATCTTCCCGTCTTCGTGGCTGAAGCCGACCGATTCGGCATGATCGGTGACGACCTCGTTGACCCGCAGCGCGATCGATTCGAGTTCGTCGACCGAGGCCGTTCCGGCGATCCGGTCGGCCTCCTCACGTGTGAGATACCGGTCCTGTTCCTCGTATTTGGTCGAGAACTCGACGACCGGTTCGGGGAGGTCGACGGCCTCTTCGGGCCACTCGTCGGCATCGAGTCCGTAGTCGCCCGGCTCGCCGCGCTTCCGGAGACTGGAGCCGACCGGGACGGTGTTGCGGAAGACGACCTCGAGCGGAACGAGGAAGTTCTCGGCAGCGGCTTGGTGGTAGCGCTCGTAGTCGTAGCCCGCTTCGCTGTCGTATGGGAGATCCGGCACCTGCGTGAGTTCGATCGCCATCTCTGTCGGTGGCTCCGAACAGTCCGCGAGGTCGACGATTTCGCCGTCGCTGTCGATGCCATCGGCATCGCTGTCGACGCCATCGGCATCGCTGTCGACGACCCCACGGTAGTGTGTTGGGATTCCCTGATTCTTCAGCAGTTCAAAATTGAACGCTCCCATTGTACAGAGGCTCGCGCCTTTGTGTGGGATGGCGTCGGGCATCTGCCCCCAGTCGAAGACGGAGTAGGCGTCGGTGAAGGCGAACCGGCCCGCACCGAGTTCGGTGGCGGTCGGCTCGCTGTCGACGCGAAACTCCTTTACGCTCGTCATGGTCGTATCGCCGACTGCCGCCCGTATGAATCTTTCAGTTCCGCGTCTCCGGTGACCGACCTCTTTTTAGTTGGGACCGCCAACCCCCAGTAATGACGCGCCGGTCGGCCGCCGATCTTTCGCCAGCGGACTTCGAGTTCGATCACACCCTCGAGACCGATCAGTCCTTCGAGAACGCCCTCTCCAAGGCTCGGGGTAGTGACCGCCTAACGGTCGACGATGCGGTCGAACTCCTGACGACCGGCACCGACAGCGAGGAGATCGACCCGCAACGAAAGGAACGGGTCTTGGAGCTCGCAGACCGCCGTCGCGCGGAGATGGTCGGCGAGGACGTGACGTTCGTCGCCAACCTCAACAACAACATCACCACTGCCTGTAACGTGGGCTGTTTGTTCTGCAATTTTAAGAATACGGCCCATAACTTCGAGGCTGACTCCGAGACCGACCACGGCGGCTTCACCAAGACGCCCGCCGAATCCCGAGCGATCGTCGACGACGCCCTCGAGATGGGTATCTCCGAGGTCTGTTCGGTTTCGGGCCTCCACCCTGCCTTCGCGCTCGACGACGAACACCACGAGATCCTTGCGGGCTACGACGCTCCTGCCAGCGAGGTCAACTACAAACCTCCCGAGCGGTACACCACCGATCCCGGAACCTACACCGACCAGATGCGTGCAATGTCCGTCGATGGCATCCACGTCCACTCGATGACGCCCGAGGAAGCCTACCACGCCCGGCGTGGGACCGACTGGTCCTACCAGCAAGTCTACAGCCGACTGCGCGAGGCGGGGCTCGATACGGCCCCCGGCACCGCCGCCGAGATCCTCGTCGACGAGGTCCGAGACGTGATCTGTCCCGGCAAGATCACAACCGCCGACTGGCTCGAAGCGATGGAAGGCGCGATGGCTGCCGGTCTCGGGACGACGGCGACGATCATGTACGGCCACGTCGAAAACGAGATGCACCGGGCGATCCACCTCAAGCGAGTCCGCGACTTGCAGGATCGCACCGGTGGCATCACCGAATTCGTTCCGCTGTCGTTCGTCCACGAAAACACGCCGCTTTACAAACACGGCGTGGTCGACGGCGGCGCAAGCGACGCCGAAGACGAGCTGATGATCGCCGTCTCGCGGCTCTTTTTCGACAATATCGACAACATCCAGAGTTCGTGGGTCAAATACGGCAATGCGAAGGGACTCAAACTCCTCAACTGCGGGGCGAACGACTTCATGGGAACGATCCTCTCGGAGGAGATTACCAAACGCGCCGGGGGGAGCTACGGCGAGTTCCGGAGCGTCGCCGACTACGTCGACATGATCGACGCGATCGGCCGCCGTCCTGTCGAACGGTCGACCGACTACGAGACCAAACGACTGATCGATATCGATGACGGTCCCTACGGTCCGACGCTCGGTCCGCGAGCCGACGGGACGCCGATGCTGTCGGCCAATGAACCCTCCGAAACACCCGTTTCAGCAGACGACTAACTAGGCGTAGCCGACGCCTACTTTTAAAATCGCTACTGAGGTGTAGTGAGCGGCGACTCGCGGCTCGCAACCCTCCGGTACCGCCGACCGGCCGCAGAGGGCTCGGCGAGCCCATCCCTGATCCGTGTCGACAGCCACTCGTTGCCCTCGCCGCCAGCCTCTTGCGGCGGTCGGCGCGCCGGGTCGACCCCCTCGCGCCGGACCGAATCCGGCAGATACCGATCGTAGACCGGGAGTCGTTCGTAGAGATCCAGTCCCGAATCGGCGGCGATCTCGCGAAGTTCGTTGAGTGCGGGCCACGCGTAGTCGGGGTTTATATAGTCGTCAGTGACCGGCGAGACGCCGCCGAGATCGTCGACGCCGCAGTCGATCAGCTCTCGGGTGGGCGAGAGGTTCGGCGGTACCTGTACCGATACTGATTCGGGGAGTGCCACCCGCGCCATCGCTACGACTCGGCGCATCGTCTCAACGGAGGGTTGGTCGAACGGCGACCGCTCGTTTGGAACGACGTTCTGGACGATCACCTCCTGAATGTGGCCGTACCGCTCGTGGAGCGCGGCGATCGCCAACAGGCTCTCGGCGCGGTCTCGCCACGACTCGCCGATACCGACCAGCAGGCCGGTGGTGAATGGCACTGCCTCGCGGCCCGCCGCCCGGATCGTGTTGAGCCGCTGGCCGGGTGTTTTGCGGCGCGACCCCGCGTGGGCGCCGACGTCGGCGGTCGTCTCCAGCATGACACCCATCGAGCTGTTGACCTCGCGGAGCCGACGGAACTCCGGTTGGGTGAGATCACCGGGGTTCGAGTGGGGGAGCAGTCCCTCGTCGAGTGCTATTTCACAGGCGGCATACAGGTAGTCGACGATGGACGCATACCCCCATGAGTCCAGTTGGTCGTGGATGGCCGTGTAGCGGTCATCAGGCTTGTCCCCGAACGTAAAGAGGGCTTCCGTACAGCCAGCCTCCGCGCCCGTTTGGAGGACGCTCCGAATCGCTTCGGGCTCCATGAGCGTCGCTTCGCCGGGGACATCGTAGTAGGTACAGTAGCTACAGGTGTAGCGGCAGGCGGTCGTCAGCGGCAAAAAGACGTTCCGTGAGAAGGTGAGTTCGTCGGGAGCCGCGACATCAGGGGGCGTCACCGACAGCAGCGCGTCGACGGCGGCCTCGTCGACCGAAACATCGATATCGTATTCCTCGGCCGCGGGAAACATAGCCTCCTCTCGGAGTCGAACATTCAAAAACGGCTCGGCTCCCGGTGGCTCGATCGAGTTAGTCGGCGGCTAACTGCTCCCTACTCGTCGCGTTGGATCCCAACTCGACCACCGGCAGTATCGAGTTCGAACCCGGTGTCGACGAGCCAGTCGTGGGCCGCACCGGTGCCATGGATCAGTACCTCCGCTAGATCCTCGGGCTTGTCGATGTCAGTCGCCAGCCGGCGGGAGTCGACTGCCTCGATGGTCGCGTCCAGTTCGGCGGCCGCCTGCCGGTGGTCGAGATACGAGGCCCCGTGGTAGTCGACCCGAAACCCCGCGTCGCGAACGACCAGCGCGTTGGTTCCGCCCCCAAGTCCTGGAGCAATCGAGATGTCGGCCTCGCTGTCGACGAGCCGCTGAATGTCGGCGGGCTCCACGAGCGGGAGATCAGCCATCAGGATAAGCGTCGGTGTGTCCTCCGCAAGACGGCTGTTGACTGCCGTCGTCAGCGCTCGGCTGTCGACCGTGACTGCAGCCCGGTCAGTCACGCGGCCGTCGGTGATCGGTACTGTCGAAAGAACAGTCGGCCTGTAGCCTGCAGTGACCAGTGTATCAAGAACATCAACTAGCATAGCAGTCGCAAACGACTGCCGTTCGGCCAGTGTGAGAACCGGACCAAGGCGACTTTTGGGTGTGTCGACCGAACACGGGACGAAACAGCGCATAGCTATAGGAGGGGATGGGCGACCAAGAGTGGTCGCTACGGACGGGTCAGAACAGCGATTCGAGCTCGTCGCTGTCTTCGTTGACGAGCCCTTCGAGGTTCTCTTCGCTCTCGTTGCGGATCTCGTCGATGTTCTCCTGTGCCTCGATAGCGACCTGTTGGAGCTCCTTGATCCGTGGGACGTTCGTCACGCCCGAAAGGAGGACGACACTGGAGACACGACCTGAACCGTCAGTTGGGTAGTCGCCACCGCGGACTTCCATGCTGCCGGTTTGCTCTTCGAGCCATTTCCGACCGCGCTCGATACCTTTCCGGTTGAGATACTTCGAGGGACCGGCCATCACCAGCAGCGCGCGTTCGGTACCGTCGGTTTCACACGGGAGGGTGAGCCGACCGAGCGTGGCCTTCCGAACGAGGCTGGTGATCCGGTTGGTCGTGTGGGCGGTATCGGCAGTGTCATCGTCGCTGTCGCCACGGAACCGCGAGAGCAAGCCGCCAGAGGAGGTTTCTTCGACCTCTTCCTCGGCGAAACCGACCGTCGACACCCCACCGCCGGAGAGCGTGTTGATGATCTCCGAGGAGTCGACGACCGACTCGGCGACTTCTTGACCCTGTTGGACCTCACCGGCACCGAACAGGATCCCGAACCGGCGGACGATCTCGCTGTTGATCTCGTCGTAGCCGCTCTGGACGGATTCGCCCGTTTTGCGCCACGAATCGTTGTCAAAGACGAGCAGGTTGTCGACCTCACGGACGAACGTCTGGAAGGATCGTGCCGCGTTGAGCGTGTAGATCCCACCCTCGTCGCTGCCCGGTAGCACACCCAGCCCGTAGACGGGCTCGGTGTAGATGCGCTTGAGGTGTTTCGAGATCACGGGTGCGCCACCGGAGCCGGTGCCGCCGCCGAGCCCAGCGACCACGAGGAAGGCGTCGACTTCGTGGACCGGGATGGAGTCGATCGAACCCTGAATCTCGTCGATATCCTCCTCGGCGATTTCCGCGCCGAGTTCGTTGTCCGCACCGACACCGTGACCCTTGACCCGCGACTGGCCAATGAGTACGCGATTTTCCTCCGGGATGTGTTCTAATCCCATGAGATCAGCCTTCGCGGAGTTGACCGCGACAGCCGCTCGAACGATGTTCGATCCGGTTTCGGCATCGTATTCGAGGAACTTGTCAACGATCTTACCTCCGGCTTGGCCGAAGCCGATCATTGCGAGTTTCATCTATTGTCTCCCCTTGCCATTGGCACAAGTACAGTCGGAAAGCGGATATAAACCTTGTGATCAGGTAAGTTTTCGTGAGTGATTGAGATCAGCGAATTACGCAGGTAAAAGGCTGAATAAACAGGATTCTTGCTAAGGCTGTATTTCGATAATACCGGTAGTAGGATGTCATTAAATTTGGCGCAACCGGGTATAAGACACAGTATAACTAACAGGTGTCTGCTACCCGGCTGACGGACGCGCGACGCGCTCCGCTCGCGCGCGATCATTCAGTTATCCTCGTATCCAGATACTGGATAAGAATCATGTGCGCGCCCGACCGGCTTACTGCCAGCTGTGCTTATTCGACACCGAGATACGATCCGAGCGAAGTGAGGTCGGCTTCAGTGCAGCCGAAGGCCTCTACTGCGTTGTCGTCGGTCGTGTTGTCGAACTTTAGCGAGCGGTACTGGTCGGCCCCCATCGGGAAGCCGGGGACCGACCCGGCAACAGAGAGGCCGACTCCGGCGAGTCCCATCGGTACCGGAACCACGGTCACCGAGCGGCCGTCGGCTCCGTGGGCCAGTTTGGCGACCTTCGCGAGCGTCAACTGCTCGGGGCCACCGATTTCGTACATTTCGTCGACATGGTCGTCGTCCTCGACGGCATCCGCCAGCATGGGAACGAGATCGCCGACCCAGATAGGCTGGAACTTCGTCTTGCCGCCGCCCGGTAGTGGGGCCACGAACGGCGGGGCGAGCTTCTTAGTAAAGGAGACGAACTCTCCTCCTTCGCCGAAGACGACCGACGGCCGAAGGATAACCCAGTCGAGGTCGGAATCCCGAACGTGGGTTTCGGCCCGTCCCTTCGCTCGAATGTAGGCTGTCGTCCCATCGGGATCGGCACCGAGGGCACTCATCTGGACAAAGCGGTCGACGCTGTTCTCCTCGGCGGCCCGAACAAGGTTCTCGGTGCCGTGGCGGTGGACTTCATCGTGCATCTCGTTGCCGCCCTTCGGTTTGAACAGCGGCGAGAGTGCGACGAGGTTGACGACGACATCCTGACCGTCGAGCGCCGATTCGATCGAATCGTAGGCGGTGATGTCACCGCTGACGGTGTCGACGCCTGTTGGCAGGCTCGCGGCGTCGGGATTCCGTGCCAGCACCGTTACGTTGTGGCCGCGGTCGAGGAGTTCGTCGACGAGGTTCGTGCCGATGAATCCGTTCCCGCCGGCTACTAACACTTGCATACCAGTAACGTCTCACCGGATCGACCTAAAGGTAGCGCGCCGAGAGCGAACGGTTCATGGTCGACCGCTCGGAGAGTGGTGTATGCTCGTGACCCTAGAGGGGCTCGACGGGAGCGGCAAAACCACTGTCTGGAACGCGTTAGGCGACGCCTACCCCGACGCAGTCCGGACGCGCGAGCCGACCGAGTCGTGGTACGGCGAGGCGGTCTACCGATCGATCGACGAGGAGACGGCCGACCCGCTCGCCGAGCTGTTTCTCTACACGGCAGATCACGCCGATCATCTGTCTCGCGTTATTCAGCCCGCCCTTAGCGAGGGCAAGCTCGTCATCTCGGATCGCTACAGCGACTCGCGGTACGCCTATCAGGGAGCGACGCTGGCAGGCGAGGTCGACGACCCGGTGGCCTACGTTCAGTCGATCCACGAACCGTTTACACGGACTCCCGACCTGACCTTTTATTTGGATCTCGACCCCGAGACCGCCGCCGAGCGAAGCGGCAAGACGAACAAGTTCGAACAGGCAACCTATCTGGAACGGGTCAGCGAGAACTACGAGCGGCTGATCGCCGCCGAGCCCGACCGGTTCGTTCGCGTCGACGCCGCCCAATCGCCCGAGGCAGTCGCCGAGCAGGTTCGGACACACCTTACGACGGTGTTGGACTGAGCCTACTGCGTATCCGGTAGTTCGACCTCGTCGGGCTGGGCGACGTACAGCAGGTCGAGGGTCAGCCCGACTGCGAGCGGGAGGCCGATCATCACGCCGAAGACGACCGTTGGCGAGCCGAGGTTGGGACCGATCCCCAACACGCCGGTGAAGACGAGCGTCGACACGAAGAGCACGACCGGTATCAGTGTTACTGCATAGAGCACCCAGCCGAACTGCGTATCGAGCCGAAGGCGGAAAAACCGCGTCAGCACGGCCGCAAGAAGCGTGTGGCCGACCAGTATGCCACCGAACACTGCGAACCCGATAATCGAGAGCATACCAGCCGTAGGTGCCGCTGACTCTTTGGAGTACCGACTCTGCGGCGGTCAATCCTCTAACGACATATATGTCTTGGTCTCTAGGACCCCGTCGAGGGACTGTATCTCGCTGGCGGTCGTCCGGAGGATCTCGTAGACTTCATCGGTCGAGAGTTCGACGATGAGGTCGTACTCTCCGGCGACAATGTGGGCTTCCGACACCGGCGAGAGGTCTCGAACCATCCCGAGCAGCGACTCCGAGGCAGCGACACCCGTTTTCACCATGACGAACGCGTGGACCATGTGTTATTCTCACACACCAAGGGCAAAAACGTTCCCACAGAGGAGGCGGGGATACAGTTATCTGGTCAGAACGTGTTACGTTCTCCCATGCGCTTTATTATCATTGGTGCTGGCCGCGTGGGGTTACGCACTGCCCGTGTCCTCCGTCAGGAGGGCCACGAGGTGACGCTCGTCGAGCGCGATGCCGAGAAGGCTGATCGTGCACGCGGGTTGACTTTCGAAGTCGTCGGCGGTGACGGCTCCAGAGAGTCCGTGTTACAGGACGCTGGCGTCGCCAACGCCGACGCTGTCGGCGCGCTGACGGGCGATCTCAACGTCAACTTCGCGGCGTGTCTGATCGCCAAACACCACGGCTGTCGGACCGTCATGCGGATCGACGAGGACTACCGCGAAGAGATCTACCAGCAGTACGCCGAGGAGGTCGACGAGATCGTCTACCCCGAGCGCCTGGGCGCGATCGGTGCGAAAAACGCGCTGTTGGG
>Ga0207753_1000347_pt1 | contig 18363 bp, 11 predicted proteins | sample PonA233FremontCA_2_FD_187273 | JGI IMG/M metagenome (GOLD analysis project Ga0207753, IMG submission 187273) | Salt pond sediment microbial community from Fremont, CA, USA - Pond A23 Sediment 3 (SPAdes) | ecosystem: Environmental > Aquatic > Non-marine Saline and Alkaline > Saline | place: USA... | reverse complement strand
TCCACCCGCTCGGCAATGTCCTGCAGCTCCGCGTCGGACTTCCGCCGGACGTTGGCGAGCTGAAAGTTCATGCGCCGGTTGCCCGAGAAGGTCTCCTGATGCCGGTCCAGGAAGTTCCAGTAGAGCGAGGTGAAGGGGCAGGCCTCGTCCCCGACGGCCTCGTCCGGGTCGTAGCGGCAGTGCGAGCAGTAGTTGCTCATCCGGTTGATGTACTTCCCGGACGCCGTGTACGGCTTGGTGCCCACGGTGCCCCCGTCGGCGTACAGGGCCATCCCGACCATGTTGGGGGTGGAGACCCACTCCCAGGCGTCGATGTACATCGACTCGTGCCACTCGTTCATCTGCTGCGGGTCGATGCCGTAGAGCAGCCCGAAGAGCCCCATCACCATGAGGCGGGGGATGTGGTGGGCGTACGCGTGCTCCCGGACCTGCCCCGTGCACTCGCTCAGACACCGCATGTCCGTGTCGCCGGTCCAGTAGAACTCCGGAAGGTCTTCGGTCGCCTCCAGCGCGTTGCGGTCCACGTACTCGGGGGCGTGCAGCCAGTAGACGCCCCGCACGAACTCGCGCCAGCCGAGAATCTGGCGCACGAAGCCCTCCACGGCGTTGAGGGGGGCGTGGCCGTCGTGGTACGCCTCCTCGGCGGCCCGCACCGCGGTCATGGGGTCGAGCAGCTTCAGGTTCAGCGCACACGAGAGGCGCGAGTGGTAGAGGAAGGCCCGGCCCGTCCACATCGCGTCCTGGTACGTGCCAAAGTTCGGCAGCCGGTGCTCCACGAAGTCCGCGAGGGCGGCCCGGGCCTGGGCGGGCGTCACCGGCCACCGAAAGGCGTCGAGCGCCCCCGGCGCGTCGGCAAACTGGGTGCGCACCAGGTCGAGCACATCTTCGGTAATGGCGTCGCGCTCGAATGTGGGGCCCTCCGGCACCATGCCCGGCCCGTCCGCGCCAAAGCTCTCCTGGTTGTCGTCGTCGAAATTCCAGTCGCCCCCCACAGGGTCGCCGTCGTCGGTGACGAGGACATCGTACTCGCGGCGCCGCTCGCGGTAGAAGTATTCCAGCGTGAGCTCCTTCCGGCCGTCGGCCCACTGCTCGAAGGTCTCGTGGGTGGCCAGAAAGTGGTCGTCGGCGTGCACGCGGAGCGGAACGCCCATGTCCTCGCACACGGTCTCGATCGCCTCCAACAACTCGTGTCGTCCCGGTTCGGTCATGGCGACGCGCTCGGGCTGATGCTCGGCGAGCTGCTGCCGCAGAAAGGCGGGGGCGTCCTCGGCCGCGGCCGGGGCGTCGGCCGGCTGGTAGTGGACGGTCCAGCCGTCGTCGCGCAGGTCCGCTCGGTGGTGGCGCATCGCCGCGAAGCCGAGGGCGAGGCGCTGCTTGTGCTCCGCGTATCGGTCCCGGTGCACGTCCGCCTCCGTCATCGCCACGGCGTCGCGGCCGGGGTCGGCCTCGTGCAGGACGGTGGCGTCGCGGTCAAGTTGGTCCCGGAGGACGAGAATCAGGGTACGCATGAGAACGCTGGGGAACTGGGGAGAAGCACAGGAGGCCGGCCGGTCAAATCTGCAGGGCAGCACCCGCCGTGAGGCAAGCCTGCGTGCAGTCTCGGGGGCGCGTCCCTTCGCCCTATCCGGGCCGCACGGTGCCGAGCCCGCCGTCCACGCCGATGACCTGCCCGGTGACCCAGTCGGTTTCGGGGTCGAGGAGCCACGTGACCGCCGGGGCCACGTCCTCGGGCGTGCCCACGCGGCCGAGGGCGTGCATCTTCTCGGACTGCTTCCGGCCCGCCTCGGAGCTGAGGATCTGCTCCGACATCTGGCTCGCGAAATTCTCACCGCCGCCGATGAGGCCGGGGGCCACGGCGTTCACGCGGATGCCGCGGCCGGAGTAGGTGGCGGCGGCGGCCCGCATGAGGCCCGTGACGCCGCCCTTCGCCGCGGCGATCGCCTCGTGGTTCTTGAGGCCGGTGCGCGAGACGGCCGACGCCATGAGCACGATGGACCCGCCGCTGCGCATCATGGGACGGCCGGCCGCCTTCACGGTGTTGAAGGCCGTATCGAGGTTCTTCTCAATCTGGGTCCGGTACTCGTCGATGCTGGTAAGGTGGGCGGGCTTGAGGAGGACCGAGCCGACGAAGTTGACCACCCCGTCGAGGCCCCCGTACGTGTCGGTGGCGTGCGACACGGCGGCCTGCACCTGCTCAAACTCGGTGGCGTCGAGGGGCATCGCGTCGCCGCCGGTGGCGGCCGCCAGGTCGTCCAGGTCGTCTTCCGAGCGGGCCCCGAGGACGAGCTGTGCGCCGTCGTCGGCGAGCCGATGGGCCACCTCGGACCCGATGCCGCCGGTGGCGCCGAGAAGGAGATAGACGGGAGAATCAGAAGCCATGGGCTAGAGAGGGAGCTATGAAGAGACGAACACTTCTCCAAACCCAATTCCCCGCCCAGGTTCGACGGGACGAATACATATTCGTGGATCGTTACGGCCCCGGGTGGGGGCCTCGTCACGGCGCGTCGGATCCGGGAGCCCGGAGCACCGCGTCGACGACGTGGATACGCCCATTCCCCGCCTCGATGTTGGCGTCGAGAATTAAGGTCCCGTCGATCCGGGCGCCGTCGGGGGCCGGGCGCAGCGAGAGCGTGTCGCCGCTCATCGGGACCACCGAGCGCGGCCCCGGCCGTCCGCCCACCGCAACGCGCCTCCCCACGACGTGGCGGGCAAGGAGGGCGCGAAGGCGGGCCCGATCCCCTGTCAGCACATCCGCGACGGGGCCGGCGGAGGCCGCCCCAAACGCGCCGTTCGGGGGAGCGAAAAGAGTGAAGGGGCCCTCGGTGGCCAGAAGGGAATCGAGGCCCGTAGAGTCGAGGGCGGCGCGCAGGGTCGAAAACCGATCGTCGGTCGTCAGCATGCGGGGGATGGTCGCGCTGTCGGTCCCCGGGGAACGGGAGGAAGCGGGGGGCGACGGCGTCGAGTCATCGGTCGCGTCCGGGCCACACGCCGCGAGGCCCAGCGCAAGCGCGACGACCAGGACGGCCGCCGTGGGCCGTCGACGGACGCATCGGATCAGCGTCTCCGTCCGTACAGGGGGCATCGGGACTCTAGGCAAACATCTGAGACGCATGACCGTCCCGGCCTGGGTCGGGCTCCATGCAGGCGGATGGGAACGAGGCCCCTACACCCTGAGGGCCGAGCAAGACGATTGGAAAGGGCGGCCGGCATCGGGACGGTCGCGGCCGGCGGGGCAAAAGAAAAAGCCCGATTGGACCGCCCAATCAGGCTTTCGGCTCCCCGGGCTGGATTCGAACCAGCAGCCCTGCGGTTAACAGCCGCATGCTCTACCGTTGAGCTACCGAGGAATTGGATCAAAAGTGGAGCGGGCAGCCGCCTCCCAAAATATCTGATTTGCGCAACGGCATGGTGCCGGGCCGGGTTCCAACCCTCCCGGGTGATTGCTGGGCTTTTGGCCCCGACTCGGCCCCCCTATGGCAGGGGATTGATTTTCTTTTCACGGGGGTGGTCGCTGCCGGGGGGCGAGGGGGCGCCGCGGGCCTCGCGCTGCCTTACTGTTCAGGCGTGGGGCCCCCGTGGCGACGAAACCACTCCAGCACGTGGGCGGCCTTCGCGGCCAGGTGGCTCGGGCGGGCGGCGATGCTGTGGGAGGCCCCCGGGACGCGGACGAGCGCCGTCTCCACCTCTTGCAGCTTCAGGGCCTGGTAGAACTGCTCCGACTCCGACATCGGCGTGCGGTAGTCGTTGGCGCCGGTCAGTAGCATGGTGGGCGTCGTCACGTGGTCGACGTACGAGAGGGGCGAGCGGTCCATGTAGTGCTCCTCGTGGTTCCACGGCAGGCCGGGGAACCAGTACTTGACGCCGTAGGGGTACATGTCTGCGGTGAGCGCCCAGCTGTACCAGTTGATCACCGGCTTGGCGGCCACGGCGGCCCGGAAGCGATCGGTGTGGCCCACAATCCAGGACGTCAGAACCCCGCCCCCGCTTCCGCCCGTCACGTAGAGCCGGTCCGCGTCGACGTAGCCGCGCTCCAGGACGGCGTCCACGCCGGACATCAGGTCGTCGTAGTCGTGCCCGGGATAGTCGTGGTGGATGGCGTTGCCGAAGTCCTGGCCGTAGCTGGTTGATCCGCGGGGGTTGGTGTAGAGCACCACGTAGCCGGCGGCGGCGTAGAGCTGCACCTCCGCGGAGAAGTAGGGGCCGTACGCGGCGAAGGGGCCGCCGTGAATTTCGAGGACGAGCGGGTACTCCTCCGACGCGTCGAAGCCCGGCGGGGTGACGATCCAGCCCTCGATCGTGCGGCCGTCGTGGGAGGATTCGTACGTGATCTGCTCGACGGAGCCAAGGTCGACCTGATCGAACAGATCGTCATTCAGGGCGGTGAGGACCTGTGCCTCGCGCCCGGCCTGGGCCACCGCCACGTCGGCGGGGCGCTGGGGCGTGGCGTGCGTGAAGGCCACCCGGCCGTTCGACGCGAGGCTAAAAGAGCCGCTCGTGTAGGGGCGGCCGATGGACGTGCCGCCCACGTGCTCCGCCACGACGCGACGCTCGCCGTCGAGCGTGATGCTACCGATCTTGGTCGACCCCTCATCCACGTACTGGAAGACGATGTGCTCCCCGTCGGCGGTGAACGTCGGGGTCTGGACGTCCCGGTCGAAGCCCTCGGTGAGGAGGCGGGCGTTGGTGCCATCGCGGTCCATGACGTACAGCTTGGTCACCTGGTAGCCCTGCTCGCGGTCGTCGAAGCCGGTGTAGGCGATCGTAGAGCCGTCCGGGGAGAGGGCCACATCGCCGTCCGGGCCCTGCCGGGTGGTGAGGGCGGTAACCGCGCCGCTTGCCACGTCCACGGCGTAGATCTCCGTGTTGAGCGGGTCGAGGCGCCGATCCGCGTGGCGGTTGGCGCTGATCAGAAGCGTCTCGCCGTCGGGCGTCCAGGTGGGGGCGCCGCCGTGGTCGTAGGGCCCGGTTGTGATCTGTCGCGGGGTGCCGCCCGACGCCGATACGACAAAGAGCTGCGTGTGGCCCCGTTCGGTGTACCCGCCGCCGTCGGAGCGGTAGTAGGTCTGGTCGATGACGTCGGGCCGCTCGGCCCAGTCGGCCCCCTCCGGCGGGCTGGGCATGCGGGCGAAGGGCTCCGGCTCCGCCGGGACGAACATGGAGAAGGCCAGCCGGTCCCCCTCCGGCCCCCACGAGAGTCCACGCGGCGACTCCTCAAGCTGCGTGATCCGGGCGGTCTGGCCGGTGTCCATCCACCGCACGAAGACCTCGGCCCCGTCGCCCTCCGTCGACGCCACGTAGGCGACCCGATCGCCGCTGGGGGACCACCGCGGCTGCGACGCGTTCGTCTCCGGGGCGGTGATCGGGCGGTGGCCGGAGCCGTCTGCGTTGACGATCCAGAGCCGGGAGGCCCGGCGGTCGTCCATCTTGTCCATGACGGTACGCGCATACACCACCCGGTCGCCGCTCGGCGAAATCTGCGGGTCCGCCGCGTACTCCAGATCAAAGACGTGCTCCAGGTCGAAGGCGAGGGAGTCCTGGGCGTACTGGGCCTGTGCGGGACTGCCGGACAGCGCGAGGCCGCCGAGAACGAGCCCGATGACTGCGAGAAGGCGCACACCACGCATGGGAGAGCAGGGCCGGTTGTGAAACGGGAGCGAGCACCCGCAATGTATGAACTGGGGGCGGCGAGTGCGAGCCGCTGTTTTGGGGGGCGGTCGGGTGCGCGGTAATTTCAAGGAACATTTCAGGCGGTCGTAGGCGTTGAGTGGGCCCACATTTTGATGCCCGAGTGGCGGAATTGGTAGACGCGCGTGATTCAGGGTCACGTGGCCCTTGCGGCCGTGGAGGTTCGAGTCCTCTCTCGGGCACCGGCAAACCCCCGCTTGAACGCCTACAGACGGCGATTCAGGCGGGGCGTTCTATTCTGATTCTCGCTGCCCGTGCACGCACCGATGCGGGGCACACCGATCGTCGAAGGGGAGCTGGCACGGCCGCTGTCGGGGCCCAGTGTGCCGTGACGCGTTCTCGCAACGAACTTCTGCGGCGGAACGGCCGGCTGGTTCGCGCAACGGGGCGATTGCGCCGCGCAGGGGAGGGGGCTACGCGAGAGAGCAGACCGTCGGCTCCTCCGCCCTAGCAATGGTCCGACGCGGACGCTCCGGAGGCGGCGGGGTCCAGTCGGCCTGGGAGACAAACAGCGCAACCGTCGCCGCAATGCGGGCCTCCCTCGCGTAATCGGTCGTCTTCCCGAGCTTGGGCACAGCTTCTTTCTTGAGGTCCTCCGCGTCCACCTCGACCGCCTCGTCCGTGTCGACCGTCCGCGTTTCGGAAATCTCCCCCATCGCGGTCTCGATGCCCCTCGCCAGACTCCCCTGCCCCAAGGCGACCGCGACGGTTCTGCATGCGAGGTCCTCCCTTACGACGACGCCGATGAGCATCGGCGGGCCGTCCGTGGCGCTGTCCGTCCCCGGGTCATCCAGGTACACAAAAAGCCCGCGGTTCCGGCCGTCGGCCCCGCGTCCCAGGAAGACAAAGGGGCACCAGGCCCCCAGATCAAACGTATCGGGGCGAAGGCGAAGCGGGGGCGACACCTTTGCGGGAATCGTCTCGATTGCGGTCGACGGGCGGTCGGAGAGGTCCAGCACGCACCGGTCGGGGCGCCACGCCGCGATGGCGGCAATGCGGTGGATGTCTTCGAACGCCTGGCCCGCGCCGACCGTCTCCGGGGCCGCGGCGTGACGGTTGCTTGCGATCGTGGCCGCAATCTCGCCGGCCGCAAAGCACCACCCGCTCCAGTCGGCGTGGCCCTCGGCCCCCTTGGTTCCGATCTTTTGGGCGTAGGTGTCCACGAGCCGGGGATATCGGGCCACGAGCGCGTCGTGAAGCCGCGTTGGGATTTCGAGGCAAGGGCCATCGGGCCCTGTGGGGCTGGATTCAGACACGGGACGCAGAGTCTACGAAATCTGTCGTGGCACGACCGGTCGCCGCGCGGACGGAATTGCCACCACGCGGCAAATTGCTACGACGTGGCGGGGGCCGTGGCTGCCTCCTCCGCGCCGGCCTCCGTCCGGTAGTACTGATGGTACGTCGTGTAGGAGGTGGCCACCAGCACAAACGCCCCCCCAGGGAGGACGAGTGCCGTCGCCGGGTCGCCCGACGCCACATGCGCGATCATCGCCGAGACGATGCTGATCGTGAAGCCGGCGTAGGTCCACTCCTTGACCGTGCGGGCGAGTACCGAGCGGGGGAGGGGCGTCACGAGGGCCCCGGCCCCCAGAAGCTTCGCAATGCCGAGTTCGATTCGGAAGTAGTCCGGAAAGCCAAGCTGGGCGAACTTGGCGGCCATGTTCTCGGACACGAAGTACATTGTGCCGGAGCCGGCCATCATGAGCGCGAAAAGGACGGTCGATCCCCAGTAGGCGTATTTCTTCATCGGAAGGGTGGAGCGACGAGCGTACGAGTAGACGAATGTTTGAGCGCTTGCCGAGCTTCCTGTTTGCGGGGCCCTGTGCCCGCCGTGCCGTTTGCGGAGCCCCGGAGCACGAGGACTGCAATCAGGCAGGCGGTGGGCTGCCCCACTCCTCTACGGAAGGTGGGTTTCACGGCAGACCAGGCGGTATCTGGAAATTATTGCGTCGGGTGCTTCTCAACGAAGGCCCTGTGCACCAGACGACGGCATCCCTCAAGGGGATCACCGCAACGCCCGACGGCATTCCGGCTGCGGTACACCCGTCGCCGTATTTTCGCCGAAGTAGCCCTGACCGCCCAAGACCGGGGGCTGACCAGGTCCGTTCCGTGTGCCTCTGCGGGCCGTAACCGTCCGCCCGGTCCCTTGTCAGTGTACCGCCGCTGAGCCCGGCTGCCGTTGTGGGGACCGACCCCTCACAATCACTTCGGGACGCCTCCGAAGCTGTCTTTGAGCGGGAGGCCGAGACCCCGCTTCGCAGCCCCGACAGGTTTACATCCGAGAGCAGGACCCATGCACCCATCGTCTTGAACGGGGGCGTCGCTTTCCCGTGACCGGCCGGTTCATCAGCCGCTGAACGGAAAGAAGGCTCGGGAAACGTGTGGCCCGGAAGAGAACAACCGAAGAGACGGTCCAAATGTGTAAAAAAAGTAAAAGAAGAGCTCTTTCCAAAAACACTCGGTTGACCTTCTCTCATCTCTACACCTTTATAACGGCAAGTCAAACCTTAAAAACGTAATCAAATAAGCAAAGCTATGAAACGTCGCTTCAAGGTTTTGTCCACGGTACTATTGGCGGTTCTCATTGCGGCTGGTTGCTCAAGCAGGATTGGGGACTTCACAACGGTCTCCACGAAAAACGTGAATATGAATGCTGAGTATCAGAAGGTCGGTTCGACGGAAGGATCAGACGGTGCTGTTCTCATCGGGCAACCCGACCTGAAAACTGCCGTAGACAATGCGCTTGAAAATGCGGGATCAAATACGAGGTACTTGACCAATGCTCGCATCATTGGTACAAGTTACCCATTTTACTCGAAGATCACTGTAGAGGGGGATGCCTGGAAGCCGGTCAGTGGTGCCGACGCCGAAGGGGAGATCTACCGCCTCAAGGAGACGAAAAAAGGCAAGTTCCTCATCAGCGAGGACGGGTCCGAGAAGATAGAGGTGTTTGAGTCTGGCAAAGTTGATTCTGAAGTCGCTGATTCCAAGAGCCGGTGAGCGAACATGGGGACAACCGATTGGCGTCCCCGATCGGTTCGACCCGGTCAGAGCTGACTCACCCGCCGGAAGACAGGACGTTTCGTGGGTGAAAGTACCCAACCTTTAGTCCTGAGGGCCCGGCGCCTGAACGGGTATCATCACGAGAGACCCCGTCGTCCAGCCTCCGTTTTGTTCTGGGCGGCGGGGATCTCTCTTTTGGGCCTTCAGCCTTCGGCAGTCCTCTCCTTTCCGTGGTGCACCCGACGGCCATCTGGCCCGTCGAACACGACGCAGGGTCAAAGGTCCAATGTCTTGGCGCTTCACTGTCCGGTCCCCAAGCACTTGGCCGCCGAATCCCCCGTCCTCAACCCCCAAGGGCAATCAACTGACCCGGACTCATGACTCAGGCACAGCAGTGGCTTGTCGGCCAACTTGGCGTTCTCGTCGCGTTCGTCGGTGTCGTAGCGCAGGCCCTGATCCGGAAGGGAATGGCCGCCTTCCACCTGCCGTGGAGGCAAGCCGGGGCCGAAGGGGGGGCGGTGTGGGGCCTCTCGGTTGCCGCCATCGGGACGGCGGTCACGCTGGGGCAGTTCTTTCGGGGAGCGGTGGACCTGTCTTGTCACCGCATGCCGGAGGGCATGGGGCGCTGGGTGTACCCCGCGTTCGCGGTGGTCGGCCCGTGGGCGGGCCTTGCAAATCTGATGCTCCTGGCCCTGGAGGTGGGCCTCTGAGATGATCCGGCGGGCCGAGAGGGGCACGGCGCCGGACATTGCCGATGACGTCCAGGGAGTCGCTCCACCGGTGGACGCGTCTGCCCCAGCGTCAGAAACGGGGGCTGGCCTCAACAACCAGACCGAGCCCACATGTGGGGGACCATGTGTAGGGTATGCACGCGTAGTTTTCGACGCTGTCCGTCCGCCCGCACCTGACGCTTGATGGACCTTTTTGCCTGGAAGACCCTCTCCTTTCCGGTCGTCTCTGCGGCATTCGGGGCCTCGGCCCTACTCATCGCCGTCGTCGGAACGCGGATGACCCGGGCCGCCGACCGCCTCGCCGACGAAACCGGTCTCGGAGAGGCGATCTTCGGGGCCGTCCTGCTGGGCAGTACCACCTCCATTGCCGGCATCACGACGTCCGTGACGGCCGCGGTGGACGGGCTTCCGTCCCTGGCCATCAGCAACGCCATTGGCGGGATCGCCGCCCAGACCGTTTTCCTTGCGGTGGCGGACATGGCCTACCGGCCCGCGAATCTCGAACACGCTGCCGCCTCTGTCGAGAACCTCCTGCAGGGCGCCCTGCTGTCGACCCTCCTGGCGATTCCCCTGCTCGGAATGGCCGGACCGCGCCTCGACCTGTTCGGGATCCACCCTGCCTCCGTGCTGCTGGTTGCGGGCTACCTCTACGGCATTCACCTCGTGGCCGAGGCCCGGTCGACCCCGTACTGGATGGCGCGCCAAACCGACAAGACCCGCCAGGACACCGGAGCGGAGGGCCGCGAGTCGGCCGCCCTCTCGACGCTCTGGTTGGAGTTCGTGGCCCTGTCCCTCGTGGTCGGCGCCGCCGGATACGTGATCGCCAAGACGGGCGGGCAGGTGGCCGCCCGGACGGGCCTCTCCGAAGGGCTCGTCGGCGGGCTCATGACGGCCGTGTCCACCTCGCTCCCGGAACTGGTCACGTCGGTGGCGGCGGTGCGGCGTGGGGCGCTGACCCTCGCCGTCGGGGGCATCATTGGCGGCAACAGCTTCGATGTCCTGTTCGTGGCCTTTTCGGATGTTGGCTACCAGGAGGGCTCGATCTACCACGCCATGACCGAGCAGCAGGTGTTCATCATTGCCCTCACGCTTCTCCTGACGGGCATTTTGCTGATGGGCCTCCTGCGCCGCGAGCGCCGGGGGGCCTTCGGAATCGGATTCGAGAGCTTCCTGGCGCTGGTGCTCTACTTCGGCGCGTTCGGGCTTTTGTTCGTGTGAGAATTGTTTGTGTGAGAATTGTTTGTGTGAGAATGGCGTGCGTCGGGGCGGGGGCACCCTCCGTGGGCGCATCCGAGAGCAGGGCCTGCATTCTCGCCTTCTCGGCGGCCCGCCCTTCAGCCGCCGAGTGACGCGGCCGGATCCTTGTGCCTTGCGCCCGGCAGTGCTCTGTAGCCCACCCCTGGTGGCGCCGTCTCACCGCCGGCGCACGGGCACCTCGTTGTACCAGTTCATTCCCGACCCGCCGTTCGACCCCGTGTCGTAGACGTACCCGTACGCCGTCGGGGACGACGTCCCTTTCGAGACCGGCTGCCCCCGAACCCACTGCGCGTCGACGCTGTCGACCTGTACCGTGGCGGGCGCCCAGGAGCCGCGCTCGTCGCTGCGGGTGTGGTAGAGGTGGCCGGTTTGCGCTTCGATAAACAGGACGTGGACCGATGATCCGAGGGCAACGGCGTCGGCCCCGACCTGATCGGAGTCGGCGGCGCTCTGGGCGACCGCTCGTTCGGTGACCTGCACCGGCGGGCTGAGTCGCCCCTCCGCGTCTGCGCGCCGCGCCCACAGCGTGCCGTCGGCCCGGCGGTAGAGAAGGACCGTCGTATTCGTCTCCGGGAGGTGCACCAGCGGGAGCACGGAGCCGACGTCCGTTACGGCCGTCCCCAGGCTGGAAGCGACCCGCTGGGGGGACGTGAGGCGGCCGTCGGGCCGAATGCGGCGGTACCACGCCGTCCCGTCGCGGCGCGTGTACGCGAGGTGCACCGTGTCGTCCGCGCCGCGTGCCAGCTGCGGCCCCGAACGGGCATCGCCCGCCCCGCCAGAGATCGGTTTCCGATCGCCCCACGTTCCCTCAGGACTGCGGATGCTGTAGTGAAGGTGCTCCGGCCCCCCGTACACCCCGACGAGGCTGCCGTCCGACCGGGCGGCGACCGAGGCGACCTGCACGGGGGGCGCGCCGGGCGTGGCCACCGTGTCGTCCCGCACGGCCCACGCGTCCGGAGTGCGCGGGTGGTCCGTGGTCCGGAAGGCGTGGTGCAGCACGCCCGCGTCGATCTGGTGGAGCATGTGAATCGTTCCGTCGTGGACGGCCGAGGCAAATCCTTCCAGGTCGCCCGCCACGGGGCGGTTGGCGCCGTCCACCTCCCGCCACGTCCGCCCGCCGTCGGTCGACTTCACGGTCATCAACTTGTTGTAGGACTCCGCCGGTTCCATGAGAAAATACAGGCTGCCGTCGGAGGCCTCCCAGGGCCCGAGGCGGCCCGGGGTCTCGGGGTACGTGCCGCCCAGGAGCCGGGGGGGCACGGAGGCCGTCACCTCAGGCGTTGCGGGGGCGGGCAGCGGACGCCCCTTCACGTCCACCAGCCGGAACTCAAACCGATCGCCCGGCTCGTTGGTCACGGCCCCGTCCGCGTAGCGTCGGATCACCAGCGGCCACGCCCACTCGCTCTGCACCCCGTGATCCGGGAGGGCGGGGCCCGTGCCGGAGAGGGCAATGCCTTTTCCGCCCGCGTACGACGCCGTGGAGCCGTCGAGCAGGTCGGCGGCGTCTGCGCGATCGGCGTAGGCGGCGGCGGAGACGACGCTCACCCGAGGGGTGACCTCCGACGGGGCGTAGGGAAAGTCGGCGGCCGGCACCGGGCGCCACGCCCCGCCGTTGCGGCGGTACTGCAGCCGGAAGCGCTCGACGAAGGGCGCGTCCAGGGGCGTCTCCACCTCGAACCGAAGCCGGAACGGCGCCTCGACCGGCAGCGTCACGGACTGGTTCGTCGGCCCCGCCCAGCCCCGGTCGGCGTTGAGGCCGGCGCCGATGTCCGAGCGCACCCGGAAGGCGGTCTGGCGGGCAGGCGAGGTGTCCTCCGTCTCGCCGGGGGCATCGGCGCTGGTCGCGCAGCCAGACGCCGCCCCGAGGATGAGGCCCAGCAGGGCGGGGCACAGAAGAGTCGCAATGGGACGGGCGGAAGCGGGCGTCATGAAAAGGAGGGAGGTGGGGACAGAGCGGTTCAGAAGGGGGCGCCACGGCCTGGCCGGAACGCAGGGGAGCCGCTGGGTCGAAGAAGGGCGTTTTCCCGAAAAGCGATCGGGAAGGGGAAAGGGCCGACGGGCTGTTGGGGCTACGGCCGCGTGTAGTCGAGGGTGTTCTCGTGGGTGCGCTCCGGCCGGTGGGCCGGCGGCCGCTCGATCATGCGGCTGGGCCCGCCGTCGCCGGGCCGCACGAGGTCAAAGGCGTCGTAGGGCGCGCCGGTGGCCGTGTAGGCACGGAACTGGATCGTGTCCGCCCCGACGCGCACCACCTGGTAGAGCTGCGTGTTTTCCCCGCCGCGCTCCATCTCGACGCCGTCGAAATCCTCCCACCGGTCGGGCTTGATCTCGTACATCTTCGCGCCGCTGACGGAGTTGACGTACACGGTGCCGCCCTCCGGCGACCGCGCGTTGACGCCCTGCTCGAGGTTTTTCGTCTGGCCGCGGGCGTAGGTGTGGTCGTGGCCCTGCAGGACGAGATCCACGCTGTACGCGTCGAAGAGCGGCCGCCAGGCCTCGCGGAGCTGCTTGTTGTTTCGGCCCTCGCCGGAGGAGAACATCGGGTGGTGGAAGGTGACGACCGTCCAACGGATGCTTGGATCCTGCTCCGCCTCCCGGAGCGTCGACCGCAGCCACTCGGTCTGGGTGCGCAGCACTTCCGCGTCCATCTTGGCCGCCTCCGAGTTGAGGCCGACGACACGCATGCCCTGATAGTCGAGGTGGTAGACCGTCTCCTTCATCCCGTCCGGCCCGTTCTCGGGAAAGGCGAACTGGGGATGCCAGTGGACCGAGAGCTGCTCCGGGCTTTCCTTCTCGACCTCCATGAGGAAGTGGCCGGTCAGCGTAGTTTCGTCGACGGACACGTCCCGGAGGGGGAACTCCTGGCCATCCTCACTGACGAGGGAGGCGCTGTAGCCGGATCCGCCGTTCTCAATCTTGAGGGTGCCCACGTACTCGCCGTTGTCGACGTTGTAGGCCCAGTCGCCCGCCGGGTAGCGGTCGCTCGACGGCGTGGCCCCGCTGTTGGTGGCCTCCAGCGGCTCGGGGTTGCCGTCCGGCTCCAGGATGGTGCCGGTCATCTCCTGGCCGTTGGCCTCCACCTCGACCTCGAAAGTGTCGCGCGCCCGCCACGTGCGGTAGCCCGCGTACTCGTGGTTGCCGGGCACCGCGATGTTTGGGACCATGCTCTGGATGAACCCCCCTGCGGCGTTCCAGTGGCCCCACTCGACGTTCCGGTGGGCGTTGTCGACCAGGTCGCCGGCGTGGAGCAGAAAGGCCATCTCGGGCGCGTCGGTGTAGGCCTGCCGGATGAGGCGGGACCAGTGGGAGCGCACGTTGTTCTGCGCATCTCCGACGTAGACGAAGGAGAAGGGCTCCGGCTGCTGGCTGGCGGTGCGGGCGTGAAACCACTCGCTCCATCGCTCGCCATCGCCGACGCGGTAGGCGTAGAGGGTGTCGGCCATGAGGCCCTTGAAGGTGACGGAGTGGTAGTTGGCGTTTGCGTGTTCGCCGGTCACCTTGTGGGCGTGGAGGTCCTGGGTCTCCGCCTCAACGGTACGGGCTTGGGTATAGAAGGAGGGGCCGCCCGTGGCCGGGGCGACCTGGGCCTTCGCGCCCGTGACGGTGCTGTCGGTGCGCCAGGTGACGCTCAGCGACGAGGACGGGTCCGCCGCGTGGCTCAGCACGATACGGTCGGGGTAGGGCCCGGGCGGGGTCGAGGGCAGCTGGGGCGGCTCTGCCGACGTAGGCTGGGTCGTGTCCTCGGCCTCCGCCGCCGAGCCCGACGAGGGCGTCGAGCAGGCGGTCGCCAGCAGGCCCAGCGGCAGCAGGAGTAATACGCAGACGAGAAGGGGCGCGTCGAATCGTTGCATAAGTGGGCTTTGCTTCGGCAAAGTGAAGAGAAAAAACAACACACCCCCTTCCTCCCTGCCCGGAGAGAAGGGGATGAGGTGACCTCTTAATCGTACAGAGGAGAGGGGCCGCCGCTAGAACTGTGCCGAGAGGCCCAACGTGACCGTGCGACCGCTCAGGTAGTGAAAGTTGAGGCGGTCCTCATTGCCACCGGCGTATTCGACTTCCGGCGCATCAGTGGCATTTTCGACCTGAAACATCAGTTCCGGTTTGCCGAGCAGACCGGCAAACTGATAACTGGTGTTGATGTCCACCGTCGTCCGGTCTTTCACCCACACGTCGTTTGCGGGCTCATCTTCCAGGGCCAGCAGGTAGTCCCCGCGGAAGTTGACCGCCACGCGTGCCTCAAAGCCGCCCTTCTGGAAGTACGGCGCAATGTTGTAGACAAGGTCGGCCTGCTGGAAGAACGGCAGATCGTCCCGGCGTCCCTGCTCATCTTTCACGTCCCCCGGTAGATCGATGTCGGACTCCGTGACCGTCACGTTTGAATTGACCCCGAGACCGTCGAAGGGACTCGGCAGGAACGTGAACGGCTGCTGATAAGTCGCCTCCAATCCGAGCACGGTGCCGCTGTCCGCGTTCCGCTCCTGCGTGGTCTCAATTTCTGTCACCGACTCGCCGTCGATCGTGAGGTTGTTCCCGGTCTCCGTCTCGGTGAACTCGAAGATGGGATTGTTAATCCGCTTGTAAAAGCCGGTCAGGGCCGCCAGCCCACCGTTTTCGAAGTAGTATTCGGCACCGAGATCAAAATTCATGGCGCGGAAGGGATCCAGGTCCGGATTGCCCTTATCGACAGAGGCCTCGTTTCCTTCAACCTCAATCTCTTCGAAGGAGGCGAGGTCGTCGTAATCCGGACGCCCAATGGTATTGGACCAGGCGCCTCGGAACTGGAGGTTATCATCAACCTCGTAGGTGAGGTGCACCGACGGCAGGATGTCGGTATAGCTGTTCTCAAAGGTCTCGCTGGCCGTCCTGAAGCCGCCCCCGTCGGGAAACGTTAATTGAAACCGGGTCGAGGACGTCGACGTGTGCTCGAGGCGAGCTCCGGCCAGTGCCGTCAACGATCCGAAGTCGAACGAGGTCATCGCGTACCCCGCGTAGATCTGCTCCTCATTTTCGGAGTCGTTTTCGACATCCTCCTGTGCGACCTCCTCCTCGTTGAGTTCATACAGGCCCCCTCCGCTGTTACAGGACCGGTCGCCGGACAACCGCTGATCACCCGGTTGGCAGAGCTCACTCAGGAAGGCGTTGGCGAACCGCTCGGTGTTGGCGAACGGCATGAGGTTGTTGCCCACCTGCACCGTCTGCACACTGGGCGCCTCGAACTGGGAAAGCGTCACGGATCCCGGCCCGCTTGCCGGCCCCACGTAGTTGTATTCAACGTCGGCCGCATCAACCGTCTTGTCCCGAAGCAGGACCTTGCCGCCCGTCTCCAGGAAGCCCGGAATGTCGTTGATCACAAACGGGATGCGAACATCGGTTTCCCCGGACCATGTCGTCTCCGTATTTTCCTTGTACTCGAGATCAACGGGATTGCCAGAGTAGTTGCTTCCGTCCCCGATGTACTGGGGGTTCTCCGGAAAAAAGTCGAAGAGGAAGTCGGTCATGTCGGCCACACCGGCGGCATTCCTGTTCGCCGTCGACGGAGAATCTGCGTCTTCCCCCGGCGTCTGGAATTCGCCGTCGGGGCCGCCGCTTTCGAGATATCCACGGGAGTAGGAGCCGCTTGCCGACACCGTGACCGCATTGTCAAAGTCGTGTTCAAGGCCGGCGCTCGTGCCCCAGAGCTGCTCTTCCTCGTCGGTTAGACTGAGATCCACTGAGCCGTAGCCCGCCGGGAAGCGCCACTTGTTTTCTGAGAGTTGTTGCACTCCTTGATCGGGATTTCCTCCGCTTGCTCCGAAATCGCCGAGGACGTACTCCAACTCGTTGTCAATCTTCTCCTCGTCGGTGTACGTGAAGTAGGGCCGCACATAAACGGAGGTCTCCTCACTGGGCCGCCAGTCAAAACTGGAACTTAGCGCAAAGCGTTGCCGCCGGTTCGATTCGACGATCTGTTCGCTCGCCTCCGGCACATTGGTCGATGGGAGCGGGCCCGATCCATCCGGGTCATTTGCCCAGTTCCACTCTTCGCCCTTCAGGCCTGAGGTCGTGAAGTCGCGGCGCGACCCGCTTGCAGAGAGGACCACGCCGAACTGGTTGTCCGAACCGAACTTCGTCCCGCCCGTCAGGTCGGCGCGGAACGGAACCTCTTCTCCCCGCTGATCGCGGAGGTCGGCCACTTGCTGGTCGTGATTGAGCCCCCGAAGCGATCCGAAGAGGAAGCTGCCCTGCCGATCAAAGGCCGAGAGCGTCTCAATATTCACTGAGCCCCCAACGGCGTTCCCCGGCATGTCCGGGGTCACGGCCTTGGTCACCTCCACGTTCGACACCATCTCCGCCGGCAGCAGGTCGAGGCCTGTGGCACGGGAGTCGGTGGTAGACGCCATCGAATTTCCGTCCAGTGTCACGTTGTTCAACTCCGCCGCGCCGCCGCGAATGGACACGAGCCGGCCCTCAGTGCGGTCATTTGTCATTAAAACGCCCGGCAGACGCTGCACTGCCTCCGCCACGTTCTTCTCCGGCAGATTCCCAATGTCGTCCGCCGAGAGTGCATCCACCACATTGATGGCCTGCTTTTTCTGCTGGACTGATCTTGCCTGGCTCTCGCGGATGCCAGTGACGACCACCTCGCCGGCCTCGACAGCTTCGTTCGAAAGCTGAATGTTCGCCGTGGTTACTTGGCCCTCAGAGACATTAACGGTCGTCTCCTTTTTCTCGTAACCGACGAACGACACCACCAAAGTCTGCTTGCCGGCTGGCACCTGACGAAGCTCGTACTCGCCGTCTGCGTTGGCAGACGTCCCTGTATTCGTCCCTTTCAGTACCGCGTTGGCACCGGGCAGGGGCGAGCCGGTCTCTGCGTTCGTGACGCGGCCCTTGATTGTGCCGGTCGACTGCGCCACGACGCCAGAGGGGTGCACGCCCAGTAGACAGAAAATGACGAGGGAAAAAAGAAAGCGTTGATATCGAGAAGTCATGCGGATGCTGTCGTGCTGATGGAGGAGTCTGGTTCCGCTTTCGCTGTTCTGAAGGACTTTCCTTATGAACAGCACTTATAGATAAGAACCCGATTTTATCTGGCTGAAAACTCCACATTATCATGTGTTTACGAAGGCGCCTAAGGCCCTCAAAAACCTGTTTTGCGAGCAGATGCTCAGCCGAGACACCGTGGGCAAAACTGCAAAATGGCGCCCAAATGAACCTTGTAGTGGAGCTACCAGGTGAATGCAGAAACCACTCTGCGCTGGGAACGCCGCCACTGAGTGCGCTCCGGGCTCGCAAGATCTGTGAATCGCAGCCTGCAGACAGTGGGCCGCAGCCCGTCCGCCGAACAGGGTCCCGGGCCGCGGCTCCTGCTTCTCTGGCGTTAAGCCCGGATCGAACCGGGCCGCCGTCCGGGCAAGTGGGAGCTACGGACGGATTTCCGCAGGCGCCCTCCTGTGACGGGGCGGCCCGATCGAAGAGTGTGCGGGCCGGGGGCTGGACGCTCGGGCCGTTTCGCGTGCCCCGACGCCAGGCGAGGTCCGTCGAAATTACCTCGCCATTATCTCCCGTCCCCGGGCGGAAAGATTGTCGCACGCCGGAATATTGTCCCTGAGAGGAAGGGGCGAACGTCCGTGGTCGGCCTTTCCTGTAGCGTCTCGTTTCATTTCTCCCGCCTCCTCTGATGCGCTCTGTCCTCTGGATGCTTGTGCTT